>SDBU01006197.1_pt1 | contig 14130 bp, 10 predicted proteins | sample 2277071 | NCBI WGS metagenome assembly SDBU01 (sample SAMN10397929, study PRJNA504765) | marine sediment metagenome | isolation source: marine sediment core GS08_GC12, 126 cmbsf | place: Arctic Ocean: Gakkel Ridge, Loki's castle | collected 2008
ACCAAGAGGAGACCAATCAACTGAATGCCTAAGAAGGGTAAAACCGAGCGGTAAATATCGCTCATCTTTACCTCCGGAGGGGCTACACCTCTCAGATAGAACAGGCAAAGGCCGAAGGGGGGAGTTAGATAAGCCAGCTGCATATTGACAATGAAAAGGACCCCGAACCATACTTTTACATAAATCCCCATGTCGACCCCAAGGGCGACCGATAAGGCAGGCCCAAGGGCTTCCACTAAGGGAAGAAAGAGGGGTGCGGTAATCAACACGATGGTAGCATCGTCGACGAAACACCCCATGACCATGAAAACTATCTGCATCATGAAGATTACCAGCAGCGGGGATATATCCAGACCGAGTATTAACTGTTCCAGCACAGAGGTGATCCCGCTCCCGATAACGGCCGACTTAAAGGCGTAGGCCGCCAGTATCAGCCACATGACCATAATGGTCACCCTCATGGTAGTGTAGGCCGACTCCCTAATCAGTCCCCAGGTAAGCCGGCGGCGTACCGCGGCACAGATTAGGGCGCCACCGGCACCAAGTGCCGACGCCTCAGTGGCCGAAGCTATCCCCAGAAAGATTGGTAGCAAAACCGCTATGATAAGTGCACCCGGCAGTATAAGCGACCTTGTTGACTTGAGTTTCTCTGTAAAGCCAACCCTTTCCTCAAGGGGTAGTGGCGGAGCGAGCTGCGGCTGAAAATAACTCCTTATCCCGATATAGATAACATATGAAGTGGCCAGGAGGAGGCCGGGGAATAGGCCACCGAGAAAGAGCCAGCCTATGGAGACTTCGGCGATGGCCCCGTAGATTATGAATATGACACTGGGGGGGATGAGAAAGCCGAGTGCCCCTCCCGCCAGGATAGGACCGCAGGCCATTTTCTTATCATAACCCAGCTTGAGCATAAGCGGTAGAGCGATGAGTCCCATGCTGACGGCACCGGTAGTGGCTATGCCGGACATGGCGGCAATGATAGCAGAGATAGCTATCACTCCTATAGCCAGCCCACCACCCAGGCCACCAAACCAGAGCTGCATGCTGTGAAAAAGGTCTTCGATAATCCCCGACTGTTGTAGTACCATCGCCATAAAGATAAACAGGGGGACGGCGATGATGATATACCATCCGGCGACCGCCCAGGCAGCGTTAGCCGCCATGAAGAAACCCTTTGGCCCCCACAGGAGCAGGACACCGAGCATACCGGACCCACCCAGAGCAAAGACCACCGGAATCCCCGAGGCAAGCAAGAGCAGGAGAACACCAACGACAATGGCTAGAAGGGCCAGGGTAGGTAAGTCAACCATTACTCTACACTCCTCCCCATTACTAGACGAATGTCACGAATAAATTTGGCAATAAATTGCAGCAGGAAGGCAGCGGCGCCTATTACCAGAAGCGTCTTCAGAATATATACCGGGTAGCGCAGGATTGTGAAACTAGTTTCATTTACCTTCCAAGAAAACACAGCCCACTCTGCACCCTTCCACACCAGGGCAACGAGAAACAGGAAGGCGAATGCAGCCGTGGCCAGGTCAACAATGGCCGCCTTCTTCGGTGACAACCGGCTCCAGAGAATATCTACCCTGACATGTGCCTTATGGAGCAGAACATATCCCGCCCCCAAGCACAGGTAGACGGACCATATAATCATCGCCGCGTCGGCAGTCCACCGGGTGGGGGCATTAAAAAGAAACCTGGCGAGAACCCCATAGAGGACTACGCCACCCAGGACTAATACCAGATAGACAATAAGCCTACCCAGCCACTCGTTAATACTATCAATCACCGACAGAAACTTTAACACGTGACCGGACTCCTTTGAGCGGATAATATTACGCCCCTTACCTGGGAGTAACATGCTATCCTGAAGAATACGCAAGCATAACCGGGCACACAGCAACTTGTGTCCCTCTCCTATAAGGGTCTAAATTGCCGTGTGCCCATTTATTTTTATAGGTTTAACTAGTAGCCCATCTCCTCTAAGAAATCTAAGTATAAGTTCCAGCCTGCGATGGCGGCCGCGTTAGTCTCAGTAGCGAGGGCATCGAGAATATTCGCCATTGACAGCTCGGTAAGCCTCACATTTAACTCGTCACTGAAGGTTGGTGTCTCTACCCCGTACTCGTCTACAACGAGCTGCTGGGCCACGACCGCTTCATAGTAACCACGGTAGGTATAAGCGTTCCCCCACTCTACAGAGAGAAGCTCAATCAGACCCTGGTACTCCGGAGGTAGTGAGTTCCAGAAGTCCAGGTTCACCATTATGTCCTCAACGTTCTGGGGCAGTAGGGGGGGATAGTGCCAGTATTTACTAACCTCGTGCCAGCCCATCTTGTAATCTGTCGCCGCATGACTCCAGAGACTAGCATCGATAAGACCGGTAGCGAAGCCGGTATAAATGTCACCACCACCGACGGGGACCATGCCAGCGCCCATCTGAGCCAGGGCCTCTTCTAAGAATATTATACCAATGGCGCCAAATTGCAACCCCTCAAAGTCCTCTGCCTCTGTGACTTCTATATTTGACATCAGGATGGCGCCCAGATGAGCGTAACTGTAAGGCATGTGGACATTAAAGCTATGGTACTCCTGGTTTACCAGTTCCTCAAACCCGGTGGTGTAAACAAAAGCCCACCACTCCTCTGGCGTGCTCTTGTACAATATACCGGGCGCCCCCGAGGTTATCTCAAGGATAGGCATCTGCGCAGCAGTAAAGCCCGGCCACATCGTTCCTATCTGGAAAATGCCCTGTCCCACTGCGGAAAGGTACTCTCCATATCCTGCCAGCGGTACTCCAACAAAGAACTCAACCTCAATTTCGCCTCGAGTCAAGATATTTAGTCTCTCAGCGAAAACCCTGGCTCCATCCAAGCAAGGGCCGGCCTCGTGGTATTCCTGCATCTTAATCTTCCACTTCCCCTTTTCCACCTCAGGCTCTGTTGGCGTTACCTCTTCCTCCTCTTCCTCGGCTGGGGTTATCTCTTCCTCTTCCTCGGCTGTGGGTGCTGGTGCCGCACATCCAAACACCATGGCTACCACCACCATCACCGCCACTATGGCTAAAAGCCATCCCTTCATTTTCATTATTGCTCTCCTTTCCTTGGATTTTTGTCAGCTATTTTTGCTCCTCATTTTTATACCCTCATATCACCTCCCCATGGATTTATTTCCATTTCAGTTAATGTTCTATTATCCAGATATTTTTCAAAATGTCAAGCTTTTTAACGGCTAATTTTCTCTATTAGTTCGCTAACGCCACAATCTTCTAATTTGTCCAGGCATTTGCTTAAGTCTTCCGTCCTATCAGCCCCTATTGTTGTTACTACCAATCTCTTGAACTTCTCTCTAACCTCCTCCTCACTAATGGGATTTTGGGTATCCCCCTTGGGGTAGCGTTTAAAGACCTCAAATTTCCTGCCATCCTTCATCTCTATTTGCACCCTGGAGGAAAAACTTCTAGGCCACAAAGCATCAGCTTCAGGGTCAGTCACCAACTCTACCTTCCTGCATTGTGTCAGCACCGCCTCATCCCCAAGTTTGCTCTCTGCCATTTGCTCTGGGCTTAATTCCCCACCCATCAGAGCAGCTCCCACCGCAAATGGGATACTGTACTGTGCCTCCCAGACAGTAGCCGATGGGAAATTTATCATTAGTGTCGCTGTAGAAGCAACCCCGACTGTTATCTTTGAGATATCATCGGCTTTAAGGTTATTTTCTTTAACTAACTCCAACAACCCATCCAATGTTGTGTGACCACACCTACACATAGCGTAAGGTTTGAAATAAACGTCCAGAATCAACCATTCCTTGCCAAGAGTCTCCAGGGGCGTTTTGTCAAACTCCGGCAGGTCATATATCATGCGGGGTCCAGCAAAACCTGCCTGGGCTAAGAGAGCTGCTGTCACTCCTGTCATTGCCGCCCAACCCATAGCTTCCTTGGTCATGGCCGGCCTCTCCCAAATAGGGTCTAAGGGTGGATCAGGGCGATGCGCCTCGGCAATACCAAGAGCATTCATCGTCTCCTTTGTGCCTAGTTTTAGCAGTTTGGCTGCTGCCGCCGCTGCTCCGTAAGGTCCGGGCTTCCCGGATACACTAATCGTGCTCAACATCCCAGCCGTCCTCAAAGCGACTTCATATCCGACCACTACTGCTTCTATTAACTCTTTACCCGTGCTATTTTGTGCCTCAGCTACCGCTAAGCTACTGGGAACAATAACCCCTCCCCCATGACATAAATGCCCTTCTGTACCCATACAACCATCATCTATGTCTATGGTGCTTGCCATCACTGCGTTTACCCACGATGCCAAGTTGGAAGGAACCTTTACGCCAACTCCTATCAAAGTTGATTCCTCTTTGCCACCCATTACTCTGGCTACTCTTCTTGTTGCTTCGACCGCTTTGTCCTTATGAGCCGCCAACGCTGCACCTAGAGCATCTCGGATGGCTAACTTAGCCTTAGCTATGACATTTGCAGGTAAATTACTGAAGCTTATCGTAGCTATAAAATCAGCTACTTTCTGAGTACTCATGCTCTCCTCCTTTGCCAGCTATACTTATGTCACTTGAGCAATACTCTCTACCCCAAGGTTGAAGGCTTTCATATTCACCTCCAGAATCTCTCCTCTAAAGCTTTCCCTCAGGGTATTCTCAACTCTCTCTCGGCTTAAGGGTAAAATGTTAGTGCCTACCAATGTGCCGACCATAAACGTGCTCAAATAGCGTGCTCCTAACTGTGCCACTATATTGGTCGCATCGATAAAGAAGGACTTTTGTGAAAGCTCAGAGAGGAACTCCTTTAGCTTCTCGATAGTAGGATAATCCTCTGCTCCGGTCATCACTTTCATTGGGGCAAGAGGATAGGTATTTGTAATGACTATGGTCTCTTTATTCCCAAACTGTATTAGAGTTCTTAACGCTTCCAGTGGTTCAAAGGCTAAAATTAGGTCAGCCTGTCCGTAGGGAATAACTGGAGCCCAGAGGCTTTCCTTTGAGACCCTGATATAACTACTGACCGACCCGCCCCTTTGAGCCGCACCATAAACATCATTTCCAGTGACAAGATAACCTTCTTTTATAAAAGCTCGCCCAATTATCTGGGCCGTTAAGACATTCCCTTGGCCACCAACACCACAAACAATAACATTTAAGGGGTCTTTATCAATTGTCATGATGTTGCCTCCTTTGTAATTGCCGAGTATGGGCAAATCTCAACACAAACACCGCATCCCGGACACACTGTCTCATCAATCTTAGCTTTTCCGCTTTCTCTATCCAAAATGAGCCCGGGACACTTGAAAAGACTGATACAATAATTGGCACAACCACACTTATCACCCCGGCATATGCTGGAGTCTACCCGGACTTTATATGGCTTAATCCTTTCCTCCCTGGCTCTTTGTAACTCACACATCCGTTGTGAGATCAGCACTCTAACTCCATCCTGCTCCATTAACCTCAGTAGTTTTTGCGTGGTGCCAGAAACGTCAAATGGGTCAGTAACTTCTACGCTAGCCCCAATTGCCCGGCAAATCGCTTCTATATCTACTGTAGGTCTAGGGTCGCCCATCGCATTCCTTCCCGTTCCAGGATGAGTTTGGAACCCGGTCATGCCAGTTGTACCATTGTCTAAGACCACCAGCAAGATATCAGACTGATTACATTTCGCGTCAATGACAGCAGGAATGCAAGCATGATAAAAGGTTGAATCACCACAAAGCGCAACGATATCCTGTTTGAAGCCAAATTTCTTTAGCTTCGCCAAACCATTAGCAATACCAGGGCCTACTCCCATGGCAAGCAAAACATTCGATAGCTCCGTACCCCCGGGAAAGCCCTCCAGCCCATAGCAGCCAATATCATCGCAAAGAACTCCATCCTGGTTACGCAATCTTAATGCATCTTTTACTGACCATATTGAAGCCCGATGAGGGCAACCAGGACAGTATGTTAAATCTCGAGGGACAAGGAATCCGCTATCAGCGATTTTCTGGGCTTTCTGGCTATACTCAGGGTCTCGGGGTTGATATTCCAAGCCCAAAATGTTTGACAGGGCACCTATAACTTCATCTGCTCCTAATTCTCCGTAGCCTCTGATGTGACCTGAGCCTTTGCCATATATTGTCTGAGATTCTAGCTTCAACCCTATTTCTTGTGAGAATACTTTAAGGTTGTGCTCGATAAAAGGGTCCACCTCTTCGACTACTAGAATCTTCTGAGCCCGAGGTAGGTATTTCCCTAAGAATTTCACCGGAAGAGGCCAAAGAGTGCTAAGCTTTACGATGCCCACCCTTTCCTCTAGTCCCAAGAGCTTCAAAGCTTCCCAAGAAATGAGCCACCCACTTCCACATGCCACAATGATTAGTTCTGGATTTTCTGGTCCTCTATACCAATTGAAGGGGGAGGATTCAAATATCTCCTGGACCTCTTCCATCTTTTCAAGTGCGTGCTTATGACGTATCATAGCCGGGGGGTAGTATGTCCAAAATCTCTTCGAAGTATCGAAATGAGCTTCTCTCTCTTCTGATGGAATTTGCCCTAAAGTAACATTTTCCCTAGTATGGGACAGACGGGTGACGCTTCGCAGGAAAATATAACGCTTCACCTGTTCCGAGAGGTCAAAGGCCCATTTAGTCATCTCTTTCGCTTCTTCGACTGTAGTCGGTTCTAATACCGGTGCATAAATAGACTTAGCCATAAAGCGAAAGTCATTCTCATCTGTGCTTGACCAGGCGGAAGGATCATCACAGACTGCTATTACTAACCCACCGTCCCCCACACCACTATAGTTAAGGTGTGCCATGAGATCCATAGCAACATTTAGTCCCGCGTTCTTCATTGCACCGAGGGCACGAAGTCCAGCGAAGGAAGCAGCAACCACCGTCTCCGTCGCTACCTTCTCATTGATCGACCACTCAACATGGATATCCTTTCTCCCTTTGGCAACCTCAACTAAGCTCCCAACAATTTCCGAAGAAGGCGTCCCTGGATAAGCTGCAGCAACCTTCATCCCAGCCTCCAGGGCTCCCCTTGCAATAGCTTCGTTACCCAATAAAAACTCAGTAGTACCAGCTACTTCCTGAGTAGTCATAATCTCCTCCTTCACCAGCTACGCTGATGTCACCTGAGCAATACTCTCTACCCCAAGGTTGAAGGATTTTGTATTCAGCTTCAGAATCTCTCCTCTAAAACTCTCGCTCAGGGTATTCTCAGCTCCCTCTCGACTTAAGGGCAAAATGTTAGTGCCTACCAATGCGCCGACCATAAACGTGCTCAAATAGCGTACTCCTAGCTGTGACAATATACCTGTCGCATCGATAAGGAAAGACTTTTGTGAAAGGTCAGAGAAGAGCTCCCTTAGCTTCTCGATAGTAGGATAATCCGCTGCCCCCCTCATCACGCTCATCGGGGCAATAGGATAGGTATTTGCAATGACTATGGTCTCTTTATTCCCAAACTGTACTAGATTTCTTAGTGCTTCCAGAGGTTCAAAGGCTAAAATTAGATCAGCACTTCCCCGGGGCATGATTGGAGACCAAAGGCTTTTCTTCGAGACCCTAAAAAAAGTACTGACCGCCCCACCCCTTTGAGACGCACCATAAACATCATCCGCAGTGATAAGATAACCTTCTTTTACAAAAACTCGACCAATTATCTGCGAAGCTAAGACATTCCCCTGGCCGCCTATGCCACAAACAATGAAATTTAAGGGGTCTTTATCAATCGCCATGATTCGTCGCCTCCTTTATAATTGCCGAGTTTAAACAAACCTCAGTACAAACACCACACCCTACACATAGCGTTTCATCAATTTTAGCTTTTCCGCTTTCTCTATCCAAAATAAGCCCAGGGCACTTAAATTGAGTAATACAATAATTAGCACAGCCACACTTATCACCCCGGCATATGTTGGAGTCTACCCAGACTTTATATGGTATGGTCTTCTCCTCCCTGGCTCTTTGTAACTCACACATCCGTCGCGCGATCAGCACTCTAACCCCATCCTGCTCCATTAACCTCAGTAGTTTTTGCGTGGTGCCTGAAATGTCAAATGGGTCAGTAACTTCTACAGTGGCCCCGATCGCCTCACAAATAGCGTCTATACTTACTACAGGTGCAGGCTCGCCCACAGCATTCCTTCCTGTTCCAGGATGAGGTTGGAAACCGGTCATAGCAGTTCCACTATTGTCTACGATCACCATAAGGAGGTCAGAATCGTTGTATTTTGCGTTAATGATAGCCGGAATAGCAGCGTGATAAAAGGTTGAATCACCACAAACTGTAATGATATCCTGGTTAAAACCAAATCTCTGTAACTTCCCGTAGCCACTAGCCAGACCAGGACCTGACCCCATGGCAAACATACTCCTCGTTAGCTGAGTACCACAAGGAAACAAATCCATGCAATAGCAGCCAATATCATTAGCAATAAATCCATCATGGTTACGCAACCTTAATGCATTTTTTATTGACCATAGTGAAGCCCGGTGGGGACAACCAGAGCAGTACCCTAACTCGCGAGGCGCGACAAATCCATCATCAACGGCTTTCTGGGCTTTCTGGGCATACTCAGGGTCTCGGGGTTGATATTCCAAGCCCAAGATACTTGACACGGCACCTATAACTTCATCTATAGTTAATTCCCCGTAGGCTCTGATGTGACCTGAGCCTTTGCCATATATTGTCTGAGATTCTAGCTTCAGCCCTATTTCTTGTGAGAATACTTTAAGGTTATGCTCGATAAAAGGGTCCACCTCTTCGACTACTAGAATCTTCTGAGCCCGAGCCAGGTATTTCCCTAAGAATTTCACGGGAAGAGGCCAAATAGTGCTAAGCTTTACGATGCCTACCCTTTCCTCTAGTCCCAAGAGCTCCAAAGTTTCCCAGGAAATGAGCCACCCACTTCCACATGCCACAATGATTAGCTCTGGATTTTCTGGTCCTCTATACCAATTGAAGGGGGAGGATTCAAATATCTCCTGGACCTTTTCCATCTTTTCAAGCGTAACCCTATGACGCATCCAAGGGATGGGATCCCATGGTGAAAACATTTTCGAAGTATCGACATGAGCTTCCCTCTTTTCCGATGGAAGTTGCCCTAAAGTAACATTTCCTCTATTATGGGATAGACGGGTGACACTTCGCAGGAAAACATAACGGGTCACCTGCTCTGAGAGCTCAAAGGCCCATTTAGTCACCTCTCTTGTTTCTTCAACTGTAGCCGGTTCTAATACTGGTACATTAATCGACTTAGCTACAAAGCGAAGGTCATTTTCGTCAGGGCTTGACAAATTTAAAGGATCATCACAGACCACCATCACTAATCCACCGACTATCTCACTGTAGCTAAGGTGCGCCAGGAAATCCATAGCAACACTAAGCCCTGCATTCTTCATTGCACTGAGGGCACGAAGCCCAGCAAAGGAAGCAGCCGCCGCAACCTCTGCCGCTACCTTCTCATTGGCCGACCACTCAGCATAGACATCCCTAGCTTTGGCAGCCTGGGCGAAAGCGGCAATGATTTCCGAAGCAGGTGTCCCCGGATAAGCTGCAGCAACCCTTACCCCAGCCTCCAGGGCTCCCCTTACAATAGCTTCATTGCCCAATAAAAGCTCCGTAGTACCAGGTGCATCTCTGGCTACAGGTACCTCTCTTGCTACAGGTACCTCTTTTGTAACACTTACCATCTCGTTACCCCCCTTTACATATTAATAATGTTAGTTAAGTTCCTAGGCTAGGATCCCCTCGACCATATCCTCTGACAAATCTAAAAACAGCAGGTTTCCTTTGTCACCGGTTTTTGCGATAATCTCATTTAATGCCCTTTTCTTTTTGTTCAGCGACGCAGCCTTAAGGTGACTTAAGCTCGCTTCAGGTAATGGCTGAGTCACCAGCATCCCTTTTCCTTTGGCTAAATCTATAAGCTCCGCTCCAGTCTTGGAGCGAACAAGAACAGTATTCCAACCAAATATTCGTCGCCCCGATCCAATCGATACATCGGCAAACTCCGATGTCATATCCACGCAATAACTACATGCCGGGTTAATAAACTGCCGAATCTCATCTATCTTAAAGGATTTCAAACCCGTCGTTGTATATACATCAAGAGTATCCGCTGGGTGGTGGGGAATATCAAATTTAACCACTTGTGATAAGTCTACATTTTCTCTCAGAAATAGATGAAATTCGTCAGGTAACAATGCCCAGCCACAAAATAGTCCCAATACAAGTTTGACATTCTCTACATTCACTCTATTCTGCGATGGTTCGACCCTCAACTTGCTTAATGCTTGAACCTGACAGGGTAACCCAACCATCCCCAGTTTCTCGTTGCTTTCTTTAGGAATCTGATTAAAGGTCTCTAATACGAAGCTGACCTCATAACTGTTTCCGGCGCATTGAACTATCTCTTCCTTATTTCGGGCCAGGACGCCAACCGCAGACTTGTCATCGAGCATTTTTGTGAGAACTGCAGCATCGATAAGCCCCTCTTCCATAGCTACTGTTAAGAGAGTGGTTATCGTTCCGCCATCTTGTCCCCGCTGATGAATCATTGAGTCTGTCGACCTGGCCATAAACACATCCTTTACGGTACCCACTTCATCTAAACTATATGGTACTCCAAAAATCTTTTGGCTGATCGCGTCCAAGTCCATATGAGTTCGTGGGCAGTATTTATAACACTCCCCCTCGGACAGCTTGCATTGGTCTAAAAGAACAACTTTTCCCTTATACTTCCTGAGATATGGACAGTAGCCTAGACATGTACCACATCCCACACACAAATCTTGCTCCCAGACCTCTTTCTGGAGGCAGTTGACCGCTCCATTCTGTGACATCATATCACCCTCCTTGCTTTTACTAAACTTTCTGTGCTCTCTCTTTCATCAAGATTGCAAGAGCATTATAGCATTACTAACAATGTTATGATTCAACTGCAGAAGCCAAATTTCTAATGTTAATTTACCACGTAGTTTCCTTCACTTCTGCCAAGTATTTAAGAACAATGATACGCAGGGAACAAAGATAACTCCAACATTTTGCCTAGGCCATGAGTTCCTTAGCATAGACAAATAGTGCAGTAGTTCCTCCAGTGTGCACAAAGACGACGGTATCATTGGCTGTAAACCTACCTTTACGTATCAAGTCTATAAGCGCTGCCATGGTCTTGCCCGTATAGACGGGATCAAGGAAGATTGCTTCTGTCTTCGCCAATAGCTTGATAGCCTCGATGCATGCCTTGGTCGGTATGGCGTATCCTTCCCCAACATAATCGTCATATACGATGAATTCATCGGGACTCATGGTTACGCCCAAGCCCAGCATCTTAGATGTATCATTACAAAGCTCAGCAAACATACGCTGGCACTTTTCCTTTGGATAGGCGACACTGCTGCCGACTACCTTAAAGGGTAGCTTGTAGTACTTGGCACCCAAAGCCAGTCCACCGTGGGTACCACCGCCACCACTAGTAGCGAACACATAGTCTGCTGTTAGACCAAGCTGGTTAAGTTGCTGAGATATTTCCTGTGCGGCAAGTACGTAGCCAGCGGTTCCCAGTGGCATGTCAGCACCAACCGGGATTACATATGGATTGCGGCCTTTCTGGCGCAGTTCATCGGCCAATTGATCCATTGCCTCGCTTATTTTATGTATCTCATCTAGGGTAACATCCATAATCCTGACTTCTGCACCAAGGAGCTTGTCAAGGAGTAGGTTTCCTTGCACCTCTGGATGTTGCCCTTTGAAAAGAACCAGGATTGATTCCATACCCAGCTTACAACCGGCAGCAGTCATCTGCATGGCGAAATTCGACTGTGAGCTGCCAGTAGTAATGAGAACATCGGCACCCTTCGCTTTGGCATCGGCCATTACGAATTCAAGCTTACGGGCCTTGTTACCACCCATGGCCAATCCAGTCAAATCATCTCGCTTTATCAGAATGCGGGGTCCTCCCAGCTCAGCCGAGAACCTTGGTGCCTCTACCAGCGGGGTAGGCAGGTTAGCCAACCTAATACGTGGGAACTCTTCTATTGCCATAACTTACCTCCTTAAAAGTTTTCAGGACGGCACTTAATACTCTTCAGCTTGAATATCCACCTGTTGACCTATACTGTTACTGTCCCTTTACTTAACAGCCAACTCCCGAGATACATTCGTTATTCGCTCATGACCTTCTTCAGTAACGAGAAAGGTATCTCCTAAGCGAAGGCCAATACCCTCCTCAGGAAGCATGATATATGGGTACAAAAAGAACACCATGCCCGGTTGAAGTATGAGTTGTCCTCCTGCCGCTATATTTGGCTCAATCTCTAACCAAGACGGTGGGTAACCTAGCCCTATTCCATATCCCCAACTGCCCGACTGCTGCTTAGTATCTCTTCTATCGAAGGTATCCTGAATAGCTGAATGTACTTCCCCTACAGGTATACCCGGCTTAATTGCTGCGTCAGCATTCTCTATTGCTACTTGTAGACTCTCATATAACTCTACTACCCTTTTCTGAGGCGCTCCTACCATCACTGTCCTAGATAGAACTGCGTGGTAGCGATTACAAACACCTCCAAATTCCAGTGAAGTCATATCTCCCTTTTTAATCTTTCTATTGGATGGATTGCAATACATATTTAGTGGAGCTCTTGGTCCGGAACTAATAAATAAAGGGAGTCCCGGATAACCACTCCCATGAGACACTAAAGCCCTCTCGATTTCTCCACATAATTCAAACTCGGTCATCCCCTCCCGGAGTAGAGAGAAAGCTGAAAGGGTTGCTAAATCGGCTAATCTGCCCGCTTCCTTGACATATTCCACCTCCTGGAAGGATTTAATGAGCCTTATTTTAGCTATAAGATCTGATGCGTCCGCTATCGTACACCTGCCGGATAAAGAAGCAACCAACGATTCGTAGGCAGCCACTGTCAAACCGTAACCTTGCTTCTCTATCCCGACCACCTTGCCCGTCAGCCCTTTTTCCTCTAAAATATCTGCCGTCTGTTTTAGTGGGTCTCCTCCAGAGGAAATCATTCTATAATCCCTGATGAAGGAGGTCTCCTTAAATACACGCTCGCTTAAAGCCGGTAGCAACATGGTTAATTCTGGTTCTCGTGCTGAAACAATTAGGACTTGATAAAGTATGTAGCCAACACAATCATAGCCGGTCAGGTAGTACATGTTCTCTGGAGAAAAAACAAGCAAGCCATCGATTCCTTGCTGTCCCATGGCTTGCCGCACCTTCCCAAGTCTAGCCTCAAACTCTGACAAGGTAAAATTGATACCCATTTTAACTCCCTTCCCACGAGAATTTTAGCATCTCCTCCTTAGAGATCAATACAATCCCCATGTTCCCCGGTAACCCCCAATCGTTACAACACCTGCGGCTGCAACAACATTTCACTTGAAGCCTTTCAAGCCTATCTCTTTGGGCCAATATCTATTTCCCTGGTTCAATCACCTCCTTCGTGAGTATTCTAAACCTGCTTATATTCTTTGTCAATAGGTTCAAGGCCATCCGTCCGTCCACCCTCCTTCACGCCTGATTGGTTTTAAGAACAAGGTCAGTGCTACGCCTATAACACTCACTGTGGCACTGATTAAGAAACCTAGCTGATAGCTACCGGTTACATCAAATATGTACCCAACTAAGACCGGACCAGTAGCGACCCCTATTGTACAGCTAGCGGCAATAAACCCCAGAAGCACACCGTGTGAACTCAGCCCAAATAACTCAGCTATCACTGGTGACATTAGTACTTGCACAGCATAGGCAAAGCCAAAGATAGCAGCAAAGAGATAGAGCATCCACAATTCCTTGGCTATTAACAGCCACAATAAAGAAATTGATAGCAGACTAAGGCCAATAATGAGAGCTCGCCTACCACCAATTCTATCGGCAGCAATACCTATCCCAACCCTACCGGTAATCTCCAGCCCTCCGATAATAGCTAGAATAGTGACAGCACTGGCTACTGGAATTCCCAGCCCAGTAGCATGAATAACAATATGTACCACGATACCATATGCGGAGAACCCCAGGCAGAGGAAAATTACACCAAGCATCCAGAATTGGCTAGTATTAATTGCCTGCCGAAAAGAGAGTCCGCTGGCCGCCAAATTTGGCCTTTCTTG
>SDBU01006198.1_pt1 | contig 14130 bp, 12 predicted proteins | sample 2277071 | NCBI WGS metagenome assembly SDBU01 (sample SAMN10397929, study PRJNA504765) | marine sediment metagenome | isolation source: marine sediment core GS08_GC12, 126 cmbsf | place: Arctic Ocean: Gakkel Ridge, Loki's castle | collected 2008
GTACTGCGGATCATGTCGCCGCTGCCGGCCATTACGAAGCGAACGTTAGGCTGCTTGGCGAGGACTTTCTTGGCCGCCGCGAGGAAGTACTCCGGCCCTTTCTGCATGGTGATTCGCCCGAGGAACAGGACGATCCTCTCATTGCCCTTGATGGGGGGAATGTCCGGGCCCGCCCCGTCGCCGCGACGGTGACCACGGCCAGGCCCGCGGCCGCCAGGAACTCTCGACGCGTGCTGACCTGTCGTTCCATGCTGACTCCTCCGATGCCATGGCAGCGGAGCCCCATCGCCATCGGGCGCGGGCTCCGACGGCCGCTACATGTAACATGCCGGCGCCGCCCGTGCAAGGGCGGCCCCGCGGCGGCTGAAACCGGTGGGTTTTCCTGCAGGATTTCCCTTGTCGGGCCGAAGGAGCTACGGTAGTGTGCCTGATTCGCCGGCGCCGGTGGTGTGCGCGGCGTGCAGGCCGGGCGGTCCGGCCGCCGGGGTACCGCAGCGCGGGCTGCGGGATACGAGCCCCGGTTCGAAGCCAACAACGGCAGTCAACACAAGGGCTCCAATGGTAGATCAAAACCTCATCAACTCACTGAACCTCTCCGACGCAGACCTCGACGAGCAGCTCCAACTGGCCTTGGGCGACAACATCAACTCGGAGAACCTCTCCGAGATGATCGATGCAACGGTCACCCAGTTCAACCCCGGCACCATCCTGAACGGCCGAGTCGTCAGCGTGCTCGGCAGCGAAGTGGTGGTGGAGGTGGGCCTCAAGAGCGAAGGCATGGTGGACATCACCGAGTTCAGCGACCCCAAGGCCATCGAGGTGGGCGAACAGGTGGAGGTGCTCCTGGAAGCGGTCGAGGGCGACAGCGGCCTGGTGATCCTCTCGAAGCGTAAGGCCGACCGCATCCGCGGCTGGGAACGCATCATCGCCAACAACGCCGAGGGCGACGTCGTCAGCGGCGTGGTGACACGGAAGATCAAGGGCGGCTTGCTGATGGACATCGGCGTGCCGGTCTTCCTGCCGGCCAGCCAGGTCGACATCCGCCGCCCGCCGGACATCGGCGTGTTCATCGGCAAGGAGATCGAGACCAAGATCCTCAAGATCGACATCGACCGCCGCAACATCGTGGTCTCCCGCCGCAAGCTCATCGAGGAGCGCCGCAACGAGGCGAAGACCAGGCTGATGGCCGAGATCAAGGAAGGCCAGACGCGCAAGGGCATCGTCAAGAACCTGGCCGATTTCGGCGCGTTCGTGGACCTCGGCGGCATCGACGGGCTGCTGCACATCACCGACATGAGCTGGGGACGCACCAATCATCCTTCCGAACTGGTCAAGATCGACGAGGAAATCGAGATCATGATCCTCAACGTCGACCACCAGAAGGAGAAGATCGCCCTGGGCCTGAAGCAGTTGACCCCCAGCCCGTGGGACCAGGTCGAGGAGCGCTACCCGGTGACCAGCCGGATCCAGGGCGAAGTGGTCAACCTGATGTCGTACGGGGCGTTCGTGAAGCTGGAAGAGGGCATCGAAGGGCTGGTGCACATCAGCGAGATGAGCTGGACCCGGCGAATCAACCACCCCTCCGAGATGCTCAACGTCAGCGACATGATCGACGTGGTCGTCCTGGAGATCAACAAGGACAAGCAGGAGATCAGCCTCGGCATCAAGCAGACCGAGGTGAATCCCTGGACGCTGGTCAAGCAGAAGTACCCGCCGGGCACCGTGATCGACGGGAAGGTTCGCAACCTGACCAACTACGGCGCGTTCGTGGAGGTCGAGGAAGGCATCGACGGGCTGCTGCACGTCAGCGACATGAGCTGGACGAAAAAGATCGGGCACCCGTCCGAGCTGCTGAAGAAGAGCCAGGACCTCCAGTGCGTCGTCCTGGCGGTGGACGAGGAGAAGATGCGCGTGGCCTTGGGCCTCAAGCAGTTGACCGAGGACCCGTGGCTGCGGGCGATTCCCGAGCGGTATCTGCCGGGCCAGATCGTCCACGGCAAGGTCACCAAGCTGACCAATTTCGGCGTCTTCGTCGAGCTGGAGCCCGATCTCGAGGGCCTGCTGCACGTCAGCGAGTTGGCCGACCACAAGGTCGAGAAGCCCCAGGACGTCGTCAAGCCGAGCGACGAGATCGAGGTGAAGATCCTCCGCGTGGACATCGAGGAGCGTAAGATCGGCCTGAGCCTCAAGCGCGCCCAGTGGGCGGCGGAGGCCAAGGAGGCCGGCGAAGGCGGGGCCGAGCCGGTCAGGCGGCGTGGCGGCCTGGGGACCGACAGCGGCCTGCTGGGCAGCATCACCACCGACCTGGTCCTACCCACCGCCCACCCCCCGGTGGCGGCCCAGCCCCCGGCCGACGCCGAGGCGCCCGCGAAAGCCGAGACCTCCGCCGTCGACCCCCCGGCCGATGAGGCGCCGGCCAAACCGGCCCCCGCCGATGAGGCGCCGGCCGAACCGGCCCCAGCCGACGAGGCTCCGGCCGAATCGGCCCCAGCCGACGAGACCCCCGCCGATGAGGCCGCGGCCGACCCGGCCCCAGCCGACGAGGCCGATGCGCCCTCGGCCGAGGAGAAGCCCGACACCGGGTAAACCGCGGCAGCGACGGCCGCCCAAAGCAACCGCAAGGCCCACGGAGCCCAACTCCGTGGGCTTTTTCTTGGCGTCGCCGCCGGCCTCACGAATCGGGCGATGGCCTCCCGCGGGGCCCGGTGGGAACGGACGCTCTTGGCTCCGCCCCCGATTGCGCCGTGCTTAAGTGGTGCTGTCGGCGGGCCGAAGAACGGGTTAGAGCTCACGCTCGGCCGGGGCTGTCGGCGTCCGGCGGGCGGGGAGGCGCGGAGGAGCGACACCATGGCCAACATAGGCCTCGGCTGGTACCTCAGCAAGATCAACGGCACGCCCCTGCTGTCGGCCGAGCAAGAGAAGCAGCTCGCCCGGCGGATTCGCGAGCACGGCGACCCTATCGCCCGCCAGCAGATGATCAACGCCAATCTCAAGTTGGTGGTGAACATCGTCAAACAGTACTCCAACCGGGGCATGTCGCTCAGCGACCTGGTCGATGAGGGCAACCTGGGCCTCATCCGAGCGGCCGAGGAGTTCAACCCGGATGCCGGCGTCCGCTTCAGCACGTACGCGGCCTGGTGGATCCGCCAGGCGATCAAGCGGGCGATGATCAACGCCGGCCAGCCGGTGCACATTCCCGCCTACATGGTCGAGCAGATCCGCAAGTGGCGTACGGCCTCCCGGGAACTCACCGAGGAACTGGGCCGCCCGCCCAGCATGAACGAAATGGCCAAGCACCTGGATATCTCCGGCAAGAAGGCCGGCATCATCGCCCAGGCCGTCAGCGCCGTCAACGCCCCCACGCAGATGTCCAGCGAGGAGGCCGCCAGCATTGACGAAACGGTCCCCGACGACAACACCCCCGCCCCGGACGCCGGGGTAATGGTCGCCTCGAACATCGAAACGATTCGTCACTTGCTCACCCGCCTCGAACCCCGCGAGCAGACGATCCTCACCCTGCGTTTCGGCCTGGACGGGTACGAAGGCCCCCAGCGAACGCTCAAGGAGGTGGGCAAGACGATCGGCCTGACGCGGGAACGCGTGCGGCAGTTGGAGAAGCAAGCCCTGGCCACGCTCCAGGCCATGCTCGAGGAAATCTGGTAGCCGATCGGCGGGCTGACCCGTTGACTAACTCGTGGACCCGTTGAGGCCATCCAGCCATGGCCGCAGCCGCCCCCTCCGAGCCCCCCCCGCCACAAGCAAGGTGTCGAACCCCCTCGCCCACCGGCCACCGGCCCAGCGACAGGGCCGGCGTCCCGCTGTTTCCAGGAGACAAGCACACCGGGCCGGGCGAATCAGGCGATTCGACCGGCCCGGAAATACTTTCTCGTCGCACGCCAGCGACTACGCGGTAGGCAGGATCGCGTCTTTGGCGGCCTTGGCGACGCGGAACTTCACGACCTTCTTGGCCTTGATCTTGATGGTTTCGCCCGTGGCGGGGTTGCGGCCCATGCGAGCCTTCCGCTTGACCAGCACGAGCTTGCCGATGCCCGGCAGCGTGAAGCCGTTCTTGGCCTCCTTGTAAGCCAAGTTCGCCAGCAACTCCATCACCTCGACCACCTTCTTCTTGGGCAGATCCGACTGTTCGGCCAGCGTCTTGAGAATTACCGACTTCGTCATCGCCTTTGCCATCTCATCGCTCCTTCAAAAGGTCCTCTATGCCAAGAGGACAGCCTGGCAAGCACAGGCAGGGAATCCTCTTTCCTGCCTCGACGTGTCTGCTCCGAAATGCGGGGACGTCCCCACTCGATCTCATGTGAGTCAGTTTGCTGTGAGAGCGTGATACAGTCAAGCATCTGGAAGGCAAAAACCCCTGTTTTTCGATGTTTTTTTGTCCCAAGAGGCGATTTAGGCCCTAAAACACGGGCCCGACGCGCCCTTGGGGGCATCGCAGCCCCGTCAGACAGCCGGAATCGTCCCCCCTCGGCGGCAAGAAAACGGCCCATCCGGGCGAGCCGGGCGGGCCGTTCTGTGTGCCGATTGGGTGCCGACCAGGGCTACGTCTTCTCCTCATCCTGCGCGTCGGCCAACGCTTCCAGGGCGCTGATGGGGTCGACATCATCGGTCGCCTCGGTGGCGAGGGCCGGCGTGACGTCGGTGTCGTCCGGCGACAGCGCGAGTTCGGCCTCCGCGGCGGGCGTGGCGACTGCAGCGGACGGCTGAATGTCAGCCGGCTGCCCGTCGATCTGCACGGTAAACGTTACGCCTCCCACCTGCAGTTGATCGCCGGCCTTCAGTGCCTGCTGGGTGATCTGCCGGCCGTTCACGAAGGTCCCGTTGCTGGAGTCGAGGTCCTTGACCGTGAGTGTTTCGCCTTCCAGCGCGACTTCGCAATGCCGCCGCGAAACCGGCCCCAGGGCGACGCGTACGTCACAGTCATCGCGTCGGCCGAAAACGATCGTCGACGTGGTCATCGGAACGTCCTTCCGCTGACCGTCCGGTTTGAAACACACGAATGTTGCTTGCATAGCTTTCCTCACTATGCTGGAGATGGAAAGGACCCATACCGACGCGCGTCAGTAGCCATGATTCCTTGGGAAAAACAGAGTATATGCCCAAATCCGCGTTCCGCAAGTCATTTCTCAAGAAACCGCCGGACCGGCCGGCGCCGCTCGGCAGTTTGTACGTGCACGTGCCGTTCTGCCGCTCCCGATGCCGCTATTGCGACTTCTGCTCGACGGTCTACCAGGGCGACCTGGCCGAGCAGGTCACCTCGGCCACGCTGGCCGAACTGGCCCGCCGCCGGGATCTTCTCTCCACCCCGCTGGAGACGGCCTACGTCGGGGGCGGCACGCCCACCGTCTTGGCCGAAGAGGACCTGAAGCGGCTGCTGTCGGCCGTGGGGACCTGCTGCGGATACCAGACGGAGTTCACCGTCGAGGCCAACCCCGACAGCTTGACCGATTCGACTCTCGGCGTGCTGGCCGAAGCGGGGGTCAACCGGCTGAGCGTTGGCGTGCAAAGCTTCACCGATTCAGCACTTGAGGCGCTCGGCCGCGCCCACACGGCCTCCGGGGCCGCCGAGGCCATCGGCCGGGCCGTCGCCGCCGGTGTGGGGAACATCTCGCTGGACCTGATGTACGGCATCCCCGGCCAGTCGGTTGCCGAGTGGCGGCAGAGCGTCCGGGCGGCTATCGACATTGGCGCCGACCACGCCAGTTGTTACGGCCTGAGCTTCGAGCCCGGCACCCTCCTGGCCGAGGACCTGGCGGCCGGGCGGGTCAGCCGGGCCACGGACGAACTCCAGCGGGAATGCTACTACGCCGCGATCGACATGCTGGCCGCGGGCGGGCTGGAAGCGTATGAAATCTCCAACTTCGCCCGCCCCGGGCGACAATGCCGGCACAACTTGACGTACTGGCACAACGCCCCTTACCTCGGCATTGGCCCCTCGGCCGTCGGCTACGTCGCCGGGGTCCGCCAGGCCAATACGCCCGACCTTCGCGAGTACGTCGATCGGGTCGCCGCGGGCCGATCCCCGGCCGTGTCGGCCGAGCGCCTCACCGGAAGGCGACTCATGGCCGAAACGCTCATGCTCGCCCTCCGCCTGCGCCAAGGGGTCGATCGCCGCCAATTCACCCGGCGCTTCGGGGTCGACCCCGTCGCCGCCTTCCCCCACCCGATTCGGCGACACGCCGAGATGGGCACGCTGGAACTGTCCGCCGACCGCCTGGCGGTGGCCGAAACGGCGTTGTTCGTCTCCGACTCCATCTTCGCCGACATCCTCGCCGACGCGGGTCCCGTCGAGGCCCCCTAGCCGTCCCGCCGTCCGGAGGCAAGGTGGCCGGGCGACCAAGTTAAGTCCGTTGCGGCCCCTTCCGATACTTGATGTGGGATCGGAGGCCCAAACGCGAATGGAGTAGCCCGAGGAAGAGCCCGAAAGGGAAGAGGAGGCACCCGCCGCCGACTTTGCCCGGCCGGAATCGACAACGTATACTCAACATAGGACATTTGCGCAAGTGAGGTAGGTTACTGCGCTTGACGGGCTCTTGGCGGTAAGCGTTTTATTTTCAATATGTTCTGGAATTCCTTGGGTCCGGACAGGCCACCCGGCCGGTATGGCTGGGGCCGGCTACAGGAGTAAGACAGTGTCGGTCAAAGCGATAAGAAGCAAGGCCTTGCCGATCGGAATCGATTTCGGCACCCACAGCCTGAAGATGGCGCAGATGCGTCAACTGGGCACCGGCGAGTATGAGCTGGTGGCGGCGGGGTATGCCGAGGTCCCCGAATCGGCCAAGAAGGACCCCTCGGCGAGGACTCGTTTCTTTGGTGACGCGTTGAAGCATCTCCTGCGGTCCCAGCCGTTCAAGGGCCGGCAATGCGTCCTGTCGCTACCGGCCGAGACAACGTTCGTGCAGCACATCAAGATGGCCAAAATGCCGGCGGACCAGTTGACCAGCTCGTTGCAGTGGGAGCTGCAGGGCAAGCTGCCGTACGACCCGTCCAAGGCGATCATCCGCTACGTGGTGGCGGGGGAAGTCTATTCCGGGGACGAGGTGAAGCAGGAGCTGATCGTGTTGGCGGCCGGTCGGCACGTGGTGGAATCGCACCTGGCATTGGCCCGCCGGGTCAAGCTGACCTGCGTCGGGGTCAACGTCGAGCCGTGTGCGATCGTCGAATGTTTCGCCCGCCTGTTCCACGGGGCCGACGCCGGCCAGCGGGCGACCCTGTTCCTGGACATCGGCTCGGCCAGCACGCAGGTGGTGATCGGCCACGGGGCCAAGTTGGCCTTCGCCAAGAACCTTTTCATAGGCGGGTCCAAGTTCGACCAGGTCATCGCCGACGGGATGCACATTCCCCTCGCCGACGCCCAGGCCCTCCGGCGGGGACCGTCCGAGGGCGCCGACGCCGTGGCCGCCCAGCAACTGCTGGCGGAGACGCTGAGGGATATGTGCAGCGAACTGACTCACTGCGTGCAGTACTACGAATCGGTGTTCCACAACCAGCCGCTGGAGCGCGTGGTCTTCCTGGGCGGGCAAGCCTACGACAAGTACGTCTGCCTGCACTTGGCCCAGCACCTGGCACTGCCGGCACAGATCGGCGACCCGTTGGCACGTGTCCGGCGGGGTGCGGAAACGAACTCTCAGGTCAGCGCCGCCGGCGAGGGCAGCCTGCCGGACTGGGCCGTGGCGGTCGGCCTGAGCCTGGGTGCCGCGGCCGGACCCGCGGCCCATGCCGCCTGAGGAGGGCGGCCATCATGAGCACGGTGAATCTGCTACCGGAAGACTACCTCGAACATCGCGCGCAGCAGCGGGCTAACATCTTGTGCCTGGTGCTGCTGAGCGTCGTGATCGGCGGCGTCATCGCCGCGGCGGTGGTCAGCGAGGACCTGGCCCTCCAGGTCCGCAAGGAACGAGACGAGGTCAACGAGGAGTATCGCCAGGCGGGCAAGCTTATCGAGCAGATGCAGGAGCTCGAGGGCAAGAAGGCCATGGCCCTGGCCAAGGCGGAGATGGCGGCGGGGCTGCTGGAACGGGTGCCGCGAAGCTGGCTGCTGGCCAGCCTGACCAACGCCCTGCCGACCGGGGCGAGCCTGACACAGGTGACGCTGAAGACCGAAAGGCCCAACAGCGCGGTGGTCCGGTCCAAGTCGAAGTTCCGTTCCCGCTCGGCCCAGCGTGGGAAAGCCAAGAAGGAGTCCAAGGCGGAGACCAAGGTCAAGCGTGAGCCGCTGAAGGTGAAGATCGAGGTCGTCGGGTTGGCCGCTACCGACGTGCAGGTGGCCCAGTTCATCGCCAACATGCAGGACAATCCGCTGATGCGTTCGGTGGAGTTGGCCTATACCGAAGAGAAGACTATCGACGAGGAAACCGTCCGCGAGTTCCAGGTGCTCATGGAGCTGATACCCAACGCGGAGGTGGAGATCGACCAGGGCGCCGAGGCGGCCAGCAAGGGACCCTTGGCATCGGCCGGGGGCATCGTGGAGGGCCCTAAACAATGAAATTCGGACTACGAGAGGTACTGTCCGTGGCGCTGCTGATGTGCATCCCTCTGGGGGCGTGGTGGTTTGTTTTCCGCCCGCGAAGCGCCCAGATCAGCGAACTGCGGGAGCAGATGCAGGCCAAGCGAGCCAAGCTCAGCGCCCTGAACCGGGCCCAGGCCAACATCGAGGATCTGCAGGGGGAGATCGACCAGTACAACGAGGCGATCAACTTCTTCCAGAACAAGCTGCCCCCCGAGAAGGAGATTGACAAGGTGCTCCGGGAGGTGTGGAACCTGGCCAGGGCGAGCAACCTGACGACCAAGTCGATCCGGACGATGAAGCGTGCCGGCAGTCGCGCGGTCACCATCGCCGAAAAAGGCGGCCCCTACGCCGAACAGCCCATCTCGCTGGAGCTGGTGGGGGACTTCAAGCACGGCTTGTACAACTTCCTCCTGGCGCTGGAGAAGCGGCCGCGGATCACGCGCATCCAGGAGCTTAAGGTGAGCAAACTCAACACGGCAGACGCTGTCGAGGGAGAAGTCCACGCGGAGATCGTGATGTCGATCTTCTTCGAGCGCGGACCCCTGGAGGACTAGAACCATGGAACAGTCACCCGTACAGATGGACGAACAGTCTCCCTTCGGCGGCGAGTCCGAGATCGACTCGGTGGCCGCCGGCGGGCCGGGCGATTTCGCCGAGCAGCGGGACTTCGAACAGGACGCCGGCGGCCCCCTCGCCCGGCCCCGATTCAACCGGACCACCTTCGCGCTGATCGGGCTGTTCGCCGCCGGCATCGCCACCGTGGCGTTCATGTCGCTTCGGGGTGGCCCCAAGCAGGCCAGCGCCGACGACAAGGCGGTTGAAGAAAAGGTCGAAAGCTTCATCACCAAGCGGCAGCGGGCCAGCGAGGCCGAGCAATCCCCCGCCAACACCAAGGACGTGGTGGAGGCCTTCTCTCATTACGAATCGCGCCGCCAGGTGCCGACGGAGGACCTGCAGAGCAACCCCTTCGTTTTCGGCACACCGGAGCCGAGGGACCAGGCGACCACGCCGAGTAGCTCCGCTCAGGAGAAGGCCGCCGCCAAGCGACGTGCGGAACTGACCAAAGAGCTGGGACGGCTGAAGCTGCAAAGCGTGATGCGCGGTCAGCGCGGGAGCACGGCCATCATCAACAACAACTTCCTGATCGAGGGCCAGACCATCGGGTCGTTCACGCTGCGTAAGATCAGCCCTCGCAGCGTCGAGTTGGTGGCCGACGACATAGACTTCATGCTCCACCTGGAGGAGTGACGGTAAAGCGACCTTCGGTGCCATGATCACCCAACCGCATTCACAACCCGACGGCGAGGTGTCGGAGCCGCCCACGGTGAACATCGACGAGCTCGGTGCGGAGCTGGAGTTCGACGAACTCTGGCGCCCCAACCAGCCCACCGACGCGCCGCGCGGCCCCGAGGGCATCCTGCTGTCGAAGGGGATGGTCACCCCCGAGATCCTGGCCGCCGCGGTCAGCCGGCAGAAGGACACGCCGCACCTGACCGTGATGCAGATCCTGCGCCAGGACAACGCCATCGGCGAGAACGAGGCGCTGGCGGCCACGGCCGAGTACTTCAAGCTGCCGTTCGTCACGCTGGACGAGAGCACCATGGACCCCAAGGTGTTCTCTTTCCTGCCGCTGGACTTCGTCAAGAGCAAGTCGGTGATGCCCATTCGCATGGAAGGCCCCGCCGTGCTGGTGGGGGTGTGCGACCCGGCGGACATCTTCCTGATCGACGAGGTCAAGCGCCGCCTGACCCACCCGGTGAAGCTGGCCGTGGTGCCCCCCAGCGACATCCTGCGCGCCATCGAGCGGCTCGACCCGGGCCAGACCCAGCAGATCGAGGATATCATCGACGGCATCGAGGACGACGACGTCGAGGTCGTCGAGTCGGGTACCCAGGAGGTCACCGACCTTGAAAAGATGGCCGGGGAAAGCCCGGTCATTCGCTACGTGAACTACCTCATCACCAACGCCGTCCGCGAGGGCGCCAGCGACATCCACGTCGAGCCGGGCGAGAAGGCCCTGAAGGTCCGCTACCGGATCGACGGCGTGCTGTTCGAACGCACCGCCCCCCCGTGGCAGCTTCACGCCGCCGTCGTCTCACGGCTGAAGATCATGTCCAACCTGGACATCTCCGAGCGTCGGCTGCCCCAGGACGGACGCATCCGCGCCATGGTCCGCGGGCGCCACGTGGACCTGCGAATCAGCACGCTGCCCACGTGTCACGGTGAGAAGTGCGTCATCCGGATCCTGGACAACCGCAGCATCCTGGTGGGGCTGGAGAACCTGGGCATCGGGCCCGACACGCTGGAGACCTTCCAGGAGCAGATCCACCAGCCCCACGGCATCGTGGTGGTCACCGGCCCGACCGGCAGCGGGAAGACCACCACGCTGTACTCGGCCCTTCGCACCATGGACGGCCAGCGGCTGAATATCTCCACCGTGGAGGACCCCGTCGAGTACCAACTGGACTTCTGCAACCAGATCAACGTGATGGAGAAGATCGGGCTCACCTTCGCGGCAGCCCTGCGATCCCTGCTGCGCCAGGACCCGGACGTGATCATGGTGGGTGAGATTCGCGACGAGGAGACCGCCCACATTGCCGTCCAGGCCAGCCTCACCGGGCACCTGGTGCTCTCCACGCTGCACACCAACGACGCCCCCAGCACGATCACGCGGATGATCAACATCGGCATCGAGCCGTACCTGATCTCCGCCTCCGTCAACGCCGTGCTCGCCCAGCGCCTGGTGCGGTGCATCTGCAAGCACTGCGCGCATTCGGTCGAGAAGGTCCCCAACGCCGAGATGCTCGCCGAGTACGGCGTGAAGCCCGGGCAAGTGATGGCCGGCGCCGGGTGCGACCAATGCCGCAATACCGGCTACCTGGGACGAACCGGGCTGTACGAACTGCTGGTGATCGACGACGACGCCCGCGACCTGATCACCGGCAGCCCGACGCTGATGGACATGCGACGCTACTGCCGCGAGCGCGGCATGAAAACGCTGCGGCACGACGGGCTCGCCAAGGTCGCCAACGGACAGACGACGATGGAGGAGGTCCTCCGCGTCACCGAATCCATTTAGGAGAACCACGGTGTCTTTCCTGCAAGATCTGCTGAAGACCGCCCTTGTCAGTGGGGCTTCCGACGTGCACGTGTTGGTGGGCTCGCCGCCGCTGCTGCGCGTGCACACCGCTCTGGTCACCACCGACTACCCCATCGTCACCAACGAAGGCGCCTCCGGGATGGTACGCGAGATGGTCGGCGACGATCGCTTCGCCCAGTTCACCAAACAGCGAGACCTGGACTTCTCCACGCAGGTCGAGGGGCTGGGGCGATTCCGCGTCAACGCTCACTTCCAGCGTGAGAGCGTCGCCATCGCCTTCCGCGCCATTCCCAACGTGGTGCCGGCCCTGTCGGACTTGAACCTGCCGGACGTGGTGCAGAAGTTCATCTTCCTGGCCCGCGGGCTGATCCTGGTCACCGGCGAAACCGGCTCGGGCAAATCGACCACCCTGGCGGCCATGATCGAGGAGATCAACCAGAACACCGCCCGCCACGTGATCACCCTGGAAGACCCGGTGGAGTACGACCTGCGAGGCAAGAAGTGCGTCATCGAGCAGCGTGAGGTCGGCTCGGACGTCCTGAGTTTCTCCAGCGGCCTGCGGCACGTGCTGCGGCAGGACCCGGACATCATTCTCGTCGGCGAGATGCGAGACCTGGAGACCACCTCCGCCGCCATCACCGCCGCCGAGACCGGCCACTTGGTGCTCAGCACGCTGCACACCAACTCGGCCAGCCAGACCATCGAACGTATCATCGACATTTACCCGCCCGAGCAGCAGAACCAGATTCGTTCGATGCTGGCCAACACCCTCGAGGCGGTGGTCACGCAGGTGCTGTTCAAACGCACCGATCAGCCCGGCATGATCCCCGCCGCCGAGGTGATGATTTGCAACTCCGCCGTGCGGAACTGCATCCGGGAGAACCGTATCTTCGAGATCCCCAACGTCATCGAGACCAATCGGGGGCTGGGCATGTGCACGTTGGACAGCTCCATCAAGACGCTGTATTTCAACGGGCACATCTCAAGGCAGAATGCCGTGGCATCCGCCAATCGGCCGGACAAACTGGAGCAGGCGCTATCCGCGTAGCCGCCAGGGGATAGAAAGGGACGGCCGACCGATCGGCCGGGGCAAAACGATGCCGCACTACAAATACGAAATTCGGCAGAACAACGGCACCCAGATGGCCGGGGTCCTGGAAGCGGGCAGCCTCAACGCCGCCAGCGAGATGCTGCGCCGCGACGGGCACTACGTGCTCAGCCTGATCCCCGTGCCCACCTCGATACGCGGGCTCGGCGGCAAGCTGGCGGGGCTGTCGTTCCAGTTGGGGCCCGGGCTGAAGGACGTGCTGTCGTTCACCAACCAGCTCAGCGTCATGATCAGGGCGGGCATCAACATCCGCGCCGCCATCGAGGGCATCGCCGAGCAGATCGAGAACCCCAAGTTCCGCGCGGTGGTCGACCAGATCAAGCAGGACGTCGAGGCCGGCAAACCGTTCAGCGAGGCGTTGGCGCGGCACAAGAAGATTTTCAGCCCGCTATACGTCAACATGGTTCGCGCCTCGGAGATGTCCGGCAGCTTCGGGCAAATGCTCGACCGCATCGTCGAATACCAGGGCCAGCAGCTCGAGACCCGCTCCATGGTGCGTGGCGCGATGATCTACCCGAGCATCATCGCCTTCATGGCGGTCAGCACGACGGTCTTCCTGCTGACGTTCGTGCTGCCGCGGTTCACCGCGCTGTTCGAAGGCAAGGAGGCGTTGCTGCCGACGCCCACCAAGATCCTGCTGGCGATGAGCGCGTTCATGCGCGGGTACTGGTACGTCTGCGTCGGCAGCGTGGTGGCGATGGTGTGGGGGTTCCTGTACTTCATCCACACCTCCGGCGGACGGGTCTGGTGGGATGGCGCCAAGTTGCGAATCCCCCTGTTCCGGCGGATGCTCCGGGCGCTGTACATCACGCGAAGCCTGCAGACGATGGGCGAGTTGATCAACGCCGGCGTGCCCATGCTCGATACCATCGCCATCACCGCCGATGTCTCGGGCAACACGCTGTACCGCAACATGTGGCGGTCGGTCTACCAGGCCGTCAAACAGGGTAAGAAGATCCACCAGCCCCTGGCCAGGGCCAATCTGATGCCGAAAAACGTGATCCAGATGATCAGCGCGGGGGAAGAATCCGGCAAGCTCGGCGAAGTATTGCAAGACGTAAGTGTCTATTATTCAAAGGAGTTACGAAACACCATCAAGTCTGTTACCGCCATGATCGAACCTTTGATGATCGTGGTGATGGGTTTTATCGTAGGTTTCATAGCGATGAGTGTGATCTTACCTATCTTTAAGTTGTCCTCCCTGGTGAAGTAGCCGGGGTGGACGGGAGGAGCCGGCGATGAGCCTGCGTCGGACGACAGCGCGTTGCCACGGAGGGTTCACGATCATCGAGACCGCCTTGGCCACGGTCGTGGTGGGCATCGGGATCGTGGCGATGGTCCACGCGATGGCGGCCGGCACGCGGGTGAACAGCCAGGGGCGGGACATCACCCACGCGG
>SDBU01006199.1_pt1 | contig 14130 bp, 14 predicted proteins | sample 2277071 | NCBI WGS metagenome assembly SDBU01 (sample SAMN10397929, study PRJNA504765) | marine sediment metagenome | isolation source: marine sediment core GS08_GC12, 126 cmbsf | place: Arctic Ocean: Gakkel Ridge, Loki's castle | collected 2008
TAATAGGGTTCAAGTTCTTCATCGTTCCAATATTCACCCCAACTACCTTTGCTTGCATCCCATCTTCCAAGTTGACCATTACCAATCAAATAAGCCGCAGTCCTAGCATTTAAGTAAGGGTCGAGCCTTGCTTCTGGGTCTAGGTTGAATCCTCTAAGAGTTGATCCCTCTTTCTCCGCATAAGCTCCTGCTGTTGCCCAAGTGCTAGGTGTGAACTGAAAAAGTCCGACATCTTCAGTTGGACCTTTCTTACCTGGATGCAAAGAACTTTCTGCAAAAGATATATCGTAAAGTAATTCTCTTGGTACACTATATTCTTCAGCCGCTTTATCTATTGCATCCTGAACGAGACTACTAGCACTCCCTACTTGTGGGTTTCTGCCAAGCGTTCCACTTGTTTCTAATGATGGTGTTGGAGTAACTTTCGATAAAACATCTTGTATTGGTCTGGGCGTAGGTGTTGGAGTTGGAGTTGGAGTGATAGTTGGTAATACCTTTCTCTGCCTTGGTTGCCTTAATGTTCTTCTTTCTGGTGGTTTTGAACCAATCAAGGTACTCAAAATCTGTTCAAAAGGAGAAAGTGCTGTTGTAGGACTTAATACCCTTTCCCGGACTCTTTCTCCTGTCTTATATGGTATTTTTAGAATATCGAGAATGTTCATATTTGTTATCTTGCAGGAGCGTACTGCTTTTCACCAGTAAGTATATACATTATATCACTAAAGAAACCTTTACCTTTGATTCCTTTTTCGATTAGATATTTCTCTGCCCCAGAGGTTGACCACTCACCAGTTAATAAAGTTTTGATAATATCTTTAGGCGTTTCTATTTTAAATCTTCTTCGGCCTTTAGGATATCTTTTTGATGGTGCCGTTCTTGATTCACCTCTTAAAGCCGCCCCTACCTTCTTCCCTGCCATATAGCCAGGTATCGTAAGAATCTTCAAAACATTTTTAGCCGCCTTCTCTCGCTTCCACTCTGGACCAAGAAGATCCATTATTGCCTTTGGCACAATTCCCAGAGTAGGCATTATGTTTTTAAAGAAAACATCTTTATAGTCAATTCCTAGAAAATCACCCATTGTGAATACTAATATAAAAGAAGAAATGATATACCTTGCTAATTTTCTCCACTCTTTGGCTTTGGCATAGCCACCGATAAATTCAGCTTGTTTCAACGGATAAGTTGCTAAAGTAAATGCCAACTTTCCTATCGGTGACTGTAAGGCAAGAGGAGTGCCAAGTTTCCCATATTCGAATTGAGTTTTTCTAACAATTCTCTTGGCTTCGGCAATGGCTTCTTCTTCCGAAAGTCCTTGGTCTAAAGACTTTTGCTTTGATCCATAATAAGCTGCCCCTCGGTTAATCTTTTCTGCTGTTTCAAAAAACCAAAAAAGGGCACTGTCCATCTTTTTCAACCCACTTCTCAAAGAAGTATTTTTATAATCGGCAATAATCATGTCGCTTAGTACCTCATTATCTTTTAGTTCCTGAATCCCCCTTGTCGTTAACTGTGAGTAGCCAATGGCAGTATATTTTTCCCCAAGTTCAGCGTAGGTATTAACAAACTGAGTTAAATTTTTCATAGCGGAACCAAGATTGAAACCCAATGTTCCACGATAGATTTGAGTGGTAATCATGCGAGTCATCTTTGTTGCCGGTCTATTACCAAGTTTGTTTCTAATTTTTGGCGGAAGTCCTTGAAGGAGATTCTGATCCAACCACTTTTCAAACTCAGCTGGCCGATTTTTGAAAGTCTTTAAGAATCTATCTGTGTAACGACTTGCCTGTAAGGGTAGTGCGTCAACATAACTGGCAGCTTTATTAAGGGGTTTGTCTAAATGTAGCTTCCTCGTCCCACGATAAACATAAGCATCTAGAGCTTGGAAAACATCTTCGGTGTATCCTTTGGCTCCCATTCTTTCTTCTAAGAAAGGGTTAAACTCCTTATTAGGGGTTACATAGTCTAGGATTTTTGCTAGTTCATCAGGGAAAATTCTTTTCGCACCCTCAAAGTCAGGTTCAAAAATGTGAGTAATATAATTAGCAATTCTTCTGTCTTTTGGTAAATCCAATCTTTTCGCCCATCCTTCAAGGTACTCTTTAACTTCTTTGGCTATTTCCAGCTGTGATTTGGTTAGTCTGACTTCCTGACCATCCAACCACCTAAATATTCTCACATTAGATTCTTTCCTTGCTTTCCTATTCTTGCCAGCTTTCCCCCACCACTCGTTAGATTTCTCTGTGTAATTTATTAGTTCTTTTGCTACTTTCTCTTGACCTATTTTTATTGGAGTATAAATCTTTTCTTTTAATCCAAAATGTTCAAAAACAAACTCTGGTGATCTATAGTCTGGAGCAAAAACCCTTGCGACTTCTCTATCTAGCCTGTCTCTAACTGCCTGGTCTGTTAATTTCTTTATTTGAGGAATCGCTTTACTTATTACTTGTGCAGAACTAAGAGTTTCGGATTTGTAAGAATCCTGCCATTCTTCAAAAAGGTCTTTTTTAGCTCTCAGTTTGGCTTTTACTTTCTCATCAGCAATCTTTTTGAGAGTTTCCGGGGTTGGTTTAACAGCTATTGCGCCTACCTTTTTATATTTGGGAGGTTTCTTATATTTAACAATCTTTCCTTTTTTTCTATAAACAACTGGCCCAGAAACAAGTTCTTTGTCCACCCCTTCAAGTATTTTGTAAAACTTGGGGTCTAGTTTTAAGACTTCAGCCATAGACTTAATCCTGGCTATCTTTGTTCTTGCTCTTTTAATTACAGCCGGTTTTCTACTAACCATTGTTATATCGCTAACAAGTTCAGCCATAAACTCATTCTCTGACATACCCAATGCACTCGCCACTTCATCTGAGGAAACGCCAAACACACCTTCAGGGATGTGTTCTCTGAACAGTAAACCTGCTTCCTTTCCTTTTTTCTCTCCGGCAATTCTCAAAAAGTTTTTAAACTTCTGAATTTCCTTGCCATAAGGAGCTTCTCTTTTCTCTACTTCAACCTCTCCTCTTGCTTCAGTCAAAAGTTTTTCTTCTTCAACAGCTATTTGCTTAGGGGTTGGTTTTTCTACTTTCTTTTCCAACGCAGATAGTTCAAAACCAGAACCTTTTAACTTACTACCTAATTCTTGTATTTTTACTGCCACTGATGTTACATCTTTACCCTCAGCTCTAAGTTCAGACCTGAGTTTCTTCAGTTCTTTTAATTGTACTTGCATTGGCTCTCTCAGTTTTTTCAAACTTTCAATTTCTTTAAGTGGTTTTACTTCCTTAGTAACTTGGGTGTAGAAGTCTGTAATTGAACCCTCAAATTCAGCTTTTCTAAATTGTTCCATCACATTATCCATCGCTTTGAATTTAGAAATATACTCTGCAAACTCCCCAGCACTCTTATATTTCCTTGCTTCTACTGCTAGGGGTTCTAGTTCTTTTGGTATGTCGCCAACTCCAGCTTTTGCGACTTCGGCCTTTGGTTTCATCATTTCTTTTGCTTCTTCTGGAGATATTAATCCTGCTATCCCTTCCTCTAATGGAGTGGGCGCTACTGCCCCCAAGGGAGTTCCTTCCAATGCCCCACCTGGCAAAACTTCTTTGGGTTTGTATTTTTCCGCGACAACAGTTTCGGCTTCTGCTAGTTTCCTTTGAGCAACTTTGGCTTGTTCTGGTGAGACAATTTTTGCTTCTTCAAATAATTTAGGTGCAACTGGCACCTTTTCGGGAACTTTAGGAGCTGGAGGCACACCAACCGCAGGTGGTAAAACTTCACCAGCTAAAGCAAGGGCTTTTGGTTTTCCCTTGATTGGTTTAATACCACCAAGCATAAAAGGAAGTCCTATCAATGCGTACCATTTAGCGTCTTCTTTTGCTTCTCCTGGTTCACCACCAAGAGTTGATTTAATAATAAAAGGAGCAGCAATATTAGCCATATACCTAATAACTGGTTTCATTTCCTTGACCATTGCGATTTTTCCGAACGCTCCACCAGTTACCATTGTAGTTGACAACTCTCTTATCTTGCCAGCTATAGTTGGTGATTTAAGACGAGGTAGTGCGAAGATTCCCCATTGAGTAGCACTTTTAAGCCAAGGGGCAGCTTGGGCAGTAAGTTTCCAAGCACCTGCCTTTTCTCCAGCCCTAACTATATCAGTAATATATTTCGGTGCCTTTTGATAAGCTAGTCCTTTACCAACAACATTAAGAGTGGCCTTAGCAATCTTGCCAGCAAGCACAAATTGTCCAACATGAGAAGTTAAAGCACCAGCACCATAGGCCACTTTTTCTGGTTGGGTCAATGGTTTTTCAGGTCTGATTTCAGGTTTCGGTAACCCTAATTTTCGTCTAATAGGTGTTGCTACCTTTTCTGGACTAGGTAACGGTAAAGCCTCAGCACCACCTCGTAGGAAGCGTTCATAGACAGGCCATACCTTCTTTGTTATTTCTGGAATACGCGTAATAGGCAATAAAGTCTGCATCAATCTTTTTGTTGATGATTCAGGATTATATCTCTTTTTAATTTCGTTGGGCCAGATTATCATTTCTTATCCTCCAACTCCAAGAACATTTCCTATTCTTCCCCAAAGATTAGTACCTTGACCTGTTCCGCCTTGGCTGACCCTCTTACTTACCTCATCTCTGTATTCGGAAGGGACATTAGTTAAGTTTATTTCTCCGGATTGAACCATAGAGACATAAGCCTCAACTGCTTCCATATCTAAACCTCCTTCTTCTTCATACCCAGGTAGCCATTTATAAAATTGTCCTGTCGAATCTTCAATCGGCCCATAGACATCTGCCTTATTGTAAATTTGTAGAATCTCCCAAGGTTCTAAAACACTACCATAGGCTCTTGCAAGCTGTTGTGATGTAGCTCCTCTTGAAGCATCAAGTTCAGCTTGTTTCTTAGCACTAGCTACTGCTCTTTCGCCTGGTGTTCCTCGACCAGTTTGAAGTCTATCTAATATGTCTTGTTGAGCCCCATATTCAAAACCATATTCTTCAAGTAAGTTAGCTCTTTGCGTTTGTGCCATTTCTGCCGCACCTCTTCTTGATTCAATATCTGATTCAAGACCGCCTGAAGCTCGAGTGATAATATCTTGAATTGTTCCCCTAGTTGACATACCTCGGCGAGAAACCAAAGACTCAATAGCCATTGGTGTGAGGTCAGGATTTTGAGCATACTCCTCTCTCATGGCCGCATGGCTCGGATACTGTCCAGCTTGTTTAATCGAATCTAGTAATTTTTGGGCAAATGTTGGAGCCTGTACCGCTAGAGTCAAATAATCTCTAAGCAGGTCTTCACTTGTCTTGGTTATTGGTGCAAGTCGTGTCTGATATTGTGACCAAAGATTACCTGAAGCAGATGGTGCTGCTGTTGTTGTAACAGGTGAAGCGGTCGGTGGAGGACTTGCTGGAGGGGCAGAGTAAGTTTGTTTTATATTACCGTATTTTTTACCAGTCAGTCGCTCTAAAGCATCAAACAATAATCGAGGATCACGTTGTTTCGTTCCTCTCCTAGCTAATTCTTCCCATGAAACTTCTGCCATATTTATCTCACATCCTTTCTATGACCATCCATAATATTTTTCCTCTCTTTGTGTTTCGACTTGTCCAGTAATTGCTGCTTCTCTTTCACGAGCCAAATCTCTCTCTCTTTGCTCCCTTTTTCTTTCAAGGTCAGCCGAGTATCTTTCTTGTGATAATTGTGCTTGTTCAGTCTTGTATTCGTATTCGCGTTCATAATCCCCACGTGATACCTTCTCTTTCTCTAACTGTTGTCTTTGTTTTTCTGCTCTTTCTCCTCCTAAGTATAAACCCCTATCAGAAAATCTTCCACCAATCGCTTCTTGGATTCGAGGGCTTTCCCTTTCAATTTCACCTAAATAACTCTCACGCCTTGCTCCTAGAAGACCAAGGCCACTGGCTAAATCTTCTATACTTCGTTCTCGACCAAGGCCAACTTCTGTTAAATATTCTTGTAAAAGTTGCTCATAATACGGACTCCACTCTTCTTCGGCTGCACGCCTGGCTGCTTCAGTATCAAACTCTAAGGCTGGCGGTACAATATCTTGTGTTAAAGTTTTAATTAGGCTTGTTATATAGTCCTCGGGACCAGACGGGGCACCACCCATATATTCTCTCCACATTTCTTCCAATCCACGACTATCAATTGTGCTTTCAGCACCTAGCCTATTGTGACCCTTGCGCATCATCTCTTGTATTAGTGCTTCTCTATCCATAGTTTTTTAGTTTTGTTATAATTTTAGTCATCTTTAAATCAAAGATATAGGTTCGGGTAAGTTATCAGCAGTATGCTTATTTATAACTGACTCTAAAGTTCCTTTAATATTAGCAGGAAACTCAATATTAAACCCTGTTTCGCCATCAAGTGTCCAATGGACAATTACTCTGTATTTAGCCTTTTTCTTATTTTCTTTCCAATTAACATCTTCGCCAATAGTAATTCCAGAGAATCCTTCCTTTGTCGGGTTATCCTCCCACCGTTTTGCACCAAGAGCTAGGCGGATTTCATTATCTAGTTTTTGAATATCAATCTCTCGCTTAGTCCAAAATTCTGTAAATTTATCGGTAGGCAAAAATTTCATATCAAACTCCGAATAACATATAGCTAATCTGTCTATTTACAACCCTTAGAGTCTGTCCACTTACTGCACATTGCCATCTCGCTTTTATTGTATAAGAAGTTGGAGGGGTAGCGGCGGTAATTTGTCTAAGGTTGTATGTCATACGAGTTACTGCACTACCAGTTTCACTTGCAGGAATAACAATTCTATCTTCTTGGATATCATTTATATCTCCACCTACAAAAATCCAAGCTCTCCCATGGCTTTTTGCTGGGTCAACAACCACGAAATTACCTACAAATAAAATAACAACTCCTGCTGTTCTACTTATTTCAAAAGCTGTAATAGTTGTGTTTGGTATGTCTACAACACTAGTTGAAGTAGTAGAATGTATTGTTCCATCTATAAGACCTGCTTGTCCTGTATTAAAACTAACAGTACTCACTAATCCTGTTGCATCAATAAGTGTTGTGCCACTTCCATCTTTAACTAATCCTTGAAGAATTACATCGCTCCCATCCCAATTAAGATATTTTGAAGAATCTCCTATGTAAAATTTAGCTTTGTCAGAATCAGAATCATCAATGCCGAGAATAAAACCACTATCAGTATTGGTGAAATCAGTCTTGCCAGCATTGAAATAGCTATCTCCTGCACCTGCGGTTACCGCCAAAGTAACTGTTTTAGACCGAATAGTACCACTAACAAGTTGATTTACTGTTAAACTACCAACATACATACCAGTTGCCCCAAAAGTTTGTACCTCTGCTTTTTTATTCGTATCAGCATCAGGAACAGCAATTGCCAACAAAATTCTTTCTCCTTGAGTAGCTATGCTTGCGGTTGTGGTAGTTTGTAGGGCAACCTTACTTGCCTGTGGATCATAGTAAATATAAGTTCTAGCGGCCATATTTCCTGTATTACTGGCAGCGATAGTAGGTGTAGTCGTAGAATCTTGATATTCGATTACTCCCTCTGCCCAAGCAACGGTTCGGTAATCTGTTGAGGAAAAAGCAATTGTGGTAGTAAATTGTTTACTCTGAAGACTCTCCATATTTGCCACTAGGTCATCATATGAGTAACCTGTTTGTTCTTGAAATTCACGGCCAGCCTCGCCAAGTCCTTCAAATGGTCTTGAAAGAAATTCATCAAATCCTGAGTCTTCGTATGTTTCTAAAAATGGTTCGCCTATTTTACTCATGATTCCTTTACCTCCAATTCTTCAACTTCTGATTCGATTGTGTATCCGTCTAATCTCCATTGTGCAGCCCCACCGGATTCCGAGAATTTCATCTTTAGCTCCCTACCATAAGCATCAATATTACTATCGGCAAAGTCCTTTCGGCAAAAATTGTCCGCCAAGTCCACAGCAGTTGAAGAAGTTCCACCATCAACTGCCCATTGCCAATCTACATCCCCTAGATCGCCATTACCGAAAAAGAATGCCCTTTGAAAAACATTGGTTGTTTCCGGGCCACTAGGCCACAATAATTGCTCAATGTTTGTAGCGATAGCAGTATTATCATCCGTAGTTCCATAATTCCATCTAAACACTTCACCGTTTGCGTCACCAAAAGATAATAGTTTTGCTCCACTTGAAGTATATGATCCAAAAGCCATTGGTGTATCTGGGATTGTATGATAAGTTATTAAATTCTGTGAAATATCGTAATCAATTATCACTCTACTTAAAGCACTACTATCTCCTGGCAGAGCAGAGGTAAGAGTGCCAACATAACAAAGATAGTGATCTCCCCATATTCCTGCGCAAATATCACCCAAGTTGGCTTGATTTACTCTATCAATAATCGGCTGAATTGATCTTGATACCACTTTTGGTTCACCACCCATAGACATAGTAACTCCTTTACGAGAATAGAAAAGAATTAAATTCTCATCAAGAACAACGGATTCTTGTGATACTGTACCAAGTTTCCATGAAATCGGTTTAAGGTTGGTTGCGCCATAGGTTCCGTCATACCTAAACATTGAATTTTCTTTAAAGATAAGTAGATACGTTTTGTTTTTAGCCAAAGCTGTTATAACATCGCCATCGCTGGTTTCCACGTAAAACCAGTCATTCGTAGTATCCCAGGTGATTGTTCCATCACTTGCCGGTAAGGAAGAATAATACACTCTTGAGGGATAATCTGTTCCTCCTACATCACAATAACCAAGATAAAGTCTATTTCTGTAAGACTCAATAAACTTTGCTTTAGGAGCTGAGGTTACATTGGTTGAAGTTGACCAGCCAGTTACACTAGTACCATCAAAACTCCTGGTAGCATCTGAGTAATTAACTAGAAAAAAGTAATCTACAAAATCTGTTCCTCTGGCTTTGGCGGTAGCAGTTAAATTTTGTGCTTGCTGTGTCCATGTTGTCCCAATCAAGACATACACTTCTGATTCAGTAGCCGCATCGCAAACTACAATATGTTTTCTAGTGGGCGTTGTGCCATACTGGAACTCTGCGTTCATCAAAATATCTTTACTCGCAGTCATCGCATCTCCTAATTGTGTGTACCCCAAGCGTTTTGTTAAACTTCCTATTGTAGGAGATATGACGTTTTGGGCGCGTACAACCTGGTTCTTCTTCCTCAGATATTTATTGCTTTTTATTTGTACTCCACCGGAAAAATCAAATCTTCTTGATAACATTATGGCCTCCAAATTCCATGTTTTTTACTTGTCCCTCTAGTAACAGTAAAGCCCATTGCTTTGGTTTTATCTTTGTGAGTATTCTCAGCTACCATCTCTGCAAACCCTGTCCGCAAAAGTGCTTCATACTGCCCAGCTTCGGTGAATTTCCTTAACCTCCTGAAGCCCTTAGCAGTTGCTCCATAGCTTAAAATGTGATGATACGGGCTAGGTAGTGCCGGAACGTCAGTCCCGCTTGAGAGGTCATCCTGTAGCTCGACAAACCATAGTTTCATTGCATTCCCTAAGTCAGTTGTCCAGGTAGAACTTGTTTCATCCGGTATGGGCTTAATGTAAAAATCATCCTCCCAACGAGCGTAAAAGGGTTTTGATTGACTCCAGGGATCTGAATCGGGGTCTAAGGTAGAATAAATGTCGTTAATATCAAGAGGATCGGCCCTTACTTTGTCTTTGTCATCATTATATTGAATTTCTAAACGCTTCATGGCTAAAAACCCACTTGGTAGTTGATACCTTCCTGTACCGTCAGTTGTGTCCATCTTTTGAATCTCGCCTTGATAATAGTTGATATTGGCATTAGCCATTTTTGATTGGGCTGTTCTATAATCCTGATTTATCCATCTTTCTACAGAAGTTGTGGTCACACGAGAAGTTGTGGATAAAGTTATCCCCAAAGCGTCTTGGACATCTAGTTTTATATTGGTAAGTATCATCTTTTTATTATATCTTAATTATCGCTAGGGTCTGTAACATCACTCCATGTATCGCTTGGATCTGTTACGTCGTCAAACCCCGATCCTCCATATCTTACATTATCTCCAAAAACAACACGAGTGGTTCGGCCATATTCCGCCCCATATGTATGACGGTGAGGCGGGTCTGAAACACCTGTCCAGCTATCAATAGGGTCTGTTGTATCTATCCATATCATAATTTTATCCTACTGTTACTCCTCCTCCTGAAAAGAACATTGGGTTTCCACCTTCAGCTGTTCCGACAAAAGGTACATCTGTACTAAATACTGGACTTCCACTTGGAGTTAAATTATTATTTCCAGCCGTTTGTGAATCCGTATAATCATTGTTAAACTTCCAATAACTAACAAATCCTGCCTCGTTTCCATTAAGTTCAAGAGATTTATTGTCATCTAATTCCGCAGAAGTTCTAGCATCATTCCAAAATCTAATCTCGTCTAATTTACCATCAAAATAATCACCAATATTAGTTTCAGAGGTTATTCCTATACAACCAACAAAGAAAGAATCATGGACACCACTAGGACTATTTAATGTTGCACCAGACAATGCAACAGGAGAAGCATCAGAGCTTCCATTCAGATATAAATTTAGATTGCTTCCATCATAAGTAATAGCCCCATGATACCAAACGCCAGCCACAATATTTGTTGAACCATCAATTACTGTTTGTCTACCACCACCGCTAGTGTCCCCAACAAGTCCTCTGAGTTTTACATTAGTTCCATCTCCATGAAGCATTAGCTGAACAACTTGAGTAGATAAAGCAGCCCTAGTTCCATAAGCAGCAATAACGTCCCTATCAAGTGATGTCGTATGGAGAGATTCTGCCTTAAACCAACTCTCAAGAGTAATTGCTGTTAGCCCATCCATTCCTACAGGGTCATTTTTTATGGCATATTGAGAACTGTCTAGCTCTAAATCTAATGAGTGTGTATTTAATGCCATTAGTCTGAATACTGTTTTTGTTTATATCTAATTTGAACATTCATAAGTCTTGCATCGCCTGTTAAATCGTCCTGTGATACGTCTCTCATAATCTCAAAGTGAACATATTCTCCTGCTGCTGGGGTTCCAGCTAAAGTAACGTCCCCACTCCATGCTGAGTAGTGAATGTCGCCTTGTGCAATCCATGTATCTTCTACTTCGATTGCTGTTCCTACTGCCGCATCAATGGGGTCATCCTCTGTGTAAGCTATTCCTGACAATTCAAAAACAACTGTTTCGGCTGCTCCACCACCTGCGTTTGTCCAAGTATATCTAAATTGGACAGGCCCAGCATCATAAGAATCGGGCATCCTAAAGTTTACAAAGGCCACTTCATCTGCGCCTGTGGCAAAGTCTAATACTTTGTAATCAATATCATTAGTTCCCGCTTCAATTGTTGTCATGTCTGAACAGGGCAAAGTTGATGCCGGAGACATACTCCCGAAAATATCTATTGTTCTCCAGGGGTCGGCATCGTTTACCTGAATATTTTTACCTGTGGCTAGATTTATATCCTCGCTAAATTCTGTTTGGTCTGTGAATGTTTTATTGGAAAGGTTTTGAGTATCAGAAATACCAACCACATTCCCTGTTACTCCGTGAGTAGTTGTGTCAGCAGCATGAGCATCTACATAAGCCTTGATTGATTGTTGAGTAGAAACCTTGGTAGCACTGTTAGAAGCCATATTGTCTTCATCCAAAACCGCTGTTCCCGAAACGGCAGTATTCAAAACAGCCGAAGTTAAAGTGGGACTCGTTAAGGTTGCACTCGTTAAGGTTTTATTTGTTAAGGTTTGAGTATTTGTGGTTCCTACTATAGCACCGGTAGCCCCATGACCAATGGTGAGAGCCCCATGAGTAGTTAAGTCTGCTTCGCGGGCATCCGTCTCTACTCGCAACTCATTTATATGAGACGGAAAAAGATGATCACTGTCAGTTAAAGTTGAACTTCCCGACACATCTCCGTCTGTCCAATCCGAACTCATGCGTTCACCCTCCCTCCAAAATACTCAGTCCAATCTTTTCTACTGTAATTTGTTTGTAAGTGGCAACTCCTACACAGAGCAATTAGATTTTCTTCAACATTATTCTTTTTGTCATAGTCGATGTGATGGACAATCAAACTATATTTTTTTCCTGATTTTGTATATAGTTCATCTTGATCTCTAAAACACTCTTGACAACGATATTGGTCTCGTTCTCTGATTTTTTCTTTTAATTCATTGTTAAATTCAACCCCATAGGGTTCAAAAGATTTACCACCAAGCCAATTGAAATTACTTTTCCCAGTTATTCTTGAATCTCCTTTTTTAAAGTGTGTTTTCCCTGTATTAGTTTGAACATGTTTGCCTTCATTCCATGCAACATGACCTCTTTTGAAGGCTGTTTTTGGAGCAGGATTACCTATTTTCCAAGCAGTTGAGGGAAGATTTTTCTTTACTCCTTCACTCATCTTCTTTCTAGTTTCCTCTGATGCTGGCCCACGAGTTTTCCATGCCTCTCGCATTTTCCTTTTTGTTTCCTCGGAGTGTTTTCTGCCATAAAAAGGGTTGTTCTTTCCAGAATTGTCTATTCCAGAAACTATCTGAAGTTCATTTGAAGATTTTGCAGTCCAGTTATTTTTATCCATTTCATTTTACCTATGTTGCCACAACATTTCCGTTAGGGCTTAATGGCCGCCAAAGACATATATAGTACATTTGTCCTGAGTTAATATCTTTTGCAGATGTCGTTTCGATTATGTCCAAGCCGTTTGAAACAATGAATGGTCCTGGGATGTTAGCCAAAGTATCTCCTATGGCAGGAGTACTATCAAACCACATTTCATTGGCATCAATTGCTGATGCGTTACTTTGGCCGATTAAATAAGCGGTGTTACCGGTAACTCCAACTTCTAGCTTCGCTGTTGCGGATTCTTCCGTTAAAAGAGTAGTACAGACCCCCCAAATCCTAACTAAAACATCACCAATGACCGTATAGAGTGTCGTAACTCCACTTGCGGTATCCTTATCCCCTCTTGAACCACTAGTCGCTCCAGCAAAGGCAGACGGAGCCGATTTCACAGGGCTAAATAAGTCTAATGGTGCAAATTCTATTCTTGGGTTTATCATGCTGCCACTACCTTTCCGTTTGGAGATAAACTTCTCCATAAACAAATATAGTAAATCTGTCCTGATGTAATTGCTGCTGTTGCTGTAGTTTCTATAATGTTTAGACCATTCGGGATAACATAAGGCCCAAGAACACTAGCTAAAGTACCACCAATAGTAGTAGGAGTATTATCAACCCACAATTCATTAGCAATAATATCTGTCGCTGTAGTTTGAGCAATTAAAAGAGATTCATTACCAGTAACTCCAACTTTCAAAGTAGCACTCCCTCCTGCCAACTGGACTGTGCAGATACCAAAAATACGCACCAAAACATCACCGGTGACAGTATAAAGGGTAGTTACTCCAGAAGTGGCTCCATCGTGGTCTCCCCTAGAGTCAGTAGTCCCTCCCAAAAAGGCAGACGGAGCAACCTTTACGTCAGGACTAAACAAATCTAGTGGCGTAAATTCGATTCTTGGATCCATTTTTATTTTTCTTTCTCCTGAATAAATTTCTCATAAAGAGGAATGTGTTCGGCTTTTAGTTTTTTCTCCTTGTCAAGATTTAGCAAAGATTCTTTGACTATCTCTTTTGCTTTTTCTCCAAGTTCAATCTCGACTTCCTTTACTCCTTCTTTCGGGTCCCACTGAACTAGATTGTCTGTTTTTACAATCTTGAACTTCTTGTGGTCTTCCTCTGAGAAACCAATTTTTTCTTGTAACTCTCTTAGTATCTTTAAAGTAGAAAAATCGCCTTCTGCTGGCAAAATCTGCAAAAGTGCGACTCTTTCTGCTACGTTTAATTTCATAATTTATCACCACCCTCCTTGCACAGGTTGTGAACCTATAAGTGGAGATAGCTGCAAGGGCTATCTCCTCGTAATTACTAGGTTGTTAACGCTCCCGTTACTACTGGAATCCAAGCCAACGTACCATTAATAGCACATCGAACAAAATCTGTTACTGTTCCTGTTCCGTGTGTGCTGATTGGGGAGCTCTCATCAGCTGATGCAGTACCCTCAAAGTTAATAAACCCTACATCTAAATCAGCT
>SDBU01006200.1_pt1 | contig 14129 bp, 16 predicted proteins | sample 2277071 | NCBI WGS metagenome assembly SDBU01 (sample SAMN10397929, study PRJNA504765) | marine sediment metagenome | isolation source: marine sediment core GS08_GC12, 126 cmbsf | place: Arctic Ocean: Gakkel Ridge, Loki's castle | collected 2008
GAGTGAAATTCAAAGACGGAGAAGAGGTGAAAAAGGCAGCTTAAAATTAGCCTTCGAGGGTGCGCTTACGGGCTGAGACACAACTTTTGGCAATATCTCATCCAGCCCGCAGCCAATGTTCGTGGGTAAAACGGCTCTTAAAAGCGCCCACAGTCAAAAAGGCGAGGGTTGCCAAGATACCACTCCAAAGAAAAGAGGGGCCAAAGAAGAGGTAGGGAATAAGCGGCAAGCTCCCTATGATCACAAAGGCGAAAAAAGTGGTTAGGGCTGCAGCAAGAGGAGAGATCTTGAGTGTCGAAAGCCCTAGCTCCTCCTTAAGCATTGTATCTACCCATACCTTTTTATCTGAGGTAATTATCGTGGTGATCGTCTCTAGATCCTCGCCCTTAAATCCCTTTTTTGCAAAAATATGTCGGATCTCATTTCTTTCTCCCTCAGGTACTCTCTCAATATGCTCTTCTTCTTCTCTTTTCGCCTTTTCAAAGATGTCTCTCTCCGCTTTTGTCCCTAGGAAGTTACTACCACCCATGCTAAAGCCATCACCAATCAAATTGGCGAGACCTAAGACAATCGCAACCATGGGGGGGAAATCTGCGCCATAGGTACCGGCCACAACTGCGAAAGTCGTGACCGTCCCATCGATCGCTCCGTAGATAAAGTCTCGGAGATAGCTCCGCCTGGGTTCTTGCTCTAGTCGCGTTATAATTGCGTCTTCTGTGTGACTCTTTTCCAGTGATTGGTGCTTTTCAGCCATCTTCTCGTTCTACTTTCATTAAAAATTCTTGCCTTAGTGAGCTGTGGCTCCGGAAAAGCCCCCGCAGGACGGTGGTCTCTGTCTCGCTCGCTCTGTCTTCTACCCCTTGGACCAACACACAGTGGTGATTTGCCGAAATAGCGACAGCTACATCCTCCAAACCCAGAAGAAGGGCAAAGCTGTCGGCGATCTGGGCGGTTAGTCGCTCCTGAAGCTGAGGTCTTCGGGCAAAATAGCGAATAACTTGATAGATTTTAGAGAGGCCTATCACCTTATTTTGGGGGAGATAAGCAAAGTGAGCTCTGCCCACCATCGGCACGAGGTGGTGTTCGCAAAAGCTGATAAAAGAGATGTTTTTCACCAAAATCATCTCTCCTGGCTCCATCGCTTGCTCCTGAAGGGTGATGGTGGGGAACCCTGCGGGATCCAGTCCAGAGAAAACCTCATCGACGAACATCTTGGCCACTCGTGATGGCGTTTTGGAGAGCGATGGAGTCGTAAGGTCCAAGCCCAAAATTTCAAGCATCTCGCGCACTTTTTGTTCAATGAGTTCTTTTTTCTCTTCCGAAGAGATGGCCAGCTTCTTGGGGCAAATCGATGTAGGGTAGTTTGTGATTGCAGGATCCGTCATCGGGAAGCAGCGTATCAAAGATCCGGAAAGAGCTCAAGCGCGGGGGTGAGTCTTGTCGTAAACCTCTTTCTTGAGTTTGGTGGAGACATGGGTGTAGATCGTTGTGGTGGCCAGAGATTGATGGCCAAGAAGCATCTGAATGGTTTTGAGATCCATCCCATTTTCAAGCCAGTGGGTGGCAATAGTATGGCGAATCGTGTGAGGCGTCACCTTTCCAGCCAGGCCGCTCTGTTTGAGATGTTTGTCAAAATTGCGATCGACAGAACGAGAGGTAAGGCGAGAGCCATTGCGGTTGAGAAAAACGGCATCGGGATCTGTTTGGGCGAGATGACCACCGGTATCTTTATTTCGCTCGGGATGGTCGAGATAGGTCGAAATCCAATCGGCTGCGTTTTTTGTGATGGGGATGACCCGTTGTTTCTTGCCCTTTCCTTGTAGGCGGATTAGTAGCTGGGCGGGATCAAAGTCGCTTCTGTTGAGCGAGACCAGCTCGCTGACCCTAAGACCGGAACTGTAGAAGAGCTCCATGATGGTTCGATCCCTAAACCCTAGATAACTCTCCCGATCAGGAATATCAAAAAGCCTTTGGAGTTGCTCATAGGTGAGGGAGAAGGGAATGCGTTTGTCTAGCTTTGGGCTTTCAAGATCTTCTGTGGGATTGGTTTCGATCAGCTTTTGATTGATACAGTATTTGAAAAAGGTGCGTAAACTCGACAGACGACGCACCACTGTCCGTTTTTGCATCTTTTTTTCCGCGAGATAGGCGAGAAAGTTGCGAATCACCTTTCTGTTAATCAGAGAGAGAGAAAGATGATGATCATTGGCAGTATTGCGAGCTTTGTGTGGTTGCAAATAGTCAATTTTTTCGGGCAAATTCTCGGGATCGATGGAGATCACCGTCTTTTCGAGAAACTCTTTTATCGAGTTGAGATCGATCGCATAATTTCGAATAGTATGTTCGGAACCATTTTTTACTGCTCGCAAATATTCGAGAAAACAATAGGCAGCTTTGATCATGAATCTATCCGTAAATTATATATTTGCAAATTTTGCGCAATTGTTGGTGGGATTTTGAGAATCGCGATGAAGGCAATATTTGTAAATATTGCCAAAGAGCGAGGCGCTAAAGACCACAACAAGGGCGTGAAAGGTGTGAGTATAGAATTTACGGATAGATTCATTGATAGTTTATTTTTACATATTGCTTGAGATGATGGTCGATGGCTGTTCGGTAGGTAGGGCTAAGAAAGTGGTGGTCGAAGAAACGGGCTTTTCGGTGGGGATTGAGACGAATAATCGTATCTTTTGCCAGCCTTTTTCCTCGCCTATCAAAGAGGGGGACAATATCGCGACGGCTGACATAGTGGAATACCTTTCCACAGAGATTCTGTGTAATATAGGCGCCAGGAGCGATCGCCACCACAACGATCCTCTCGCGTAGTTCTGGAGGATAGAGCATCAGAGCATTGCGGACCTGTATGGCTCCCTGACTATGACAAAATTGCAGAAAAAACTCATCATCACGCTTGCAACTTCTGAAAAACTCATCCCACTTTTCGTGAAGTTTAAAGACCGGAGCGCTGGTCTTGTAGTTTACGAGCTCAAAGAAGCACTGTCTCAAATCTTCAAGCAGACCGTCGGTGGGATTGTATACGGTGTATACATTGTATCCTCCGGCCATCGATGAGAGGAGAGAGGAACATTTGAGTGCGCGATCTGGCTTGTGGTTGATTCCATTGATAAAAGCAACTTCACCTGTGGGAAGTGCTGGTTTGCCCAATCCGAAAACCAAAGGATCGTATTTTTTGGGTTTAGCTACTAGTTCTGCCGAAGGCGTGCAGATAAATAGCATGGTCGCGGTAGCGAATATGGTTCCAAAAAATCGTCTCATAAACGGCTTTCATATCACAACGCGTAACTAATCTTCAATAAGGTAATGGAAAGACTTTCAAATCGTCGGCGGCATAGGTGTTGGGAAAAATTGGACGCGCCTCTTTTTCAAACTCATGCAAATCCAAGTAGCGTGCAGAAAAATGGGTGAGAATTAACCGCTCAACATCAGCCTCTTTGGCCAAGAGAGCTGCTTGTTTAGCCGTGAGATGGTAGTGTTTGTCTGCAAGATGTCGGTGATTTTCGAGATAGGTGCTCTCACAGAGAAAAAGTTTAGCATTTCGAGCTAGATCGATAGCGCGTTGACACGGAAGGGTATCGATAACCACCGCAATGGTGTCTCCCTTTTTGATCCAACTGACATCTTCGATCCGAACTCGCTCTCCTTCAACCGTCATGACCCCTTTCTTCTCCAGCTCTTTAACCAGAGGTCCTTCAATTTTGTAGGCTTTGAGTTTAGCTGGGTCAAACTTGCGTCGATCAGGCTCAGTCACTCTCCATCCCAGACATTCAACACTATGTTTTAGATAAGCCGCCTCTACAACAAACTTGCCATCATCGTGAACCACTCCCGCTTCTGAAACCGGATGTTCGATGACTTTGACGGTATCATGATAGATCGTCCCATAGCGTAATCGGTCGAAGTATTTTTTGCCGCTAGCAGGATAGTAGCAGTGAATCTCGTGCTCCACCTTGTCGAGGTTGAGCCGCATAATCATCGATCCCAGCCCTAAACAGTGGTCTCCATGGAAGTGGCTGATAAAAATCCGACTTACCACAGTGGGGGCGACGTTGGCATAGATAAATTGCCGCTGCGTCCCTTCGCCAGGATCAAAGAGTAGCCCCTCATCATTCCAGCGGAAAAGATAAGCGCCATGGTTACGCCTGCGCGTGGGTTGTTGGCTGGAACAGCCTAGAATAGTAAGATCTCGAACACTCATGGAAAATTCAGATAGGGTACCCGATCTTCTCAGGGGTGTCAATGTAAGTGCTTTTTATTTCGGAGATCTCTTAGAACTTCTCCCAAGCAGTGAGTGATAAAGATAGTCGGTATGGCAGCGGTCCAAAGTCCCATCCCAATAAAAGGAGAGCAGTAGGGGTGAAAAACCCCAGATTGAGTGACGGCGAGAGCTATCGCACCCGCTACGATTAGCGAGATCGTCAACATCGCCCCCGCCATACAGGCTCGATCGAGAAATTTTTCATTTTGGACGAGATTTGCAATCATAACTATTAAAAACCTAATCTTATTGTTCTTATAAAAACATTTTATCAAGATAATTATATTAAGTCAATATTAATATAGTTATTTTCTGTGAGTGCAGAAGTAGGGGAGGCGGCCCAGGAGATAGCCCGCCAGGGCGCCGCTGAGGTGGGCGGTGTTGGCGATCCCTATGGAGCGCTCGAACTTGCCCGTGAGCTGGAGGATGAAGAAGACTGTCTGGAGGCCAAACATCCCGACGACGAAGACACCCAGAAAGATCAAGGTCATCCTGTGGAGGAGATAGCCCTCCCAGGGAGCCACCTGCTGCCGGGCCCAGATAAAGCCTGCGAAGCCGGTGATTACGCCCGATAGGCCCATAAAATAGGAGCCGCTCATGAGGTATTGGGAGGTATTAGATACGATGGCGGCGAAGAAGATTAATAGTAAATATTTGAATGGCCCTAGCCGATACTCTATCTGGTTGCCAAGCATGATAAACCAGAGGACATTGAAGAAGATATGGAGCAGGCCTAAGTGGAGAAGAGCTGGGGTGAAGATCCGCCATACCTCTCCTTCGCGGATCTTCTCGAACATCGGGCCCCCATCAAAGAGGGGGAAGTTTGGTTTTCGAAAGTGGTTGACCACCCGATCGTAGAACCCCATCCAGTATGGGGTGAGCCGAATCTCTTGCATCAGGGCTCGAGCACTCGCCGAGGGAGGAACCTTCTCCTTGATCTGCTGAGGGGTGTAGATCTTCAGCAGTTGATCTCGCAGTTGGAAATAAGTGGGGTAGTCGTAGATCAACGCCTCATCGACACTTGTGAGAAGCGGAGCCTGAGCGATACCAGGAAGGGTGGGAGGGATGATGAGCCCTCGTTTGACCTGTGCCCACCCAAAGATGATAATTACAGTGAGGAGAATCAAGATGGAGATCTTGCCGAAAGGAGCCGGAGAGAGGATACCGCGTCGTCGCTTTATGGGTGCGGCAGGTTTTTCCTCTGGAGCATCGGGATTCTCTTTTTCAGGCAGTTGGACATGAAAAAGAGGGTCTTTTGGATTGGCATGATAACTGGCATATAGCCCTTGCGCCTTCTCGATCTGCTCTTCCTCATAGGCCCAAATCCGGTAGCTGGGCATCTCTTCGCGGAGCGGAGTCACCTCTTCGAGTTCGTTGGATATCCCAATGCTTGTCAGATAGAGGGAGAAGACATAAGGGTCCTCCTCAGGCTGGGCGCTTGTGATGGTGCAGATCAGTCGCATACCTACTTTGCTACCCTATCTGAGCCTATTTTCACAATCTTTTTCCGTTTTGCGTAGCTCTTGATGTTATACTAATTGCAACTTTATTTTCTTCCATTAGTATTAAACTAAAACTGTTTGGATCTTCTGGATAATGTCTGAGGTGGCTAGCCCTTCGATGCGGGGAATGAGGTGGATTTTTCCGCCGTGAGTACGAACGGTCTCAGTTTCGATACACTCCTGTCCATATTCCGCTCCGTTGACATGAACATGAGGCTTGATCTTGGCTAAGAGCTGCCTGGGATCAGATTCGTCAAACCAGGTGACATAGTCGACCAGTTCGAGCGCGCTGACCATTTCTAGGCGGTATTTGAGGGGAATGATGGGGCGGTCGCTCCCTTTGTAACTCTGCACGGAAAGATCGCTGTTGAGAGCGACAATCAGCAGGTCTGCAGTTTGAGCCGCTTCGTGGATAATGTAGAGGTGACCGGCATGCAGCAAATCAAAGGAGCCATTGAGAGTGGCGATAGTCTTCTTTTCTTTTTTGAGCGCTTCAACTCTCTTCTCGAGATGAGAGGGATCGATGAGTTTTCTCGTACGATACCTTTCCCAGCTCATCAAGAGGCCTCTGGAAAGGCGAGAGGGAAGATCTCGTCGTAGTGATTGACAAAGTGGACTTTGATCTTCTTCTTGAGAAAGTCGGGGAGCTCGTCGTAGTCGCGCAGGTTATCTTTGGGGAAGATGAGGGTTGTAAGACCTGATCGTCTGGCGGCGATGAGCTTTTCGCGAATACCTCCCACAGCAAGAATGCGGCCGGTGAGGGTGAGCTCGCCTGTCAGGCCGAGGTCGTTTGGAATCTTCATGTCGAGGAGAAGTGAGAGTAGCGCAGTGACCATAGTGACGCCGGCTGAGGGGCCATCCTTTGGAGTCGCACCTTCTGGAATATGGATATGGACCTGTGATTTTTCGAAAAAGGTGTGGCCTGGGGCGTATTTGTTCATGGCGCTGTGGAGATAGCTCCACGCGATTTGGGAGGACTCCTTCATCACATCACCTACTTGGCCGGTGAGGATCATCTCGGTGCGCTCATGAGCCACTTTGATAGCTTCGATGTAGAGTGTCGCTCCACCAAGAGCGGTCCAGGCGAGACCTGTAGCCACCCCAACGGGGGTCTCTTCGTAGAAGCGATCGGTAAAGAAGACCGGCTTGCCTAGATAGGGCTCGAGATTTTTGCTGGTGATGGAATGTTTGATGGGTTTCTTTTTGTGTCGTTTTTTCTCGCTCTCTTTGACCACTTCCATCGCAACTTTTCGCAAAATCTTCTTGATGTTGTTCTCAAGGCTTCGTACACCGGCTTCTCGGGCGTAGCCGTTGACAATATCCCTTAGCCCTTCTTTTGAGAAGCTGATCTGACTGATAGTCAGCCCCATCTGTTTGCGGTTGCGCGGAATGAGATATTTGGTGGCGATCTCGATCTTCTCTTCGGTAATATATCCGGAGAGGCGGAGAACCTCCATCCTGTCGTAGAGGGGCTCAGGAATGGTGTCAATTATATTGGCGGTGACAATGAAGAGCACATTGGAGAGATCGACACGTACGTCGAGAAAGAGATCGAGGAAGTCACGGTTCTGTTCGGGATCGAGCACTTCGAGAAGGGCTGAAGCAGGATCCCCATGGTAGCTGATCCCCATCTTGTCGATCTCGTCGATCATAATCACGGGATTCATCGTCTTGGTCTGTTTGAGCGCTTGAATCAGCTTTCCAGGCATGGCGCCGACGTAGGTTCGGCGGTGGCCTTTGATCTCAGCGTCATCACGCATTCCACCTACCGAGAAGCGATAGAACTGCCGATTAAGAGCTCGGGCGACACTTTTCCCCACGCTGGTTTTCCCGACGCCTGGAGGACCGACGAGACAGAGAATGCTTCCCTTGAGACCTTTGCTGAGTTTCCCCACGCTGATCAGCTCTAAGATGCGCTCCTTTATCTCATCGAGACCGTAGTGATCTTTCTGCAAAATAGCGTCGGCTTTGGCTAGATCATGTCTCTCTTTGCTAAACTTTCCCCAGGGAAGAACGGTGAGCCAGTCGAGGTAGTTGCGGGAGACCGAATACTCTGCCGACATCGTTTCGAGCGCGCTCAGTTTCTCTAGCTCTTCATCGATGGTCTCTCTCACATGTGCGGGGACCTTTTTGCGCTTCAATCGCTCTTCAAATTTATCGGCATCGATCTCTTTCTCATCTTTTTCAATGCCGAGCTCTTTTTTTATCGTTTTGAGCTGCTCTTTAAGAAAATACTCTTTCTGGCTCTTGGTGATTGTCGCTTCGATCTTCTGATAGATGGTGCTTTGAAGGCGACTGATATCCAGCTCTTTTTTTAAGAGAGCGAGTGCTTTGTCGATCCGCTCTTGCATATCCACTGTCTCTAAGATCTCTTGGAGTTCTTTTCGAGAAGCTGTCGTCAGGGTTACAGCAAAGTCTGCCAGTTTACCTGGTTCGGTGAAGTCGGAGTGGCTGAGGAAGATTTGGAGCTCTTCTTTGAAGAGAGGATTGAGTTTGATCAACTCCTTGATCACAGAAACAATATTCAGTGAGTAGGCCTTGAGTTCGTCGGTGAGCTCTCGTGGATCAGCCAAATGGCTGACTTTGGCTTTGAGATATTTATTTTTGATCTGCTCTTTTACTTTGACTCGTCCTTCGATGTTGACCACAACTTGGGCGCCCCCCTCCTCAACAGGCATGATGCGCAAGATACGCCCAACAACTCCCATTTTGTGGAGATTCGGCATCCCAACTTTGAGAATGTTCGCATTCTCTTTTTTGGTCAGAAGAAGGGCGACATATTTTTGATCTGATTTGGCGACCAGCTTGAGTACTTCGTAGTAGGGCCCTGGTTCGATGAGAATAGGGATAGCCATCCCAGGGAAAAAGGGACGACGATTGATCGGAAGAATAAAAAGTTCGTCGGGAAGAGAGGGCTTTATGATTTCAGTGCTCGCTTCTTCGATGATCTTTTCCAGTTCATCTTCAAATATAGCTTGGGGGTCTTGCGGGGATTGGTCTGACAAGGTGGTTTTCTCCGAATTAAAATCGCTCCAGTCTACCAAATAGGGGAGAAAAGAAGCAACTGAGAGCTCTTCCCCTAATTAATCAGATTCTCTATAATTGTCATCAAAAATGAGTAATATCCTTATTCTTGACACTTCTACAGAGCGCGGGGTCGTCGCTCTTGCGCAAGGGAGCGAACAGCTTTTTTTTGAAGAGCTTCCCGCGGGGCTGAAGAGCTCCCACTTTCTGATGACCACCCTACAGAATGTTTTTCAAAAATATCCTGTAGATCTCCAGGCGATTGGTGTCACGGTAGGCCCTGGTTCATTTACCGGCATTCGAGTGGCGGTGGCGGTCGCCAAGGGGCTGGCTCTAGCCCAATCCCTGCCTCTCATCGCTCTGAGCTCTCTAGCTGGCTTCATTTCGCCTCATGAGGGGAGATTTGCCTCGGTAATTGATGCTCGGATTGGAGGAGCTTATGTGCTGATCCAAGAGAGGGTGGGCGATGAGATCCGAGAACAGGGGTTGCCGGAGCTCTGTCCAAAAGAAGCCTTGCCAGAGAAGCTCAGGGGGTGCCACTCGGTCGTGGGCCCCTCCTTCCAGAAGCTCCCCATAGAGGGAGCTGTCGAAACCCACCCCGATGCAGCCCACCTGGCCAAAATCGCCGCCTATCGATATGCCAATGGCGACTTCTTTTCAGAGGGTGAGCTCGAGCTGGCCTACCTAAATAACCCCTCTTTCAGGGTTGATGGGTAATCAAGAGAGTGGTATAATCTTTTGGATTCAGGAAATTGACTTGAACAAAAATATTTATAAGGAATTTAAGAAATGCCAAGTGTAAAAGTACGTATTGGAGAATCTATTGATAAAGCGCTTCGGGCCTTGAAAAAGAAGCTTGATAAAGAAGGAGTCATGAAAACGGCGAAAGCACACCGCTACTACGACAAACCTTCTGTAAAATCGCGCGCAAAGTCCAAGGCTGCAGCAAAATATCGCAATAGATGAGCTTCCAATGAGCAATGTCATGGAATATTATGAAACACTCGGGGTAGATAAAGATGCCTCGCCAGAAGAGATCAAGAAAGCCTATCGCAAGATGGCTATTAAGTATCATCCTGATAAAAATCCAGATAATCCCGATTCGGAACAGCAATTCAAAGAGGTCTCTGAGGCTTACGAAGTCCTGAGCGATCCTCAGAAGAAACAGGTCTACGATCGCTATGGGGCTGAGGGAGTTCGTGCCGGCGCTGCTGGTGCGGGAGGTCAGGGATTTGGCTCTATGGAAGATGCCTTGCGCACCTTTATGGACGCTTTTGGCGGCGGCATGGGTGGTGGTGGCGGCGGTATCTTTGATTCTCTCTTTGGCGGCGGCAGAGCGGCTGGAGGAGCGTATGCTCAACAAGGCACGAGCAAAAAGGCATCCATTCATATCTCATTCGAAGATGCTGCTAAAGGTGTAGAGAAAGAGCTGGCGATTACCCGTTATGGCGTTTGCGGTACGTGCAATGGACGGGGCGCTGCTAGTGCGAATGGTGTGAAACAGTGTCCTCAGTGTGGCGGCGCCGGACAGGTCTTTCAAAGTAGGGGATTTTTCAGTATGTCGACCACCTGCCCTAAGTGTGGTGGTGAGGGACGTGTGGTTACCGATCCGTGCAAAACGTGTCGAGGTCGAGGACGTACCAAAGAGAAAGATCGCGTGAAAGTGCATATCCCCGCAGGTGTCGACACCGGTATGCGGCTCAAAATGAGCGGCTATGGTGATGCCGGCGAAGGGGGCGGCCCTCCAGGAGATCTTTATGTCTTTATCACTGTCGGAAGCCACTCGGTTTTTGAGCGAGAGGGCGATAATATCCTTCTTGACCTTCCGATAGGCTTTGCAGAAGCGGCTCTTGGCATCAAAAAGGAGATTCCTACACTCACAGGTAGTTGTCGCCTTACTATCCATGAGGGTAGTCAAAGTGGGAAGGTCTTCCGTGTGCGTGGAGAAGGTTTTCCCAATGTCCATGGACGTGGAAAAGGTGATCTACTCATACGAATTATAGTTGAAACTCCCTCTCATTTGACCGATATGCAGAAAAAGATGCTCGATGACTTTGGCAAGACAGAAGGCATAGACAACTTGCCCCGGAAAAAGAGTTTTATGGAGAAGATCAAATCGATCTTTCCAGGAAAAGGAGGTTAAGCGTAAGTGGGTGACGCCAAACTCAGTACGGAGAAAGCTCTTAAAGTTTATAAGTTGATGGTTCTCTCTCGTTTGACAGACGAGAAGATGGCCAAGTTGGCCAAGCAGAACAAAGGAGGCACTTTTCAGCTTTCCTCTGCTGGCCATGAGCTGGTTGGTGTTGTGATGGGTCAGAGCCTAATACCCGGAAAAGATTGGTCCTTTCCTTATTATCGTGATCAGGGTTTTGCTTTGAGTATAGGCTCCGATTTGGTCGAACTTTTCGGCGCTTTTCTCGGCCGCGCTACCAAAAACCACTCCAGCGGGCGGATGATGCCCTACCACTACTCCCACAAAGAGCTGCGAATTTTCTGCCAGTCCAGCGTTGTCGGTTCTCAATTTATTCAAGCAGCTGGTAAGGGACTCGGCATCAAAAATCTCAAAAAAGACGAAGTGGTCTACGTCTCTGCTGGTGATGGAGCGACCTCTCAGGGCGATTTTCACGAAGCACTCAACTTTGCCTCGATCCATAAATTACCAGTGATCTTTGTGATCCAAAACAACGGATGGGCGATCTCCGTCCCTGCTGAAGAGCAGAGTGCGGGCGGCTCGCTTGTACCTGTTTGCAAGGGTTATGAGGGTCTAGAAGTCCACGATGTAGATGGTACAGATTATGAAGAGTTGAGCGCTGCAGTGGAGAAAGCAGTGGATCGAGGCCGCAGCCAGAAAGGCCCCTCTGTGATTATGGCCCATGTCCCTCGGCTGGCCCCTCACAGCAATAGTGACGATCCCAAGAAGTACCAAACAGCCGAGATCATCGAGGCAGAGCAAAAACGCGATCCTATTCCTCGTTTTGAAAAGTGGCTGATCGCAGAAGGTCACGCTACTGCTGAGCAGATTGAAGCGCTGCGCTCTGCTGCTCATGAAGAAGTAGAAAAGGCCGCAGCTGAGGCTGAAAAACTCCCTTTCCCAGAAAAGGGGAGCAGCAGCCAGCACCTCTTTAAACCCTATGATCCACCCACTCCGCTCCTTTCAGAAACCAGCCCAACACCTGAAGCAGAAAAGATAGTGATCGCTGAGGCGCTCAACCAAGCTCTTGCTGAAGAGATGGAACTCGATCCCCATGTCGTCGTTTTTGGGCAAGATGTGGCTAATGGAAAAGGCGGCGTCTTTGGTATCACTCGCGCTCTGACCGAAAAGTTTGGCAAATCTCGCTGCTTTAATTCTCCGCTAGCCGAATCAACCATCGTCGGCGTGGCGATAGGACTTGTAGCTGACGGCATGCACAAAGCAGTCGCTGAGATTCAGTTTTCTGATTACATCTGGACTGGAATCAACCAGCTTTTCAATGAAGCGGCCAGTATCCACTACCGTTCTGCTGGAGTTTGGGATGTGCCCATAGTGATCCGAACTACTTGTGGCGGATATATTCAGGGCGGTCCTTACCATTCCCAGAGTGTTGAAGGGTTTTTAACCCACTGCCCTGGACTCAAAGTGGTGATTCCAAGCAACGCTGCCGACGCCAAAGGACTGCTCAAAACAGCCATTCGAGATCCCAACCCTGTGGTCTTCCTAGAACACAAAGCCCTCTACCGTCAGCAGAAGTTCTGCGCCCGTCCAGAGCCTTCCAAAGAGACTCTGATTCCCTTTGGTCAAGCTTCGATTGTTCGTGAGGGGAGTGATCTCACCATCGTCTGTTGGGGAATGATGGTTGTCAAAGCGTGGGAGGTTTCCGAAAAACTGGCAGCTGAAGGGATTTCTGTTGAGATTATTGATCTTCGAACCCTGGTTCCTCTCGACATGGCTACCATTATCACATCAGTGCAAAAAACTGGAAAGGTGCTCATTGCTCACGAAGCGCCTCGCAACTGCGGTTTTGGGGCAGAACTCGCCGCACGCATCGCTGAAGAGGCGTTTGAATCCTTAGATGGCCCTATCCACCGTGTCTGTGGACAGGATACACCGGTTCCCTATAGCAAACCTATGGAAGATGAAGTGCTACCCCAATCTCAGGATCTTCTCAATGCCATCCATCACTTAATCAAATACTGATGAACTTCCATTACCAAAATCCCAAAAGACTCTTCCACGGCATACTCTTTGATGTTCTCTCCGTCGAAGCCGAACATCCCAAGGGTGGCAAAATGCGCCGAGAGCTTGTGGACCATCCTGGCGCTGTTGTTATTCTTCCATTTCTTAATAAGGAAGAGATTCTCCTGATTCGAAACAAGCGCGACATTGTGCAGCGGACTCTCTGGGAGCTTCCTGCTGGGAAGCTGGAAAAAGATGAGAAGCCTGAGGATTGTGCTGCCAGAGAGCTGCAGGAAGAGACTGGCTATCAAGGGGTCAAATTTACCCCTCTTCTCAACTTCTTCACCACTCCGGGCTTTAGCAATGAGCTGATTTACGGCTATGTGGCTGAGGATTTGACCCATGTCGGGCAGAATCTCGACGAGAGCGAAGAGATCGCTGTGGAGCCTACCAAATTCTCCGATGCCCTTCAGATGATCAAAGAGGGAACGATCTGTGACGCCAAAACCATCTGTGCCCTCCTGCACTTCAATACGTTTTAGGCAGCTTTACGATAGCGCTTTCTTTTTAGTAGTGAAGTAATCGTCTTTTTGGGTTTGCGAAGATTCCATAGATCCAGAGCCATCTGAGCAGTTAACCAGAAATCAGGAGAAGTTTCCAAAGCTTCGGCTAACTTGGTGGCCATTTCAGGAGTAATGCCAGCTCTTTCATTGACAATCCGATTGATTACTTTGTAATCACAACCGATATGATCTGCAAGAGCCTTTTGGGTAATACCTAATGGCACGAGAAATTCTTCTAAAAGAATCTCGCCGGGAGAGGTAGGCTTTCTTTTATAACGCAACATGGCTTCTCCTAGTGATAGTCAACAATATCTACATTGTAAGGTTGGTTATCCCATTTAAAAATAATGCGCCATTGATCATTGATGCGGATACTGTAATACCCTTTCAAATTTCCCTTCAAGCTTTCCAAGCAGTTGTTTGGAGGGGCTCGAAGATCTTTAAGATCTCTGGCATAATTGAGCATATCGAGCTTTCTCTTAGGGCCCGTACAGAAATAATTTACCCATTTTTGCTAACACACCATCTTCATCTGCTTTGTTGCAAATTCTTGCAAACTAATAAGTTTACCTGCGAATTTGCGCCGCGCATCTGAAGCGCTGAGTTATCAG
>SDBU01006201.1_pt1 | contig 14129 bp, 13 predicted proteins | sample 2277071 | NCBI WGS metagenome assembly SDBU01 (sample SAMN10397929, study PRJNA504765) | marine sediment metagenome | isolation source: marine sediment core GS08_GC12, 126 cmbsf | place: Arctic Ocean: Gakkel Ridge, Loki's castle | collected 2008
CAAACCATCTATTGCTGTAATAATTCCCTTGCTTTCACTCACCCCATATATTAAGTCGCCGCCACTTGCATTAGCAAAAGATGAAACATCAGCAAGAAACTCTTTCTTACCAGAATCTGATTTACTCGGCAATGATTGTTTATACTCTATAGTTTTTCCCTCTGACACCGAGTTGTCTTTCAGAGCTTGCAGGTTTTCTTCTGTAATTTGGTCAATATCCCTAGCTTCCATCCTCACCCCCTGTATCCCCCTCTCCTTCAAAGGAGAGGGGGAATTGGTGATATAAGAGGGGCTTCGCCTCTCTTTAACTCTCCCTTATTATTTATACCTCCTCACCTCAAAGCGGTAGAGGGCTTGTCACATAACTAATCTATGATAATGTTATCCAGGCGCCGTTTTGGCACATGGTGCACGCCCTCAGCATCACGCCAGTACTCGTAATTCCCGTCAGGGCCAACAGTCTCAAGTACCACCTTTTCCTTGGGTTTACCAAGAGACAATACCAGGAGTATCTCATAGCGTGGTGGTATTCCGAGAGCCTCGCTCAGCTTATCCTTGTTTACTCCACCATGCATACAGCCAGCCAGACCCTTCTCTCGGGCACCGAGAAGAATACTTTGCGCCGCTATTCCATGGTTGCACCCGAAGGACTCACTTATCTCCGTGTCCCCAAGGACAATGATATACGCCGATGGCCGTTCTCCTTCTGATGGACCGGGCCAGTCTTTAAGCTGGCCTGCCCAGGTAAGTTGCGGAAATATCAAAGCATTCTTTTGAGGGTCACAAGAAAGGATATATTTCAGTGGTTGCCGGTTGGCACCGGATGCGGAGAGCCTTGCCAAGTCAACAAGCCCCCTTAGTGTCTCTTCTTCTATGGCAACTTCTTGATGAAAACGCCGACATGTCCTGTTCTGTAGTATCAATTCTCTTATCACTTGAACCTCCTTAATGTTATTTATGCCTTTTCACCTTAAAACGGTAGAGCTTTACTGGCTCGTCGGGGGCTATGCCTGCCTCCCTTAATGGATTTTTCCCTGTTCATTCTTATACTCCCTGAAGGCATTAAAGGCAAATTTATAGTCCTTAACCTTCTCCTCCCACGACTTATCCCTGAACCGTTGGGTTCCAGGGTCATAAACCATGTCTGCGACCTTCATCCTGTACCAGGTCTGAAGCTCAAAGTGGCAATTACAACATAGTCTTACAGTCTCAGACTTTGACATACCAGCCTGCTCGGTAACACTCTGCGGAATAAGGTGGTGGTGTGCTACAGCCCCAAGATGGCTTATGTAACCACAAGCCTCGCAGGTCTCTCCTACGTCCATCATCATTCTCACCTCCTGTATCCCCCCTCATATCAGAGACTTCATCTATCTCTCTCGGAAAGAGGTAACGGTTTTGTAAGAGAGGTTTCGCCTCTCTTTAACTCTCCCTTATTATTTATACCTCCTCACCTCAAATTGGTGCTATCACCCCCAAGGCGTTTGAAGTAGACTATTTCAGGGTCACCCTCGTCAAGATTTTCGATGTACCCGCTCCTGGCAAAGCCCAGAGACTCATATACCTGCTGTGCGATAACATTCGATTCGTTAGTCGAAGTGAAGAGCTTTCCCGTGGGACAAATTGACTCAATGTGGCCGATGAGAGCCGTAGCCACGCCACGTTGGCGATACTCGGGATGGACAATTAACAGTGAAATGAAGCCCTGTCCGTAGAATGACTGGTCCAATACCCCGAACCCCACCATGGTATCTTCAATCCGGGCAACTAAACACCGGCCGGAACTGACCGCATTAGCCAGAAAATCTTTTCGGTCGAGGTTGCCTATGGCTGTGCTATCGAGGGCCCAGACGGACTCAAGTTCCTGCTCAGTTGCTTTTTCCACAAGAATCATTTTTTCTATACCTATGCCCAAACTCTGCCAACCCCATCCCCTGTATTCCCCTTCAGAGGAGAGAACCAGTTACATAAGAGAAGCGAAGTCTCTTTTTATCTCTCCTTTATTATTTGTGTCTTATCACCTCAAAACGGTAGAGCTTTACTGGTAATTAACTAGCCTATGATGATGTCATCGAGGCGGCGCTTGGGTACATGGTGTACGCCATCACTATCACGCCAGTACTTGATGTCTCCGCCAGACTCGATAGTCTCAATCACCACCTTTTCCTTAGGTTTGCCCAGAGACAATACAAGGAGGATCTCATAGCGTGGTGGTATTCCGAGAGCCTCGCTCAGCTTATCCCTGCTTATTCCACCATGTATACAGCCAGCCAAACCCTTCTCTCTAGCACCTAGGAGAATACTTTGAGCCGCTATTCCATGGTCGCAGAAAAAATTCTTGCTAACCTCCGTGTCCCCAAGCATGATGATATGGGCCGATGGTCGTTCTCCTTCAGGTGGGCCAGGCCAGTCTGTGAGATAGCTAGCCCAGCCAAGGCACGAAAATATCAACGCATTCTTTTGAGGGTCACAAGAAAGGATATATCTCAATGGCTGCCTGTTGGCACCAGATGCGGAGAGCCTTGCCAGGTCAACAAGTTCCCTTAGTGTCTCAAGTTCTGTGGTGTCTTCCTGGTAAAATCGCCGACAAGCCCTGTTCTTTAGTATCAAGTCTCTTATCATCTAAGCCTCCTTCATATTACTTATACCTTTTTGCTTCAAAGCGGTAGAGCTTTACTGGCTCATCGGGGGCTATGCCTGCCTTCTGGCGGCAGATAGAAATCTGCTGGTCGACAGTGTCTACTCCTTCAAGGTCAGGAAGGAGTAAGCCCCGCCTGAATCCCGCCTCCACGATAATCCCATACTTTTTAGGGTCTAGCTGGTCCTGGCTCTCCACTGGCTCAGGTTTGGTAAGGACATCGACACTATAGTCAAGGTCTTTAAGTTCATTGGAAGCAATAGGTGGGAAGCGAGGGTCTCTGGTGGCCGAGCTAATAGCATTGGTGATAATTTCCTCAGCTACATTCTTTTCAGTCGGTTCAAAGGTACCGATGCAACCCCGCAGCTCATCAAACTTATGGATAGAAACAAAGACCCCTGCCCTCTCCCTTATCTCAGGGATAAGCTCTTTTAGCTCAGGGGTCTTGCCTTCCTTGACGAAAGTCTCTACTGTTTCCTTAGCCAATCTCACTAGTGGGGACATCCCCATTATTATTACCCCGGCATAGCTGACCACGCTAGAATAATCCCCGGTAATATCACCGCTAGTCTGGTATTTAACTAATTCTGCCTGCGTTGCCCCCAATTCTTTAGCGGCAGAGATGAGACTGACGGCTGGTGCATAGCCACACATTGATATATCCAATTCCTGGACTCGTTTTAACAGTTCATCCTCATTCAAATCCAGCATGGCCTCTATGGCCTGAGTATCCTTCCTCCGAGCCGAATCCTGCGGCTCATAGTGGGTCATATCACTTGAGGCTATGATTACCACCTCTTTATTTAACTCCTTAATAGCCTTAGCTATCTCCTTGCCGATTTCCTTATAAATAGTACCAGTAGCATAGGCAAGAACTATAGGCACCAGTTTAATATCTGACTTGAAATATTGTAAAAATGGGAGCTGAACCTCAATAGAGTGTTCATATTGATGGGCAACATCGTCTTCCTGCAAATAACTGGATGCAGCTAGAATCTGTTTGCCCAGTTCGGTGTCAATCTCTATCTCTCCCAGCGGTGTCCTCCATGCACCCTCGGTCATGATACTGAGAGGTTTTCCGCCACCAGTGTGATTGGGACCCATAATGAGAAAGGTGTCCTTGAATTTGATTCTAGATATAGTGGCACCAGCTACCGGTCCCGAATAGATATACCCGGCATGAGGTGAAACTAGACCGATTACCTCTTCCTTTACCGCCTTCTTGTCAACCAACCCTTCAATCATCGACCTAAGCTGGTCAGGTTCTCCTGGATAGAATTGCCCGGCGACAACTGGATTCCTAATCATCATAACCCCTTTAGCTGGTTGTCCTGAAATTAAGGTCTGCCCCACAAAACCGGCATTTTGAACCCTCCAGACCTACTACCTTAGTGCGATAGCCAAATCTTTCCACGATAAGCCTACCACAGGAGTAGCAAATGGTGGTCTCACTCTTGTGTCCGGGAACATTACCAGCATAGATAAACTTAAGACCAGCTTTTTGTCCAATGTTATAGGCGTGCTCTAAGGTGGATACAGGGGTTGGGGGTAAGTGCATCATATGGTGGTGGGGGTAGAACCTGGTTACATGCCATGGTGTTAGTTCGCCAAGCTCATCATGTATCCAGTTAGCTATGCTCTCAAGTTGCTGGTCATTGTCATTCATGGTGGGGATGATGTTAGTAACAACCTCAATATGCATATTCCACTTAGTTTTAGCCCGCTTGGTAACCTCAAGTATCTCCCGCCAACGAGGTATCTTGGCTAATTCACGATAAAAGGAGTCGGAGAAGCCCTTAATATCAACGCGCCAAGCATCCAGGTAAGGTCCAATAGTATCCAGTGCCTCAGGGGACAGGTAGCCATTGGTTACATAGACGGTATACAGGTTATTCTCCTTAGCCAGCTTGGCTGAGTCAAGAGTATATTCGAACCAGATACTTGGCTCATTATATGTCCAGGCAATGCCCTGGCACTGGTAGCGTTTCGCCTGTGCTATAGCTATTTGAGGCTGCATTTCCTGACAGCCACGCTGTATTGTTCTACTATCAACGGAAGAAATCTCCCAGTTCTGACAGTGCTTACAATGAAAGTTACAACCCAGGGTACCTAATGAGAAAGCCAGGCCGCCGGGAAAGAAATGGAATAATGGTTTCTTCTCAATGGGGTCAGCAGCTACTGACGAGACTATGGCGTAGCTTAGATTATACAGAATCCCACCCCTATTCTGATACATGCCGCAGACACCAAAGTTATCCGAACCTATTTTGCAGCGCCACTGGCAGGTATGGCACTGAACCCTAGAGTCCGGTAGTTTCTCGTAGAGTAGTGCCTCGTGCATGGCTACCTCCGACTATTGCACCTTAAACTAATTATATCACTCAGCCGTTGTCAATTATAGCCTGTAGATTAAGATTTATTGTCTACTTCACCCCTTCCGTCTCCCTCTCCATGATATGGATATATATTCCTTGCATGAGGGGGAATAATATTAAAAAGAGGGACGGTCGCCCCTCTTAAACGCCCTTTAGCGTATGGAATGTAGTTACCACCTTGAAGGGGGGTTGGTTCTGGCAAACATCTAAGGCTTAAAAAGCACTAAGCAAGCAGTCGATAGTAGTAAGATTTTGACAAGACTGGCGTTATGAGAAAGAGAGCACTTGAGTCACACTCTTTCCACTATGTCTCCCCACCTTACATCATCCTCTGTCAGGTCTTCAATGAGGAGCTGGACTCTCTCGCCAGCAGCACCCGACCCAGTGAGGGTATCAACTTCAAATACCTTAGCCCTTCTGCTGCGCCCACGCCCCCTTACCTCCACCTCGTCTCCATTTCTGATGGTTCCTTGCTCCACTCTACCTCCTACGACCATACCCAATGTGCCTGAGGCAAAAAGTGCCTCGAATACCTCCTCTACCCGCATGGAGAACTTAGCGTCAGCCCTTGCTTTCAGTTGACGGCTTTCATTACCTGCTTCTTCGGCAAAATCCAGGATTCTTTTGACCAAATAGTCCGCTCTATCCGAGTTCCAGTCATCATACAATTGGAGCTCTTTGCCTGAACTCATTGTGACCATTACTTCGTAGCCGGTCATCACCCCAAAGTATTTTTCCTTTTCGGAACCAACAAAGACACTTCTTGCCTCATCCTTCGAGATACGCTTTGTCCTTAAGAACCATAAAAATAACGGGCAATGTCCGCGAGTCACAGTGACGTACCCCAGGGCTTCGTCAAGCGTTACCTTTGTGGTCCAGCCTACAAACCAGATTCCAAGCAGAAGTATCCCGAGGCTGGCCCCGAATAGAAAAAAAGCCCTAGTTCTCCAGAGATAATAAGAGACAAACTCACCAAAGCGACAAACGCTCCCGCCAGCAGAACGAGCCAGCCTACCACACGAAACCATACTGACCTTCTTAACACTATTTCCGAGCCGGTAGGGGTTTCCTGGGCAAAGACCCTTCCCCCCTTTAATCCCTTCACTTTGTAGAACGCACCTGGCTTCACCCTGGGTTTAGTTGGATAAACAGGTTCAGGATCGCGCCGCACCTCTACAGCTGGTGATTTCCTACCACGCCTTACGCAATAGATGCCTATCCCTATAGGAATGGCAGTAAATATTAATCCAGTAAAAATCATGTCACCGGCAGCTTCTGGCTCATCTGCTATTGCAAGGATAATTATTAACCACCATAGTGCGCTAAGAGAGAGCAAGGTTACACCCACCCAAAACCAAGCACTGCTCTTCTGACCAGTAGGCTGTTTCATTTATATCATCTTAATAGAAAGCTATACTTTTTCAAACTAAAAAGGACACCCGCCACCGCTATATTCCTTAGCGGTTCCAGTATCCCTGTTTCATCCCACCAGCCTCTTATATCAATATGCTATTTCAGTTTATTTGCGTGTCTTACAATAGAAAGTAGAGGGACAAAATCTAAGAAAGGGGTGATACGAATGGCAGAAAGTGATAAGAAAGACATCCTCCTCATGGCAATCCTTATGGTGACTAGAGATGATGTACTGACCAGTGCTGATGAATTGGGAATACCTGAAGAGCAGGTAACCGATGATGTAATTGAGTTGGTGAAGGAGAGGGTTAGTCAATGCCTATCACCAAGAGAGGTCAAGTAGGAGCCAAAGATGCTGTTCCCTTCAATCTACCCCTGACAAATAGTCATGGCTGCTGTTGCTTAATAATACTCCCCTTGGGCATAACGACAATATGGGGGACGCCGGTTGCTGGATGCGGCTCCACTCTGACCGATGCCGAAAAGACCTCTCTTATTCTATCCTCAGTTAAAACCTGGGCTGGAGTTCCCTCGGCCAAAACCCTGCCCTCTTTAAGCAGGACTAAGCGGTCAAAGTAAAGGGATGCCAGGTTAAGGTCGTGCATGGCGGCGATGACGGTAAGCCCCTGCTCTACATTAAGACTCCTTATCAGCTCCAGGGTCTCTACCTGGTGACTGATATCCAGATGCACTGTTGGCTCATCGAGGAGCAGCAGCTTAGGTTGTTGAGCCAGTGCCATAGCCAGGATAACCTTCTGTCGCTCACCGCCACTTAGCTCATCAAAACGACGCTGGGTTAGTTGGCTAATACCAGCTAGTTCCATAGCCGCCGCCACGGCTCGTCTATCAGCAGCAGTTTCTCCAGCAAAGGCTTTAGCGAATGGAATTCGTCCCAGCATTACCACTTCGCTAGTAGTAAAGGCAAAGGGGATGTGAAATTGCTGTGGCACTACAGCTACACTACGGGCAATAGACTTCCGACTCAACTGGCTTAAACTAGAGCCATTCAGCCTAATCTCGCCTTGATCAGGTTTCAGAATCCCACTGGTTAGCTTAATCAGGGTAGTCTTGCCCGAACCATTAGGACCGAGTAGTCCCACCATCTCACCAGCTTCAACAGAAAGGTTAATATCATGTAGAACTAACCCGTTAAGATATGAGAAGTAAACCTGCCGAATTTGTAAGCTAATCATCAGAAAGCATACTCCCTTCGGCTCCTCCTTAGCAGGTAGAGGAAAAATGGAGCTCCGATAAGGGCGGTAATAATACCTACCGGGATTTCTGCTGGAGCCAGCAGGATACGAGCTAAAAGGTCAGCAATAACAACAAAGGCGGCACCAGCCAGTGCCGAAGCTGGTAAAAGGAGGCGGTGGTCTGGTCCTAAGCTCAGGCGCACAGCGTGAGGCATTACCAGCCCGACAAAACCAATCAAGCCGCTAATAGAAACAGCGGCCGCAGTGAGCAGAGAGCCCAAAGCCAGGATGAGCATTTTATCTCTCTCAACCTCAACGCCTAAATAGGCGGCACCCTCCTCTCCTAGGGAGAACGCATTCAAATGGAAGGCAAAAAAGCGGGCTACAATGATGCCACCTATGACCAGTGGAGCAATAACGGCTATCTGTTCCCAGCTGGTTACCGAGATATGACCCATAAGAAACGAATAAACTGAGCGGAGGTTTAGGTCCAGTCTGTCACTGATTGACATCATGAAGGCTATAATTGCTGCCAGTAAGGCACTGGTTACAAATCCAGCTAAGAGCATGCTTATGACGGGTGTCTTGCCGCCTACCTGTGCCAGATTATAGACTATAGTGACTGTGACCAGGGCGCCGATAAAGGCTGCCACTGGCACTAGGCCAAAGCCAAGAAAGGCTAGATTTATGGGTAGTATCATAGCTATGGTAGCTCCTAGAGCAGCTCCGGCTGAGGTGCCAATGATATAAGGGTCAGCCATGGGGTTGCGCAGTAAACCCTGAAACAGCACCCCGGCTGTAGCCAGAGCGGCTCCAATCAGGGCACCACCTATCACCCGGGGCAGCCTAATCTGGAAAATAATGGTTTCGTCGGCTGCTCTCCAGGTAGATGGAAAATCAAAAATAGCCAGCTTATTAAGAGTCATTTGTAGTATATTAAGTAAAGGGATGGTTACTGCTCCGAAGGCGCTAGCCAGGAATAATGAAAAAATCAAAATTCCACCCAGTAGTAATGAAACCCAGACCAGCCGATTACTCTGTCTTAGTTTAATAAGCATCTTTTGTAACTCTCTGGTTGTGCCGTAGTTCAAAAAACATCTTTTCTAGCCTTGTTAGTAATCAGATGAGATAATGTTTATTTAGGTTTGCTCTTCCCTACTTCAGGCAGGTTAGCTAGTGCTTCTTCTGGATATAAAAAATCCCCTCGTGTGCAGCACAAGGGGATTTCTACAGAGACCTATAGTCTGCTTCCCCCATCTCCACTGAGGTAATAAATAGTAGAGGCTGGCGTTCTGACTTCTGAGGGTTATAACCCTCAGTCACAGTAGGCGGGACTGTGCCGGATTTCCACCGGACTTGCCTTCCATTTAGGCCCTCGCTTGCGTTCGGGCACCCCTAAAGTTATTTATTCAATTACACATAGCATATTAAAAACGCCAAGAAAAGTCAAATTGGTTTTTAGACTCTCTACCCGCCATTGCCGGACCTAAAAAAGTGATGATAGTTTATTCCAATGCCCCGGCTACAATCTCAGCCAGATCCATCACCTGTACTTTATCATCAGCCTTTTCGTCTTTTAATCCGTCTTCAAACATGGTCATACAGTACGGACAGCATACGCAAATAGTCCTCGGATTTTCTTTCAAAGCTTCCTCTACACGTGCCACATTGATACGCTTGCCAATGCTTTCTTCCATCCACATTCGCCCACCACCGGCACCACAACAAAAGGCATTCTCGTAGCGACGTTCCATCTCGATTGGTGCTTGTCCAGTGACTGAAGCAATAACTTCACGTGGGGCTTCGTAGATTCCATTATAGCGTCCCAAATAGCAGGAATCATGAAATACTACATTGCCCAGGTCTCCAGCCCCGTTCAATTTTAGTTTATCCTCTTTGATTAGATTATTGATTAATTCGGTGTGGTGGATGACTTCTAATTCTACGTCGTACTGGCGGTAGTCATTTTTCAGGGTACTATAACAGTGTGGACACTCGGTGATAATCTTTTCAATGCCTCTCTCCTGGAATATTTTGATATTCTCTTTGACCATACGGTCGAAAACGAATTCATTGCCCAAGCGGCGCAAACTATCCCCGCAACAGTTCTCATCTCTGCCCAGAATACCCCAGGAAATACCTGCTGCATCCAAAATTTTAGCTAAAGCTAGGGTTACCTGTTTACCTCGAGCGTCAAAAGCGCCGAAACAGCCTACGTAAAATAGATATTCGGTCTTCCCAGCTTCGAAAGGTTTGGCATCAATTTCTGCAGCCCACTTAGTACGGTCAGTGGGAGCAATACCCCAAGGGTTGCTACGCTGTTCCATGTTCTCAAAAAGGTTAAGCAATTCTTCCGGGAACTTAGCCTGCAGTTGCACCAGGTTTCTGCGCATATCAATGATTTGATGTACATGCTCAATATACACTGGACACACTTCCATACAGGCGCCACAGGTAGTGCACTCCCAGATAACCTCCTCGGACAGGCTACCTTCCTCATTATCGCCGATTAAGGGTAGTACTGGTTCTTTATTCTTGATTATTAGCGGTCCATTTTTTAACAAATTCACCTTAAGATTGTGGATAAGTAACCTTGGATTGAGTGGTTTACCAGTGATAGTAGCCGGGCAAACCTCTTGACAGTGACCAGGGGCAACACAGGCGTAAAGGTCTAAGAGTTCCTTCTGAGTGAAACCGGTTATCGTGGAGGCACCAAAGGTTTCCGGGTCTTTCAGGTTAATAGGGCTTGGCATACCTTTGGGAGGCTCAGAGCGAAGAAGGTCGTTTAATATAGCCGCTACTACATGCAAGTATCTGGTGTAGCCAATAAGAGCCAGAACAAATAAGACGAAGACCCAGTGGCTCCAAAACCAGAAGCTATGCCACATTTCCACTGTGGCTGCATTAGTGTAAAGATTGCTTAAAGCTGTGCTTATAGGTGGAGTGATAATGCCCAAACCAGCCGGTGGATGTCCGGCAGCAATTTGGGTTGCAATCTTACCCACATGAGTTATGGGGTGGATGAGGACGGTAATGAGAATGAGTATTGCTTCAGGTGTCCGCTGCTCCTTCAGCCTTGATGGGTTTATAATGTATCTGCGGATGATACCCCATAGTGCACCTATCATGATGAAGGGGGCGACAATGTCCATAATCCAGCAATAGTAGGCGTAGTATAAGTTATGTTCCATTACCGCTGAGATGCCAAAGCCTGAGGCAATGACGATAAAGAGAAAGTAGTAGATGACGAATAGGAGAAAGCCCCAGACCATGAACATGTGACCTACACCAGCCCGGTCCTTACGAGTGAGGTTCTTAAACTGGCACTGTTGGACGATTAGATGAACTATAGCTGTCAGCGCCCTCTTAACGATGTGCCTAAATTGCTCCTCTTCCCGCCCCAAGGACAAATACCGTAAAAGCTGATATCCCCTGTAAAAGAAGATTCCAGCGGCAAAGGCTGTTAAGCCCCAAAAGATTACAAATCCCACCACGCCTAAATCACTCACTGGGTTCATAATAAATAATCCTCCTTCACTATACGGTCGGAGGTGAATTCATTAAAGATACTCACAAGCATCATGATATTAAGTGACACGGTTTCCTCCCTTTCCGGTGAGTATTGCCTACCCTAGATATTAATTCCTTTTTTGGGCACGCAACTCTTTAATACGATTGGTAATAGCTGGAACCACCTGAAAGAGGTCACCCACAATGCCATAAGTAGCGGCCTCAAAAATAGGTGCTTGTTTATCTTGATTGATAGCGATAATCACATCTGAATCCTGCATACCCACCAGGTGCTGGATAGCACCACTGATGCCACAGGCAATGTAAATCTTGGGTCTCACCGTCTTACCAGTCTGTCCGACCTGGCGTTCTACGGGTATCCAGCCGTCGTCTACGGGACCACGTGAAGTACCTACCACACCCCCCACTTCATCTGCCAGTTCTTGCAGAATAGAGAAATTCTCTGCGGCCTTTATGCCTCGTCCGCCGGCGACAATTATATCTGCTCCGGCTATGTCCACATCTCCACCTTTACGAGTATCGATTACCTCCAGCACTTTGGTAGCTATATCATCTTCCTTGATGGCTAGAGACTCGCGGATGATCTCACCCTTGCGGGAAGCGTCCTTCTCTAGCATGGGCATCACGTGTGGGCGAACCGTGGACATCTGTGGTCTGGTCTGCTCGGTTAGAATGGTAGCCATGACGTTGCCGCCAAAGGCAGGGCGGGTTTGCAGCAAGAATCCCCTATCATCAATATTCAGTCCAGTGCAATCTGCGGTTAGTCCTGTCTTAATCACTGTGGCCACAGCGCTACCTAAATCTCTGCCCAAACCGGTGGCTCCTATCAACACAATCTCCGGTTTGTACTTATTTAGCAGGTGGCAGATAGCCTTATAATAAGGTTCAGTACGGTAATAGTGAAATACCTTGTCATCAATCAAATAGGCCTTGGAAGCTCCGTAGGCAAATGACTCCTGGCACAGGTGTTCCACCTTGTCGCCGATAACCATGGTGCACAGTTCCACGTCCAGGGTTTTAGCTAGGTTAGCTCCTACGCCTAGCAATTCCCAGGAAACCTCAGCCGGCTCGCCCTCGGTCTGCTCTACAAAGACCCATACTCCACGGTAGTCTTTAACTCTAGCCGCTATCTTGGCTTCCTTCTCCTCCACTTTTTCAGCCACGGCTGCGGCAGGAGCCTGTTTGGCTATTTCCTCGAGGATCTTCTGCTCCTCTGGAGTATAATAAATCTCAAGGGCGTTGACTGGGCAAACCTCGATGCACTTGCTGCAGCCGACGCCGGCGCACTTGATTATATCGATGATTGGCTCGCCCTTGTCGTCAATTTCTATGGCGCTAATCTTCGGGGGACAAACACTCTCACAGAGAGCACCACAGGCGATACACTTGCCGGGGATTGCTCGGCTTACGCCTCGAGGTTTCTTTATTCTTTTCTTCTCTTCCACCATCTTCAGCCCCTTTCTTTATTCAGCCTCAGGTGCATTATAGGGATAGAATGTCTTTTTCCAGCAGGTTGTCTATTAATAAATGGGCTGCTTCCTCAGGCTGATTAAGCCCATCACCCACTATCTGACCCTTAATCCTTTCCGGCGAAAAGATTTTGCGCACTTGAGTAGGAGAACCTTTTAGCCCAATAGTTTCTTCAGCGAGTTGCATCGCCTTGTTATCCCACAATATCACCTCAGCATCCTCAGCTATTAACCGCATGGGCACTGTAGGATAGCGAGGTTGGTTAATCTCCCGCAGCACTGTAATCAGGACTGGTAACGGTGCCTCTACTATCTCGTAGCGCCCTTCAAGTTTACGTCTGACCCTCACCTTTTTGGCTGGCAAGTCCACATTTTGAATTTGGTCGACCAGAGTCAGTTGTGAATATCCTAGGCGGGTAGCGATGCCTGGTCCTACCTGAGCTGTGTCTCCGTCAATAGTCTGCTTACCGCAAATTACCATGGCTACCTCTTCCTTTTGGGCAAGCTGTTTGATGGCCTCGGCCAAAACCATGCTGGTAGCCAGGGTATCAGCTCCACCAAAGGCGCGGTCGCTTAAAAGTACAGCCTCGTCCGCTCCCAGCGCCAGAGTCTTTCTCAGGGTAACCTCAGTATTGGGTGGTCCCATGGAAATCGTCGCTACACGGAATCCATATTTGTCTTTGAGTCTCAGGCTTTCTTCCAACGCATGGGTATCAAATGGGTTAATAATAAAAGGCACGCCTTCTCTGATAAGCGTGCCGGTAACTGGGTCAATCTTGACTTGGGTGGTATCTGGTACCTGTTTAACGCATGCCACAACTAACACCGTTACACCTCTCGGAACAAAGTATTTTTACGTGGTTTGGGGATTTCGTCACACCAGTTCGCAGCAGGCGATTTCATAAAATATAGACACAAACCCCTCATCTGTCGTTAGCCTTAATGCATCTCGTTAAAGGTCAATATATCTCGTGGAGAACACGCAGTTAATCAACTACTTAACCCGCATTAATCATACTTAAGTGGGGGAAGCGTGTCAATTGGTAATTCTACTTATTGTGGGTAGAAACACTATTGCCAATTCTGCGTATTTTGGGCAGCAATACCATCTTTGATAACAATAATTATGATATAATTCGCAGGGTCTACCGAGATTCAGTCTCTTTAATTTGAAAGTAGCTGGATTACCCTTTGCCAGATAATCTGCCCTATCTTCTCTTTAGACTGGCTGGCATCTATTACCAACCAGCGCTCTGGGTCACTGGCTGCCAGCTTGTGGTATCCCTCTCGCACCTTCTGGTGGAACTCCAATATTTCCTTCTCGAAGTGGTCTCTAATGTCTCCAAATTTCCTAATGAGACCTTTTTCTGGTGGTATATCGAGTAGTATGGTTAGATCTGGCTTAAGCCCTTGGGTAGCAATATTATTAGCCATCTCCACGAGCTTTAGGTCTAATCCACGCCCATAGCCCTGATAAGCGGTGGTGGAATCAGCGTAGCGGTTGCATACT
>SDBU01006202.1_pt1 | contig 14125 bp, 20 predicted proteins | sample 2277071 | NCBI WGS metagenome assembly SDBU01 (sample SAMN10397929, study PRJNA504765) | marine sediment metagenome | isolation source: marine sediment core GS08_GC12, 126 cmbsf | place: Arctic Ocean: Gakkel Ridge, Loki's castle | collected 2008
CGCTCATCGTCAGTAGCGTCAATATGAGCTTGGTAGACAGCAACAGCATCCAGCTCGGCAGCTATGTCTTGCATTATAGCCCTCGCTAGCTCAGTGGCACTCATCTTTCGGGGCACCATAGTTCCAAAAGGATTACTGAAGTCCATTTCATACCTCCTTTACTTTGCTTCCTTGGGCTTGGCTGTAGAATCTCTTAGCCAGACTTCCACAAGCCATGGACATTGCAATACTCTCTGGCGGCTACTTTTTGGAGTCTAATTTCAAACTCTGCTTCTGGCTTATCTCCTGGCTTGAGGAACTTCCGGTAACTCTCACCGTCGGCGATTACTTCAATCCACTCTATATAGTGTTTTTCCTCCATCGGGTGAGGAACATCACCAACCCTGACTTTTGTCCCTCTATCGGTTGTTTCTACAACGGGCACATGCTTTTCCAGTCCGGCGTCGGTTGCCTTCTCTTGGAGCAACTCCATCGGCTGTCCACAGCAGACCAGCTCGCCCTGCCCGGTATGTAGCACCTCCACAATATTACCGCACACATTGCACCTGTAGACCTGCTTTAGTGCTGTCATGTTTTACCTCCTTTGTGATTAGTATTATCAAGTAAAGTTATGCTCTTTATGTTTTTCGGCAATAGTGGTTGCCAGTTTGTTCAGTGCTTTGAAATCGGCTTCTTTGGGAAAGCCCTTGCTTAACACCGGCTCCAGTATCTCTACCTTCAGGTTGGGAATCATCGCGGCGAGCTGCTCCACCACTTTACCTCCCCAGCCGTAGGAACCGATGATGGAGACAAATTTCAAGTTGGGTTTCAGCGCATTCGCCAGGATAGTTGCATAGGCGACATTCGGGTGCGGACCGATGAGAACGGTGGGCGTCCCGATAACAACTGTTGCCGCATCCACCAACGCCATTGCTAGCTTCCCGATGTCAGTCACGGCAAGGTCAAACTGTTTCACCGTCACGCCCTTTTCAGCTAGAGCTTCAACCAGATATTTAACCATTTTAAGGGTACTGCCGTGCATTGAGATATAGGGTAATACCACAATGTTTTTGGGCTCGTCGAAGACCCAGCTATGATATGCCTTCAGGATGAACTCTGGTTTATCATACATAGGACCGTGGCTGGGAGCGATGATGTCAATTGTGTAGTCGCTCACCTTCTCCAGGTTCTTCTGGATAGTGGTTCGGAAGGGCATCATGATTTCGGCATAATACCTCTTAGCTGCTTCATAGACCTGCCCTTCATCGCTGACATACAAGTCGGTTGTAGCCAGGTGGGAGCCGAAGAAATCACAGGGGAACAGTATTTTGTCTTCCCTCAAATAGGTGAGCATTGTCTCCGGCCAGTGAACCCAGGGGGCATGGATAAACTCCAGGGTTCTACCGCCCAACGAAATGGTCTCTTTGTCGTTGACTGTGATAAACCTCTCCTCTGGAATCATAAGCAGGTCTATGAGCATGCCTTTAGCCCTAGGTGTGGCAACCACTTTCGCGCTGGGATATTTCCCCAAGACATGGGGGATGGCGCCGGAATGGTCATGCTCGGCATGATTGGCAATAACATAGTCTATACTCTCAATCCTAAGTTGATTCAGGTGATTTATCAGCACATCCTGCATAGTAGGGTCTACGGTATCAATAAGGGCCGTCTTCTCACTACCCTTGATTAAGTATGAGTTATAACTTGTGCCATCAGGAAGTGGTATGAGGGCATCAAATAACCGCCGGTCCCAGTCAATGGCTCCTACTGAGTAAATCCCTGGCTTTATCTCTCTTGGTTTCATCTTACTCCATCCTTTCAAACTCACTCTTGGCAGCTCCGCAGACAGGACACACCCAGTCATCAGGTATTTCTTCAAAAGGCGTACCTGGTTTTATGCCGCCATCGGGGTCTCCCAGCTCTGGGTCATAGACATAGCCACAAACGGTACACTTGTACTTTGGTACTTTGGCTACCTCCTTTTTCTCCTCAATATAGCTGGGAGCAGTCTTGGGTGTAGTGCCCCGCTTGACCTGGTGATAATAGGCATAGGTCATAGGCTCGCCTTCTTTAAGAACGTCAGCCCCCACAAGCTCACCTACAAAAATAGTATGGGTGCCCACATCTATTGCTTGAATTACCCTGGTTTCCAGATAAGCCAGCGTATTGTCAGTAACTACAGGGGCTTGCGTCTCACCTATTTTATAATTAATACCCTCAAGCTTATCTATGTTTCTGCCTGACTTGAAACCAAAGTGACCGATGAAGGAGAGGGGTGTATCCTGGGAAAGAATAGAAGCTGTAAAGACTTTGCTTTCTTTGATAAAGTCATGGGTTAGATTACTCTTGTTGATGCTCACGGCAATAGTTGGCGGCTCAGAAGCTACTTGAAACACAGTATTAGCGATTTGCCCATTGAGCCTGTCCCCCTTTCTTGAGCATACAACATACAGGCCGTAACCTAGCTTATATAAAGCCTTAACATTCATTTCTCAACTCTGGTAAATATTATCTACATGGGTTACTTTTTTACCGGCTTCCACGTTTCTATCGCCTACCTAGCCACCATCCAGAGACGGATGTTCTTTCCTAACAAACCACCCTGCCGGGTCTTTGAGATATTCGTAGTAGTCAAGCAGAACTAGATGGTGTTCCCTTTCTTCGGCAGCCAGGGTCTCATAAAAGCCTCTCTCAGCATCATAGGTAACATTTCCCCCCTGGCTTTTATAGAAGTCATAGGTCTTGTTTTCCATGTCCATGGCTGTTTGTATGGCATCAAGCTCAGTAGCAAGAGCCTTTATATTAGAGCCCACCTCTTCAGTCGCCCTGGCAAATATGGTTCTCAGTCTTTTGCCTCCACCAGGCTGAAAGTCAGTTGTGGGCCAGGCCTTTTTACTTCGTATAGCACTGTATATCTCCTCAAACTTCTGCCGGTGAGTGTCTTCTTCTGTGGCTAGTGACTCCAGCAGTTTCTTACCCAGCTCATTACTACTTTCCTGGCTGGCTTTCAGATAGTATTCCTTGCCATTAATTTCCATCTGAATAGCAATTTGAAGAGCTTCCAGGGTTTTATTCTGTTCGGTGTCCATATTTATCCTCCACCAAAAGGCTGGGAAGCAGGACAGTCAAGCCCCAATAGGCTACTTACTGGCTTTCTCCTTCTTCTTAGCCGAGACTGAAATTTTCTTGGGTTTAACCTCAGCGGCTTTGGGAAGGCTAACCTCAAAAAGCAAGAGATGCCAACCTTTACTTTGACTGGCATCTCTCAGTACTCTAGTGGATATCTCCGCCAGTAACTATGTTACAATAGCCTCCCACGTAAGACAGAAATTCTGTATAGAACATAACTGCCTACCCACTCCAAGGTTTACTTAAATATTTTACTTGTATTCAGTTATCAATGTCTACCGGGATTATGGAGTGTAACGAATGATAAACCTAAATTCGCCATTTGTCAATGCTTTTTCACCCGTTTTAGGGATGTGCGAAACTCCGTGGGGGCTAACCTTATTGACAAGCAGAGAATACTAAGGTATTGTTTTAGTTATGTGACAGAGGCTCATGCAAAAATCTGGATAAGGCCCATTGCAAATCTTGAGCGATATGTGATAAGGTAAAAAAGATGTTAGAGCACAAACTACTTCGTGAAGAGCGTTTGATTGCTGGTTTTTTCATCCAGCCAAGGAAGTATCCGCCGGGGCCCTTCTCTCGGGGTCCGTTGGCAATGCTCTACAGCAAGGTTACAGAAAAGTATAATTACCCGAACTTCAACCAACTTCCTAATGGCGCAGTGATGCTACAGCCTGCAACACAGAGTCACGTGCAACTCCAGGAGTTACTAGTTCAAGTTAACGAGGCAATAGAGATTCACTTTAGTGCGACTAAGGAAAAAGTTCTGGACATATTTGAAACCGTCACCCAACATTTTCAGCTAGATACTTTAGCTAACTTAGCAGTAAAGCTCATAGCGCGCTGGCCTGTCTCAGGAGACCGTCAAGCGGCTAAGTTTCTAGAGGACAAGTACCTCAAAATATCAGAGACTTCGTTTGGGATACTTGGCCCCGGGAGGGATGCCACAGGTTTAAGGTTCCACTTCGACCGTAGCAATAGTAAGTATGACTTGCGCATTGAGCCGCATTTGCAGGACTTGTCCAAGCTGTGGATAGACATTGACATTCAATACCCTAGTTCGTTCAAGGGGTTGAAAGAAGTTGGTCCGCAGATTCAGGCGGCCTATGATTATCTATTCGATGAAGTTAAGAACTTCTTGGAATCTCCAGTATAGGAGAAAACGATGACCATGGAACAGACAGTAACTGCTAGTATGTCCGTGTGGCCACCTAACAGAACGGCTACACGGGACCTAAATGACGATTTCTCCCGCACGGTGTTCGGCGTGAATATGGCGGACTTAGGAGAAACCGGAGGGCTCAACGTCACCTACCTCATAATGTCGGCACTAACTCCTATCGGTCTTAAGGTGTTCAACTGGGAGGCTGCAGAAAGGCGTGCGGACTGGGAGGAAAGCCAAGGTCGTTTCGTGGCATTCGGCGATGTGAAAGACCTCCTCTCAGACCTACACTCATAGTCTATGCGGTTCTACCGATTAGACGGCTTCAAGGAAGACTACAAGGAGCTCCAACCAGACGAACAAGCCTTGGTAGACAAAGCGCTGGAGTTTTTAGCAGCAAACCCAAGATATCCCAGCCTTCGCTTAAAGAAACTAGAGGGTTATAGAGGAGTCTGGGAGGCACGTGCATCCCAGAACTTGCGTTTTACGTTCACGTGGGTAAGCGACGTGATAACCTTAAGGGTCGTCGGGCACCATGATGAGGTTCTTCGCTCTCCATGATATGGATGTCTATCACTAGCGAAAACTCGCTACAATTTTTGTCTGCATAACCCAAACACTCAATAGGCAATTTAAGGTCATTTTCTCCAAGCCTCTCAGTCGATGATTAACCAGTCTCCCATCCCCATCCTTTTTACACCTAGAGAATATCCTCTCGATGCTAGTCCTATGGCGATAGAGATTTGACCACCGTTTTGTACGCCGTGGAACTTGAATAAATCTCCGATAATCTGGTTTTAGGCTTATCTTTATTACCTGACCATAGTCTGATTTGGAGCATTTATCTATCCACGTGCACCCCTTTTTACCGCAAGCCAATGGGCAACGATATTTCAGACGCTTCTGCTTCTTATCGTATCCCCAGAAGACCATTGGCGCTCCCCAAGCGCAATGAGGCGTGCCATATTCATCTGCTATATCTTCAAACCTGTTCCCTTTGCCTTTCCGACCCCTGAGATTTAGGTCAATGATGGGAATAGCTTTGAAGTCTTCTACCACAGCTCTATAGTTCTCTTTGGCATCGTACCCCTTATCTCCCAAAACGAATCGAGGAGATAACCCTTTGACCAGGGATTTATTTTTCTCCAGCAACGGTATCATCACAGGAGAATCATTTGCATTGGCTGGAGTAACTATCGGCAACAATGGAATCTCAATTTTATCCACTAAGGTGCTCGCCAAGTGCATCTTATAACCTAACCAGCTGTATTCATCCCCATCGCTATTCTTCTTGAATCCCCATCCTGCATCTGGGTCGGACTGTGGTTTTCTGTATCTTTTTGAATATGTAGGGACATCAGTGCTATCTACGACTATAGTTTCACCGAATCCCGGCAGTTTATCCTTGATAGCCTCTATTGTTTTGGCCATGCATTTTTCTATGAGTGGTGTATGGTCTATTAGCTTCTTGATAAACCGGTAGTAGGCAAATCTACTGGGGATTTGCTTGTCAGAAAGAATGCCACACTGAATAGCCAAGAATGGCTCCTGCAATCTTCTTCTCAACCCTTCAATGGTAGGGATATCCAGTGCATAACTGGCAATTATGGTTCGCCACATTACCTTGATATGAGTGCCAGGTCTGCCGGTCCATCGAGTCTTTTCTAATGCTTCTAGCAGTTCTCCATCCTGAAGGTTTTCAAAGACCGCCTCTAGCTCTTTAGCAAAGGTAGTTCTCTCGAATCCTTCAAAGATGCGTCTGACTTCATCCCATAGGTCGCTATCTTGACTTTTAGCCTGCTTAGTGGTAAAATTAACCAAAGTTAGGGGTTGCGTCACAGTTTCTCCTAGCCTAGCCCCGGGGAGTCTTGCTGGACATTCCGGGGCGATTCTATTTGTTAATGCTTATTAACTTTTCCTTCTCTTATCTCCCTTTTTAAGAGTTAAAGGTTTGTTCCAGTAGGGAGAGTGGCATTTCGGGCAAACTGCTGGAGAGGAAATTCTCGGTACCCATTTGTGTCCACAACGTTTGCAAGTGAGAGTATAAATTCTAGGCATATCTCCCTCCATAATGCTGACTTCTTGATTTATTAACGACATCACAAAATATAACTTACTATAATCATTACTATAATTATACACTGTAATAACGACTTTGTCAAGAGGTAAGTTGACAATAATTTAAAAAAAGTTTACAATAAACCTTGTATTGCTTGACAATAATATGACATATGGTTTACAATATTTCAAGAGATAGTTGATAATATAAAGGATAATTAAAATAAGCAAAATCATGAAAAATAATATTGATAAATTTATTATTAACCACGTTGATTCTCACCCCAGAAATATAGCTACGGTTACGGCTAAAAAATTCGGGATTTCACGGCAAGCTGCCGTGAATCACTTAGGGAAATTGATAGATGATGGTAAAGTAGTTGCCACTGGTAAAACAAAGTCACGGCAATATAGCTTGAAGCTGTTTGTAAATGAAGTGTATCGCCTAGATGTATCACCTGATTTTGCTGAAGATGTAGAGTGGCGAAAAAGGATACTTCCTGTTATTGGTGATGTTCCTCCTAATGTAGTTGATATTTGCCAATATGGGTTCACAGAGATTCTCAGAAATGTGGCTGACCATTCACAATCTAGTAAAGTTGCCTTCGGCGTTAGCCGTGATGCAATCCACATAAGACTATTTGTCACTGACCTCGGCATCGGTATTTTTAATAAAATACAAGCCGATTTTGGGCTTGATGACCCTAGACATGCACTATTGGAATTATCCAAAGGGAAACTTACTTCAAATCCGCAAAAGCATACAGGTGAGGGGATTTTCTTTACGTCTAGAATGTTTGATGAATTCTGTATATTATCAAGTTCCCTATTTTATTCACGGGAAAATAGGGGTGAAGATTGGCTAATAGAGGTTGAGGAACGTAATCGACGACGTGGTACATATGTAGACATGGAAATTTCGCCAACGTCTAAGCGGACTATCAAACAAGTATTTGATAGGTACTCACCGGACAGGGAATCCTACGGCTTCACACGGACACATATTCCTATTCAGTTAGCGAGATATGAGGGCGAACAACTTGTTTCACGTTCACAGGCAAGGCGTCTATTGGCAAGGTTTGAAAACTTCGAGGAGGTGCTATTGGATTTCAAGGGAGTAGAAACAATTGGGCAGGCATTTGCGGACGAGATTTTCCGTGTTTACCGTCATGAACACCCTGCGGTAAAAGTTTTATGGATAGATACAACACGAGAAGTTGAAAAGATGATTATGCGAGCATATGTAGATAACATTGAAACTGGGCCTATTTCCCCCACTTAGCCAATACAGCTTTCTTGGCTATCTCCCCTCGCCTTTTTCGAAACAAACTATGTAAAAGCCTCGCTTAATTCTTAGTTGTTAGAAGATATAAACATAATCTGCACGCCCAAGACCACCACCACCACCTTTCATCCCTTTACCTAAAAAGTAACTTTCTACATTTCTAGCGGCCTGTTCTGTATCGGCATCCCAATGATGCCAACCTGCTGGATTGCCGTGCTCACTTTTACGACGAACGGGGTCATCAGTCACACCGATGGTCCAATTAGAACAACTAACAACTATTATTTCGATTGCTCCCTTTATTGCTAATTCAGATGCCATTCACCTCACCTCCATTTTATATTTGTTTTACATGCAGGACTTTAATTATAGTCCTATTCGTGAAGTTGTCAATACGCCAAAATATAGGTTTAGCTTGGGGTGAAATATTTTTCGTGGATTCAGTTCAGTCGTGATGGTTAGCTTTGGGAGGAGTTTCGCACATCCCTAACCCGTTTTAAAAAGATAATACAAGGTCACCCTTAATGCCAACGGTTACTTCCTCGAAGGGAATATCTTGGCCGCTTAATTGTATTGCCTGCTTAGCCATATGCACTAACCCAAAGCAACAAGGCACCTCCATGTGCACCGCGGTAAGGCTCTTCACCTGGGAATGGCTCAAAATGTCGGTTAGCTTCTCCAGGTGGGCCTGGAAGTCATCCAGTTTGGGGCAAGCTACTAACAGGCTACGGTCTTTCAAGAAGTCCTGATGAAAGCCAGCATAGGCAAAGGGGACACAGTCCGCAGCCAGCACCAGGTCAGCTTCCTGCAAGAAAGATGCCGTCGGTGGGACCAGGGTAAGCTGGACCGGCCAGTGCCCAAGCATTGACTGCTGAGGTGTGTCAGCACTTGGGGTAGTTCTTGCTGTCTCCTGCTTCTCAAACCGGGTAACTGTTGTCGAGGGACAGCCACAGGGAAGCTCTTCCATAGTATGCTTCTTCTCTTCCAGGTGGAGCTTCACCTCCTCCTCGTCAAACTCCTCGGCAGCTCTCTCCTCAATGGTGATAGCTCCCTGGGGGCATTCGCCGAGACAGGCACCGAGACCATCACAGTATGTCTCGCTAATGAGTTTTGCCTTGCCATCAATAATCTGAAGGGCTCCCTCGGCGCAGGCCGGCACGCAGACGCCGCAGCCGTTGCACTTCTCTTCGTCGATTCTTATGATTTTCCTTACAGTTTTTGTTGTCATTGCCTACCTCCTTCAATGATTCTAGAGAGGATAAGTCCTGCTAGCCCTCACCCCTTAACTCTTTCCACCTCTCCTCCCCCAGGCATTGGCGTGCCGAAGCGCACCAGTCAATACAGGAAGGTATCTTCTCCCGGTAGACCATCTCACCACACTTCCGGCACTTTATTTTTATTTCGTCGGAAAAGATTTCAACCTCAGCACCACAGTTGGGGCATTTGTGTAGTGACACCCGTAGATTTCTAAAATCCTGGCCGGGACATTTGCTGGTCATTCCTGTCACCTCCTCTAGCGGTGGATGTTTGAGTTTTAACCTCTACACCAATAGTACAACTTATTGGCATCGCCGACTATGATTTGAATCATATATAGGGGGGAGTTATTAGTAGTTGTTGGCGTTAGGGAGATAAACCGAAGTAGTAAAATAGTCTTGTGGTTCTATACTCGCGGTGGCCCTTCACTCAGCAGCCTGAGTTTCTCCTCGTCGAGGATAATCACCTTGCCACGACCAGAGCGAATAATCCCCCTGTCCTTCAGGTGGCTCATAACCCGTATCGCTGTCTCGGTAGTGGTCCCCACCATCTCGGCAATTTCCTGTCGAGTAAAGGGGAGGGTAAGACCGAGCTTTGCCGAAAGCATGAGCAGTACACTGGCAAGGCGCTGCTCAACTCTCTCTCCGGCAAGGTCTCTAAGACGACTCTGAGCATCCCTGAGCCGCCCCCCCAGGACATTAATAATCCTCAGGGCTACCTGAGGGCGATTGGCAAGAAAAGACAGGAAGTCTTCTCTCCTAATTCCCACTACTTTGGTTTCAGCTACAGCCTGGGCTGAAGCCGGATAGGGCTTATTCTCAAAAACAGCCACCTCGCCGAACATTTCGCCAGGGCCGAAAAAGGCGATAATAAACTCCCTCCCCAGAGAGGAATGCTTAAGAACCTTCACTTTGCCTTCGGCAACGATGTAGAACCGTTCAGGGACATCTCCATCCCAGAAGATGAACTCGTTTGGCACAAAACTACGCTCGATGGAAAGGTTGGCCAGTTCACCGAGTTCGTTATCATTCAAGCCGGAGAAAATAAATGAGCACCTTAGAATCTGAGTCTTGCCGCTACACTGCAATTTGGTAACTCTCCTTAAAGGATAGCTCTCTGCATAAAGTAAATCCTCGTGGATGAATTATAGCACAAATAATTTCTCGCCCGCCCTCAATCACTTACGCTGAGTAACCTAAGTCCGCGGGTTCGTGCACCCTTTCGACAGATATACTTGACATCTTCCGAAGACGAGTGTAACATTTCGTTATTATATGGTCTGGGGGTGATTTGATGCAAGATGTCAAGTATATCTGTCCCCAATGCGGTCATGAATCCAAAGTTCCTGGTTTGTGCCCAGGCTGCCAAGCACCGTTGGTGGCTAGCTGTCCAGTATGTGGCAACCCTGTAGTAGGTGAGCATATTCACCCGGAAAGCTAAGCCGCCAAGTATTCTGTATTGGAGGTAAAAGAATGGCTGATAAGAAAGTGGTTATCTATTCGACTCCTACTTGTCCCTATTGCAAGAGGGCGAAGGAGTATCTTTCGCGGAAAGGGATACCCTATGTTGAACACAACGTGGCGGCGGATAAGGAAAAGGCTAAGGAGATGATACAGAAGTCGGGACAGATGAGTGTGCCGGTGATTATTATTGACGGCGAAATCATCGTGGGTTTCAACCAGACCAAGCTAGACGAGCTACTCTCAAAATAGTATCCAAACTGGGCAGCCAGTGGGTTTTCTTGCACTAGGAGGTAGTCATGTATGAGTTGATGATAATAGGCGGAGGTCCGGCCGGACTTACTGCCGGTGTCTATGCGGCGCGTAAGCAGCTTAATACATTACTGATTAGCGTTGATATTGGTGGGCAGGTAAACAAAACCCTGGGTATTGAGAATTATATGGGCTATCAGTTTATTGAGGGGCCAGAGCTTATAGATAAGTTCCAAACTCAAATGAGCCGGTTTCCCATTGACCAGAAAATTGGCGATAAGGTTTCTCGGCTGGAGAAGATTGATGGCGGCTTTGAGGCTATATCTCAATCAGGCGATAAGTATCAAGCCAAAGCGGTAATCTTTGCTGCCGGAAAGAGTCCCCGGAAGTTAAATGTGCCTGGTGAGGCGGAGTTGACCGCTAGAGGAGTAACCTATTGTGCCATCTGTGATGGCCCTGTTTTTGCCGGGCAGAGGGTGGCGGTAGTGGGTGGAGGTAACTCAGCACTTGAGGCAGCACTGGATATGGTAAAGATTGCTGAGCATGTCGACCTGGTGTCACTGACCCCATTAACCGGCGATGCCATTCTTATTGATAAGCTGTCAGATGCCAAAAACCTGAGCATTTTTACTGAATACCAAACAGAGAAAATCGAAGGGCAAGGCTTCGTCAACGGAATGCTGATAAGAGACCTGAAGAGCGGTGAGGGTAAACGGCTCAAGCTTACCGGAGTCTTCATTGAAATTGGTCTGGTGCCTAACTCCGAGCCGATAAGAGGACTTATTGAGCTCAACAAGCAGGGGGAGGTACTCATCAACTGCTCCTGTGAAACTACTCTTCCCGGGCTTTATGCCGCCGGAGATGTGAGCGCTGTACCCGAGAAGCAGATAGTCGTCGCCGCTGGCGAAGGGGCGAAGGCAGCACTCCAGGCTCACCGATACCTTCAACGGCTGATAACATAGCCAGTTAATGGAGTTGTGCCCTCTTTCTGGCTTCAATCGACTTGAAGATCCCTGCTCCAAGGTCAGCAACTTGTTCTACCACTAGCCTGCTTTTGCTCACATTCTCTACAGTGTGCCGGTTGATGTTTGCCCCGATCATTCGCACCACCAGTGGATTGGCGAGGTTCATAAGCCAGGCCACAATACGGTTGGCACTCAGGACATGCTCCAACAAGACCACTTTGCCTCCTGGTTTACACACCCGCTCAACTTCCATTAAGCCGCGAACTGGGTTCGGCACAGAGCAAAAGACAAAGGAGGCTATTATTGTGTCGAAGGTGTTGTCTTCAAACTTTAGATTTTGCACATCCATTTGCTGCAGGTGGACTGTCACCTTTTGCTTGCGGGCCCTATCCCTGGCTCGCACTAGCATCCTGTCACTGAAGTCAATAGCTGTTATCTCGGCATCAGCCGGATAGTACGAGAAGTTCTTGCCGGTGCCCACGCCAATCTCGAGGATTCTATTACCTTCGACCTTGCTCCAAAGCAGTTCCCGCCACCCACTATAGCGCGACCTTTCTACTAGACCCTCCATGAAGTCATAGACGGGAGCGATACGGTTGTATCGCTTTTTCGTGGCTTCAGTATTCATGCTTTCGGTCTTCATTTCAGCTACGACAGGTTTCTCTTGATTTCCTCGTACTCTTCCTTGCTAATCTCGCCACTGGCGTAGCGCACTTTGGCAGTGTCCATCGGGTCGTGTTTCTGCGATGTATACAATGCAGAAGAGCCGCGCTTGACCAGTGCAATCACTCCCCAGACGATAAGGGCAATTATAAGGACCCATACTATTATCATCCATCCACCGAAAAACATCATGGTACTTCCTCCCGTGCTTGTTTATATAACGGGCTATCCCCCTGATAATTAACCTTTGAATATTGGTTCTTATTCTATTATACTCTGGTCAAGAGTTGGGTGTATAATACTTATTAAGGTAATCCAATTTTCAAGAGGTGAGCCATGAAGAAGTCGAGGTTCTTTATCGCATTAACCGCCTTATCGTCAGTTGTACTCGTTTTGGTTATGGTAAGCCTGTTAATCTCATGCATGTCACCTTTTAGGTGGGGCGGCAGCTATAGCTATGGCTCCAACGGCGAGAGGATATATTTCACTGCCGAGAGTTCATCCGGTCAGTCTATCACCTATTCCGGCAGTATCAGAATGATGCGCTCTATTACCTGTGCTAATTGTCATGGCCAAGATGGTAAAGGGGGTAGAGTCAATATGATGATGTCGAGCTTCAATGTTCCTGATATCACCTGGGACAAGTTGATCCAGGAGGAGCATAATGAAGAAGATTCGGATAGGGACGAACACGAGGAACACCCGCCATATACTGAAGAGACGTTGAAAAGGGCTATCACAAGGGGGGTTGACCCGGCTGGTGAGCCTTTAGATGAAGAGATGCCTCGCTGGAGAATGTCTGAGCAGGATTTGGACGATCTGGTGGAGTTCATTAAGACGCTGGAATAGGGGTGGTGAAGCATAAAATGGCAAGAGCAAATTCGTGAGGAGGGCGACGATGGTCAAGGAAATGAAGAAAAACGGGAAGACTCTCTATATTTGCGAAGAATGTGGCTTTGCCTATGAAGAGAAAGAGTGGGCAGAGAAATGCCAGCGGTGGTGTAAACAGCATCAAAGTTGTAACCTGGAGATTACTCAGCACGGCGCCCCGCTGGAATAGCTGGTCAAGCTACCGCTAGCTTTGAGGTTCCACTTCTAATACCAAGCCTACTTCTTTTCCTCGGTGAGATATTTCTCCGGGTCCTGGTCGAAGGCCTTCTTACAACCTACAGCGCAGAAGTAGTACTTCTTTCCCTTATACTCAGAGGTAGCTACTGCCTTGCTCTCCTCTACTTCCATCTTGCAAACTGGGTCAATTGCCATTGTGATACCTCCCATTAATTAATTGCCAAACTTGGCTGGTTTAAACCTTTTTAGCCGCAGTGAGTTGGAGACCACGGTCAAGGAACTTACCGCCATAGCAAAGGCGGCTAGCATTGGGTTGAGGAAGCCATAATCACCCAGGAAAAACCGTAATCCTGTTGGCGTTCCACTCTGACTGAAAACAAAATATAGTATTCCTGCTGCCACCGGGATAAGGGCAGTATTATAGGCAAAAGCCCAGAACAAATTCTGCTTGATTGTCCTCAAGGTTTGCTTGCTGAGGGAGATGGCAGTAACTACTCCTCGCAGGTCGCCGCTGATAAGAGTAATATTCGCTGCCTCCATAGCCACATCCGTGCCGGTGCCGATGGCAATGCCCACATCCGATTGGGCTAGAGCCGGAGCATCATTTATCCCGTCACCCACCATTGCCACCACCTTCCCCTCCTGCTGTAGCTTCTTGACCTCCTGAGCCTTATGTTCCGGGAGCACCTCGGCCAGGACACGGTCAATGCCCACCTGCTTGGCGATGGCTTCAGCAGTGCGTAAGTTATCGCCGGTGAGCATCACCACTTCCAGCCCCAAACGATGCAGCTCTCTCACGGCTTCTTTTGAGTTTGGCTTGAGGGTATCAGCCACGGCGATTATCCCG
>SDBU01006203.1_pt1 | contig 14125 bp, 16 predicted proteins | sample 2277071 | NCBI WGS metagenome assembly SDBU01 (sample SAMN10397929, study PRJNA504765) | marine sediment metagenome | isolation source: marine sediment core GS08_GC12, 126 cmbsf | place: Arctic Ocean: Gakkel Ridge, Loki's castle | collected 2008
TTAAAACCTTCATTTCTTCATCAGTAAATTCTAACATATTTTTAAAATCTTCTTCTGACATTATAATCCTCTTATTTATTATTGGTTTAGGAATTAAAATAATAAAACTAAATAAATTTATAAAATTAGTACTTTTTTTTTTTGAAAAAATGAGTTAGTATTTGAAAAAATACAATTCACAATTAAATGTATTTAATGTTTACAGCAAGGGTTTTCCAAAAAAAAACTTCTTCAATGAGGGGTAAAATTAATATTTTCTCCCTCTAATTTACATTTTAATTGATTTCTTAATATCAAAATTTCAATTTCCCTTCTTAAGATATCATCTTTCAGAGTTAATTCATTTTTACTTTTTAATATCTGATTTAAGTCATGAAACGTAATTAAATTTTGATTTAAAGAGATTTCCTTGATAAGTTTTAAGATAATTTGTTGATTATAGAGAGAACGAGCATTAGAATCTAATTGATATAATTGATGACTATATGTATAGTCAAAATCGTTTGTTTTATCTTTTTCTTTTAGTTTATCTATTAAAGCTATAGCATCCGTATACTTCTCTTGAGTCATTAATTCTCTAATATTATTTAACTGCTTTACTATTTCTTTCGTTTCCAAGTAAAATCACACACCGATAAATGTTTATATACAATTAAACTTAATAAAAAATCGCTTGTCTTGTATAATAATATTGAAGAAATCTTAAATTAAAACAATTCTGATTAATATTTTAGGTGTTGTTAATTAAAGATCATGTTGTAATACAAGGAAAAAAAATTAGTACATATTTAAAATCTGTTTTAAGTACAAATGGTGTAGTAAAAGAGTCTCATACAGCTTTAATTCTATCTTTCATATATATAAAGATTAAAGTTAAAAGCATTTCAAAAGATTTTTTTTAAAGTATTTTTATCCTGGTATTAGAAAACTTGAATATAAGAACCTATTTTTGCAAGTGCTCGAGTTAAAAAAGGACATGCATCTAACCCTCATCGTTAATGGTTAATTCAAAATCTTGTATGCATTCCTTTACAAAGCCGAGCTTTTGGACTCGACATTTGGCTCTAAGACGACAGCATTCCAATCATTATCTTCATTGAAGACATCTAATACACAAATTATTGTTTGTAATAAGTATCGTCTTATACTTTCTTGACCGCCCATAATTTTTGTTAATACTTTTCCTTTATTACTTATAAGATCAATAAATTTGGATATTTAAATAAAAAATGAAAATATTTTCTATTATATTCAACTATTCTAAGGATAATATATTTGGTTAGAGAGTATGTTAATACTAATTTTAAATTATATTCTATAATAAATTAAGAGATACCAAGTATCAGGAAAATTGGGAAAAAAATATATTTTCATTGTGTTTTTTATAGGTTAAGACAAAAAAATATAATAATTAAAAACAACAGTAAAAAATGAGTGAAGCTCTATTTAAAAAGAATATTAAAAAAATAAATTATAATGACATTAATACATTAGTACAATATCAAATTCCTGAATCAGATAGATTGGAATATAAAGCTGTGCTTCCTCCTAAATGGGTTTTAGCAAAAATCATTGTAGGTTTTGCAAATGCAAACGGGGGTTATATAATAATAGGGATTGCTGAATTAAAGGAGAGACTTATAGTTGAGGGCGTTCCTGCTGATCTTAATTATGTAGCCATTATAAATGATACTCAAGTATTTTTTTCAAATCAAATTGATTATGATATTCATGTTGTTAATATTCCAGAAAAACCAGAAAATGTAGTCATATTAATTAAAATTGAAAAAGCGTCCCTCCCTATTCAATTTTTAGATAAAAAGCAAAAAGGGATTTTTTATTTTAGATTTTCAGATACAATTTTACCTATTAGGGATAAGAATGAATTAGACAGGATAATCCAATCTCCTAAAGAAGAAAAACTATTGAATACAATTAACAATGGAGAAACCGAACAGATAGAATTTAAAGCAACTTATAAATGGGATATTAAAGAAAATCGAGTAAATAAAGTTTTACCACATGAGATTTCAAGAGAAATATGCGGATTTCAAAATTCAAGAGGCGGAACATTATTTATAGGAGTAATGGATAACGGTGATATATATGGATTAAAGAGAGACATAAAAATTCTAAAAGATCTTGATAAGCTTCAACAAGATATTTCTGCTACGGTGAGAAGGGATTTAGGAGGTAGAGGGATGGATTTTGAAATGTCAATTGAAAGTATAAAAGGTAAGAAGATTTGCATTATAGAAATCGAAAGATCAGAATATCCCGTTTTTTTTCAAAATAGAGATTTTTTTATTCGAAAAGGAACTTCCTGTCATGGATTAAACGCAAAAGAAACATATGATTACATACTAGGATCCGACTCACAATTAAAATTTGAGTTTCAAGGTGAAGAAATAGATATTTTCTACCCTTTTGAAATTGTTCTCAGCTTAACAATTCCTGAATTAGAGCTTGCATATTTTGACTCCAACAGGTCGGCAGGCTTAAGATTTTTACAATGGGATTTCCTTTCCGAGATAACTCCAGAAATCAGTATGGAAATAAGGTCTGATAATAATAAAATTCAATCTTTCTTTCAAGAAATAATTCCATATGCGTTACTTTATTCTTTTTGCAAAAATTTCTTAAGAACTTGGCAATTTACACAGTATCCTAACGAAAGGAGGTATGGAAAACCTAACATTCCCATGGATAAAATATCTCTTGAAGATATTCCTAATTTACCCGATGATTCCTTATTATCTAAGCTTTCAATTAATATGAAAGAAGTTATGAAAAAGAGGTTTTTTAATAATATATGTGTTCCACAAGGTACTGAAATCCAATTAGGTTTTAAAGCAGGTGCATTTCCAATCATAATAAACAACAAGAATTTTGAATTTAAAATATATAATGATATTTTACATTATGGACTACATCTAGAAAGTAGACATTCCCTTTTCTATGATATTATTGAAAGAAATGCGGAACTTAAAGATGAAAAACTATTATATCTTAATTTAAATTGTGTGTTTGAAGCAAATTTTACATTTCCAGATGAATATGATGAATTTTATAACTACTATGTTGAATATGGTAAAAATATAAAAATGATTTTAATGGAAGAATGGGATTTTAATTATTTTCTTGCAAATCAGCCAGATCCGATACTATTCTCCATGGATAAGAAATTAAATAAACTCCTAAAAACAATGAAAAAAAGAAACGACTAAAAAAATTTGTCAGAAAATTATTTTCAAGAAAAAATAAAAACATTGATTTTTTCGAGCAGCATTTAAAATTTGAATAGATTAGAAAATTTTTCTACCATTGTTTTTATCTCTACATTAGTAATCTTATAGTAGTTTTTATGCTTCAAATCATTATAATTTGTTCTAATATTCCTTAATAGTTTTATATCATTCTTGTCTATTAAACCAGCAATCTCTGCATCTCTAATAAGATCAGAATAAAAAGGAGCACTTTTCATTCCTAGTTTATTAAGAAGCCAGTGTTCTACAATCCTCCCCAAATTAAGTAATCCTGCTTCTGCCCATTGTTTGGAAATTTCTTTTGTTTTTTCAAGCTGATCTTGTAAATAATTTGGTTTGAGGGTAAATTTTGGGGGCTTATGAAAAATTTCTACAATGCACACCTGTATTTCTGTTTCTAACTTATTCCATAAGAATTCAAACTGGTTATGTATTTGTAGTATCGCATCTTTACAAATCCATTCTTTTATTTCAGATTCTTTTTTCGTTTTTAAGGTTATTTGCTTTAATTTTCTATCCCTTCGGGAATAGCTAATGGATATACCGTCTTTAATCTCCTCTATGAGATATTTTCCATAGACCTCATCCGTGCTCCACACATCTTCCTCTAATAGAAAAATAATGGATTTCTTTGACACCCTCCGCTTATTCGAGTCAAGTAAAGGCAAAAGAGTCTCATCAAACCAATAAGAATATTTATCAAAAAAATTCCGAATATTTTGTAAATGATCTCTTAGATTTACAAGCAAGCTTGTAGACCATTGATACTTCGAATCTTTAAAACGAGGTTTTCCAATTCTAATACCCTCTTCCAATTCTTCAGTATAGATCATCTCCCTTTCCTTGGGGATTTCAATAAGCTGATCGTAGAACTTCTTATGGTCTTCTAAAAGTGCTTTACCTTTGGTTTTGATATCCAATTTTATCCTCTTATAATATTTCTCTATAGTTGAATTATTCGCTATACCTTCTGGTATCTATCTGTGTTTTATAACCTGACTCAGTAAGTAATCTCAAATCACATTTAATACCTTTCTTCCAAATTTTTGTTACATTCCCACTGGTTCCCGTATCCGCATTGACTTTTAGAGTCTTTTTCAATTTATCTATCAAATCATCATATACTCCTTGTTTGTCAGGATTTCCGACTATCCAGAAAATCACATCTAAATCACTATCATCTCTGTGTTCCCCTGTTGTCCGAGAACCCCATCTGGCAACACCCCCGATATTTTCTCCCGAACTATTATAGAGAAAATTTTTTAAACTGGTATAAAAGGCAGAGTACGTCTGCTCTGCTTCTCTTCTTATTGACATTATTTCACCTTTTTATCATTTTTATGATTTTTTGTCATATACATTTAATGAAAAGGATATATTATTAATATTTCAAATCCATAATTATCCATCTTTTAGTAGATACAGAGGGTAGTATCGCATTATATCATTATGTATCCATTACTGAAATGTCCTTGAGTTTAAATTCTTCTTTATTAATTGGAAACCAAAGTTCAAATCTTTCTCTAATAGGTTTTCCTACTAAGAATTGTAATAAATTGGATATGAAAAATGAGAATGATAGGTCTTTAATTTTATAAATTGAGAAAATACTGAATATGTCTTTATACAGTCCAGCTTCCTGAATCCTATGACTAAAATTTTTTAAAAAAATATTGTTATTTAGAGAAATATGATTCACATAATTGATTCCTTCCACACCACTTTTGATTTTATCTTCTATGTGGCTTTCTACATCTTGTTTTGTATTTATATTTTCAAACCCTTCATAAGAGAAAATTCCATTAAATATTGATTGGTCTGAATTTGAAGAGTTTATAAATCCTCCAAGTCTATTATTTTTTTTAATTATTTTTGTTAGATTTTGATTTTCTATATTAGTTTTTACTTCTATAACCGCTCTAACACAATTTGGTGTAACAATATAAAAATCACCTTCAGAAAATAGTACTGGGTATGAAGCATCAAAAATAATGATATCGACTTGGGTTGAGCATTCAATATCAGACCTTATTGAACTATTGTCATTTGGCTTAATTAAGAAACCAGTACCGATTCTAAAATTTTGGGGTAAAAACCTTTTAATTATATTTTTAAGAATAGCTTCTTTATATTCCCCCTCCTTCACCCAATTTTTATTTCCAATAAGATTTCTAACCCGATCTTTGATAACCTTTAATTCATTTGTTGTAGATTTATGAAATAATTCAGTATTGAAAAATTTACTCATGTTCTTTAACCTTTTAATTAAATTTTTATCTTAATATCTAATTTTGTAGAACTGTTATAAATAGTTTGAAATTATCTAAAAAAGTAATAAATTAGGAGTTATCAAGAAAAGAAAGCAGAGAGAGAAAGGACAAGAGAAATGATTAATTATAGAATTCATAGTTTTGGTAAGATTAGCTTTAGATATTTATCAAATTTTTCTTTATTCCTTGCTATAAAAGGGATCATATTGCTTTTCCCTATTTAATTAAAAAAAACAATTCTGAGAAAACAAGTATCGGGTAAAATGGGGAAAAAATTATATTTCTATTAAATTTATTATTGATTAAGACAAAAATTAATTAAACTACTAGTTACAAAGGTAAAGAAATGGAATTATGGATATTAAACTTTATTCGAAAATTTAGACAAAAATTAGATCAACAAGAATATAAAAATTATAAGAGTTTGTTTCCTGCTTTTATGGGAGCTATACCTTATTTAAATCTTGAAGTTTTTGAAATCTATTATGGTGATGTACTTTCTCATTATGATTTACGATTGTTTAAAGGATCTTATGGAGATAAAGTTTCTTTATATCATTCATTAAAATTAATGTCAACACCTTTTGATTTACCTCAAATTGAGGTTGACAATATAGTACATCAGAATGATGAGATAGAACGCTATTCATATTTAGAACCACTTGATTTTGATGAGGAAGGTAGAGTCTCTCATTTTGATTTTATTTATCCAGAACAACACATACAACTTGAAATTGGTTTTATTAAATTAAATGTGGATGATGTGGTTGATAAACATATTGAAAAGAGATTACTCGCTTACTTTCTTGAAAATCCAAAAGAATCTATTGATTCAGAATTAGAAGAAATCTTCAAAAAAGCCATTGAATTAGCTGGTAAATGTATACCAGAAGATTCTGAAATTAGACCAAAAGTTTCAGCTATTTTAATAGAAAATACAAAAATAGTCGTAACTGCCTTCAGAGGAGAATTACAACCAGGAGAACATGCAGAATTTACATTGTTAAGGAGGAAAATTAAAGATTATGATTTTACAAATTCTACTCTAATAACAACACTTGAACCATGTACTGTTCGAAGTTCTAAAAAAACACCATGTGCAGATTTAATAATAGAAAGTGGGATAGAGAAAGTTATTATTGGAACACTGGATCCTAATCCAGATGTACGAGGTAAAGGTTTTACTTATTTACAAAATCATGGAATATCAGTTACTGTATTTGAAGATAAATATGCAAGAAAATTAATCGAAATGAATAAAGAATTTTGGGAGATTCATTTTAGTAAATATAAAAAAGACATTATGAAAGTTTAGATGCGCACATTAGGAAAGTTTTAAAAATTAAAAAAAGAAAAAATATAGGGCTTTTTTTTCCTTTTATCCGTTTTAAGTATATAAATCTTGGAAATCCTCAGAACTATTCTCAGTCTTTATCAAGAGCAAAACAAATAATAAGGCTAACATAAGCCAAATTTGTTCTTCAAGTTTAATGTTCATCTTAACCATTATTTTTATCAATTGATGATTCTCAAATAATTTAATTCTATAAAATCGGTAGTGAACTCAATAGAAATATTAATAGACCGATCAAGATTTTATGCTTTTTTAAATTGGAAGTCATAGTTAAGTATGTTTTGGAGCAATGAAATTTTTACAGAAAATATAAAACCTTATACTAGTATTCGGTATTATTCAGAATTGTTAAAATTATTCAGAATTGTTAACAGTAGTTACATATATTCCTCTCTATTCAAATATAAATAAAAAAATAAATGAATAAAATCACATTGAAATGAATTTCAGGGAGTAATAAACTTTTTATTATATCTAATAATTTTATGTCTGATAGTTATGTCCAATATTGAGGAACAATTTAGTAGCAAAGATATCCCTGCCATAGTGCTATCAGAAGAGGCTAGAACTGTCGTATTAAGCCGATATCATGATTTTTATAAACTGAATTGCATAATTCCTGATGATGATTTTATTAAGTTGTTAAATCATAGTCTAGTCCTCTCTCAACAAATAGTCGAGGGACGGTTTATATCAACAAAATTATTTATACAAGGTTATACTGATGGTAATATTATCTGGCCCCGAGGAGTCCAGTTTATTGAAATCCAAAGTATTCTAATGAAAAACTTAGATATAGGAGTTTTAGAAAAATATGTAGAAATTGCTGGAGATAGAAATACTTTTTTAGTAATAAAAGTAATTAACCAAGGATCTTACAGATTCAAATTAGAGGGATTCTTGTTTTTTGATGACTCTCTTCAAACCTTTATTTATAACTATAATCCTCTTACTAAAAATCCTTCAACAATCCCGATTCAAGGTAGTAAATCTAAAATTCAAGACAAAATTGGTTGCTTTTACGGAAGTATGTTTCTCTCTATCGACCATGGGAGTACAGAAGTCTCTTTTTTTAATAACAAGTTTTTTATAGTTGAGAAAGGAGTCATTTCAGATCATCCTGATATTAGAAATGCAAGTATGCAAATAATAAATATATCAAATAATTTCCAAAATGCATTGGAAAGTATTGTTAACCAACGGAAAAATACTCATGATGAAGTTAATCTTTACAGTCTTAAACTTGAAGTCTCTACAATTTTAGTTGATATTATATTAAATATTAGCAATGCGAGACATGGATCAACACTCATTTTTGGCTTTGAAGGGAATCCGAATGATTTAGATTTCTTTAGATCAGGAGCAATAAAACTTAAAGTCCCTTTAGGAAGTGAATTTTTAGAATTGACAAAAAGAACTGGTCCCTCTTATTTTAGTCATAATACAGAAGTGAGTTCAAAAAAAGTAAAAACGTTTAAAAATGCTATAATTAGTCTTAGCAAGACCGATGGGGCAATGATTTTTAATCGGGATTTGGATTTGGTATTGGCAGGAGCAATCTTGAAAGGGGGTGAATCATCTGAACTTGGATTAGGGGGTGCACGTAGAAAATCTGGTGAAGCTTTCACATCTAAAACTGGTACTCTAGGAATTGTCATCTCACAAGATGGTAAAATAACAGTTTTAACAAATGAGGGCAAAAAAGCTTAAATATTGGGTATTTACCTATTTATATCCAGCAATGCAAAAAATAAATATAAATGTTGATAATTTTTCATTAGAAAAATTCACCGAAAATAATGAATTAGCTTTTTAAAATAATCAAAACTAAAAGTTTTAGGGAGATAAATGTCTGAACATAAAACTATTCAAGGAAGATTTTACACAACTAAACAAATTGGAGAAGGTAAGTCGGGTAAGATTTTTGAAGTATTAGTCTTAAGAGATATTATATACGCAAATAAAGGGGATAAATTAGCTATAAAAGAATATAAAGCTTGGGTCTTAGAAGAGTCTTTTCAAGCAATAAGAATTGCAAGAGAATGGGCTACTGGTTCAAAAATAATTTCAAATCATTTAGTAAAGACATATGAAATAATCGAAGAACAAGGAAATACCTATTTAATAATGGAATTTTTGGACGGTATTTCTCTATCCGAATATTTAGAAAATAATCCAATATTGAGTTTTTCAGAAATTATTGATATCTGTTCGGGAATTTCAGAAGGTCTATGTGAACTTCATAAAAATAAATTAATTCACAGGGATATTAAACCAGCAAATATAATGATAACGAGTAGAGGGGCAGTTATCACGGATTTTGGAGTGATTAAAGATTTAAATGAATCAATTACAGTTACAGGGGATCAATTTTTAGGTACAATAAAATATTCAGCTCCTGAATTATTATTTGGTAAGAGCAAAGATGATAAATCAATAGACATCTATAGTTTTGGAATGATATTATATGAATTAATTTTTAAGAAGCCATGTTTTGATAAGGAACTGTATTGGAGTGAAATTATACTTCTAAAAAAAGAACCTATTAACTATTCCTTATTTTTAAATTCAATGATATGGCAACGTCTTGGATTTCGAGAATCATTATTTCTATCATCAATTTTACATGGCAGTTTAACGGAGCCAAACTTACGTATGACTAGCGAGCAAATATATTCAGCATTCAACAATCATATTTGGAAAGATCCTTTTTTACATTATGTGAATTCTGAGGATATTTCAAATTGGCCAAACATTCCTGAAATTTTAAAAAAAAGACTTTATAAACTACTTATTAAATTAGAAAATGAAGTTCCATTTGAAATTGAAGAAGTTATAAAAAATTTGTATTATAACGCAGCTATAATAGAAGATTATGGATATTACAAAATATTTGGTGTAGATGATACAGAAGGTTGGCAAAATCGTTTAAGTCAATTAGGATTAATATCAGGAATAATTGATTGTGGTAAAGAGTATGTGGATGAAAGTGTAGGATATATGACGAACTTAGGATGGCAATTTTTATTAAGTTATTCCCAGTTGGTTGATAGTTTAATTCAAAGATCTAAAAATTAAATAATCTCTTTAAAGAAAACAAATGTCTTTATAATACGCTCAAAATATTTTGTATGATATTATTTATTTGAAAACTAGGAGATGGGGATTATGGAGGAAACAGAGAATTATAAACAATTTTCATTTAATCTCTTTTACATCAAGAAAGATAATAGTATAACAATCTATAACAATAAAAAAATAAGGTTAGGCACATTCACTCAAGATTTTATGGAACAAGATAAAGTCCTTTTACTTTCAAATTATAGTTTTGAAAAAAGGACTATTGATTGCTTACATGAATTACTTTTTTTTCAGATATTTATTGCAATTATTGTACAAGCAGACAAATTGATTATCGAAGGATTTCCACTAGCATCAAGTTTAATTAAACCTGTGATATCCGTCTATAAAAAAAAATATGGAGAAGAAAAGATTAAAATTGAACGATTTGAAGAAGATTCTCTAAATGAAAAATGCAATCTAGTTATTATCATTACTCAGCCAAAAAGAACCCATTATATCCAACAAGCTTATTTAAGAAATTTCGCTTCTAATCCAGCTGAGTGGATATATCAGAAAAAAAAGGATAAAGCTAGAATTTTTGTTTATGATAAAATTAATGGAGAGACAGTTAACATTGGAAACACACCTTCAGAGAATAAATTTGGTCAGAAAATTAATAATATCGCTAAAAAGGATTTTTTTTATTCATTAGCTCTTGAAGATTTTATGGCAAATACTCTTGAAAAGGAGTTCCCCAAAATATTTGAAAAAATCATCTCAGATTAGTCTACAAGATCTTTAACATTAGCTCAGAAGGAAACTCTCGTTAAATATATTTTATTAGCATGGTCTCGACCTCCAGAAGCAAGGGAACACTTAAGGGAGGGATTTGAGAAAGGAACAGAAATAGGTATTGAATTTTTTTCTGAGTTTGATCTGCCTGAGAACCTCAAAGTAGTAATTAATAATAATTTTCTAAAATTTCAACATGAAAATTATATTATAAATCTGATTGATCTTCCTGATGATGGGCTAGTTAAACATTTATTGTCTTTTTATTTTGGAGTAAAAGAAGCAAAAAATTCATTTTATTTCGTAACTTCGGATAATCCTATAGTCTTTTACAATTCCTATTATGAGTTTCAAAAGAAGAAAGGTAATGATTTTATTAAAAATAGAAGGCAAGAAGCTTTAGCTAAAATTAAAAAAGATAAACGAGTTGCCTCAGTTTTAATATCGACTTCAGATCATCCAGAGAGAGCTCCAGAGGTGGAAGGAGTAGAAATCTATTTTACTTTAACTCCAAAAATTTGTCTTTTTCTCATTGATAAACAAAAAGGATCAAAATTATTAAGTATACAGAATATAATAAAAGAAACTATCTTCCAAGCTAATCAATTTATCTATTCACATAAAGCAGATTTTAACTTTATAAAAAAAGTCATTAAAGAAAATCCACAATATAATATAAGGAAAGGAAAAAGAGTAAAAATTAAAGGACTTAAAGTAAGTCCTAAAGGAAAAGGAGAACCTAAATTTAAAGCTTTAGGAATTGATGACCTCTTAAAAAAGGATGATTTTTTACAATGAAGTGAAATATCGGCATTTGATTTGGAATTAATAAAAGAAAAAGTTAGGTATTGAATTCAATAACATTTTGACAGACAAAAAAGTCTTATTTTGAGTTTAATAGTATAATTTCAAGATTTTTAATACAATCTGATTATAAATTTGACTTTTATATTTCTAATCCTAGTCCTGAAAAATTTTAACAGCTAAATTTTGATTATGGAGTGATAAAGTATACAATACAAGACTATTGTATAATTTGGTTAAAATTTGAAGAGATATATTAATGTAACTTTGATAAAATAGCAGTATTTATATGTTAGTATATATAGATTTTAATATAGAAAATATATTTTAATTATTACAATTTCTAAAATGTGATTAGAATTGTCAAAAAAAAATGAAGTATGGGATTTTATTAGGAAAAAAGCTGAAGAAGAAAAGACAATGGTTAAAAAAGAAATAGAGAAATTATTCAAACAATTAGAAAATAAAGTGAAAGAAGATTTTAACGAAAAATTTCCTGAATTAGCTAAAGGAGAATGGTCTAAAACCTATAGAGTATTGAATCCTCAAAACGTAGAGATTATTCTTGATAATAAGATAAAGATTAAAGCTACGGATAATTTTGCTTTTATTTCATATATCCCTATATTCACGTGTAAGCGATGTAAAGGAGATATTGAGAGTAAACCTATTTTTACGTATTTAGAACTGGTGAATTCTAAAAAGAATTTTTGTAGAATATGCGAGATTACAAATCTCTATGAAAAATTCAGTTCCTAAATTTTATTGCAGTGGAAAATTTTGATCTCATGAACTCATGAAAATATTATTAGATCTTATAGGATCAAAAATTTCACAATAAAAGAGGTTGAATTCTTATTTCAGAACCAAATATTAACCATGAGAAGTTTCCTAATTTCTAAAAAAGATTTTCAACTTTCCTTTTTGCTTTTGTATATAATTTAATATATTTATTGTTGTAAAAACGAAATTTTTAAAATCAGAAAGGTCCTTTTCTATTTGGGTTTTTAAGACGATATATAATTTTATATTCTGTTCCAAATAAGTCATTTTTAATACTAATTCCATAACCATTTCCATCAATATAATATGGTTGATTACAATTTTCACATTTAATCTCAACTTTATCAACCAAATCTAAGATTTTTATATTTCCATCACATTTTTCACATTTAAGTATTTCATTTAACATTAAAATTCTAAGAGAGGGAATGTAAAATAATATTTTTTTTTTTACCATTCTTTCCATACAATCTTTAGTTGAGATTTTTATTGAATAATCAAAATATGTACTTTCATCTGATTTTTTATATATTTTATTCTGTTTTTCTATGTATTGAGCTAAATCTTCATTTTTAATTACATAAATTTCTCGATTTTTTAACTCCTTTTCAAAATATTCAATTAATATATCTATTTTCTTCCAATAAATAAAATCATTATATTTATTAATAATTATATTGCCAAGAATGGAAAAAAATTTGGTAAGAAGATATAAAAATAAAATAGAAAATATAGTTGATAAAACAGCATATAAAATTATAATAGGATTTAATGTATTAGATAAATAACCATAAAGCCAACTAAAAAAAGGAGATAATACAATAGTAATTATAGCTATTAAAATTTGAAATTTATCTTTCTTATCCAATTTATTTTCATCTTTATACTATTTTATATTAATAGAAATTACGAATAACCCTCTAAATTCATCTATTTGAATTATAAAAAAAAAACAAATTAATAAATATATTTATTTATTCCCAAATAAGTTTTAAACTTATTTGAAAAATTTTATCTTGAGGTTACAAAATATCCAATTTCGGATATATCAGTACCTTTTATTTTTAACTCTCGTTCAATTTCTACCAAGATTTTGTGGGTTATATTACAAATTACGATATAAGAACCACTAAACAAGAGGTGTAAAATTAGAAAGATCTCTTTTGTCTATGATGTTCTTTATGACATTGATAATGAGCAAACCTAATATGCTTTGGATGGAAAATCTCCTTAATCTCATATCTTCTATAGTGCATTAAAGCCTTTTGCGGATTTACTAATTCATCACAGAAATAACAATTAAAACCGTCTGGCTCAAATTCTTTCACTTTTAATAATATATGTTTTGCGATTTTCCAAATCTCTGTTTCTAGCAATTCATCATATCGAGATCTCCATAGTAAACTGTCAATTGCATAAGGCTTCATAAATCTATACCCAAACTTATTACAGACCTTTAATAGTTTCTTAAAATAAGGCATTTCTAAAAGATTTCTCATAAATATCACTTATTTTTTGTCATTTAAATAAATACATTTTTCCATCAAGAATACAGATTAAAGTCAATATGGTTCGAGAGGTCGTGAAAGTAAAAGCAACAAACCTTCCCTTTTGATAATCCTCGATTTTCTTTGAATTTAAAATTTGTTAAAATTAAAAAATCTCTCCATGACACTATATGTCAAGAAGTCTAACTTGTACAGCTCCTCTGATCTACAGATCGTTAATTTTCTTTAGACGTCATGATTATATTCATATAGAAATAATATGACATGTTAATAAACAAAAAATTC
>SDBU01006204.1_pt1 | contig 14121 bp, 12 predicted proteins | sample 2277071 | NCBI WGS metagenome assembly SDBU01 (sample SAMN10397929, study PRJNA504765) | marine sediment metagenome | isolation source: marine sediment core GS08_GC12, 126 cmbsf | place: Arctic Ocean: Gakkel Ridge, Loki's castle | collected 2008
CCTAAAACAAACAAGCGGCCGCCTCTCTCGCGTGCCTTTGCCAACTCCAAAGCGAGCTGATCAATGCCTTCTGCCGGCAGTGCTTTTGCCAGATCAGATACCTCGTCCAGGTATATTCGAGCAAATGAGTTGTTTGACATAGTACAAAGCCTATCGAGGCTGTGACTTACTTACGCCGGGGTCGCTTCGTCAGGCGGAACACTTTCTCCGTACTAGGTTGTCAGATGCGGATTGAGTTAAGCCATCATTTGGATCGGTCTACGGCAACAAACCAATTATCTCCCGGTCTAGAAGCCGTTCTGACAAACATAGCTGTGCCACCTGAACTGGCCCGTGTTGAGTGGCTGAAATCCATAGGCTGTAGCAAGGGCGGTCGTATTATTGTCCGCCGTGATCCCAACAACGCCGGATCGGTGACAATCAAACTATGGGTTGCACTTATCGCGGAGGCCGTCGATCGGCACTCAGGTAGACATCTTCACCCAAGCCGTGCGCGTTCCTTTGCTTGCTCCCGCTGATAATCACACGGAGGCGTGGCCTGCGAAGTAGTCGGAATGCCTGGAGTCGTATCAACGGTTTCGTCCGGGTAAGATTGTGCAGGTGTTCTTTCGATCATGGTGCTGCGGCATACGTGGCAGAGACAAACGGTTTAGATAGAAATGAAACGTAAATTGAGTGACCAGACTGCGATTATTACCGGAGCCAGCCACGGTTTGGGGCTTGCGATCGCCCATGCTTATGTCGAGGCTGGTGCGAGTGTATTGCTTTGTGGGCGAGATAAGTCATCCCTGGAGAAAGCGAGATCTGAAGTCTCACAGTTGGCGTGTTCCAAACAAGACGTTGAAACTCAAGTGGCAGATATATCAAAAGTCGAAGATGTGGAAGTTCTTGTTGAGCGATCGATCGAGTCCTGGTCTTCACTGGACATTCTGGTCAACAATGCCGGTATATATGGGCCTAAGGGCTGTATTGAAGATGTGGATTGGGATGAATGGCAAGAAGCAATCAGAATTAATTTATTTGGGTCGGTCTTGATGAGCCGTGCTGTTTTACCCCACATGAAAGAGCGACGCTATGGCAAGATTGTTCAGCTGTCGGGCGGTGGTGCGACCGGTCCTATGCCGATGATTAGCGCATACGCAGCTTCAAAAGCAGCGGTTGTCCGCTTTGCCGAAACTCTGGCCGAAGAAGTGAGCGATTTTCAAATAGACGTAAACGCAATCGCGCCTGGCGCACTCAATACCAGAATGTTGGCTGAGATTCTTGATGCTGGGCCGGAGAAAGTCGGTCAAGATCGCTATAACCGCGCGATCAAACAAAGACAAGACGGTGGCGCATCGGCGGAAAACGCTGCTGGCTTGGCGGTGTTTCTGGGTTCGGAGGCGAGCAATGGCATCACTGGAAAGCTTATTAGCGCTGTTTGGGATCCCTGGAAATCACTGCGAGACCACGTTGACGATCTGTCCGAGTCGGACGTTTACACATTGCGGCGCATAGTTCCAGAAGACCGCGGCATGACCTTTGGCTCGGGCTGATCGTGGGATCTTGTCCGTTCGAACTTGACTCGGCCAATCGGCGCGAAGCGGCTAAACACAATAAATGAAAAAATTCGTCACGCTACGCCATGTTGCGATTTTGGCGGGTTTCGCTGCGGTAGGCGCTTTCTATCTTTGGAGCGCACTGTCCAATGGACCGGTCAGCAACTTAGACAGCCAGTTTTACAACTTGCAGGCAGACAGCTTTCTCTCGGGTCAACTGCATCTGCCTCTCGAACCTAGCAGTGAACTAATAAAGTTACCGAATCCCTACGATCCCGAAGCGAATGCCGAATATAGGGGCAGTGATCAGTCACATGACCTGTCGCTATTTAACGGTAAGTACTACATGTATTGGGGACCGGCGCCCGCCCTGACTTTATTTATCCCCTTTAGAGCACTTCAGCTAGGCTCGATGTCACATGAGGTTGCTGTGGCATTGTTCTCCTTCGTGGGTTTCGTGTTCTCATTTCTGCTGCTGCGCTTTCTGGTTAGGCGGTATCTGCCCAGGACACCTAACTGGCTATTGACACTTGGCGTAGTAGCGTTGGCATTTGGCAACATGGCACCCTTTCTACTGCGACGACCGGCGGTATACGAGACGGCGATTTCCTCAGGATTCTGTTTTCTGTTTGTAGGTCTGTATTTCTTACTTACGGGGGCCTTGGCCGATCGCCCATCGCGCTGGCGGATGGCGGCAGGCAGCCTGGCTTTAGGGCTTGCGGTCGCCTCCAGACCTCATCTTGGGCTGGCCGTCAGTTTGTGCCTGATCTTGCTTGTGTACCTGATCAGAACGGGGAAGCTGACCGGCTGGCGGCAGATCGTGCAGGGGTCCAGTGCACTGTTGGCCCCGTTTGTGGGGATGGTCCTATTGCTTCTTATCTATAACGAGTTGAGGTTTGACTCTTGGACCGAGTTCGGTCTGCAGTACCAGCTTGCAGGTGTCGAGATACGGACCAAGAGCGGGTACAAACTCGAATACATCCTCCCTGGGATGTTTTACTACTTCACAGCACCTCCAAACTACAGCCTGGCCTTTCCTTATATACATCTGCCCGTTCCTCCAGATAGCTATCCATTCACTCTGCCTGCGGGCTACGATGGTTCTGAGATAACAGGTGGCCTATTCTTATTATTCCCACTACTGCTTGTTATTGCATTAATCCCACTGGTTTTCACATCAATTAGAACCGACGGTCGCAGGGAACTGGTCGCCATTACCAGCTACATCGCCTTGCTTGGAATTGGGATAGCACTGGCTCTGAGCTTCGCCGTCTGGGGAACGACGATGCGATACGAAATGGATTTTGCTGGGCTACTTGTGGTGAGTGGTTTGCTGGTCTGGTTTGCGCTGTACGAAATCTTAACGAATAGGCGGGGACTAAAGATGATCGTTGCAGCAGCATATATGGCACTATTGGCTTATGGTGTAGTAGCCAGCGTCGCGATCGGGATCACAGGTTACTACAACACCCTAAGGACAGCTCACCCCGGCGCCTACCGCACGCTCAAACGCCTCTCCAGCCCAATTCCCACCACCATAGCTATCGTTACCCGGAAAGCGACGATCTCAGAGATTGTGCAGGACGGTACATTGGGGGTCGACACGGACGTCACAGCAGGTGACCTTGGCATAAAGAGCGCATCGTTGTGGGTGGCACGCCATGGCAGGAACATAGAGATCGTGGCACCAAGTAAACAGGAACTCGTGTTAGAGGGTCACTACTCGAAGGGCCCCGTAGTCCGCAAGAAGTCGGACGTTGTACTGGTTGTTAGTTCCTCTGATAAACGATCGGAGCGGCTTCGGATTAAGACAGATGTAACAGCAGCTATTCCGATCACAGTTACTCGGGGGCTTAACGTCATCAGGCTTAGGCCGACGAGTTCTGGTTTGAAGTCACGCGACGCGCTACAGCCAATTGACCGAAATCGGATGGTGCTCATACGAGATCTACAGCTGGCTAAACTTGATGCGAGGTGAGGTGCAGGCTATGGTCGTGTAGACTGGTGCAGATCGCAAGGTGGGGCCACTCTGGTGGTCTCAGCTACGCTAGGCATAGAGACTGGAACGGTTTTAGTGATCGCAGGTGGATGAGTGACGGTTTGAAATACTTTATTGCTGGTGGGGCTGGCTTTATCGGAAGCCACCTGATTCGCAGGCTGCTTGAAGACACGTCCGTTTCGAAAGTCGTAGCTTTTGACAACCTGAGTTCGGGGCAAAAGTTCTACCTCGACGAGGTTGCCAGTGACGACCGCTTTACGTTCGTCGAGGGCGATCTAAAGGATCTTGAGCTATTAAATAAGCATATCGTTGGCTGTGAGCATGTCTATCACCTAGCCGCCAATCCCGACATAGCTAAGGCAGTGACCGAGCCCGGTGTTGATTTCTGGCAAGGCACTTACCTGACACACAATGTCTTAGAAGCGTCCCGTGTTGCTGGTGTCAAGAGGATTACGTACACGTCCGGTAGCGGCGTCTATGGAGATTTTGGCAATGATGCAGTGAAGGAATCCCTTGGGCCGCTCTTTCCAATCTCTACTTATGGCGCGAGCAAGCTTGGCTGCGAAGCAATGTTATCCGCGTACAGTCATATGTTTAACATACACGCTGTTGCGTTTAGATTTGCAAACGTTGTTGGGGCTCGTCAAACCCACGGCGTTGTTTATGATTTTGTGAGGCGCCTACTAGATGATTCAAGCGAACTCACCATTCTTGGTGATGGCAGTCAGAGCAAGTCGTATATACATGTAACCGATGTTATTGATGCGATGCTTCTTCTAGAGGAAAGGGCTTGGGAAGGTTTCGATGTTTTAAACGCAAGTACGGAGGATTACGCCACTGTGCAAGAAATTGCGGATATGGTTATCGATCAACTCGATCTTAGAGAAGTGAAATTTGCATACACAGGTGGTAAACGTGGCTGGAAAGGTGACGTTCCGGTAGTTCGTTTTGACAGCAGTAAACTCCGAAAACTTGGCTGGCGCAATAAAATGAGTTCGTCTGAGGCTCTAGTTGACTCGATTCAAGCAATAATTGGTGAAGCGAGGCGGCAGCATACACATGAAGGAGCTACAACTGCAAGGTAGGACGTATGCGTCACTATCTAACTGTAATGTCAACTTCACAAACTAGAACGCATCATCACCACAACGTTACTAGCGTTTCTTGTACATGAGTATCAGGTACGGGATACTTGGAGGAGGTCCATCAGGATTGACGATGGCAATGTTTTTGCGCGAGCCAAGCATGGTTCTGGAAGCTAGATCTTATCCTGGTGGACACGCAAGTTCATATTTCGAGTCAGGGTATACGTTTGATTATGGGCCACACATAATGTTTTCCAAGAACAAGAAGGTCTTGGAGTTCATGATTGAAAGCCTTGATGGTAATGTCAATGAATGTCGCAGGAATAACAAGGTCTCGTACAAGAAGCACCTCGTGAAATATCCCTTTGAGAACGGGTTGTCAGAGTTGCCTCTGCAAGATAATTATGAGTGCTTGCATGATTATATTTTTAATAAACATAAGAAAGACAACTCTGATCCAAAGAATCTAGAGGAATGGCTGCTGTGTCAGTTTGGTAATGCTATATGTGAGAAGTATCTCTTTCCCTACAACGAAAAAGTCTGGAATATTCCTGTAGCAGATCTTTCTATGCTGTGGGCTGAGAGAATACCCAGCCCAAGCGTCGAAGATGTAATAAAGTCCTCATTGGGATTTGAAACAGAGGGCTATACTCATCAGCTGAACTTTAGTTACCCTTTAATAGGTGGTTATCAAGCAATATCAGAAGCATGGGCTAACCGGGTAGACTGCAAATATGATTATCGCGTGAAGACAATTAGGCCTGCACCTGAAGGTGGGTATGAAGTCACAGATGCAGTCAACCCAATACATTTTCAGGAAATAGTCTCAACGTTGCCATTGCCTATTCTGGTGGAAGCGCTGGAAATGGAAATACCCAGCGCAGTGCATGAAGCAATTAACAAACTTATTATTAATCCAATGCTCATAATATCTTTAGGCATAAGAGGTAAAGAACATAATGGATATACGGCAATGTACTTCCCAGAGTCTGAGTATTTAGTAAATAGAATAAGCTTTCCAAGTAATTTTTCACATAATAACGCACCGGAGGGGAGATACAGTATTCAAGCTGAGATCACATGTTCACCAGGATCTGAAGTTTGGGAAACTGATGAGGAGGTTCTAATTGATCATGTGAAATCAGGACTTGTGGATCGTGGAATACTTGCAGATCGGGCAGCTATTGAATACTCGAGCGTAAAACGTGAGGAATATGCATACGTTGTGTACGATGTTGGGTTCGAGGAGAGAGCTAGCCTAGTTCGGAAATGGTTTCGTGATAGAGGCATACATCTGGTAGGCAGATTTAGCTTCTTCGAGTATGTCAATCTTGACGGTGTTGTTGAGCGAGCCTTGAAAATCGCAAGCGAATTAAATGGTTCTCAAGTGCGCTTGGAAGGGAAGCAAGTTGTCCTATAGAAAATATGTAAGCTATTGCCGAATCGAACAAGACTGAAGTGAAATGATGTCTGAGAAGGTAAGAAGAGAATACAGAGGCGTATCCATTATAATGATAACGAAAGATGAAGAAGATGCTGTAGCGTCAGTCATTGACGATATTGAAGAAGATGCCCCGGGAGCTGAGATAGTTATTGTAGACAGCTCAATTGATAACACGGCGAGTATTGCACGAGAGAAGGGCGCATGTGTTGTTCGTCAGTATCCTCCCAAAGGGTACGCAGCTGCAATGGTGCGCGGTTTCATGGAATCAAAGAACGAAATTGTAGTAACAATGGATTGTGATAACACTTATCCAACAGATGCGATACCTGATCTTGTCAAGCTAATCAGGAATGGGTATTCGGTAGTGGGCGCGACGAGAATTAGCTGTGGGCGGCCGCAACACATGCCATTGACAAATTATTATGCAAACCTAGTATTTAATGCTTTCGCGACATTGTGCTTCGCCCAAAGAATAAAGGACATTCACACCGGGATGAGAGCATACAAGCGAACCGTGCTTGAACAGATTGAGTGGGATGTGATTAGTGGTGGCGGTGCTGCCTTTCCTGTTGATTTGTATCTCAAGCCAATGCGCCTTGGATACAAAGTGGTAGAAATACCTATTGAATATCATGAGCGTTCGGGAGAAACAAAACTGAATCGATGGCACGGAACAAAGTGGACTTTGAGACGCATTATTAAATGTCGCTTTGATTCAGCAATGTGAAAGGAAAGATACTTCGTGCCCGGAACATAAAGCAGGGTCAGTACGTATCTTTGATGGAACGTCAATGAAATGAACTCAAAAGGCAACACATTAACTAAAGAAGTTGATTTGTATTCTCCCAACGGGAGAATCTGCTATTCAGATAGTCAGGATCACTTTAGTAACGCGTTTTTACGACTTATGAAGCTGAGTCGAGAGGACTTTGCGTTGGTTTTGAAGGAAGCTGAAGCGGTAGGGGGTGATGACCGTCTAGCTTGTGTCGGAAAGGCGATAGCACAGGTCCGACCAATAGATCGAGATCGAGCCCCATCTGACGTGCATGTTGATAGAGGGCCATTGGATCTTGAGGGCGTTCTTTGGCATAGCGGAATTGAAGAGTCACCCGACTTTGGTATGGCGCGTTCCGTTGATGCATCTATAGGCTGGCTGGTTCGTCTTAAGGGTGATCGCTTTGTTCGCGAAGTATCTCCCCCTGAGTACGAAGAGGAGTACTTCGAGGGTGATAAGACCTCTGCAGGAGGATATGGTGATTACGCGGCACAGGAGCAGTGGCGAATGGAGAAAGCTCAGCGTCAGCTGAGAGAGATTGGTGAATCAACGGGGATAAAACCCGGATTGGCACTTGATGTTGGCTGTGGCTACGGTTATTTTCGCGAGGCGTTGGGGGAAGCCGGATTTACTCACGAAGGGTTGGAGATCTCTACCTTTGCGCGCAGAGTTGCAAAAGAGAACTACGGGCACAACACACATGCTGGCATCCTTGATGATCATTGGGAGTCTTGGCAAAATAAATTCGATCTGATTACTGTGTGGGATGTGATTGAACACGTTGCAGAGCCGGAACTATTTTTAAGCATGACCGCAAGCTGTCTGAAACCTAGGGGAGTATTGGCTATCAGGACACCAAATATGGACTGTCCGGAAGCAGACTATTTCGGCCCGTATTATCACTCGTTAAAACGGGAGCATCTTGTGATCTTCACTCCCAAATCAATAACACAATGTGCAGAGAACTCAGATCTTGAAGTAATTGACATCACAACGTACTCTCATCTTCTGCAGGGGTTTGTTGGGAGTGAGCAAGTTTCTCAATGGGAGCGTGAATTACGGGGTGCTGATATGACAGCATACTTGAGAAAATTGTAAATATTCAGTTTGATCAATTCTTTCACGCCAGTCAAAACCTGTTGTGAATAACCTTTTACATATTTGACCAGCCCCCACTTTATCTACCACCAGCTGTGAGAATCACGTAATTGTATGTCTTTGTCTCTGACACCTTGAGGGGCGTAGCCCCGAGAGGTGTCAGAGAGGTGCGCTTTGCAAACTCTACCGGGGTTAAATACTCAAGCGTTGAATGCGGTCGATCCTGGCTGTACTCCTTTATGTAATTTACCGTTAGAACCTGCGCTTCCAGCAGTGAGCCGAAAACCTCTCCTTCTAAAAGCTCATCCTTGAATTTGTCGATGAAGGATTCGGCAAACGGGTTTTCCCACGGTGAACCGGGTTCGATGTAGAGCGTCTGTATTTTGTTGGCAGCCAGGAGTTCTTTGAGCGTGTCGGCAATGAACTCCGGGCCGTTGTCGGAGCGGATATAGATCGGCGCGCCCCGCTCGCCGATCAAAGTATCGATGACCTCGATTACGTCGGCGTGTGTGATCTGCCAGGCAACCTTGATGGCCAAAGACTCCTTGGTGTACTCGTCAACGACAGCCAGGAACTTCAAGGCGCGGTCAGAGGCAGTCACGTCGAAACAAAAGTCGTAGCTCCAGACCTCGTTGGGTAAGTCGGCTCGCCTTATGGCGCAGGCGCCACCGCTGCCGAGCCTACGCCGTTTGCGCTGCCTTTGAGGGACTTTGAGGCCCTCCTTGGCCCAAAGCCTTTGTATGCGCTTCCTGTTTACCTTGAAGCCCTCTTTGCGAAGGAGGGCATGGATACGGCGGTAGCCGTATCTCGGGTGCTTCTTGGATAGCCGGTGCATCCTATTTACCAGCTGCGCCTCGAGTGGGTTGTCCTTGGGCCTGTAGCGCTGGGTTGCCCGATCCTGGCCGACCACCTTGCACGCCCGACGTTCAGAGACTCTTAACTTCGCCTGCGCGTGACAGACGAAACGCCTCTTACGCGTCGGGCTTACCAGTTTTCCTCGGCCGCTTCTTTCAGGATCGAGATATCCAACGCCTGATCGGCTACCACCTTCTTGAGCCTGGTGTTTTCAGACTCCAGCTTTTTCAGCTTGAGCATCTCATTTTGCTTCATACCGCCGTACTGGCTTCTCCAGCGGCTGTATGTCTCTTTCTCTTCATTTTGAACCTCCATTTAAGCCACAAGTGGCAAGGTTGGAGATTCTCATATCAGGTGGATGGATTCTGAGGGGTCAGCCAATATTCACAATTTGCAATGGTAGTGATGTGCATTACATCATTGAATACATCTCGCTGTAAAGTTCTGTGATACGTAGGGACTCGCCCATTGTTGCTGGATGTTGATTACCGTCCACAGATGGCTCGCCAAGCCATCGCCGCACAATATGCTCAAGCTCAACGTCAAGGCTTTGGTTATCAGGGCCAAAATCTTGCACTTCCTCCGTCTCCTTTTGCGTTTGACCTTCAGTCTCATTCCATCCCCAGCGGCGACCAATCCGCACAGTTTGCGGACCGTAATTTCCACCTCGCCCCTCGATAATTGCGTAACCATCTTCGCCACCGATCTCTATTAGAAAAGTATTAATCCAGCGAATGTGAGAAACACGCATGGAAGCGAGGATCTGACTAGTTTCAAATGTTGCAATGAGATCTTCTTCGACTCCCGTCCCCCAGAAGCCGCTAGTTGCCGCGACATGTGTACAGCGGATATCAGGACATACGCAAAGCAGAAGGTCTAGTAAATGAACACCGGGATCAAGTAGTACCCCGCCTCCGGCAAGCTTCGGATCCAACTTCCAACCATCCGCAGACCTTGGGTGCCCTCCATGCCCAATGAGCATATTCACGCTACGAAGGGCTCCGAGACGACCCTCAGTCAACGATGCAATCGCTTTTTCGACAGTCGGCAGAAAGCGATAGTTGTAACCGACGAAGCTTGGAATTGTATTTCGCTCTGCTGCGGTACACACTGCTTCCGCCTCAGACAAGTTGATGCCAAGTGGCTTCTCCACTAATACGGGCTTACCTTGCGACAAGACCTTGATTGCTATTTCAGTTGCCAAGTGATGTGGGACCGCAATGATCGCCGCATCGTAATCCTCGATCGGCACATCAGATATTTCCTCAAAGCAAAGGGTGTCCAGGGGCAGATCGTTCGCATTTGGATCTACTATTCCAGCACTCGTAACGGGAAGTATGTTTGATAGCTTTCCAAGAACCCTTGCTCGCTGACTGCCTATGAGCCCGTGGCCAATAGTAAGAATTCGCAACTCTTCAGACATATAAAACAACTCGAATCATACTAGATCCTGTTTGCAGCTTATTATTTAATTGCCCCGTTTCCATTGCCAGTCATTGTTGTACACAATCTCAGAAGCAACGTTACCAACAACAACAAACAAGCTAACCTCGGACTCTTTAGGCTTGCCAACAAGTTTAATCGGTAGCTTCATGCTAAAGCCAGAGTACTCTAGCGCCTTCTTCTTAAACTGATCAGCTACGTCTTGTCTTTGCAGTGAAGGATTGACGATGCGTATAGAGTGCCCTTTTGAGAATAATATTACGCTGTCTGCGACACGACCACGTTTTATATCTGCTGCCCAGCCATTGAAAATAACCTCTTCCGACTCAATGGAAGAATTATCAAGGAATCCTGTAATATTTCGCGCAGGAACAATCTTGATCACCTTGCCCTTCGGTGATTTCATATACTTTTGTCCGTCCTTGTGTATCAGGCTATAGCTTGGTAACAACAAGTTAGAAATCGAAATGACGTCAATCTTGTTCTCGCCATTGCGAAATGATGATTCTGGCACGAGGAAAGAAAAGCGCACTTTACCGTCCCAAAGAAAGTAACTTTGTGATACGGCTCGTATACGTCCGTTGATGACGACTGCAATTTCGCCAGTATTTACTGAGATAGTACCCGTGATACTGGTTGGAACGAAAGGCGCATTATTGTCGATCCTTCGATACAGGCTCGGGTCATTGAGACTGAAATCCAAGGACGAAGTTTTATTGTTGGGAAACTCACTCAGGCGTCTACCAATCAACTCCGAATGTGGACCAATCCTAAATGATCGCGAACCCCATTCACCAGAGCCGAAAAGGTCAATCTTTCTTCTTACTGTTGCATTCATCTTGCGCTCAAAATCAGATGTACTGATCGAGATATTTTTTAAACGACGGAGGCCGTATGTTTGGTTGACATTTACAGAATTACGGTTCAAAGCGGTGCTTTCAAGAGCTGACGAACCATCCGTTGACCAAGGAACACGTACATTCAACATATCCGCAATGGTTGGCAAGATATCTGGCGTTTGGATGTATCTGTCGTCTTTGAACCCATTATTCTGGTTCGGTGCCTTTATGAACAAAGGGATAGGGGCGATGTCCTGGATGTTGTCATCTATTGGTCTTCTGTGATTGCGGCCAGGTATGAAGCTCATCCCATGATCAGCAGTAACTACGATCAACGAACGGTCGTACATGCCAATAGATTTTAATTGACGAATTAGTTTTCCAACTAGGCCATCAACAAAACCAACCTGCAACAGATGGCGGAGGTAGCCCTGCTCAACGATAGTTTTGTCATTTGACCACTGCATGACAAAGTCTCGTGGAATAGGTTCAAAAAGCGGTCCATACGGATCCGAACCATAGCGCTTTCCACTAGGCAGGTACATGAAGGGAGTGTGAGGTAATTTAATATGGATAAAGCTCAGAGAGGGAGATTTGCCCTTCCCTAATGAAGTAAGAAAATTATCAAATTGAGAAACACGATTATCTGAAGGATTACTATTCGAAGTGGGGGCAAGTGCCTTCATCCTGCCTCCAAAGTTCCTCCAGTCGTTTGAAATAGAAGGAAGACGATTACGAAGTGTTTCAGGAAATATTAGATGCAGCGAGACAACACTAGCATCTGAGATCATCGGCAACATTCGAGAAGGAGATAATGGACCACCCTCTCTCGGACAGAGTTTGCGTGGGCATAAGGCGGTTGTCGACTCTATAGCATTCAGACTGTATTTACCACCAAAAAGAGTAAATAGATTGTCTGGGTGAGTGGAGTAATTTGCAACGACTCTTGGGCTCCGAGGGAGCTTGCCAGTTAGTATAGCCGGCACGCCGTTTAGCGTTGATTCATCAACAGTGGTTGCGTTTCTGTACCAAGTAGAACGTTTTGCGAGTCTGGCGAAATTTGGATAACGCTTGGAATTAATCAGGCTATTATCATCCAGCAGCGAGGTGGTGGGAAATTCATCGAACACCACCATAACTATTGGTGTCTTTGATGAAACGTTGGCCAGCCGTACTTTTTGCTGCTTTGGAAACATCAGTGAACCAACCTGAGAAAAGCACAGGAAGAATATGAGAAACAGAGCTGGAGCGGGAGAAAGAACAATGAGAAAAGATTGTGCAATGCGTGCCGGAAAAAGAAAAAGAGCGATAGATACACCGATAAACAACGAGACCGTGAGGAGGATTATCACGGGCGTTACAAACGCCTTGTCCAACAGCTGTAGGGTTAGTAGTGAGATCAGGCATGCAACAAATGTAAGATGCAGTACCCTACGGAGCTTTGGGGCAATCAATCCTGCAAGAATCTCTACAGAAAGAAGAATCAACGGGGGGATAACAATAAGACCGATTGCAAAAGCAATGATTTCATATCGTGTTGAATCATGTGCCACAAAGAAAGCTGGGTTGTTACCCAACAGGTTAAGTAACGGTTGCGCAAGTGCGAATGACCACAGCACGGAAAGTTGACTGCCATTGACGAGATTGTGCCTGATGCTCAGCAACAGAGCTTCTCTTCCCTCTGGTAATTCAGATTTCATTGCTCGTGGGTTACTCATAGATCGCCAAACTGATCGTATTTCCTATTTCTTTGATCGCGCGTAATAGAGATATCTGACCCCCGAGGAAAGCGATTCCTTACGCACGATATCGAAGGATTCTGCTAGCTCTCCTTCGAAGAACTCCCTGTCATAGTCAGAGTGCAATCCGGGCCTTTTACGCGCTAATAGTTTTTTGACCATCGGATCGTCTTTGGTTGGGAACTCGATTATGAGTGAGGATTGAAAACTGCTCAGCCAGCCGATGAATTCTGCTACCGGTATGTTGTTACCAATCGTTACATGATGTATAAGGGCGAGGCAAAGAATAAGGTCGGGCTTTGCACGATCCATTAATGCTTTGCGCTCAAGGTCGCGCCAGCCCTGGTTTGGCGAAGGATTGGCCACGTTCGCCGTCAGCGGCAGTATCGAGGCACTATTCTCTTTCTTAAGGTCTGTGTAGAGCTTTTCGATTGGAACGGGATCAGCGTCGATTGCAACGACGTAGTCTGCGCCTTCCGAGGCAATGCGGGAGTAGTGCCCGTCGTTGCAGCCCAAGTCCATGACCAGCTTCCAGCGCTGTGATTTCGCAATCACACGAATAAAGGCAGCTTTTTGCTCGGCGTCACTCTTGGTGTAGCTAGTGGTCGGTTCATAAGCGGACCATGCTGATTGTCCGGCTCTCCATCTGAGCCGACGAATGAGCTTGACAAGCCCTTTTACGTTTGCCTTTATAAGCTCCTCATTGAATCCGGCCGCCCGGAGCTCTTGTCTTATATCGCGATCCGTTTTGTCGTAGCGGGTTTCAAGTTTTGCGTGTAGGTAGATATGCTTAAAGACTCCGCGGCGGAAGAGGTCGCGAAACGACATTAGCCTCCTGGCTTCAGCGGGTGATATTCCATCGATGCTTCCCCTCAACCAGGGACTAAACGGGATGCCCTTGTAGGCCATAAGAAAAAGGGGGTAGAGATAGAGCATGCAGAACTGCCTGTAGCCGATCCACGGCTCGCCGTCACGGAGCTTCTCAAAGGACCCGATATCGATAAAGCAAGGTGACGATCCCAGCCATTGAACGTTATAGGGTGATGAGTCTTTAAGGATCATTCCCTCATCGAGTGCAGCGAGTAAAAGCTCTAGTTGGAGGAGGGCACCATCTTTCAACATTCCGAAGGGCCACTCGTAGGGATATGAAACAAAGGGGATGTCTTCGTGTTGCAGCATGGCTGAATACCCCGCTGGAAGGTGAGTGAGCACCGGTTCAGCGTCAGCCACCCGTCTTGTTATTACAAGCTATCGCTCGGATGTAAGGTCGTGAAAGAATTCGGCGGAGGCAAGCATACTCCAATCC
>SDBU01006205.1_pt1 | contig 14121 bp, 13 predicted proteins | sample 2277071 | NCBI WGS metagenome assembly SDBU01 (sample SAMN10397929, study PRJNA504765) | marine sediment metagenome | isolation source: marine sediment core GS08_GC12, 126 cmbsf | place: Arctic Ocean: Gakkel Ridge, Loki's castle | collected 2008
AGGTATATATGTGCCAGGATAGCCTTTATGAGTCCACTCGCGATTGCTGGGACAGTGCTTAATTCTTTTTCCAGCTGCTCAAGCCAATCACAATACCGTTGTAGCAAGTATTCACACTCTTCAGGAGGAGCTCCCCGATAACCGAGTACACCCAACTGGATCTTCGTTATCTCACCAGGTATCACATGCTTGTCAAGCTCCAAACCATCCAGGACTTGTCGGTTGAATTTCGTGATTCTCTCGATATCGATGCTCGGGATCTGTCCATCGGATAGCTCTTTAAGAAGATCATCAAAAGCAATAACGATATTTTTAATCTCTTGTTCGAGGTATTGTTTAGAAGGTGGAAGCTCTAATGTCCCTTCAACGATTTGCTGGGCTTCCTCTTCGGATAAGGTATTCCCTTCAATTGCTGTAGTAGCGAGTGCGCCTTTAGCTAGATACACTTTGTGGAGCTCCGATGCTGTAGCTGGCTGCAATAGAATACTCGCGATTTGTTCGCATTTGGATTGGACTTCTCCCAATCGCATCCATAGCCGATGACTGGCCGGACGGAAATCAACCTGGAAAATCAACCAGGGATGTGTCTCTTCATATGTCCGCATGTTTGTCCCAGCAAGTGGCCGCGTTAACTTCTATATTTACTGTATATTAAGCAAATAACGATACTTAGTTTGTCTTACTGCTTGTCCCCCTGAATGCCAAATGTAGCACCGGTTTTGGTATCAAGCAACTACTTTATGCTCTGCTTAGCGTGAAAAAGAAGATTCATATCTTTGATGGAGGGTTGCGACAAGCTTCTACTTTGACAGACAACTGCCCGTGAGACAGGTTAACAGTACCGGACCGGTGCCTGCCGGTCTTAGCTGGTGCTATTGCAGCCGGCTGCCTAAATTGCCGCCGTTAACATTAAAAGCCCGCCCGATCATAAACCCTCGGATAGGAAGCAGCCATGATTTCCGAAAGTACGACCACCGTCCCTCTGTCCCTGCGCCGCTGGTTCGTGATACACTTTGCCATTGATGTGCTTATCGCAGTGCCGTTGCTGCTGGCGCCGGAGTGGTTGCTGCCCCGGTTGGGCTGGCTCTTTGTGGACCCGGTCACCAGCCGGCTGGTGGGAGCGGCCTTGATGGGCATTGGCGTGCAGTCACTGCTGGGGCGCAACGCCGGGGTCGAAACCTTCCGGGCTATGTTGAATCTTAAGATTATCTGGTCGGCCTGCGCCATTTTCGGCCTCGGGTTGGGGCTGCTCAAGGGCGGCCCTCCGATGGTCTGGTTGTTCCTGGTGGTGTTCGTAGCTTTTTTGGGGCTATGGGTATATCATCGGCAGAGGGTATAAGGCTGCCTTGATGCCCATGGTCGCAAGGTGGTTTATTGAAACTTTCCTGATTTCCTCATCATGCTCCTGAATTCTCCATTCACAGGCAGGAATTCCTCGTGTCCCTAGTCGATGACATCCTTGCAGCTTCCAGTTTCGATGCAGCTATCCGGACTGCCGTGGCCGGGGTGAAGGTCCACCGGACCAAGTACGACTGGGTGGGAGTTTACCTGCTGGGCGGCCAGGCGCTGACCCTGCGGCGCGAGCACTACCAGGGGCTGCCCACCAGCGAGACAGGTATTACCCTGGATAAGGGTATTTGCGGGGCGGCCGCCTCTAACCGGGAGACGATAATCGTTGATGACGTTTGCAATGACAAACGCTACATCGCCTGTAGCCTGACGGTACAGGCGGAGATCGTGGTGCCGATTGTGGCGGCTGACACACTTGTGGGAGTACTCGACATCGACAGCGATACATTCGCAGCTTTTGGTGCCGACGACCGGCTATACCTGGAGTCGGTTGCCACGGCGCTGGGAGCAGCTTGGCAGAAACATGGTTCACCAGGGGCCGGGGTTTAGATGTGCACCCTCCTGTTCCGGCACCGGCCCGAGGATGAATATCCACTGGCGCTGCTGGCCAACCGTGATGAGGCTTATGACCGCCCGTCAGCCGGATGGGCTTGGCGCGGCGTGGATAGGGAGTTTTTTGCGCCTCTAGACCGGGAAGCGGGCGGCAGTTGGATCGGCCTGGGAGCTAGTTGTGTAGTGGTGGTGTTGACCAATATTCTTCCATCTGCCAGGGGCGGCGATTTTCGTTCCCGGGGGGCATTGGTAACAGACTTGCTGGGTTTTGGTAAGGCCGCGGTGGCGGCGGCAACTGTGGAGCGGGAGGTATCGACTGCGCGGTACAGCCAGTTCAACCTGTTGGTGGCGGATCGGGAAACCGCCTGGATGCTGGTATGGCACCGGGGCCGGTTAAAGCGCTTCGCTATTGAGCCGGGAGCCTACGAGGTGCGTAATCGGCCCTTCACCGGGAAGGCTTCCAAATCGCAGGTGGAGGGTGAAAACGTCGCCTGGCTGGAGCGGATGGCCCCCCGTTTGAAGCGCCATCCCCAAGTCTGTAAGCATGGCCTGGGGTATGGCACGCGCTGTAGCCATAAGCTGCTGCTCTCCCGTACCGGGACCGAGCGATCGCGCATTTGGCACCTGGACGGACACCCCTGCAGTGGTAACTTCAGCCTGGTATTACCTGAAGGGACTGAAGCATGAACACCGGTCTGCAGCAGCGCCGAATCCTGGTGGCGGTATGTGGCTCCATCGCCGCCTACAAAGCCTGCGAGCTGGTGCGACGGCTGCGCAAAGAAGGCGCGGATGTGACCGTGGCCTTGACCGAGGCCGCCACCCGGTTCGTGGGACCGGCCACTTTTGCGGCCTTCACTACCCACCCGGTGCTCCTGCACCAGTTTCCACAGGACCCGGTCGCCGGAGTGCCACACGTGGACATAGCAGCAGATTTCGAGGCGCTGGTCGTGGCGCCTGCCACGGCGGACATCCTGGGTAAGGCCGCCCACGCGATCGCCGACAACCTGGTATCGACACTACTGAATATAGTTGAGTGTCCGGTGCTTTTCGTGCCGGCCATGAACTTTCGCATGTGGCGCAATCCGGCCACCCAGGCGGCAGTGGCCCGGCTGCGGGAGTGGAACCGGGTGGTGCTGGATCCGGACGAAGGGGAGCTGGCCACGCTGGACAGCGGAGTAGGGCGCTTCCCGGAGATTGAACGCATTCTACAGGAGCTACGGGCCTTACTGGATATCCCGCAACTGTATGCCGGCAAGCAAGTACTGGTCACCGCCGGACCGACCCGGGAGCCGATCGACCCGGTGCGCTATATCAGCAATCGCAGCAGCGGCCGGATGGGTTACGCGCTGGCGGCCGCCGCCCGGGACCTGGGGGCGAAGGTAACCCTGGTGAGCGGGCCGGTGGAACTGGCGCCGGTGCCCGCTTGCCGGAAGGTGGCTGTGGCCACGGCTGAGGAGATGTTGGCGGCCGTGCAGGTGGAAGCGCCCGGTAGCGACTACCTGTTCATGGCAGCGGCGGTAGCGGATTTTCGACCGGCAAATCCTGAAGGTGAAAAGATCCGGCGGGGCAACACTCCCGAAACGCTGGCACTGGAACCGGCCCCGGACGTCCTGAAGGCGCTGATTCAAGATTTTCAAGGGGTGACGGTGGCTTTCAGCCTGCAACCCGATTACGATCTGGCGGCCGCCCGCGAGAAGCTACAGGACAAAAACGCAGACTATATCGTGGTGAATTCCTTCGGTGAGCCGGAGGCTGCTTTCGAGGGTAACACGAACCATGTTTGGATTGTGAGCGCTAAAGGCGCAGAGTACGAAATTCCGCTGGCCGCCAAAGATAAAGTAGCCCGGGAAATCCTGAAATTCGTCGCTGCGTCCGATTGAACCACTTGCCCGGCCGAGCTGATCGACCTGGTCGCTCAGCCGCCGGCAACAGCGGGGAAAAAATTCCCCTGCCAGGGACAGGCGGCTGGTTCGGCGTGGCGCGGGATCGACGTTTTCTCGTCGGTGAAGCCGGTCTCGGTGGCCAGTGGCACGGTATCTGCCAGCAGTAGGTGAGAGCTCTTGAGCGAGGGGCGGATGAGCAGTTGGGATGCGATATGCAAGTGGCAGGTAAAAGCAAATTTGAAGGCTCAAATGTGGGCTGAAAGTATTACTTCAAGGTGGACGCGGGAATATGCTGAAAAACCTTGACATTCCAGTGGTGCGCAACTACATTTTTGCAATTAAATGAAACAGCATTAATTTCATTTGTAATTCGTGATGAAATTACGGGAATTTGGCATGAATAAGATTTATGCGAATATAATCGCGGTTCTGATAATCTCCCTGTCATTGGACGGCTGCTCCATTTTCCGAGGAAAGGACAAGAAGGAAGCAGCCGAAACGGGCGATGTTGTAGAGCAGGTGGTCGAGGTGGATGAGGCCACTGACGGCGGCGAAGCGGTTACCGACGCGAAAGAGGCCGCGCCACCCCAGGTCCCAGCCGCTGCCGGTGGTGAAAGCTACGTCCTGAACGAACTCAACTTCGAGATCAAGAAGTTGGGTGCCGAGGTGAAGCATCAGGCCGCCGAGTTGCGGGAACTGCAGGCCAAAAGTGCCATGTGGGCCAACCCGTTGACCATCTATAACAAAGAGATCATTTTGGATAACGGCAGCACCGTTTTTGGGAAAATCGTCTACCAGGATGAGAAGATTCTGAAGGTGGAGACTCTAATCGGGTACCTGGTCATAGAGCGGTCTAGCGTAGTACGCATAGTTGAGAACATTCCGGAGGAATCGTTTTCCGGCACCACGGCCCTGGAGTCCGCCGGCCCGCCGGGGACAACTCCACCCCAACCGGCCAACCGGCTGGTGGAAGCGACCGTTTCCGCCGGGCGGTTGCCGACCCCCACCCCCGGCGCGGCCAAATCCTCCTTCGCCCCCAACGTGGTGCTGGTGGGCACCATCACTGAGAGCAAGGACCGCACCGGCAACCTGAAGCTGACCGGCCGGGTGAAAAATATCGGCGGCCGCCGGGCCGACTTCGTCAAGCTGAACTTCGTGTTCCGCCAGGACTGGAGCGGTAATACCAAGACCCTGACTTCCTTTGTCAAGGGGTCTTTTCACACTTTCGAATCAGGGATTACTTCCGACTCATCTCTACTTCCGGGAGCCACCGGGGAAGTGGAGCAGTACGTTCCCAAATCTTTCGGCACATTCATAGGCTACTCCTACACTATCGATTGGGAAGACTATTAAATGCCCTTTGAGGCACAGGGGCGGTAATAGCATGACCGCTGAGCTGGTCCCCCCAGGCCTGCTGACAGCTGTGTTGTTGGCGGGACTGGTAACGTTCTCGGCGGCCCAGGAGCAGGAAGACGTTTATCTGATGGACCTGGGTATCGTCATCGAGTCTGATAACGGCGGCGGCGATTCATCAGCCAGCGAGGTGCTTACCATCAGCAAAGCCCCCGCCGGGGCGGCTTACGTGGAATCGACGCGTGAGCTGCGCTCAGTTCTGGACGACCTGCGTAGCAAGATCGAGGTCCTGGAATATTCACTCGACGAGGATGTGCAGGCGGTCCGGCTGGAGAACCTGCGGTTACGGAATTTGATCAGGAAGATCCAGGCCGAGCGGCTGGAATCCGAAGCACTGCCGGCCGATGCCGATCAGTCCAAGCCCGAACCGGCAGATCTTGCGGAAGAGACAGCGGTGGGTTCCGACCCCGTTTATCGCGATATCCTGGTGGCTTACCGTGATGGCCAATACGTCCGGTTGGGCCGCCTTGGCCGCCGGCTGGACCGTAGCCGCCTCGATCCTGCCCGGCGGGCTCAGGTGGCTTATTGGTGCGCTGACGCCGATTTCCGCACCGGAGCCTACGACGAAGCCCTGCTGGCGCTGGAGGATGCGGGGACCGACGGGTCTCAATTGCAGGATGATGTCGTTATTCTGCGGGGACTGATTTTCATTAAGCAGGGGCAGCGCCCAGAAGCGTTGGCCCAATTCCAGAAAATTATCGATAGTTATCCGAACAGTGATTACTTTCGGCTGGCGGAAATGACCATCAAAGAATTGCATGATCTGTAGGATATAAGCACCATGCCCTTTGTTTCCAAGACCTCGAAGCTGCTGCTCCTGGCGTTGATGTTTTCAGGCAGTTCATTACCGGGCGTGACCCGGCTGGCCTTCAGCCGCCCGGGTGGGATGATGCGGGTACCGATGAGCTCGGTAGCCCGGTCCCCTTTCCTGTTTTCCGCCGGGTTTGTCTCCGAAATGGTCTCCATTTCGCCTTATAACAGCGCCACCGGCGTATACTTCGATTCGGAATTTTCCCGCAATTTCCGCCTGGGTCTTTCATCCGTCTCCACCGCTGACACCTCCAGCAACCTGGAAACTTCCCTCTACGATCCACCTTTGGAAATCGGGTTGCACCTGCAACAGCGGTTGTGGACCTACGGAAACATCAGCTTCGCCCTGGGGGTGCACGATATTGTATTGACCCGGGACGACAGCAAATTCACAATTAAGCCTGACCTGATCTCCTACCTGGGAGTGATTTCCAGCGAGCAGCAGGTTGGCAGTTTCAATCTCAACACCTACATGGGCTTCGGCACCGGCACGCTGGCAGGCACCCAATCGACTGAAACGGACACTACCGGCGCATACTCACTGGATTCATCGGACGCTGATGCCACCAGCGGCATGCAATTGGGTGTGTTCGCCGGCTTCCTTTTGAAGACCCCTATATTGGCCGCCCGGGGCGGTCTGGATATTCTGGCTGAGTTCGACGGCAGCGGGATCAACCTGGGAGTGCGTATACCTATTACCTCCGACTACCGGGTGCAAGTGGGCCTGGTGCACCTGGAGAATTTACCCGACTTCGGGAGGCAATCCGATAGTATGCCGCTCCTGCCGGACGCCCCGTCGGTGGTGATCGGGTTGAACCTCAATATCCCCCGCCTTGTTCCGTCGCCGGTGGGGCCGGAGATCAGAGAGTTGGGGCCTCGCATAGGTGAAGTCGGTGAAGGTGAAGAGCTATTACCGGCCCAATTGGATTCCACACTGCAGTCAGTGGATTACCTGCTGGCCAGCCTGCGCGATTCACTGCGTATCTCCCGGTTCGAAATCGACAACCTGCACGCTCAACTGGCTATGCGCGATCAGCGCAATGTGGTGATAGAGGACTCGATGCGCAGCATGCATCTGCGCATAGAAGTGATCAAATCAAACCTGAACTACACCATGCGCCATCTCTCGGCTTCACTGAATTATTTTTACAGTGAGAACTACCGGGAAGCATTGCAGGAGGTGGAAATGGCCATCCAGTTGAATCCCGATCTGGCAATTGCTTATGCGCGACGGGGATCAATATATTATAAATTAGGCGATACGCAACGCGCCACAATAAATTGGAACCTGGCGCTAAAGCTTGATCCGGAGTATGATGATGTACGAAATATACTGCGGGCTTTGAAGGAGAATCGTTCGAAAACCATTTCCATAAACTGATAGTGAAGTAATTTCATGGATTTTGCAACTTTATTCGGCGTATTAATCGGTGTCGGCCTGATAGGCGGTGCAATCATGTTGCAGGCCATAAAAACCGTCACCAACCCTCTCATTTTTGCCGATCTGATTTCCATCATGATCGTGCTGGGAGGCACCCTGGCGGCCACTGCCATTTCCTTTCCCCTCAAGGAGGTGCTCCGCTTGATGACCATCCTGCGGGCAGTGTTTAAGGGGGGCAGCACAGACTTGAGTTCCCTGGTGGATGAGATCGTGGACATTGCTTCAGTGGCCCGCAAAGGTCCCAAGGAGCTGGAAAATGCCATCGGACAAGCCAAAAACTTTTTTTTCCGGGACGGTGTTCAGATGGTGGTGGACGGATATGCCGTGGAGGAAATCCGATCGATCTTGCTGACCCGGGTCGAATATCGTGAAGAACGAGAACGCGCCGAGGCCGGTCTGTTCAAAGCCATGGGCCGCTTTTCGCCGGCCTTCGGCATGATCGGTACCCTGATCGGACTGGTTTTCATGCTCAAAGGTATGGGCGCCGGCGGAGGCGAGGATATGGCCACAAAAGTTGGAGATGGTATGGCCACCGCGCTGATCACAACTTTTTACGGTGCTTTGCTGGCCAACCTTTTCTTCCTACCCATGGCGGAGAAGCTCGCCAGCCAGATCAGCAATAAAAGCACCGAGCAGAATTTAGTGACTGAGGGGGTTTGCCTGCTGGCGATGAAAAAGCATCCCTTGATTGTGCGGGAGAAAATAAATTCGTTTATCCCGCCGCGCGAATGGAAACGGATGGAATAGGAAAAAGACGATGGCAAAGAAAAAAGGGCGCGCTGATGAGGAAGGACTGCCTGACTGGTTTGCTACCTTTGCCGATATGATGACTCTGCTGATGACCTTTTTTGTACTGCTGTTCTCCATGTCCACTCTGGACCCGGTGAAGATTGCGGATCTGGCGGCTTCCATGGAGAAGAACATGAAGGGTAGCAAGCAGCCCAGAGAAAAGATTAAAACACAGAGCCAGATTCATAAGGAGGTGCAGCAGGTTATTCAGAAGATGGAGATGAGCGAGATCGCGAAAGTTTCGCACAGCCCGAAGGGGACCTCAATCACCATAGATAGCCGCTACGCCTTTGGAATGGGCAGCGCCGATTTGAACCCGGGAATTTATCCCTTTCTGGACGCCATTATCCCGATCATGTCCGCCCGGGGTAACAAGTTCCCTATCGCAGTTGAAGGCCATACAGACAGTATCCTTCCTGCGGGCGCGTTGGCTCTCCGTTATCCGACCAACTGGGAATTGAGCGGGGCCCGGGCCGCAGCCGTGGTCCGCTACTGCCTGTCCAAGGGAGTTCCGGGAGGAAGAATGCGAGCGGTGGGGTTTGCAGACCAAATACCCGCCGGCACTTCCTGGCACCAGAGCCGGCTCGGGGTGACTGATGAGATGGTCCAGGCGGCAAACGCCACGCCAGAATTACAAAGCCAGAACCGGCGGGTGGAGATCACATTCCTACAGGTGGGCTGAACCATAACCGGAGACACTGATGCTACGGCGCACACATTATCTTAGAGTTCTGCTCGCGGCGATAGGTACCCTAGCTATTGTTCTAGGCCAGGAAGCAGGCTTCCTGTCGCAGAAATTGCTGCTGGAGACTACCATCCAGCAAAGGGTAACTACAGCCATTTCAAAGATACTGGACGAATCCCAGTTCGTCGTAGATGTGACGGTTGAACTTGATTATTCCGGCACAGGCGCACCCGAGCGGGTTTACCGCCGGCCGGACGGCACACTGATGCGGGGTGCCGAACAACCGGGCGTGACGCCCGGGGCTCCCAGTGCTGCCGGAACCACAGGGCAAGTGCCGGGTGCCCCGATCAATCCTTTCCCCATACCCGGATTCCCCTCCGTGGGTACCGAGACTGGCGGTGACGATGTCCGGGCACTGGCAGAAGACGAAACGGCCAGCGGCGAGGAGGTTGGATTGGAGTGGGGCGGGGCTCTGTCCGGGGAACAGGCAATCGCCCCAACCCAGGCAGAGGGTACCGGGATGCCCTGGATCAAATCGCTGGCCCTGAGCATTATCTTAGAAGACGGCGTCACCCCCCAGATAATCGAGAATGTCCGCCAGGTGGCCCTGATCGCTTCCCGTTTCGACCGGGATAGGGGCGATATCCTTTCCATTACCACCGCATCATTCAAGGATAGCCGCCGGTCCACCGCCGGCCCGGCCGCCGGACAAGATTACGACACTGCACAGACCGAGGAACTGCGCGATGAACTGCGGGAGGCAGAGGCCCGCAACAAGGCCTTGATGCAGGAAATACGTGACAGGGAGTTGGAGTACCTGCAGCGCTCCGAGGATGAGCGCAAGCAGGCTTTGGCCGACCTGGCCCAGGTACAGAACGAGCGCGCGAAGGACCTGATCTACCTGCAACAGCAGCGGGAAGAGCAGAACGCCCGGCTGCAGGATGCGTTGCTCAACGAGATATCAGAATTACGCCAGCAGGTCACGACTGGCGGCCTATCTGCCGCAGAACAGGACATCAAGACCCTCCAGGCCACGTCGTTGGAAGATTCTTTGGAGGTGATGCGTGCCAATTTCGAGCAGGAAAAAGCCCGGCTGCAGGAGCAGATTGAATCGGCAATGCAGGGGACGGCCCGCTCCCAGACCCTGGGCGGTGACGGACCGGGACTGGCAATCCTAGTAGTGGTGATTTTATTGGCAGCGGCGATAATCGGCGCAGTGATTTACTTTACCTCACGAGGCCGGGCTCAGATGTCAGCCGTGGGTTATCCCGCTGGTATGCCGCCCGCCTATCCCCGGCGCCGTCCTGGGCGGACCCGGCCGGGCCGCAAGCCACGCAAGAAACCGGCCCCTAATGCCGCCGGGGATGAAGCCGAAGAAGCTGCTTCCCGGGGCGAGGCCGCGCCCGTTGAGGCTGTGGCGGAGGCTCCCAGGCCCAGCCACGTTGAGGATGATCCCGAGGTGCTCAGATCGGAGCTCAAGTCGATCCGCCAGTCGGTGGTGTCGATGAGCGTAGGCCGCCAGGAGACCGCCTCGCAAATCCTGAGCGACTGGCTGCAGGCTGAAGCGGGCTCCCCCCCCCAGGGCGGAAGCATGTTCGGCGAGGAGGAAGAAACGGGCGAATCCGAGTCAACCGGCGAGGAGGGCCAATAATATGCAGGTCGCTGATCTGACCGGCTTGGACAAAGCCGCGATTCTATTCCAGGTGCTCGGAGATGGCTTGGCGGTAACCATTTTTAAGGAGCTGAGCGACACGGACATGCGCAAGATCCGGGTACGCGCCCGCGAGCTGGAAATGGTGCCCTTCAAGGTGAAAAAAACTGTGCTGGAAGAATTCTACTTTAATTTCCTGGCCCAGAAGTACAAGGAAACCGAAAGCGGCGGGCGCAAGCCGTTCGCTTTTCTGGAGAAGCTTTCCGACGAGCAGGTGGCTTACCTGATCCTGGCGGAGTCGCCCCGTATCGCCGGCATTGTCCTGGCCCAACTCAAGCCGGATCGCCAGATGCGGATCTATGAGCGCCTCGATCCCGAGCAGCGGGTGGAGGCTCTGGTGGAACTGGGTGACGCCGAGACCATGAATCTGGAATCGGTGGTCAGCGTGGCCGGGGACTTGCATGAGAAAGCCCGTTACCTACCCAAGGCCTCGGAATTCGAGCGCGGCGGTGGAGAGAAACTGGCCGGCATGCTGAACCGCATGAGCCTGGAGCAAGCCGACCTGTTCCTGGATAAACTGAGCCAGGAGAATCCCGACATGTTGGCAGAGGTCAAGAGGTTCTATCTCACGTTTGATGATATCTTCAAAGTGGATGAAGCTACTCTCCGTGATATCCTCATCTCGGTGGAGCTGGACGACCTTGCCATGGCCATGAAAGGCATGGATGAGTCGCTGGTGGAGCAGGCCATCAATGTACTGCCCAAAAAGAAGCAGGCCATGTACGAGCCGGTGGAGGGGGCGGTATCCAAGCGGGACGTAAATGAAGCCCGGCGCAAGATCATGGAACAGGTGCGCAAAATGCAGGATAAGGGCCAGATCAATATAGCCGATATGCTCAGCGGGGAAACGGTGGAATAGCGCCCCTCTGTTACAATATCAGGGTATCAGTCCTTTATGGGCCGGTTATTACCGGCCCTTTTTTTTTAGCCTCTGCGGTCGGGGAGCATCGGGAGCACCAATGGGAGCACGTGCAATGCTCCCGTAAAAATACTTGCGGTTCCTCGTCACTCAGCACCACCGGGATTGCTTTTGACCGCAGTGAAACCAAGAACTGCGTCGGCCATTATATTTTAATGCTCGTATGATCTGTGGTTTGACAATAATATTACTCACGTTTTCCGGGAAGATTAGGATTATGCAAGATCGAAACATCTTCATCCTGGGCGGTTACGGCTCGGCCGGGCGGCTGATCGCCCGCTACCTGCTGGACTACACCCCGGTTACGCTGACACTGGCCGGTCGCAACAACGAGCGGGCTGCGCTGGCCGCCTCGGAGCTGAACCGGCATTACGGTGGCGAGCGGGTTACGGGGGTGCGGGTGGACGCCCGGGACCGGGAAGAACTGGCGCACGCCCTGGCGGGCTGCGACCTGCTGGTAGTGGCCTCCAGCACAACGCAGTACGCCCGCGAGGTGGCCGGTGCGGCCCTGGCAGCCGGGGTGGATTACCTCGACATCCAGTATTCCACCAATCGATTGGAAGTGCTCAAGTCGCTTGAAATTGAGATCGAGGCGGCGGGAAGAATTTTCATTACCGAAGGGGGATTTCACCCCGGTGTGCCGGCGGCGCTGGTGCGCTATGCCGCCATCCGGGTCGCGGACCTGTGCCGAGCCGTGGTTGGCTGCGCCCTCAGGGTGGACTGGTCCCGCTACCAGGTTGGCGAAGACACCACCGCCGAGTTTGTGCGAGAACTGGGTGACTATCAATCCCGGGTATACCGTGACGGGGCCTGGCGCAGAGTGCCTTTGTGGAAGAGTGGCGAGCTGCTGAGATTGGACTACGGACCCCCGTTCGGCCGACTGTATGCGATGCCCATGATGCTCGCGGAGATGCGCTCCCTGCCGGAGATGATCCCGTCGCTGAAAGAAACCGGTTTCTACATCACCGGCTTCAACTGGTTTGCGGACTATCTGATAATGCCATTGGCCCTGGTGGCTGTAAAGCTCTTCCCACACCGAGCTTTGTATCCCATGGGTCGGCTTTTATTCTGGTCCCTGGAGCGCTTCACCAGGCCGCCGTTTGGCATAGTGCTGCAGCTGGAGGGGCAAAGCGCTGCCGGTCCACATGAGCCTTCAATCCGTTTGCGTATCTCCCATGAGGACGGCTACGTACTCACCGCCGTACCCACGGTGGCCTGCCTGCGTCAGTACCTCGACGGCAACATCTCCAAACCGGGGCTACACCTGATGGCCCAGGTGGTGGAGCCGGTGCGGTTTCTGAGTGACCTTGAGGAGATGGGCCTTAGCATATCTGTAACCTCATTTAACAGCACCGGCTGATCAACGCCGCATTCCCCTGCCGCTGGTGTGTTCCAGGCACAGCCGGTCTTCCTGGCCTCAGCGCGAGCGCGATGGTAGTCCATGCTCCCAATGCCACCGGGTTGTGGCATGTCAGTGCTCCTTACCATTTGGGAGCACCTGGCGGCATGCTACTGGTGCCACCTGTGATGCCAATGGAAATGTTGAACAGTTACCGGGGAGATTGAACGCCGGCGGGCAAGGGGCGTTGAGGGGTCAGTCCACCAGAGGGATGAAACCGAAAGTAAGGCCGTCGGTGGTGACGGAGAGCTGAAACTCGTACTGCGAACGCTGGGCGTGCAGTTGCCCATAGCGGGCCACGGCTACTTCCGGATTACGGCTGTACAGCTCGCGGAAGTTAGGGTTCTCGTCGATCGAGCGCAGGAAGCTGGCTGTGGCGGAAATATCAAAGAACAGCTGCCGCAGCAGGTGACTATCATTAACCAGGCCTTCAATGACATCCCGGCTATCATGGAAGCTAATCAGGGTAATATTGTTTCCCCGATTGACCTGAAACGACAGGCCACCGCTGGTGGATATGGCGTGATCGTACAGGATTGCCAACAGGTGAAGTTGGAACTCGGTTGACCTCCGGCTTACCCAATCCCGGATATCATCAATACTGAACAACCCGCTGCCCCACGGTCGCCAGATTCTATCGATTTCATCGGCCGGGGCAACGCTGTTGCCACGGCTACCGGAGGTCGCAGCACCATCCGTCACAGTTGGATGGCGGAAGATAGCCTGGATGACCGCTGCTACACTCATGTCTTAATTCTTACCTTGTACCACAGCATTCATTTCTCACTGTCGGTATAGATAACAAAATGCGTGCCGAAATTGTGTCCCCGTCAGGGAAGAGAGACCCGGGCGCGAAAAAAAGGGGATATTTGATCGTAAGGAGGAGGTTAAGTTCCTGAACCGGGACGCTGGGTCGAAATGCACAAGCTGCCCCTTGCCTCCCAGTTCCCTAAGCACCTACTTTCAGCCCACAATTCGAGGAGTGAACAATGGAAATCGAACGCATGAACAAGGGCCAATGGGGCAAAGTAAGGGCTTTCTTCGACCTGCGGACCCAGGAGGGGCTGGTAGTGAAGGGCTTCAAGATCGTCGAGGGATCCAAAGGTCCCTTTGTGGGCATGCCCAGCCAGCGCAACAGCAGCGGGGAATATCACGATACCGTTTGGGCG
>SDBU01006206.1_pt1 | contig 14121 bp, 22 predicted proteins | sample 2277071 | NCBI WGS metagenome assembly SDBU01 (sample SAMN10397929, study PRJNA504765) | marine sediment metagenome | isolation source: marine sediment core GS08_GC12, 126 cmbsf | place: Arctic Ocean: Gakkel Ridge, Loki's castle | collected 2008
GGCTCGGCTCGGCAAAGTCGTATGAGCTGGGCAAGTTCCAATGCGACCGGCTGACCGTGGAGTGTAGCCGGTAGGTGGAAGATTAGCAAGTAGGAGGTTGGCATGGGAGAGGAACCGCCTCTCCCTTGCTTAATCCTTGTGCGGGAAAAGAACTATTGTGCAGGACGCCGAACACGAACAATTTTCTGGTGAGGATCGTCCGGTGTTAGATTGTGGGCTGGATTCACACCGGGTGGGGGGAGGCATTCATTCTCCGGGAAGCACCTACAAAAATTCAATGGCTGGGTGTTATCCTGTTCATCACTGGTATTTTATTTTACTTCCGGCCGACAACTTTCTCTGGTAATACTGGAATCGGCCTGGCAGTAATGACAGTGGGCGTGCTGGCTAATGCCGGTGCTGCTGTCTTGGGCCGGGAAATCAATCGCCAAAAAGATATCAGTCCCGTAGTGGTGACAATAATCAGCATGGGTATCGGTTCAATAATCCTGTTAAGCGCTGGTTTGATAACCCAGGGATTGCCCACCCTGAGCTGGAAGATGCTGTTCTGGTTACTATGGCTGGCAGGAATAAATACAGCCTTCGCCTTTACCCTCTGGAATATTACACTGCAAACGCTGAGTGCGATGCAATCCAGCATTATTAATGGCACAATGCTGATCCAGATTGCCATTCTGGCCTGGCTTTTACTGGGTGAAGCAATCCTACCATTGGAACTGGTTGGCATTTCAGTTGCAGCAGTTGGAATTGTTTTAGTACAGTTGAAGAAAAACAATGAGTAATTTTAACCCATCAGATCAACTACTAACCGGGAACAAGATACATGATTAGAGCCATGGTAAGAATTTTCCTGATTTATTTCGCTATAACCAGCTTTATCTTCTCACAGGCTGGTAAGGTTAGACCCGAATTGCTGATCCGTTGTGATGATATCGGAATGTCACATGCCGTGAATTTGGCTTTAGAGCAAATGATTCAAACCAATTTACCCTTTTCCGCCTCGGTCATGTTTACTTGTCCCTGGTATCAGGAAGCAGTTGAAATACTGAATGATAATCCCCAGGTTGTGATTGGTATTCACCTGACCCTGAATGCCGAATGGAAAAACTATCGCTGGGGACCGGTGCTCGGTAAGGAGGCTGTACTTAGTCTGGTGGACAGTTGCGGGTATTTTTTTCCCTCCCGGGCAACTTTCCATGCCAATAATCCAACTATTGAAGATATTGAAAAAGAATTGCGGGCACAGATTGAGCGTGCAATTTCTACCGGATTGGACATCAAATATGTAGATTATCACATGAGTACGGCTATTGACAAACCGGAACATCGCATAATTGTAGAGCAACTTGCCCAGGAATACAATCTTGGGATTTCCCGGTATTTCGGTGAGGTCGATCTGGAAAGTATGTACAAATATCCGGTTGAGGAGAAACAATCACATTTATTAGAGTTGATATCTAACCTTAATTCAGATCAAATAAATTTATTGGTTTGTCATATTGGAAAAGATTCACCTGAAATGCGGGCTTTAATTGATCTTAATACATTCGGACTAAAACAGATGAGTCAACACCGGCAAGCCGAATTGGAAGCATTGACTGACCCAAGTTTTACTAAATTATTAATGCAGAAGCGGGTGAAATTAATCACTTATGATACAATAATTAACCGTATTGGATTGTCGGAAATGATTAGCCCGGTTTCGGCGGGGTACAAATAGAAAAGGGCTCCCAAGAGCCCTTTTAGTCGATAGTCGATTATTAATCAATGGTATGAACCCCAGGGCAAGCCCATGACCCACTATTCCACCGCAAGCAGCGGGGAATTTAACCTGATCTTCTCGCCTGCCTATGCCGTAGCGAAACTACGGCTTCGCGCAGGCAGGTCCGCCGTAGTCGTACGCGAAGGCGGATTATATAGCCTTGAAAACCAATAAACCTACCATTACGATCAGCGCGACAAAAATCAGGGATACGCCCATGTTTCCCTTTTTGATTTCAGCCCATTCGTCAATATCAGTTGATAGCCAGGCAAAAACTTTAATAGCCAAGCCGATACCAATTGAAAATCCTACCGCAGCGACGATTGACCAACCTAAGGCTCGCAGGTAGTTTAATAGAGTTGCTTGTAGTCCAAAGGGATCCATATGTCCTCCTTAAAGTGTTTGGATTGAATCTTTGATTTGCCGCATAAACCCACCGGAGTTTAATGTTCCTTCCGAAAGTTGGATTACCAAATCCGTGCTGGCAGTAGCCATCACTACCATTTTGTCATTGGCCATGGGGATTATAACTGATATCTCCACTTCGGCAGGAATTTCCGCGTCAAATTTGCGTCCGCTTCTTTGCATTTTTTCAGCCATCTGCTTTTGATGCCTGATCGCCTGGCCTACAGAAACAAAACCAACCAATAGAACCATATCAAAATTATTACGCATACTGGTAAGGTTCATTTTAAAGGTCATAATTTTACCATTCTGAGTCGTAAAGGACATTTCATTTTCCTTCACATCCACGCGATATGCCTTACAGGTGTTTATAACCGTTCGATAAAAGGCATAATTGGCAAGCAGGGGCTGGGCACTGACCATGAGCAGGGTCAGCAGTACGAGATATGATGTAGATTTTTTCATGGTCTGATTATTATCCTTATCAAACAGTTAAGCGAGTTTACTGTGCTCATTTACCTCAGTCAAGCTCAAAAATTGGTTGTCCTTCTTTAATCACCTTGTGGATTGGTAAATCGGTCACATGATAAGGAATTTCCAACAGGCTGCCAATATTCCAAATTACCAAATCAGCTTTTTTCCCTGGTTCCAGTATACCTATATCATTTTGTCTACCAAGTGCTTGTGCAGCATGATAAGTGGCAGCGGCGAAGGCTTCTTCGACGGTCATCCCCAAATAGAGACAAGCCAATGAAATAATAAACGGCATAGATTGGATATGACTGCTACCGGGATTGAAGTCAGTGGCTAAAGCAACTTTAACACCACAATCCAATAGCTTGCGAGCCGGAGCATATGTATTTTGTCCGAGGAAAAATGTCGTACCGGGCAATAAAGTGGCGATAACTCCGGTATGTGCCAACGCAGCCATCCCTGCAGGGCTAACTGCCACTAGATGATCAGCGGAAATTGCCCTGACTTCAGACGCTAACTCCGCTGCTCCCGAATCCTCAAATTCATCGGCATGCAAGCGCGGAATCAATTCATAATTACGTGCAGTATTGAATATTTTCCGAGACTGCTCCACCGTAAAATAGCCATTCTCACAAAACACATCACAAAATTCAGCAATACCTTGTTCAGCCACGGCTGGAATCATTTCACCGCACAGTAAATCAACATAAGCATCATGATCGTCGGCATATTCGGCTGGAAATGCATGGGCACCGAGGAAAGTTGGTACAATATCAAGTGGATGCTCGTTCGTCAGCTCACTGAGAATTGTTAGCGATTTCAACTCCGCGGCGGTATTCAAACCATATCCGCTTTTAGCCTCAATAGTAGTAGTACCAAGCCTTAGAAAGCGATCCAGACGCTTCCGTACCATCTGCTTCAAATCATTGTGATCGGCATTACGTACACCTGCTAGGCTGGATTGAATTCCACCACCTTGGGCGGCAATTTCCTGGTATGTTGTACCGGCAATCCGCTGAGCAAATTCCATTTCACGCCCGGTCCAAAAAACCGGGTGAGTATGCGGATCAACAAATCCGGGGGTAACTAATCTTCCAGAACAGTCGATTTCATGGCTTACCGAACCGATATCATTCCCAATTGCCTCAATTCTATCATCGGTTATGAGGATATCTTGGTGATGTAGCCGTTGTACCGAACCACTTTCCGAGTGGAATGTAGCTATTTCCTTGGGATTAATTAGTTTGATCCGCATCGTATAAAATTATTTCATTGATATTACAATTGACCAAAGAAGGTTTTCGATCCAATGTCACTGGATCTAATTCCAATTTCACTAACATTCCGGCTAGACTTAAAATCTGATTCATCAGGTAGGAATTCAGAGTCTATTTTATTTTCGATAACCAGAACCGACCAGCGTGCGTTATTTATTGATCTCGATATGGACAGGCTTGATATAGTTCGGATTCTGTTCAAAAGTATTATATGAGAAAAGACAGACTCCAGTGAAACGGGTTATCCGTGTATATTTTAATTTATCAACAACTTCATCCGACGGTTGATTGTAAACTGCCAGCCCCATCATGATTCGTTTACGATAGATAGAAGGTATGTTTTCATAAATACTTTCAATGTTGCTGGCAAAATCACGCAAATTCGTAGTATAATTCATAGGGAAAGCCCAATCCAGATAGCCGGCTGCCAGCCAGACATCCCATTCCTGGAAGAAGTTGTCACGAGCTTGATAGAGATTCGGTTTTACAGCAGCAGAAAGAATACATTCCGGTCGTATTTCATTAACCATTAAATGGATCTGCTTTACCAAATCGGTCACTGAATAGCGCCGATAATCATTCCATTTTCTCAACCGGCTTACATATTGTTTTTCATTACCACGCCAACGGCTACGTGATGATAGCAACACCCATGGATCTTCGCCATTGTACCGTTCATAGATTTGCCTTGCGATCGGATTACGTCCGAAATCATTATCCTGATAACGAATATAATCCAAATGTAAGCCATCAATTTCATATTTTTCTACGATTTCACGGAAAACCTTTATTAGGTAGACAGGCACATCGGGGTGGCCTGGCGACAAATATAGACCCTCATGTCCCTCACGTAAACGCTCCATATCCCGTACCATCTCTTTGGCGGACATTCGCCCGGCTTCAGGAATGTCAAGCCATTCAGGATGTTGGTATAAGAGATGTTTAGCGTTACTCGGTACCGATTTATTTGACCATACCAGATACACATTTACCCAGGCATGAACTTTAATGCCATTTTTGTGAGCCTTCTGAATTAGATATGCCAATGGATCAAAGGAGGCGTCCCTAAGCATTTTTGCCCTGACAACCAATGCTGAATTATAATATGCATCCCCGCGTCCACGTACCTGTACAATCAGATGGTTAAATTTATTCATCAATGAAAATCGTAATAATTTATCAATTTCCTTGGGTGTGGTTATATTACTGCGTACAACCCATAGACAACGTTGTTGAAAATATGAATTGGTATCCTGAGTTTTACCCAGATTAAGGCTAAAAAGAAGGGCAACTATGGCTGCCCTGTTAATATGGATCTTGAAAGTTTTCAAGAATTTATCACAGATTCAAAGGCTACTTTTTATTATCCTTGGAAGTATCAGACTGCGATGTGCTTTTCTTTTTACTCTTTTTCTCTTTTTCCGTGGATTCAATACCAACCATATCTATTAATTCAATTAAGGAAATAGAGGCACGATCATTATCACGAAAACCAAGTTTGGTTATACGTGTATAACCGCCGTTTCTATTTGAATAAACGGGTGCCACATCGTTAAATAATGTGTTTACGATATTCTTGTGACGGATTTTCTTTAACACTTGTCGCCTGGCATGCAAATCACCGCGTTTGGCAAAAGTGATCAATGGTTCGATAAAACGTCGCAATTCTTTGGCACGTGCATCGGTAGTCTTAATCTTTTTATACGTAATTAACGCAGCCGCCATATTTGACAACACCGCTTTGCGATGGGCGGCAGTCCGACCCAGTTTTCTTCCGGATTTTTGGTGCCTCATAATTTCCTACACTGATTCATCTATTAAAAATTTGTCGACATCCATGCCAAAATGCAATCCCATCTCATCCAGTTTTTCAACTAGCTCAGTAAGCGATTTACGACCAAAGTTTTTATACTTCAGCATGGCATTTTCTTCTTTATTCACCAATTCATAGATGTACTTGATTCCAGCGGCTTGTAAACAATTGTGGCTGCGAACTGATAGTTCCATTTCATCGATGGTTGAATTGAGTAATCCTCTAATCTTCAATACTTCTTCACTGACACCTTCGGTAACTTCCAGAACTTGTGGTTTGCTAATACTTTCAACGACCCGGAAATGCTCAATCAGGACTTTGGAAGAATAACTGAGGACATCGCATGGTAATATTGATCCATCAGTATCAATATCGATCGTAAGTATCTCGATCGGATCTTTTGCTCCGGGAACCGGTTGTACATCGAAGGTCACTTTGGTGACCGGATTGAATATGCTGTCAATCGCAATGGTTCCGATTGGAGCATTGGGTATTATATTTTCTTCAGCGGGAATATAGCCTTTTCCAATACCTAACTTGAATTCAATATTCAGTTCTTGATCAAGCGAGTACTCGGTAATATAGTGATCAGGATTAAGAATTTCAAACTCATCATTAACTTCCTGGATATTTGCAGCTGTTAAAACACCATCACCTTCTAAAACTAATTCAATTTTATCCGGAACCTGATCAGTGAGCTTGAATCGAACACCTTTTAAATTTAAGATGACGTCCGCAATATCTTCCTTAATCCCTTTAATTGTCGAAAATTCGTGCAATACATCTTCTATTTTTATGGATGTAATCGCCGCCCCAGGAACACTGGTCAGTAATACGCGACGTAATGCATTACCCAGGGTTATACCGTACCCGCGTTCTAAAGGTTGGATTACGAACTTTCCGTATTTATCTGTTTGTTCTACTTCAACAACAGAAATTTTAATTTTTGAATCTGTGCTCATAGAAATGAGTATCCTAAGCTAATATTTTCTTGATTATTTGGAGTACAATTCAACGACCAGACGTTCATTAACTTCAATATTCATCTGGTCCCGATCCGGAATGGCAATGAAAGTTCCCTTCATTTTGGCTTTGTCAATTTCTAACCAGGAAAGATCAAGATCACCTTTGATTCGACGAATTGAATCGAGGATCATGTCCATCTTACGACTTTTGTCCCTAACTTGAATTAATTCACCGGGACTGACCAGATATGAGGGAATATTGACTATTTTATTATTTATTAGAAAATGGCGATGCGAAACCAGTTGTCGGGCTGCAGCATGAGAAGGGGCAAAACCGAGGCGGTAAACCACATTATCCAGACGACGCTCCAATAATTGCATCAAATTTGTTCCTGTTTCGCCTTTCATTAAATCGGCTTTTTTAAAATAGTTCCGAAACTGCTGTTCTAATACTCCGTACATGCGTTTAATCTTCTGTTTTTCCCTTAACTGAAGACCGTAGTTGGATAATCTCCGTCGACGGGATTGTCCATGTTGACCGGGAACATAAGACTTCCGATCAAAGGAACATTTCGTTGATAAACAACGGTTACCTTTCAAAAAGAGCTTCTCACCTTCTCTTCGGCAAAGTTTACATACTGAATCTCGATACCGAGCCATAATTACATTATCCTATTTATACTCTACGTCTTTTGGGTGGTCTGCAACCATTGTGTGGCAAGGGCGTCACATCACGAATTGCGGTGATCTCAAGACCCGCAACTGCCAGGGTACGAATAGCCGACTCACGACCAGCACCAGCGCCTTTGACACGCACTTCCACCGATTTCAATCCCCTGGTTATTGCATCTTTAGCTGCATTAGTAGCAGCTTGAGAAGCGGCATAAGCGGTATTTTTTCGTGAACCCTTAAAACCGGATGTACCAGCCGTTGCCCAAGTTATCACATTACCATATCGATCAGTTAAAGAAATATGTGTGTTGTTATAAGATGCCTTTATATGAGCAATACCCATGGGGTCTACCGACCCCTTTTTCTTCTTTCTTTTGGTATCTTTAGCCAATTATTTACCCTTTCTTACCAGTTGGACCTTTTCTACCGAGGCCGACGGTACGTTTCCGGCCTTTCCGGGTACGGGCATTGGTTTTTGTCCGTTGACCATTTACCGGCATTCCTCTGCGATGTCGGAGACCACGATAACTGCCAATGTCCTTTAACCGTTTAATATTCATTGCAACTTCTGCCCGCAATTCACCTTCTACTTTTAGTTCCAATTTCGTGATTGCCTCTCGAATCGCTGCAACTTGTCCTTCATTTAATTCTTTTACGCGTACATCAGGATCTACACCTGCTTTTTTACAGGTCGCTAAGGCCTTTGTCATGCCAATACCATAGATGTAGCGGAGTGAATAAGCTACTTTTTTATCGCGGGGAATATCAACACCAACTAAACGTGCCATAATATCTTCCTATCCCTGTCTCTGTTTATGTTTAGGGTTAGAACAAATCACCAGTACTTTTCCATGGCGTCTGATGATTTTACATTTTATACAAATTCTTTTTACAGATGGACGAACTTTCATTATTCCTCTATTTCTTACGGTATGTAATTCTACCACGATTTAAATCATAAGGGGATATTTCCAGCGTTACTACGTCACCCGGCAAAATTTTTATAAAATGCATACGCATTTTTCCACTCACATGCGCCAATACTTCATGTTTCTTACCACCAATATCAATTTCAACCCTGAACATTGCATTCGGAAGTGTTTCCTTTATTATGCCATCAATGGTAATTGGTTGTTCTTTGGCCATTTAATTACTCCCCTGACTGAGAATTTTTGCCCCATTTTCCGTAATTGCTATCGTATGTTCAAAATGGACGGAAACTTGCCCATCCAGTGTGCGCACCGTCCAACCATCCTGTTCGGTAAATACTTCTTTGGCCCCCTTGTTAATCATCGGCTCAATAGCCAGACACATCCCGGTCTTTAACCGGTAGCCCTGCCTGGGCACACCAAAATTCGGAATTTGGGGTTCCTCATGCAGTTCTGTACCTACTCCATGACCAACCAGTTCACGTACAACCGAATAACCATGAGATTCTACATAGGTCTGAATAGCATGACCAATATCAGAGACATAATTACCAACCCGAGCCTGATCAATACCCAGCATTAAAGCTTCCTGGGTTATGTCCATTAACCGCTGGGTACTATTGTCAATGCGGCCAACGGCATAGGTTCGGGCGGCATCGCCGTAATATCTATTTTTTTCCACTCCGCAATCGATACCCACAACCTGACCGTCATATAATTTTTCATTTCCAGGGATACCATGGACAACCACATCATCAATCGAAATACACAATGACCCAGGAAATCCCATGTAACCCTTAAAAGCCGGACGACCACCGCGCGAAATGATAAACTCCTCTGCCATACGGTCCAAATCATTAGTGCTTACTCCAGGTTTAATATGCTCATTGAGAATGCTAAGAGTATCAGCCACAATTTGACAACTTTCACGGATAAGTTCAATCTCGCGTTTAGTACGGATTCGTACCATTACATCCGTTTCCTTCCGCGCAATTTTCCTTTAGAGAGGAAACCATCATAATGACGCATCATTAAATGTGACTCGACCTGTTGCAGGGTGTCCAGGGCAACACCAACAATAATCAACAGACTCGTTCCACCAAAGAACGATGCTAAGTCATATCCAACATCCATTATATTCATCAAGATATAGGGGAAGATAGCAATAAAAGCGAGGAAAAAAGATCCGGGTAGCGTAACGCGGGTGAGAATATTATCAATGTATTCAGAGGTCTTTTTACCAGGACGGATACCGGGAATAAAACCGCCATGCTGTTTCATTTGACTCGCAACCTGTACCGGATCGAATGCTATGGCAGTGTAAAAATAAGTAAAGAAAACAATCATTGAGCCAAAAATCAGCCAGTAGAACCAATGCGTTACTGAAAACACGCGCATCATACCCTGCATAACTTCGCTTTCGCTGAAGAAGGTGGCTATCGTACTGGGAATTAACATGATCGAGCTTGCAAAAATGATTGGCATAACACCGGAAGTGTTGACCCGCAGGGGAATATGTGTGGATTGTCCACCATAGACTTTACGGCCAATAACCCGTTTGGCGTATTGGACCGGAATTTTTCGCGTACCTTGGGTAAGGAGTACCACAAAGGCGACAATAATGAACATGATGGCCATCAGAATTACTTCCTGTAACAAACCGCGCACACCTTCTCTAATCAGGGATATTTCACTGATAATCACGTTTGGCAAGCGGGCTACAATACCAACCATAATAATCAGCGATATACCGTTTCCGATACCACGTTCGGTGATCCGTTCCCCCAGCCACATAATTAGAATCACACCGGTAACCATACAAATCATCGCCACAAATTTGAAACCGATTCCCGGAAATGGAACAACTGCAACGGACACACCTCCAAGATTCGCGGTTAGTGATTCTAAAAAGATTGAAACACCATAGGATTGCATAAGGGCAATCCCGACAGTTCCATAGCGTGTCAACTGGGTTTTTTTCTTGCGTCCCTCTTCGCCCTCTTTGTCCAATCGTTGGAAATAGGGTACAACCGAACTCATTAACTGGATGATAATTGATGCGGATATGTAGGGCATAATACCCAGTGCAAACAAGGTAGCTTTCTGAAATGCACCGCCGGCAAATAAATCGTACAGACCGAATAATGTATTCTGGAAATTCTGTACTGCTGCGCCCAGAGCTTCTCCATCAATTCCCGGGATTGGAACATGGGCTCCGATCCGCACAACAATCAGAATACCGAGGCTGAAGAGAATTCGCTTACGTAATTCAGGTATGTTGAAAATGTTACGAAATTTATCAATCACAGGAATATAGCTGAACCTCCTGCTTTTTCAATTTTTTCAATTGCCGACTTGCTGAAAGCATTAGCAGTAACTTGAACCGCTTTGGTCAGATTACCATCAGCCAGTACTTTTACCACTGTTTGTGTATTTTTAATCACTCCTTTTTCGTACAATACTTCAATATCCACTTTATCCAACCCGATCTTCTCGATAGTATCGATATTGATGACATACACTTCTTTCTTGAAGGGATAATTAGAAAACCCACGTTTCGGTAATCGTCTCAGGAGCGGCATCTGTCCACCTTCAAACCAGGGCCGTTTTTTATTCCCACTACGGCTACCGGCTCCTTTATGACCGCGTCCGGCTGTTTTACCTGTTCCGGAACCTTGACCACGTCCAAGCCGTTTTGTTTTTTTAGTAGCGCCTTCAGCTGGTTTTAATGAGCCCAACTTCATGCCACTTCCTCAATTTTAACTAAATAGTCAATTACTCGTATCATTCCGCGGATGGCAGCAGTATCATTCAGCTCGACTGTCTGATGTATTTTCCGTAAACCTAAGGCAGCCAGAGTTAATTTGGCTTTTTTCGAATAGCCAATTTTACTACGGACCTGAGTAATTCGTAATTTTTTCTGTTTTGCTTTTGCCATAACTAATTAAATATTTCCGGGATGGTTATTCCGCGACGGTTGGCAACTGAAACTGCATCTTCAAGATTTACAAGGGCATTTAAAGTGGCTTTGACAACATTCATTGAATTATTTGACCCCAGGCTCTTGGTTAAAATATCATTGATACCAACCTGCTCCATTACAGCCCTGACTCCGGCTCCGGCAATAATACCGGTACCGGGACTGGCTGGTTTAAGCAGAACTTTACTGGCACCATGCCTACCGATAATTTTGTGAGGTATAGTACCATTCACTACCGGTACTTTTACAATAGCCTGTTTCGCCTTTTCTTTTGCTTTAGTAATTGCTAAGATTACCTCACCGGCTTTGCCAACACCAACCCCGATATGGCCCTTACCATCACCAACAACAGCTACAGCCGAAAAACGAAAACGCTTTCCGAGTGCATTGACCTTCGCCACTCGCCGTATTTTGACAATCGTTTCTTCTTTAAGATCCAATTCCGCTGGATTAATAATCGCCAAGATTTAGCTCCTCTAGATTAGAAATTCAAACCACCTGAACGGGCTGCATCGGCAAACGCTTTTATACGTCCGTGGTAGATGAATCCGTTGCGGTCAAAAACAATTTGTTTAATATCCTTTTCCACTGCCCGTTTAGCAAGTTCTTTACCTATAATTTGGCTTTGTTCCATTTTTGTAACAGCTTTTTCCAACTGGGTCTGCATCGACTTTTCCACTGTTGAACAGGCAACTAAAGTATGTTTTTCATTATCATCCACTATCTGGCCGTAAATATGTTTAGCACTTCGGAAAACAACTAATCTATACCTCGACAAATCACTGTTCGGACGTCGTTTACTTCTATTCCGGCGACGTTGAAAACGGACTAATTTTTTTGATTTGATATCCATTAAGCGCCTCCACCAACAGTCTTGCCCTGTTTTCTGCGAACATATTCATCCTTGTATCGGATACCTTTGCCTTTATAAGGTTCCGGTTTACGGAAGGACCGTATTTTTGCGGCTACTTCGCCAACCAACTGTTTATCAATACCACTGATTTTAATATCAGTCCGTTTGGCTTCGATAGATATTCCTTCCGGTGGCTCAAAAATAATATCGTGTGAATATCCCAATTGCAGTACTAATAAATTTTCTTTTAGCGACGCTTGATATCCAACACCTACGATTTTCAATTCTTTCTGATACCCTTCGGATACACCAGTCACAGCATTGGCAAGTATCATTCTATTAGTACCATGCAATGATCGGTGACGTCTACTGTCCGAAGGACGCATAACAGTTAATTGGTTATCAGCCCTTTTAACAATAATATCAGGATGAATATCAACTTTCAAGGTACCTCTAGAACCCGTTACGGTAGCTAAATTATTGACCAGTGAAACTTTGACACCATCAGGAATAATAATTTCTTTTTTTCCTATTCGAGACATATTCTTACCACACGTTGCACAGTACTTCGCCGCCAATATTTATTCTTTTAGCGGTTTTATTTGATATTACACCTTTGGATGTTGACAGAATCGCAATTCCCAGACCATCCAGAACCCGCGGTAGATTACTATTCCCAACATAAACCCGTCGGCCCGGTTTACTGACACGTTCGATTCCAGCAATTACCGGTTTACGCTGATAATCATATTTCAGAAAAACTCGAATTATCTCATTGTTATCATCAGCAATAAAAATGAAGTCCTCGATGTAATGCTCTTCCTTGAGTATGAAGATAATGCGCTTTTTCATATTCGAAGCCGGTATGTCAATCCACCGTTTGCTGGCGGTCAACCCGTTCCTAAGCCGTGTTAATAAATCCGCAATGGGATCAGTCATCGACATCCAAAAATCTCCTTACCAACTGGCTTTCGTAACACCAGGGATTTCGCCTTTTAAAGCCATTTCCCGAAAACATATTCGGCACAGGCCAAAACGTCTCATGTATCCGTGAGGTCGTCCGCAGTTAAAACAGCGATTATAGCCCCTGGTTTTAAACTTCGGGGGTCTATTTGCTTTTACGATTAGTGATTTTTTTGCCATTAAATCGCCTCAATAACTTCGGTTTTTACAGGTCTATTACGTAATGGAAAACCGAATTCCTTCAACAACCAATAGGCTTCATCATCAGTTTTCGCTGTTGTGGATATGGTAACATCCATTCCACGAATACTATCAATTTTATCATAATCAATCTCAGTAAACACAATTTGCTCCTTGACGCCAAAGGAATAATTACCACGTTTATCAAAAGACTTAAACGACAAACCAGTAAAGTCACGAGTTCTCGGTAAAGCGATTGAAATCAACCTCTCGAGAAATTCATACATCCGATTGGAGTGCAACGTTACCTTACATCCGACCGGAAAACCTTTTCGAACTTTGAAATTGGATATATCTTTTTTGGACTTAGTAACAACGGCCTTCTGACCAGTCATGATACTTAATTCCATTAACGCGCTCTCAAGCGCTTTGGGATTATTCTTGGCATCACCAATACCCATATTCAGCGAAATAACTCGCAGTTTTGGGACTTCCATCCGGTTCTTATAATTGAACCGTTTCAATAAAGCCGGCACAATTTTTTCAGCATAATGTTTCTTTAAACTTGGCATATAAACAATACTGGCAATTTTTTCCGAGGTTTGGGCTGATTTTGGAGTAGTCTTTTTAGCAGTAACTTTTTTTGTGGCTGCTAACTTAATTGCAGCCTTCTTAACCGGGACTTTTTTTGTAGCTGATGACTTGGTTGCAGCCTTCTTAACCGGGGCTTTTTTACTGACTGCTTTTTCCTCGGAAGACTTCTTTACAGCAGCTGTCTTTTTTATTGAATCCTTAATGGTCTTCGCACCGCTTTTTGTCTGCTCTGTTGTTTTCATTTTCTTGTCTTC
>SDBU01006207.1_pt1 | contig 14121 bp, 9 predicted proteins | sample 2277071 | NCBI WGS metagenome assembly SDBU01 (sample SAMN10397929, study PRJNA504765) | marine sediment metagenome | isolation source: marine sediment core GS08_GC12, 126 cmbsf | place: Arctic Ocean: Gakkel Ridge, Loki's castle | collected 2008
CAACCACGGCAGTCTGGTGCGGAAACTTCGCGATAAGTGGCATCACGAGGCCAGGACTGGGGTGATAAAAGAGGAAGCCAGTTGGTCGAATAATGTCCACAAGCTGGGCATCGTCAGAGGTGGGATCGATATGGGGCACATCTCCCCCGGTTGGGAGAACATGTTCGCTGGCGGGTTGATGGGGCTGATTGAGCAGGCTCAACATGAGCGTGAGCGCCTGGGTTCAGAGGCCACAGATGAACAACTGGCGTTCTACGAAGCTGTGGAAATAGTCTATCGGGCTACCATCGCCCTCTCAGAGCGTTTTTCCGAACTGGCGGAGAAAATGATCCCCGATCTCCCTGAACACGAGACGCACCTGCGCGCCATCGCCAACGTCTGTAAGCAAGTGCCCGCCCACGCGCCGAGGACTTTCCACGAGGCTCTACAGTTCGCGTGGCTGATGCACGAGATGATCGAGATGGAAGGCGAAATGGTGCGATCTATGGGACATTTCGACCGCACCATGTATCCATATTATCAGGCAGATATGGACGCCGGCCACATCACGCGGGAACAGGCCAAAGAACTCATCAAATTCCTTTGGTTCAAATACCATTCGCGCACTCGTGGAAGCGGAAACGGTAAGAATTTTGTGTTCGCCGGGCAGTATCCGGACGGTTCTATCCTCACTAACGAACTGACTTACACGGCCCTGGAAGCCTACGAGGAGATGAATACGCCAGACCCGAAGCTGTCGATGCGGTTCCTGCCTGAAACCCCGGATAAGCTCTACAAGCGCGTGGCTGACCTGATCAGGCACGGGCATAACTCATTCGTGCTGATGAACGATATACCCGCCGTTGAGGCGCAGGTCAAGCGCGGGAAGACGTGGGAGGACGCTCGCATATATCTGCCCATCGGCTGCTATGAGCCGGCTGTGGACGGCAAGGAAGCGGCTTGCACTATGAACGTGGAGATCAACCTGGCCAAGCCTATGGAGCTTGCCCTGCACGATGGCATAGACCCGCCCAGTGGACAGCAGATCGGCCCACACACCGGCGATCCCAGGGAGTTTACTGGCTCCCAGCAGATGTTCGAGGCCTATACCAAACAACTGGATTTTCTGCTCACCCGCACTATAGACTACGTTGGCGCTCATGAGCGGCAGTGGCCTCAGATCAATCCCTCGCCACTCATCGCCGGAACCATTGACGATTGTCTCACAAGAGGTAAAGACATAGGTCAGGGAGGCGCTCATTACAACGCGGTAGGCTGTGTGGGCATAGGATTGGCCAACGCCGCGGATTCGCTTCTGGGGATCAAGAAAGCTGTTTTTGACGAGAAACTCTACACAATGTCGGCGGTACTGGACGCGATACAGAGTGATTTTGAGGGCTATGAGTCCATGCGCCAGTATCTGCTGAATAAGGCACCCAAGTGGGGCAATAACGACCCAGAAGCCGATGATATGGCTAAACGGGTTGCCGATTACTACAGCGCGAAGGTCCACAGTTTCACCAACGCCCGCGGCGGACCGGTTCAGGCGGCGCTTTTCACCCTCGCCACCCAGTGGTCAATGGGGAAACTTACCGGCGCTATGTCAGATGGCCGTAAGGCTGGCACATCTCTCGCTCCGGGAGTAGGAGCTACGCCAGGACGGGATATGAACGGGGCGACTGGTCTGATAGGTTCCGTGGCAAAGCTGGACTTTACGGAAACGCCCAATGGGTCTGTGCTGGATATCATGCTTCATCCCACCGCCGTCAAAGGCGATGATGGCCTGGACGCCATGGTCAACCTGATCAAGACATTTTTTGCTCAGGGCGGCTATGCTCTACAATTCAACGTCTACGACGTCGAAACTCTGCGCGACGCCCAGCGTCATCCAGAGGATTATGCCTCGCTGCAAATACGCGTCACTGGCTGGAGCGTCTTCTTCACCACGCTGGGAAAGGCCACTCAGGATCAGTTTATCGCTCGGAATATTCATACTATGTGACGCTAGGGAAGTGAGAGCACGTAGAAAATCGCTGATGTGCGGACAGGATGTCCGCGCTCCCAGGTTAGCTAAAGGCGTCTTTGACCTTTTTGAGAAAGCTTTTATCCGGCGCGGCAATCTCTTCGCCTCTGGCTTTGGCAAGCTTGCGGATCAGGCTTTCCTGTTCGGATGTCAGGTTGGTAGGCACGTCCACTATTACCCTGACAAACTGATCTCCAGCGCCGCGCCCGCGAAGATGTGGAACGCCCATACCACGGAGAGAGAATACTTTACCACTTTGAGTGCCCGGTGGGATATTCATCTCGGCTTTGCCCCCGATTGTGGGTACCTCAATCTTCGCTCCCAGTGTCGCCTGAGTGAAAGCAATGGTGGCTTCACAGACAAGATCATCGCCGCGCCGATGAAACACAGGATGCTCTTTGACGTGAACCACTATGTGCAGGTCTCCCGGCGGGCCACCCTTTATGCCAGCTTCCCCTGCTCCTGAATATCTCAATATAAGTCCGTCATTTGCGCCGGGTGGAATGTTTATCTCAAGCTCGGATGTATGAGGCAGACGGCCCTGCCCGCGACATGTGTCGCAAGGATCAGTTATTATTATTCCCTCCCCGCCACACCTGGGGCAAGTTTGACTTGTGATAAAAAAGCCGCTCCGCTGTTGTATCTGACCGCGACCGCCACACTGTGGGCAAGTCTGAGGAGCTGAACCGGATTTGGTTCCGATCCCGTGACAGGAAGAACATACCTGTAGAGTCGGCACCTGGATATTCATCTTTTTTCCGTTCACCGCACTCTCAAGGGCGATCTCAATATCCTGCCGAAGATCGTTGCCAGGCCTTGGTCCTGATCTTCTACGCCTCCCGCCGCCAAAGAAATCGTCGAATATGCTGTGACCGCCGAATATCTCCTCTACAATATCCTCGAACGACCCGAATCCACCAAATCCTGCGCCGCCGCCGAATCCTCCCGCGTTGCTCACGCCCTCCCAGCCAAACTGGTTGTATCTGGCTCGTGACTGAGGATCTTTAAGCACCTCGTAGGATGCCTGAATTTCCTTGAATTTCTCGGTGGCTTCCTCTCTATTCTCCGGGTTCTTGTCGGGATGATACTCTTTAGCAAGCCTATAGTATGCCTGCTTTATCTCCTGCTCATCAGCATCCCTGCTGACTTCTAATACCTCATAAGCGTCTCTCTTCGCCACTTGACACACCTCTGAAGGAGCTACGGTTAAGCCCTAGGTCTTTTGTTCAGAATCTTCCTTTTTGGGATCTTCCTTCTTGGAATCCTCTTGTTCAGGTTCCTCATCAACCACTTCGTAATCAGCTTCGGTTACATCCTCTTTGTCAACCGCCTCTTCCGACTCAGGAGAGTCTTCCGATGGCTCTTCCGCCTCTGCCTCCTGTTGGCTCTGCTCATCGGCTTGCTGTTGCGCAGTTTCTTGAGCATACATGGCTTCGGCCAGTTTGTGGGATGCCTGGACCAGTGACTCAGTGGCTGACTTGATGCCCTCGATATCACCCCCGGATAATGCCTGTTTTACGTTCTCCAGAGCTTCTTCCACACTCTTCCTATCTTCTTCGTCCATCTTATCGCCGTACTCATTGAGCGATTTTTCTGCGGAGTAGATCACCGAATCCGCCTGATTGCGGACATCCACCTCTTCCCGCTTCTGCTGGTCTTCAGCAGCGTGTTCCTCAGCATCCTTAACCATCTGATCGATCTCTTCGTCGCTCAATTTTTCGGACGCTTCTATCCTGATGTTTTCCTGCTTACTGGTAGCCATGTCCTTCGCCGATACATTCACTATTCCGTTGGCGTCGATGTCGAAGGCAACCTCGATCTGCGGAATACCTCTGGGGGCGGGCGGAATTCCCATCAAATCAAAACGCCCCAGGGTCCTGTTATAGACTGCCATATCCCGCTCGCCTTGAAGAACGTGAATGGTCACCGCCGACTGATTGTCCGCCGCTGTTGAGAAAACCTGAGTCTTGCTGGTAGGGATGGTGGTATTCCGCTCGATCAGTTTTGTGGATATGCCACCTAATGTCTCTATTCCCAGGGACAAAGGGGTTACATCAAGAAGCAGTACGTCTTTTACGCCCTCATCACCTGACAAGATACCACCCTGAATGGCAGCGCCGATAGCCACTACCTCATCCGGGTTCACTCCCTTATGCGGCTCCTTGCCGAATAATCCCTGAACCACTTCCTGAACTTTGGGCATACGAGTTTGCCCACCTACCAGGATCACCTCATCTATGTCATCGGCTGATAATCCCGAATCCGATAACGCTTTGCGGCATGGCTCTACTGTCCGCTGGACCAGATCGTCCACCAACTGCTCCAGCTTGCTCCGGGTGATGGTGATATTGAGATGCTTAGGACCACTGGCGTCGGCTGTGATGAAAGGGAGATTCACGTCTGTCTGCATGGTGGTGGAAAGCTCACACTTGGCCTTCTCAGCGCCTTCCTTCAGTCGCTGAAGCGCCATCCTGTCTTCCCGCAGGTCGATACCATATTCTTTCTTGAATTCATCTGCCAGATAGTCTATCACGTTCTGGTCGAAGTCGTCTCCGCCCAGATGAGTATCGCCATTGGTGGCTTTGACCTCGAACACCCCGTCTCCCAGTTCCAGTATGGATATGTCGAATGTGCCACCGCCCAGGTCGTATACCGCTATCCTTTCGTCTTTCTTTTCTTTGGTCAGGCCATAGGCCAGAGATGCCGCAGTTGGCTCATTGATTATCCGCAGCACTTCCAGGCCGGCGATCTTGCCTGCATCCTGTGTTGCCTGCCTCTGACTATCATTGAAATATGCGGGGACAGTGATAACTGCCTGAGTCACTTTCTCACCCAGGTATGCTTCCGCAGTTTCCTTCATCTTCTGAAGAATCATAGCGGATATTTGCTGTGGCAGATGTTCGTTGTTTTCTGCTTTCACCACAGCATTATCATTTTCTCCTGCTGCTACCTGATATGGCACTTTCTTTATTTCTTCGCTTACTTCGGCATACTTTCTCCCAATGAATCTCTTGATTGAGAAGATGGTGTTGTCAGGATTGGTTACTGCCTGTCTCTTGGCGACCTGACCCACCAGTCTTTCACCCTCTTTGGTGAAAGCAACTATGGAAGGCGTGGTGCGAACTCCCTCGGCATTTGCAATGACCTCCGAGTTCCCGCCTTCCAAAACCGCAACACATGAGTTTGTCGTTCCCAGGTCAATTCCTATCACTTTGGCCATATTTACTCCTCCCCGGCTCCTTTGGATACTGTCACCATAGCTGGTCTGATAACTCTGTCATGTAGCATGTATCCCTTCTGAAGTTCCTCGATGACGGCATTCTCAGGATATTCCTCGGAGTTCACATGCATCACAGCTTCATGAATATTGGGATCAAAGATCTCACCAACAGCGTCGATTTTGCTGACACCCTTTCTTTCCAGTGCGTCAGACATTTGTTTAAATATCATCTCCACACCTTCAAGGAAAGAATCAAGATCTCTCGATTTATTCCCGGATTCGATAGCTCGCTCGAAATTATCTAGTATTGGAAGTAATTCTTGCAGTAAGCCCTGGGCTCCATATTTGATCAGGGATTCCCGTTCCTTTAGAACGCGTTTCTTGTAGTTATCCATCTCCGCCGCCAGTCGAAGCATCATATCAGCGGCAATCTCGTTCTCTGATCTTGCCACTTCTAATTCCTGCTGCATCCTGACAATATCCTCGTCAGCTTCCTGCGTCTCCTCAGTTTCCTCATCAGTTGATTTTGTTTCTTCCGCTAATGCCTCTTCGCCGCTGCCCTCAATCTGTTTCTCCCGCGACTTCCTGTTCCTAACTCCTTCCATAGACTCTCTCTCCTAACCTCAATCAACCATCTTCTATAATATTAACCGAGTTTACTACCAAAATTTGTTACACCTGAAAACGAAAATACATTATATCGCCGTCATTAACCACGTATTCCTTTCCTTCGAGGCGCATCAATCCATGATCCTTAGCTTCCTTCATGGAACCAGCGGCTACCAGATCATCGCAAGATATAACTTCTGCCCTGATAAAGCCGCGCTCCATATCTGAATGCACCTTCCCGGCAGCCTGGGGCGCTAAAGCGCCTTTTGAGACTGTCCAGGCCCTCAATTCGTTTTCGTTGGCGGTGAAAAACGTTATTAGATCCAATAATCTATAAGAGGTGGTGATCAGTTTCTCCAGACCTGATTTCTCCAATCCCATTTCCACCAGAAACGAATCCCGTTCTTCTGGTTCCAGTTCAGCCAGTTCAGCCTCCAGCTTGGCGCAAACAACGATCAATTCAGCATTCTGTCCCTTCGCAAAATCCCTTGCCGCCGATAGATGCGGATTGTCATCATCAAGAGAGTCTTCACCCACGTTTGCCGCGTACATCATCTTCTTATGGGTCAAGAGCTGATGCTCATTCACCAGTCTTTCCTCAACTTCTAATAACTCTATTTCTCGTACAGGTATTCCCGATCTCAGGAGATCTGCGAGTTTCTTCAGAAAAGCGACCTCTGTCACAAGCTCCTTATCACCTGTTTTAGCCGCGCGGCTGCTTCTCTCCAGTCGATTTTCTACCGTTTTCAGGTCCGCCGCTACCAGTTCCGAGTTCACCACGTCTATATCCACAACCGGGTCCACAAACGCCGATACGTGGGACACATTTTCATCTTCAAAACACCGTACCACGTGAATTATGGCATCCACATTTCGGACGTGTCCCAGAAACTCATTTCCCAGTCCTTCGCCCCGGCTTGCACCCTTAACCAATCCTGCTATATCAACGAGTTCTATCACAGTGGGAGTCGTCTTGGGAGGCGATAACAAGTCACTCAATTTCCACAGGCGCTCGTCTGGAACTTCTACTACCCCCACGTTCCGATCAATAGTGCAGAAGGGGTAATTAGCTACTTCCGCGTTAGCCATTGTCAGAGCGTTGAACAAAGTTGTTTTTCCTACATTTGGCAGTCCAACAACGCCTAATTCCATTCTGAGTATCTTCCCTTCAGGTAGTCTAACTATAGACATTCAGATAAGGAAAATCGCACACGGATTACACGGATGCTACGGATTTTCACGGATTCAGAATGAGTGCTTTATCTGTGTTAATCCGTAGCATCCGTGTAATCCGTGTGCGATTGTTGGTTTTAAAATTCTTTATCTGAACCTCTATATTCTATGGCTAATCCCGACTTTATTTCCTTCACAGTTTTCTTCAGTTTGGAGCGCACTACCTTCAGTTTCCTGCCGCATGTGAGGCACTTAATCCCGATATCCATACCCAGACGCCACACTTCCCACTCTTCGCCACCGCAGGCGTGTTTCTTGCGCAATATAAGCCGATCACCTATTCCTAGTTCAAGCATAGACCTATTGACCTATAGACTCGTTCTCCTGGCGAACGTTGAATCTGTTCATGGCGGAGTCAACGCTATCGAGGATCATAGCTTTCAAAGCATCCACAGCCATGTGCTCCATCTGGTCGATCTGTTCCCGTTCCTTATCTGGAAACTTGCTCAAAACGTAATCTATCGTATCCATTCGTCCAGGCGGCTGACCAATTCCGATGCGCAGTCTTGAAAACGATTCGCTTCCCAGAGAAGCTATGATGGATTTCACGCCCTTATGCCCGCCGGCGCTGCCCTTACGTCTTATCCGCAGGATCCCCAGATCGAGGTTGAGATCGTCATATACCACGCACAGGTCCTCCAGCATAACGTCATACTCAGACATCAGAGCGGCAACAGCTACGCCGCTGGAGTTCATAAAAGTCTGCGGCTTCGCCAGCGCCAGATCTACATCCCCCAACTGGCCTTCCGCCACCAGAGAAAGGTTCTGACGCCTTGATCGCCCTGCGCGGATCTCATGATGGAGCAGGTCGATTATCTCAAAACCCACATTATGCCTTGTGAGTTCAAATTTTCTGCCTGGATTGCCCAGACCAACGATAAGTTTCAATTCTTCTACTCAAGCTCGAATGGAAAGATGGGCCTCGATATGTCTATGTGACCCGCTATTGTTTTAGCTTCCTTGCCATCAATCAGTATTCGGACTTTGCGTATCTCTTCCGGAAAATTCGCTGTCAATGTGTTCACTATTGATGCAATGGTCACCAATTCACCAGTGGCGCCGCCGGGATGTTTTTCAGATATGGCACGGGAGAAATCCACGTAAGCGCACCCTTTCTCGTCAAGAAAGACCGCTCGTACCGCGGTTCCATCTGGAATGGTGGACACTAACGCAATTGTAGGGCCGCTGATCAGTTCGATAATTGTTAGTCTTACCTGTTCCACAGTATTTGCGGCCTGATTTATAGTTCGCTTTTCAATTGAGAGCCTCAATACCTCTGGATCTGCAAAATAGAGGGATATTTCTGTGGAACTCGGTGTCTCCACGGGCACTCCCCCGTATGCAAAACTGATAGCAGCCAGCACACAGACTATGGAATATATTAACCTATGCCATATTACCATATCGTCTCAAAGCTATAGAGGGTTTTCGTTCGCCAGAACGCCTCTAAAATTCAGTATGGAATCGCGAAATGACCGGGACACGTAGCTGATGAAGCCGGGGTTGGAGAAGGTTTTCAGATCTTGCTGGTTCGAGAAGTACAACACTTCCACTAGCACCCCAGGCATCGAGAGGTCGTCCATATCAGCAAGGAGGGCCTCCTTTTCTCGCTCGCCTGTCAGTCCTACCTTTCTCAATCGCTCTGCAATATCTTTCGCCAGCCGCTTGCTGTGGGACAGAAACCGCTTGCTTTCAGGTAGTTTGCCCGCTGCCGATCTCTCCTTCGAGAACATTCCCGCTCCCAGATCAAAACCTGCCCCCAGGCGCATCTGGTCACTGTTGACGTATATCCTGTAACCCTTTGAGCGTTGCGAAGGCGACCAGTTAAAGTGAATACTCAAGTATACATGCCCACCAAGATCATTGGCACGGTTCACTCTCTCAGTCGTTGTCATGTATTTATCACTATTGCGCGTTAGATAAACGTATATACCTTTTTCCGACGCCAATAGGTCCTTGATCTTTTGAGCAACTTTAAGAGTCTGATCTTTTTCCAATCGACCGATTTTGGTTCTCGAACCCGTGTCACGTCCACCATGCCCGGGATCTATGATCACGCGAAAGCCGGCATCAGCTACAGGGGAAACTGGCGCGTCTGGTTCTACATAGTCATTATTTACAAAACGCTCCCGTTTGATCTTTAGTACCCAATTCTGCTGATCCAGCGTTACCTGGTTGTCGATTATAGCCGGGAGTATTTCGGTGAGGAACTCTACAGGAATAGCTATTCTGCCGGATATGGAAACAGGCGGCATGGAGAGCACGTACTCCTTGCCATCCACCCGCAGTCGATGCTGGTCAAGCGTAAATACGATTCGCTTACCCATCATCGTGATGGTTATTCGCCCGACCAACCGTTCATGCTTTATCCTTGCCCCGTTGAAAGCTTCTCTTAGCTCCTTCTCCAGAACGTATTTCGTGGATTGTCTTTGCAGAAGTTCCAGCGAGGCCAGTTCGGCGCCATCAGCATTGAGTATTCGTAAATGAGTAACTTGAGCTACTGCACCCGAAACCATAAAGACCGATAGCAGAAGTAATGAAGAGAATATCCAGAACCCAGGACGTGGAACCCTTGACCTTCGATTTCCAGAATCACAGATGGCAAATCGCAGGTCGAAGATAGTTCCTATCTTAAGTCTTGAGTCCCGAACAATATTTCTCACTATTCTTCCTCTTCGTCTTCCTCTTCGTCACGCTTCTCGCCTATGACCTCCGGCTCCTGGTCTTCATCCTCCAGAAGTCCCTCAATGTCCTCTTCTTCTTCTTCTACTATGAGAGCAGGATGAGCAATAGCAATAATAATGGTTGCTGGATCATCGAGGATCGTCATTTCTTCACCCAGTTCCACGTCTCCAACGCGAATCCGGTTGCCTATTTCCAGAGCCGATACATTTAACTCTATGTTTTCTGGCATTTGTCCTACCTGGCACTCTATCTCGAGTTCCCGCAGTAGAAATTCCTGAATACCGCCTTCGGCTATACCGGCGGGTTCGCCGATAAGGATGATGGGCACATGAGTAGCAACTACTTCCTCCAGGGAAACACGCACAAAATCCGCATGCACTATTCGTCTGCTTAATGGATCGATCTGCAATTCCTTGAGCATAACGGTTTCCGCCTTGCCCTCATCCAGTTCCATGTTGATGATAGTATTTTCGCCTCCTGACATCAAAAAGTGCTTTAGGGTACGCTCGTTCAACTGGATAGCCGCTGGCTCTATCTTGTGCCCATAAACAATGGCAGGCACAAGTCCCGCCCGACGAGTCGCCCGCGCGGCTCCTTTACCTCTACCTTCTCTCAGTTGTGCTTCTAATCTTGCTTGTTCCATGTTTTTTCACAGCCCAAATGTTTGGGCAACTCCTCCTTCGCTCAAAATATGGGAATCTATTCCCTTACCGCGATACTGATGGATATTCGGCGTTTATTTTGCTTGTCAAAAGACTATCAAATTATTATACAGCACATACAAATTCGCATCGTAAGTGTATCATATTAACGGAACATTGTCAATACATCATGAAGCCCCAACTGGAGAATTTGTTTGACATCAGGACAAAATGCTGGTATTATTTCCTTGCTGTTTATCATCTTTATATCAGGGTTCAGGGGTGGACCGTTTGAGAAAGACTCTCAAGTCCCTTTTGGGCAAGAGGGAAGCTAGTAGTGTCATCCCCTGGCGTGTTCAGGAGAGGGGCGATGAGCGGTAGTGTAGATTTGAAGGGAATCTGGAGTTCTACAGATAGCCTGCTTTCCAAAATACCCGACGTTCCAGATCCCTGGGAACAGTTGAGAGAGAAAGCAGATTTTGCCTCGTCCAGGCCCGGTAAAGCGCATGGAATTGAAGAACGCCGATTAGAGTCAAAACGTGAAGGCGAATACTACATACTGAAAAATCCGCGCACTGGCACATATCTGAAGCTTACGGACAGGGATTTCTACCTCTGGAGTCTTATGGATGGTACGCAATCGGTGAGCGATTTGGTGGTGGCTTACTTCTGCAAATATAACTCCTTCGCATTTGCGCGCGTCGGCAGCCTGGTAATGCAATTGAGGAACAAATTCCTCCTTACAGATCAGCCTGTTAACGTCTTTAGCAGATTGAAGAGTGAGCTCCATAGCGGAAGTTTCGGGCACAGGACTGACGTGTTCTGGAAGCTATTCTTAAGCAAAGAGTTTTCTCTGCATAACATAGATGGGCATATTAGCAGAATCTACAAAACGGTCGGATGGATATTCCTCACGAGACCGATGAAGCTTCTGTATGCAATACTCTCATTATTGGGCGCGTTCTTCTTTGTCAGGCAGCTCAACAGCAAGACATACCCGATCTTATGGACCTGGAATAGCTATGGTCTGGGCTTTTTGACTCTTCTGGTTATCTTTTTCATCATCGTGGCGATCCACGAATCCGCTCACGCGTTTGCCGCGAAATCTTACGGCAGAGATATAAGAAAAGGCGGGCTTATGATATACTTTGGTATGCCTTCCTTCTTCGTGGATACGATGGATATGTGGATGGAGCCGCGTCGGGCGCGTATGGCTGTGTCCTGGGCAGGTCCATACACTCAGTTGATCCTGGGGGGAGTATGTTCCATAACCACTGCCATTTTCCCTGAAACAGCTATCAGCCCACTTCTCTTCAAATTTGCTTTCTTTTCGTATCTATCAGTCTTCATCAATCTTAACCCCCTTCTGGAGTTAGACGGATACTTCATCCTTATGGATTGGCTGGAGATCCCTTTCCTGAGGCGGAAATCACTGGCGTTCGTAAAAAAGGAATTCTGGCCGAAGATTCTGCAGCGTGAGAGGTTCAGCAAGGACGAGAAAATATACTCTATATTCGGTATTCTAGCGGGAATATGGTCTATATGCGCTATTGGTATCGCTATATACTTCTGGGAACGAAGAGTTTTTGTGACTCTGGATGACTTGCTTGAAAAAAGCTTGCTGCATAAGCTCTATCTGGTCCTCATTGCCCTGACTTTTGCCGTTCCGCTGCTGGTGATACTGACCATGAAAGCCATCATGGCTCTTCATGCCGCGTTTCTATGGCTGGCTAATAACGAACATTTGAGGAAAAACAGGAACTTTGTATCCCTGCTGGTTGGGATCTCAATTGGCCTGGCTACAATATGCTATTTCATACCGGCATCCTGGCCTTATCCCTACGGAGAAATATTGAAATTGGTAGTTCTGTTTTCTGCGCTGTCTTTTGCTATGAGAGATGTGACATATAGCAGAAAGGGACATCTGGAGAGGACTTTTCAGTTCCTGGCGGCCTTTATCTTTTTCCTGTTCATAGCCGATCTGTTGGAATTTATTGGCCCGCGGCTCCACGCACCTATGGATTTATCCGTTACCCTGTTAGTGCCAGCATTTAGAATTGGGGCTTACAGTCTGCTTCTGCTATCAATGTCCATATTGGCAGTTAAAGAATTCAAACTCTGTCGCCGAAATGAAAAAACAGCCACTCTAGTTTTCCTGATGGCATGTGTTTTCCTGCTTTCCGTAGCCGCTAGATGGGTACTGCAAAGTCAGGCATGGAGCGGGGGATTGCCTTCAGTACTCAACTTTTTGTTACCTATGGCGCTGGTGTCTCTGGCCCTGGTGCTATTAACCCCGGGATATTTCGTATATCAACGGACGGAGTTTCGTATGGCATGGATGGCGCTGGCTGTATCCCTCGCATGGATGAGCATAGCAAATACCCTCCGCTTCTATGAGAAGAGCTATATGAATCCAATGATTAGCATCGAAGCAACGCCTTTCTACGTCATGGGTTATTCCCTGCTTGCATCGGCTCTGCTCAGTCACTACGTTATCTACAAACGCGTTCGATTTGCCCGTATATCGACTGTTAGTGAGGCGGCTTTGAGATATGACGACAGGCAGAGACTACGCAGCGCATTCGCTGATATATGTGATGCTGTATTCTCTCAGTTCACCTCTATACATGGGAAAAGAGTCACTCGGTACTTACAGGACAAGCTGAATACGCAAGCCCGCGAATCTGGGTGGAATCTGGAAGCTGTATCTGGCGGGATCGAGGATAATGTGCCAGATGATTTCAACATAATAAGTTTGGGTGAGGTATATCGAGGTTTTCTCTCAGAGATGCTCGATCTCATAGCCGGCGAGGCTGGGAAAGCTTTCATGGAAGAGGCTGTGCAAAGGGGCTGGGATCAACTGTATTGGGCGGAGAGGGAGGTCGCTGATGAATATCTGTTCTCCCCGCTGGAGCGCGGCGAGAAACTGACCAAAGAATTTCGATTGACAAAGCAAAATCTTACGAATATGCTGCAGGATATGGCCATCTTTTCGGGATTGAGCCAAGAGGAGATATTTCTCATATCATCCCGCCTTCAGATAGAGAAATATAGAAGCGGAATGGAGATCATAGTACAAGATGACCTGGGGGACAAATTCTATATTATAAAATCGGGAGAGATTGAGGTCTCGGTCCGTAGCGATACCGATGACACGGAGAGAATAGTGGCACGGTTAAGCGATGGCGAATATTTCGGCGAGGTAGCTCTCGTGGGAGACGTATTCCGCACAGCCACCTGCCGAGCCACAACCTCAGTAGAGGTCTGGGCGTTGAGCAAAAGAGATTTCAATCAGCTTGTAAGAAGCAATCTTGACCTACCTGAGAAACTGGATAGCGCAGTGGCCACCATGACCATGCTCAAGAGAATGCCCCTTTTCAGGGAACTCAAATATAAACAGATCAACGAGATTTCATCTATGCTAAAACCAAAGCTAGTCCCACCGGGAAGCGTGATAATAAGACAGGATGAGCCAGGCGATGCGTTCTATATAATCAGGTCAGGCGAAGTATCAGTATCAGTTAGAAGTGAAACAGGGGAGAAAACGGTGGGCGGACTGGGCGAAGCTGAATACTTTGGGGAAATAGCTCTGGTCTCCAATCAGCCTCGAACTGCGACTGTCACGTCCGTGTCCGAAACTGAATTGTTAATGCTGGAAAAGAGCGACTTCGACATAGTTATGGGGCATATAAGCGCGGAACTGGAACAAGCCGGCAGCAGAAGATTGCTGG
>SDBU01006208.1_pt1 | contig 14121 bp, 11 predicted proteins | sample 2277071 | NCBI WGS metagenome assembly SDBU01 (sample SAMN10397929, study PRJNA504765) | marine sediment metagenome | isolation source: marine sediment core GS08_GC12, 126 cmbsf | place: Arctic Ocean: Gakkel Ridge, Loki's castle | collected 2008
TTATTGCGACGAAGCAATCTCCATAAGGACGTTTTCGCTAAAAAACCAGGAGACTGCTTCAGCAAAAACCGCTTCGCAGTGACATGGCTGAGTAGTTACTGGATTGTAATGAATGGGCGATATTATCTCTGATGCGTGAAGCATATCGCCAGGGATAATAGGATTTTGCGCCTCTGGTGTGACGCGGCTTTCGATTAATATCCAGCTTACAGCATCCGTTCAAGGTATTAATGGAGTAATGGCATGTCAAGACCAAAATCTGCCCGGGAAGAAGGTATCATGGTTGGTTACCCAATTACTTCCACTGTTAAAACTGATAAAAGGATGCCAGGATGATTTCTCGTTCGAATAAACAACCCGAAGTAATTATAATCGGAGGGGGATTTGGCGGTTTAGAGGTTGCAAAGGGCCTCAAAAAAGCACCGGTACGTGTGTTCTTAGCCGATCGGAGGAATTACCATCTCTTCCAACCCCTGCTTTACCAGGTTGCTACATCTGTCTTATCCGGTGAAAAAATCGCTTCGCCAATCCGCAGCATTCTCAGGTCACAGAAGAATGCCACGATTGCCCTGGCTGAGATCACCGGTATCGATCTGGAAAAGAGGATTGTTTATGGGCGTAGAGTTGGTAAGCATTACGATTACCTGGTTGTTGCAGCTGGTCTGGAACAATCTTATTTCGGGCATGATGAATTTAGAGCCAATGCGCCAGGCTTGAAGACCTTGGATGGTGCGTTTGAGATCCGCAGGCGCATCCTGGTGGCTTTTGAAGAAGCGGAGTTTGAAGTCGATGAGGTTTCCCGGCGGGGAAAATTGACTTTTGTGATCGTGGGGGGTGGCCCCACCGGGGTGGAGCTGGCTGGCTCGATTATAGAAATCGCCACCAGGACGCTGCCCAATGAATTCCGGCATATCGATACCAAGACCTCCCGTGTGATCCTGGTTGATAGAGGCGACCACCTCCTGGGAGGTATGCCTCCCGAGATGGGCAGGCGAGCGCAGGTTGATCTCGAAGCAATGGGCGTCGAAATCTGGTTGAATCGCTCTGTAACCTCAGTGTTAGAGGATGGTGTCATGATTGGGGAGCAGTATGTTCCCGCGGAGAATGTCTTTTGGGCGGCGGGCGTTCAGGGCACTCCGTTAGCTGATTCGCTGGATTTGGAGAAGGACCGCATGGGGCGGGTGAAAGTTGGTCCCGATTTATCCATCCCGGGACATTCGGAAATTTTCGTGATCGGCGATGCAGCTCATGTCGTTGACCCAGAGTCGGAAAAACCGGTCCCTGCCGTTGCGCAGGGTGCCATCCAGATGGGTCAATTTGTGGCGGGCATCATTCGCAGAGAAGTTGAAGGCAACAAAAAAGGGTACGATCGCGGCACATTTCGCTACAACGATAAAGGATCCATGGCGACCATCGGTCGCGGCAGGGCTTTAGCATCGATCAATGACCGCACCTACAGCGGCTTTTTAGGTTGGCTGATGTGGGGGATGGTGCACATCATGTCTCTGGTTGGATTTCGCTCCAAGATGGTGGTGATGATGGATTGGGTTTGGAATTACCTGGTCAATGAACGAGGCGCACGTACTATTACCGGCGATCCGCAGCTGAAAGTTAAAGAGGTGCGGGGGATTAATATGGCTGGTCTGGAAGACTAGTGCATAGCCCTGGCTGAACTTCTCAATTTCTGAATAATTGCTCTAGACCCGGGTTAACAACACCAGTGATAAAGATCATCGAGGGATTATTTCTTAGTTTTTTCTCCTTGAATTTCAAGTTCTATGCCTGTTGCACCCAATATGTAAACGATATAAGGGTGGAAAGGGATCTTTCGCCTATATCCAAAATGCTAATTACCAATAAGATTTGGAGTCCCTGAGACATATCGTCAATTTTGGGTGAAGGAGGTGGTGCAACAATCCGCAAATCTGCACGCTTGAATGTTCAAAGAAGACTGATTAACTTTCAGAAAATTGCATCTTGCGCATCGTCTGCGCATTTATTGCCACGAACACCGTGCTGAGCGACATAAACAAGGCTCCGAGTGCGGGGGAGAGCAGAAATCCAAATGGAGCTAATATGCCTGCAGCGAGCGGCAACGCGACCACGTTGTACCCAGTGGCCCAGATCAGATTCTGCTTCATTTTTTTGTAACTAGCATTGCTTAAGAAGAAAATATTGACCACATCAGATGGATTATTCTTGACCAAAATGATGTCAGCAGACTCAACCGCGACATCAGTACCACTGCCAATAGCAATTCCTACATCTGCCCTTGTCAGTGCAGGGGCATCGTTAACACCATCGCCAACCATGGCAACACGCTTACCCTGAGCCTGCAATTCAGCCACTTTCTGATCTTTGTGTTCTGGCAGCACTTCGGCAAAGTATTGGTCGATACCAATCTCATCGGATACAGCCTTTGCGACTGCCCGGCTGTCACCCGTCAGCATTGCGACTTCTATCCCCAAATTGTGAAGCTTTTCGACAGCTTGCTTGCTTTCTGATCGAATTATGTCGGCAATGGCGAAACTCGCAATCACTTCCCTATTGAAAATTAGATTTACGACACTTTGACCTTTTTCACCAGCCTGAGTTTCAAATTGCATAATTTCTTCAGGTAGATCTAATTCCAGGAATTCGAGCATACGTGGCCCACCGACATAGGCAGTTTGCCCGTCGACAATTGCTTTAACACCTCGTCCTTTAATTGCCTCAAAATCTGAAACATCCGGCATAGATAGATTTCGTTCCGCTGCTGATTGGCGAATACCGCGAGCAATCGTATGCTCGGAATCGCCTTCAATTGCAGCAGTTAACGCAAGCGCCTGGTTCTCATCCCAGCCAGCTACTGTGGCAATCCCTACAACGCCAAATTCTCCCTCAGTTAAGGTACCGGTCTTGTCAAAGATCACGATGTCAACCTCGCGCGCCTCTTCCATAGCCAGGCGGTCTCTTACCAGGATACCGTTATCAGCGCCAAGGGAAGTAGTAATGGAAACGACCAGGGGGATGGCCAATCCGAGCGCGTGTGGACAGGCGATCACCAAGACCGTCGCCACACGCGCGATTACCGCAGCCTCAAAGCCAACTGCAATCGTCCAGGCGATACCCGTCATAATCGCGAATCCAACTGCTTATGTAGAACAGCCAGCCGGCAGCTTTATCGGCCAAGATCTGAGTGTCGGATTTACTCTGCTGGGCTTGCTCGACCAAACGCATGATCCCGGCCAGGGCAGTATCATCGCCAGTGGCTTCAATCCGCACCCTGAGGCTGCCATCGCTGTTGATCGACCCACCAATTACATTATCCCCTGGCGCTTTTAAAACCGGTTTGGATTCACCGGTGATCATTGCTTCATTGATATCAGACTCACCTTCTAATACGACGCCATCTGCAGGGACGATGCTCCCTGGCCTGATTAATACAAGATCACCGGATCGTAATTCATTTACAGTTACTTCTGCAATGCTACCGTCCGGTTGAATGCGATCGGCTTTGTCAGGCATGAGCTTGGCAAGCTCGTTAAGCGCACCAGAAGCCTGACGCACACTGCGCATCTCGAGCCAGTGACCGAGCAGCATAATATCGATCAATGTAACCAATTCCCAGAAGAAAGTCGGCCCGAGAGAAAAGAAATATGCTGCCAGGCTGTACACGAAGGCAACGCCGATTGCTAGAGTGATCAGCGTCATCATGCCCGGTTTGCGAGAACGGATTTCAGGGCCAGCCATTCGAATGAAGGGTACACCACCATAGATGAAGATAATCACTGATAACACAGGGGTGATCAACTGACTCCCGGTGAAGGTTGGCATATTGAAACCAAAGAAACCCTGAACAGCCGGGCTGTACACCAAGACCGGAACCGAAAGTACCAGGCACACCCAAAACCGCTTGCGGAACATCTCTTCGTGTCCTCTGTGGTCTGTGTGATCACTGTGATCCTGGTGCTGTTCAACGGCATGATATGCATCGTGCTCGGTATGTTCCTCATGTCCCATAGAGGAAATGCCCTCAGCTGAAGTTATCGGTTCGTGATGGCCAACATGATCTGAATGACTTTCATTCATATCCATTTCAGACGTATGTTGTCCATTCAGATTTGTTTCTTCATTATGATTGTGTTCGTTGTGCAGGTGGTTATCCATTCTTCACATCCTCTTCGTTTGAAGAAAGGTATTACATTATATTCCTTTATTGATATGTTATATCATATTTGTATATATTCTAATTACTTAGGATGGAAAAGATCAAGGCCAATCGAATAATGAATGGCCTTGATCTTTGAGGTAACTATCTTAAATCTGTTGTGCCTCTGAGAGTCTCGCCGAGTGTAAGATTTGGAAATTTTTTAGCCACAAAGCGCCTTGAGGATGTCATCACGGCGTCTATCATTTTGCTATCTAAACACTCGAGGGCAAGCGATCACGAGCGTAATTGTTCCAATTAGTTTTGTCTACCTCAATAGCTGATTATTAGTAATTTTTCTATTCATCAAGGGATTAATAACCTCAATACCTTGTCTACACATCAGTCAATTGGGCTCGACGCAGTAATACAGCATTGATTGCCACCAGAATGCTGCTGCCGCTCATCGCCAGAGCAGCGATCTCCGGGCGCAATGTCACACCCCAGGGGACTAGCAGTCCAGCAGCAATAGGTATGGCAATCATGTTATAACCTATCGCCCAACCCAGGTTTTGTCGCATTTTACGCAACGTCGCTTGGCTGATCTCAACGGTTTTCACCACATCGGAAGGTTCGCTCTTCATCAGTACCACATCAGCGGTTTCCACAGCAACATCCGTTCCTGCACCAATGGCGATACCCACATCGGCTTGGGCCAGGGCGGGGGCATCGTTGACTCCATCACCAACCATTGCTACTTGATACCCTTTTGCCTGGAGTTCTTTTACCTTATCCTGCTTCTGGTCAGGAAGAACCTCAGCGAATACAGTTTTGATATTTAACTCCTCAGCCACGCGCTTGGCAGTTCCTTTATTATCGCCAGTCAGCATAGCAACTTCTATCCCCATATTTTGAAGGAATCTTACTGCCCGCTTGGCAGAAGGGCGCACTGCATCGGCAATCGCCACCAAACCTGCCAGCTCATCATCCACAGCAACATAAACCGCAGTACGCCCTGCGCCCTCCATTTGCTGTGCAGTTTTGCCCAGGTCACCCAAGGGTATACCGCGGTCAGCCATCAATTTTCGGTTTCCAAACAAGACGTTTCGACTGTCAACAATAGCCTCGGCGCCGTGACCGGGAATTGCCTGGAAGTTCTTTGCAGGATTTATGGGGATTTCCTTAACTTTAGCATAATCGACAACGGCTTGTGCTAGGGGATGCTCTGATCCGGATTCAGCCGAGGCGAGCAGCCCCAGAAGCTCGTCTTCCGAAACTGGGTTTGCGCTGGTAGCCACCTCCACCACTTCAGGTTCACCTTTAGTAAGAGTACCCGTCTTATCAAATATAATCGCGTCTAGATGTGCTGGACCTTCCAGAGCTTCTGCGTCTTTAAATAAGATGCCATTTTCTGCTCCTATGCCGGTACCCACCATGACCACGGTTGGGGTAGCCAAACCTAGAGCATCAGGGCATGTGATGACGACTACGGTGATCGCAAAGGTCAAAGCCAGAATAAAATCAGCGCCAATCAAAAAGTACCAAACTGCAAAGGTCAGACTTCCCGCGATAATGGCAACCAGCACCAGGTAGTGCGCGGCGCGGTCGGCCAAACGTTGCGCCGGAGCTTTTGAACTCTGCGCGCTGCGGACCAATTTGACGATCTGATTCAAGGTGGTGTCGGCGCCGACTTTGGTCGCTCGTGCTAACAAGCGCCCATTACCATTGATGGTGCCGCCTATTAAATCGTCAGCTATGTGTTTTTTCACGGGTACACTTTCTCCCGTGAGCATACTTTCATTGACCGCGCTTTCCCCTTCAGTCACAACCGCATCAACCGGGATTTTATCGCCAGGACGGATAATCAATTCATCTCCTACGATAACATCATCAGTAGGGATTTCCACTTCAATCCCATCGCGGATGACCGTCGCTTTCGGAGGAGTTAAGGTCAGCAATTTTTCAATGGCTTGAGATGTGCCTGAACGGGCGCGCATTTCCAACCAGTGTCCGAACAGCACAAAAGTGACAAGCATGGCAGCTGCTTCATAGAAGACCTCCCCATCGAATAAAAAGGTTGATGCCACGCTAAAAAGATAACCAGCCAACACGCTCAAGCTGACCAATACGCTCATATTTAGTACACCTGACTTCAACCCCACCCGCGCTCCCTTATAGAAGGGCCAAGCTCCCCATATAACCACAGGAGTGGCCAGGAGGAAGCTCCACACTTTGACGTCCAGACCAAATGGGACTGGTAGGACCAGGCCAAAGATCTCCGAAGCCAAAGGAGAGTATAGAAAAATAGGAATTGTCAGCAGGAAAGCCAGGAAGAACCGGTTACGCATGTCGCGAGCCATATCTTCTATGGTCATTCCAGCATGACCTCCATGAGCCGTATGATCCATTTCCCCGTGAGTGTCTAACTCGTGGTCCATCTCTTCATGGGAGGCCATTTCTTGTGTCCCATGGTCCATCTTTTCATGGGAGGACATGACATGAGCATCAAGTTCCATCTCCATGGATGATGCCTCTTCTTGAGCTGTGTGATCCATTAATGCATGGTCAACAACCTCGTGACCGTTGTGTCCGGAGGCGAGGGAAGTTGTCGAGGCGTATTCTCCGCGACATACCAGACCGCATTCGGAGATTGTGGACTGTAAAGTTGCCAGATCTACTTGCGTTTCGTCGTAATGAACTAAGGTTGTGCCGTCAACAGAATTTGTCTGTGCGTGGTGAACGCCAGGCAGATCGTTTAGCAGCCGCTCAACACCTTGAGCGCAAAGCGGATCTTTCATATCACATACATGTAGTAAAGTTTCACGCATTTTGTTGCCTTCCTTAAAAAAGTTAAAGATTATGCTGAGATTATAGCGTTTGTGTGTTCCCTACACGACAGCAATAACGCTGATTTTTATATAGGCATTTCTGCCTATCTGGGAGCACGATTAGTTTCAGTACTAAATAATTACTGACCGATCAAGGAGATTGAGTGAATAAGAAAACTTGTCGCTTAACACGTCCCTCAAACTGTTTCGCAATTTGTCTGACTGACAAAAAGCTTTCCAACCACGTGGAAGTACTGTTTGTGATATCACGAGATCAAGGGCAATATCCAGGTTGTTGCTTAGCGAACGTGCAAATAGACCATTACCAAAGTTTGTCCAGGCGTTTGATAGGTAGATGACCGCCTCATTTGTCACAGATCTCGGAGAGAAATCAACACCATGCTCAATCATTACTCTTTCAACTTCAAGCAAGGGAAGCAAGGCATTTGGTTGATCCCGGATAATAGCCATAAGTTTCAAGTATGCAGCATGTACAGTCCGAACACAAGAACTTAACAATTCATTCTTTCCGTTAGAGACAGATAATGATGGTTCAATAATGTGTTGATTGTTGGAGGTGTCCTTGCCTTCCTGCCAATAAATGATGGAGGTCTGAGAGAGTAGATCTTCATCGTACCAGCTAAACTGCGAAGTATCCATAATCCCAATTGAAAAGAAGTTTGGTGGATATGCGTTAAGAGCAGATGAATTCCCGACGGACTTATGCCATTTCTCCCTCCGCTGGAATTGAATCGATAATTCAGAAAAATGAGACACAACTTCAGCTGGGCTAATTCTGTCTAAACATGCAATGTATGCTTTTTCCTTATTTCCAGGTTTTCGAGCCTCTTCAATAATTGACAAGAGGTTACCTTCATTAAGCTGTGATTGAGCATGGGTGAAGAGGGCCACATTTTCACTACGCTCAGCCCACCATGCATGTCCAAGCATAAACAGGCTTTGATTGGGATCACTATTTGTCAGCATTTTTGTAATACTTTCGATCAAAATCCTCTTCCCAGAGTTTTCGCGACCCACCAGAATTACTAAGGGCTTAGATTTTAACGAAACGTATAAGTTAATTTTGGTAATTGGATCAGCATTTTTGCCAGTGTTCAGGGTTGAACGCACTAATTGATTAACAAAATAAATTTCGCTGTCTGCTAGAGTACTAGAATGGATACTGAGTTTCGAGAGATCCACCTCAGAATGTATCACCATTTACAATACCTATGCCCTTTGTAACTCCCATATCAATTCAGGGCTCACTTGAGCCAGCATTCCAGATCAAAACAACCTGTCAAGGGATAACGGGATCTACCATGTTAGTCTTCCGACATTTCGAAGTAGAGATTTCTATCATATAAGATTCTGCAGCCAACTCCCATAATGCCTCGTGAGAGATGACCACGGCAGGCAGTTATGTAAAGACGTCGATTTCCAGATTCCGCCTCTTTTATCTGTGTTTTGATTATCAACTGTTGTTTTTAATCTGGTGCTCAAGACAACACCTCCAGAACCATGAAATAATAAGAATTTGTTTATTTATCCAAATTGACCCACCAAGATTGAACTTGGCGATTTGAACCTTGGTAAAGTCTATGTACGCGTTAGTATAATTTCAATCGTTTATGAAGGGGAGAGCGAAATTGCTAATTATTACATAAGCAAAACAGCTTATTAAATTCCTGATGGATTATCAGAGTTGTTGCATTATTGTGAAATGATCGAGGAAATGTGACTACTTTATATACAAGGAAAAAAACACCCCCTGAAGTTTGAGCACTCCAGAGGGGTGAATTCGTTTATTGAGAGAGTCGAGAATATTACCAATTGGTATCTTGTTTAATCAATTCATATTGACCACAAATGAAATAAACCCAAGATAAACACTACGCGCTAGCTAACTCTCGTATCTATGCTTGACTCGTTAACTAAAGGGTATGGACGGATCCGCTACGGAATTAGAATCGGTACTTCTCGCTGGTAGTTTCGATAAGCTTCGCCGAAAGTCGCTACAAGCCCCCGTTCCTCGAGAAGTATTGCTGCTATCACCCAGGCTGTGAATAACAGATTGAACAGCAGCCGATCCAGTGTCAGATCTGGGTTTGACCAAATCATTAACAAGGAGGATAAGTAAAGCGGGTGGCGAATCCACCGATATGGTCCACGGTCAGTGACTAATCTTGACCCAGATTGCTTGTCGCGCAGATCATCCACCATGGGCTGGAGACGAAAATTGACGAAGAGACCCAGCGCCCAGATAGTCCAGGCAACACCTGCAATCGCCACGACAAATATTGCCCGCAGAATCAAGCGAATGGGCCCTTGCGGTGATACCAGCGTGTAGGCTGACTCCTGCCAGAACACTACCAGCGCCAGCACAGCAATGCCCGAGGCAACTGCGTAAAAAGCTCCATAATACGGTGAGGGCAGGAAGCCTTTCAGCCATTGGCGAAATGGCTTTCGAGCCATGAGGCTGTGCTGTGCAAAAAACAAGAGGCAGAGAAAAGCATCAAATATGAGCACCTGGGTATCGCTCATACCGAGATCCACAAGGTTATATGAACCACGAAAGAGGAAGATCATGAATATCAGCAACCCACCCCCGCCAATTAAACCCGCGAAAGCAAGCATCAAGTATGTTAAAGATCTACTCGTTTTCATCGTTCCTCCGTATCTTTCAACTTAATTGCTGGGTTGCCGCTCACCATCCACTTCAGCTTGCCAGAATTGCTATTGAAATTATTCTTCTCAAAATAACAAGTCAATCTTCACACCAGGTCGTTTTTCATTAACTCATACTGCTCACGGGTAATCTCACCACGGGCATAGCGTTGGTCTAAAATCTTGTTCGGGTTTAGCTCCAGCACTTGGGTGGTGTTGGGGGGCCGTTGGTTGCTGGCAAACAGCGTTTTGACCAGCCAGATCGCCAGAGCAATCAGACCACCCCAAAAGACCAGCATTAAAATCGGCCCTAAGATTCCGAAACCCATACCAAATCCTGTCATCATGATACACACTCCTATTTTTATTCTCTCGTCATCATGGCCTCACCGAGAAGCCATGACGCATTGTTTACTTAGTTCAAGTCGTCCAGCATTTGCAGGTATTGTTCACGGATGATTTCTCCACGGGCATAACGAATCTGCAAAATTTCACGCGGCGTAGTTTGGGCATCTGTCTGTTGAACGGTGTCGGCTTTTCCTGACCCACTGGAGGCCAAACCTCGCACCAGCCCAACTATACCCAGGACGACCAATACAACAAAACCAATTGGAACCAACAACATGAGAATGATCCCAATCCAGCCAAAGGAACCAAAACCCCAGCCGGGCATCATGCCCGAGGGCCACCCGCTCATCATCCCCCATCCCCAGTTGTTCCAGCCCCCCAGCAGGCTTGTGCCAGCCAATAAGACGAGCAGAAATATGGTACCGAAAATGGCAACAGCTATCCAATAAGATTTTTTCATTGTAATTAGCTCCTTCATGTCTTTATCTTAGCAGGGTTAGATGAAGCTTTCTTGAAGAGAGTTTAAAGATATGGTAAAGATTCCCAATGGACACAGGAGGTGTCGAACTTCACCGGGTGAATTTGCATGCAACTCCCCCTAGTTAATAGTTATTGACGAATTCCCCCATTCTATTCTGTCTTAAAAACCCAAACATTGGAGATTTGTAAGGAATTTTGATATGGAGGTGCAGCGAAATAAGATTCTATATAAGAGGTGAGACCTGAGCTACACATAGTCTCCATAATAGTCCCCGAATCTTCATATCGGGCTGACTGTTCCAGATTCTAGAGAATCAAATTCATTTCGTCATAGGAGAAAAAATGATAGCTGTAATTCGTAATCGAAAGACAATTCTTGTTAGCTTGGTCGTGGTAGCACTCTTGTTCCTTACCGTTGGTATTACCAAGGCTCGAGGGTTCACACACGCGCCGGTAATTAACGTTGATGACGAGTTTCACTCTCGATGGAGGTCCTCATCCGGAATTTTCCCATGAGATAACCCCGGGTTTCGATTACGATTTCATCCCGAACGGATTTATGCCCTACAGTCCCTGATTGTGACGAGGACCAGCATCCGATCTAATCGAGCTGCTGGGATTAATAACAACCTGGCTCGAGTCTTTTTACGTGTCTTGAGAGTTCGTTTTCTAAATATACAAATAAAACCTCAACCATGAAGTATTTAGGGCTCACAACTGCAGAGTCACGTGCATGAAGAATTATCCTTCAATCGGCAGGGTGAATGTAAATGTGCTGCCTTTTCCAGAACCAAGGCTCTCGACCCAAATCCGCCCGCCATGTGCTTCAACCAGGTGTTTGGCAATCGTCAATCCTATCCCGCTACCTCCCCCTACCCGGGAACGAGATTTATCAATTCGATAAAAGCGTGTAAATATATGCTCCAAGTGTTCAGCTGGGATACCAATCCCAGTGTCGGTAATGGAAATGTATATCTCGTCCTTATGCCGGATAGCTGTTATTCGAACTCTTCCTCCGCTAGGAGTGTATTGCAAGGCATTACCCACTAGATTCAGCATAACCTGACTGATGCGGTCATGATCGGCTCGTACAGGGGGCAGACCAATGGGAACATCGCTCTCAATAATTACACCTTTATCCCCGAACTGCAGCTCCAATCGTTTGATTGTTGCTTCCACTAAGTCAATTACATCCATTGGTTGCAGATGCAATTCAAACGCTCCAGCTTCTACCCGGCTAAGTTCCAGTAAATCGCTGACTAATCTTTGCATTCGATCAGCCTCTCGATAGATTCCGTGAAACGTAGCCTCGTTAGCAGGTAATATGCCATCTATCAAACCTTCCATCGAACCTTTGATAGCCGTCAAAGGAGTGCGAAGCTCATGGGAGATATCGCCAATCAATTGGCGGCGCATTGTTTCAACCTGCTCTAATTTTGCAGCCATTTGATTGAAACTTAAGGCTAATTGGGACAACTCATCTAGTTCATCTTTCGATGGGTTTCCGGGTACGTGCACTCGTTCTTCGTAATGTCCTTCAGCAATGAACCTGCTGGCGATCATCATCTCTCGTACTGGATTCACCACCTGCTTGCTAACAAAGAAGCTGACCACAACGGCAGCTATCACAGCCGCCAAAGCAGCGAGTGTCAGGGCTTCATTAACTGCTGTTCGGAAATTGGTGAACAGGTCAACGTTTAAATCCATTTCCATGGAAGAAGAACCCATCATATTCACCAACATTGAACCCATGGCTGCCAAATGGCGATCAAACGATCTTGGTACAAAAAACTCGGCTGCCGTTGTGAGGACGACAGCCCCGATAATAATGACAATCAAATATGAAATAAAAATCTTCCAACTTAAGTGACTTCGTACGGCGGAAATCATTATCATCCGACCTCGTCTTCAAATCGGTATCCTACTCCGCGAACAGTGACGATATATTCCTCGCCAATTTTTTGCCGAATATGACCGATATGCACATCTACAACCCTTATTTCTCCATAATATTCATGCCCCCAAACATCTTCCAATAATTGCTCGCGGCTAAGAACCATACCGCGATGTTCTGCCAAAGATTTCATCAAATCAAATTCAGTCGATGTTAATTCGATTTGCCGCTCACCAACCCAGACCTGTCTTCTTCCAATATCAATTCTGATATGATCAAAGACAAGCACACCTCTCTCAGTAGAACCGCCCCCGCTGCTCATTCGACGTATTGCAGCTTTAATACGGGCGACCAATTCTCGTGGGCTGAAAGGTTTGGTCATATAATCATCAGCCCCGATTGTGAGTCCAACAATCTTATCGATTTCTTCAGATTTTGCGGTAAGCATTATTACGAAGGCATCTGACTCACGGCGAATTCGATTCAGCAGCTCAATCCCATCCATACCAGGGAGCATGATATCCAACACGATCAAGTCAGGATTAAAAGCACGAAAGGCTTGAAGGCCTGATTGTCCATCTGTGGCGGTATGTATCTCATATCCTTCGGGACGGAGATATGATGTCACCAATTTAATTATGGATTCTTCATCATCAATAACCAATACTTTGATATTGGACATTCGCTTTCCCAATAAAATTCCTGGTGAAATTCACGGATTGAGTCCTTCCAATGGCTGTCCTGCGGCTTTCCAAGCGTTGAAACCACCAGCAAGATTCCAGACATTGGTGTACCCCTGGTTTACCAATCTCTTTGCTGCAATACTGCTCATACTCCCGCTGCGACAATACAGGATTATTTTGGCGTCTTTATCAGCAGGCAGTTGATCCAAATTCTGGTCGATCTGATCAAAGGGGATCGATAGATCGGTGTTGGGGATGTCCCCCTCAAAAGGGATGTGCACGTTGACGAAGGTGAAATCTTTTTCTTCCAGCATGGTTTGTAATTCTGGAACGGTGACATCCGTGTACGTTCCACCATCAATTGGCACTAATTCCCCAATATTTTCTCCAGTGGATGGTGCAGTTGAAGCACTGCATGCAGCTGTAATTAATGTTCCAATAACCAGGACAATAATCAATACTCTGTTCATCTTTCTTTTCTCCCAAGTGAATTATTTCAATCTGTGTATGTAGAAGTCACTAATTGGTGTTGAGAATCTAGCCACCCGCAAAATGGGGGTTGAGCACTTATGTGAGAATTTCGACCACCTCTGGATTGTTCCCAATATACAAAACGATGATAATCCCAGATTGATAAAAATGAGGGCTATCCATCCAGGTGATCATGATTGTGCCAACAGAACTCCAATCAGCGGATACCTGCATCACTTCCTGAAAAGCTTCCTCCTTGCTGACATATTCAAACACCTGCATATCTTCGCCATTAAGCTTGATGATCTGACCCTGAGGAGTGAAAAAGGGCTGAGATACCCATTCCCCAGTTTCAAATGAGATCCTTGTAGATTTCAGATTGGCAAGAAAACTGTCGTAACCAGAAGCAAATTGCTCCGGTTGTTCATTCAACGCCAACCGGATTTGTTCCTCTAATATTTCAGCTGGCTGTTCACCAAGACCGGTCCAAAGAATCGTTCCGTCGGGATTCAGCAATACAAAACCCGGGTGCCCGCGTAATGAATAAGCTTGATACGCGGATTTCCCGGTCGGAGAATTCGCATCAATGCGGCGAAATTCGACTTTATCTTGATACTTCTC
>SDBU01006209.1_pt1 | contig 14120 bp, 10 predicted proteins | sample 2277071 | NCBI WGS metagenome assembly SDBU01 (sample SAMN10397929, study PRJNA504765) | marine sediment metagenome | isolation source: marine sediment core GS08_GC12, 126 cmbsf | place: Arctic Ocean: Gakkel Ridge, Loki's castle | collected 2008
GGACTCAACCATAAAGGTGACTACCGACACCACCCTGTTTTATTTCACGCCTGTGGTCGATCTGAAAAAATTGCGCGTGGACTCGGTTAAGGTTATGCTGAACCGCCAGGAACGCTGGGGTGTCCCGCCCAGCATGCAACTGGCGTTTCTTGACGATGGTGTTGTGCGTTGTCGGGCTTATGGTTACAAGGTCAGCTCGGCGATTTTGCGCCTGTTCCTTTATGCCCACCAGGGTTGCCTGATTCGCGACAACCTGTTTAACGGTTTGTTGCCCAAGGGAACCGCCAAGTTTAGTGTGGAACATCAGGTGCTCGAGGACGGCCTGCTGGTGGCCATCAATGCCAACGCAACCAAGGGTTCGTGGACTCGCCTGGAGTTGTATCGTTCAGACACTTTGCTGGGTATCGAGTATCCTCAGTACTTTAATATGAAACGTTATCTCTGCTTCATTCCACCCCGACCGGAGTACGCCCGGATAGATCGGATCGCAGTGGCTCTGTCGAGGGATACGGTGTATCCGGTCCTGCACTCCGATTCGGTCCATATCGTAGCGGTGGGGTTCGATCAGGAGGAAATAATAGCTGCCGGCGACCTTTTTTCCCTGCAAATGGGCCGGGACAACTTCTACCGACCTCGATATCTGGAGCTCAAACGAACGCCACTGATCAATCGCTCACGGCTTAGTCTGAACTCACCATTTTACGAAATTGTTCCGGAGGTCTTCGTCTGCCGCGAGGATTTCGAGATACTTCTGAAAATTCCATCGACCAACCAGTTTAACCGCGTCAGCGGACTGTGCTGGCTCGATCAGGAAGAAGACCGCTGGGTCTGGCTGGAGGACAATAAGTTCGAGGATGGGCTACTCTCGGCCACGTCGACCGGTGGCGGCATTTTTGCCGCGGTTTTTGACTACTATCCGCCTCGTTTGAAATTCCTGACGCTGGCCGATGGACGGACCTATCAAAGCAATCGACCGGCAGTGAATTTCATAATCGAGGATACGCTTTCCGGTATTGGTGATGACCGCGATATTGTCATTAAGATCGACGGTAAGTGGTTGATTCCCGAATACGACGCCGAAACCGGACAATGCCGCTCCAAACCGCTGGAACCGTTGACTCCCGGCAAGCATCACCTGGGCATACGGGTGACTGATCGGGCCGGCAACATGGCGGAAAAATATCTCAATTTCCGTGTGAAGGAATAAGACACACAGGGTCGCCACCGAAAGCGGCCGATGAGGTGAAAGTTGTTTATACCGATTCGTGATGATGCCCCGACTTTCCGCAAACCATACCTGACGGTGGCGCTGATTGTCGTCAACTGCCTCATTTTTCTCTACACGATTTCACTGGGGGCACGCGGTTTTCGCCTGTTTACGATCCAGTTCGGCTTCATCCCGGTGGAATTGGTCGGCGGTCTGGAACTGACACCGGAACTGGCCGCGTCGGCTTACCTGACGCCATTCACTTCGATGTTTATGCATGGCGGCTGGATGCACCTGATCGGCAACATGCTTTTTCTCTGGATATACGGCAACAATATCGAGGATTATTTCGGACCGGTCAAATTCCTGCTGTTTTACCTTATTTCCGGACTGGCGGCAATCGCTTTGTACACCCTTTTCGGTCCCTCCTCACAAGTGCCGCTGGTGGGTGCATCGGGAGCGATTGCCGGTGTGATGGGAGCCTACATAGTGCTGCATCCGCGGGCACGAATAACGGTGCTGGTGATATTCTTTTTCATCCAGTTTATCAAACTGCCGGCCAGGATTGTCCTGGGTATCTGGTTTGTGTACCAGTTGCTGATGTCTCTCACCGGCAGCGCCGTCGGTGGCGGCGTGGCCTGGATGGCGCACGTGGGGGGCTTTGCATTCGGCTACGTATTACTGAAACTTCTCACCCGTGGAAAGCGCCCCCGCACTTCATCCCGAGGCGGCCAGCGCAGCTACCGCGTGAAGTGGGATTGAGTGTGGGGTTGTATTTATGATGGCGCTGCAGTTTCATCAACCGGCGATTGTACGTGTTCGATGCGATTAAACGAAACATGCGTGACAGTTTGCCGGGCAACTTTAATAAATGTGGGGCGCCGGCTCTTCGGTATCTGACCCGTTGTGAGTAAACCAGCTTGATGCCCCCCCCAAATATCATTGCTTTTCCGCCCTCTCTCCACATACATTGACTGCGGCGTCCGCGAAGGCGGCGTACAGAAATAGTGAGACGGACGATGGGATACGAAATATTCATAGCCCGGCGGTATATGCGATCGGGGCAATTATTTACCTCGGTGTCGACGTGGATTACTATCCTCGGGGTGGCGCTGGGCGTGGCGGTGGTCTGTTTTGTGATGTCGATGCACAACGGCTTCGAGTCCGAGATCAGATCGCGACTGTTAGGCACCACTTCGCATATCTCCATCTTTTCGCTTAACGGCACGCTTATCGAAGATTATGAGTCACTGGTAGATACGCTTAACACCATTGACGGAGTGATCGCCGCCTCGCCGTTCATTTACTACAAGGCGGCGGTGTCGTCGGCAACGGCCGGTGACGGCATAATCATCCGGGGAATAGATCCGGACCGGGAGAGATTGACCTCCAATATCGCCCGCGATATGACGGTCGGTGACTACTCTTTTGAACCGATTATCACCGACGATGATACCATCCCCGGCATGTTGATGGGCAGCGACCTGGCCGAGCGGTTAGGTGTGTTTTTGGGACAGTCGGTAGTTCTGTACTCTTTGCGGGGAGAAGAACTGAACAAGAGGAGTCGCCCCCGGGTGGCTAAGTTCTATCTTTCCGGTATATTTGAGACCGGCATGTACGAATTCGATGCTCAACTGGCCTACATTTCCCTGCCGGCGGCCCAGCGGCTTTTTCGCACCGGAGACGCCGTTACAACGGTGCATCTCAGACTCGATGATATTTACCGGGCGGCCGAGATGACCCCGATGATCGACTCGATTCTCGGTCAGCGCTACGATGTAATCCCCTGGAATGTATTGCACAAAAACCTCTTTTCGTGGATTGCCATCGAAAAGAAGATTCTGTTTTTGGGCTTCATTCTGATCGTGATTGTGGCCGGCTTCTCGATAATTTCCACGCTGGTGATGCTCACGATGGAGAAGCGCTCCGAGATCGGGATTCTCAAGACAATCGGGTCGACTCCGGCTTCGATTCGTAAGATATTTATTTATAAAGGATTAACTATTGCCGTCTGGGGTGCCGTATCGGGTTGGCTGGTAGCTCTGGCGGTAGCCTGGCTGCAGAACAGGTATGAAATAATCTCGCTGCCGCCGGATATCTATTTCATCAGCTATCTGCCGATCGAAACGCACCTGCTGGACTTTGTGCTGGCCGGAATTGTGACGCTGATTGTCTGTTTTCTGGCGGCTCTGTATCCCGCATACCGGGCGGCCCGGTTGCCGGTGATTGACATTTTAAGACAGTAAGTGTGTGAAATCAGGCAGGTTAGCTAAAACTTTGAGCAAAACTGGCGAAAACAGTATTGTAAGGCCATAGGTTGGCTTTAGGCGTTTATAGCATATGGAAGCAGTAAAAGAGAACATCCTCTCGGCGGTTGATATACATCGGGAGTTCCAAACGGTCGAAACCAGGTTGCAGGTTCTGAAGGGGGTTACCTTCAACTTGCAGAGGAGCGAAATGGTGGCGGTAATCGGGGCGTCGGGAGTCGGCAAGTCGACTTTGTTGCATATCCTGGGCGGTCTTGACCGACCCTCTGCCGGAGAGGTTTATATTGAAGGGTATTCTCTTTCAGGGCGGTCGGAAAAATGGTTGGCAAAGTTCCGGAATGCTCGGGTGGGTTTTGTTTTTCAGTACCATTACCTGATGGAAGATTTCACGGCTCTGGAAAATGTGATGATGCCCCTGATCGTCTCAGGGGTACCTCGCAGTCGGTGCCGCAGCAAAGGGGAACTGTTGCTCGAGCGAGTTGGTTTAACCAGTAGGAAGAGTCACCTCCCCAGACAGTTGTCGGGTGGGGAACAACAGCGTGTGGCCGTGGCCCGCGCCTTGGCCAACGAACCGGAGATTGTTTTGGCTGACGAGCCGTCAGGTAATCTTGATACCTCTACCGGACGTGCGCTGCACGAACTTCTATTTCGCCTCAACGCTGATGACGGTGTCACTTTCCTTATTGCCACCCACAACCGGGAGTTGGCCCGGGGATGTGATCGTCGATTAGAAATAACAGATGGCAGTATTCGTCAAACAGATTAGAAAGCGGGTATAGGAACAATGGAGTGTCAGGACTGCAAGAAGCATGAAGCTCAAGTGCATCTCACTCAGATCGTCAACAATGAGAAGACAATGCTGCATTTGTGCAATGAATGTGCCGCCGCACGCGGATTTCATTCACCGCTGGATAATATCCCTTTTCCCCTGGCCGAGATACTCTCCGCGCTGACCGCCAATATGCCCGGCATCACCGGCAGTATTCGCGATGAGATTACCTGTCAGTCCTGTGGTTTGACGTTTGAGAGATTCACGCAACAGGGCCGTTTCGGTTGTGGGGAATGCTACCGGGCATTTCGCCAACCGCTGGAACCGATAATGAGAAAAATCCATGGCGCCTCCCTGCACCGTGGGCAAACACCAAGTTTCAGTCCTTCAGGTTCAAATGACAGCTTGCCGATTCCAATTAAGGAAGAAGAGCGGCTGGAACTGGAACTGAAAAAGGCGATAGAGTCGGAAGACTTCGAACGGGCCGCGGAGATTCGTGACAAGCTCAAAATTGTAAGGGAATCCTTACCTATTGACAAATCTCAATAAGGAGTGGAAGTTGGGTACGATGTTTGAGGATATGGCCAAATCGCCGGCGACGTGGTTGTCGGGCAAGGGAGAAGAAACGATGGTGGTGCTGTCCAGTCGAGTTCGACTGGCTCGCAACGTGGCCGGTTGCCGATTCCCGACCTCGGCTGACAATGAAACCCGTATTCGGGTGGTAAGCTATTTTGACTCCATCTTGTCCCGGTCGCAGATGCTGGCTAAGGGAAGTTATGTCAAGGCTGCCGACATTTCCACACTCGACAAGAACTTCTTGATTGAAAGGCACCTGATCTCACCGGCTTTTCTTAATGGAGACACCGCCAAAGCAGTCTTTGTCGATTCCGATGACCGGCTGTCCATTATGATCAACGAGGAGGACCATATCCGGCTTCAGGCGTTGGCGCCGGGACTTGATCCCCGTGGTGCCCATGAGTTGGCCGTTAAGTACGACACGGAGATCGGTCGCTACCTGGAATACGATTATGATGCCGACTTCGGTTACCTGACCGCCTGCCCCACCAATGCCGGTACCGGCATGCGGGCTTCGGTTCTGATCCACCTGCCCGGGCTGGTACTGACGCGTGATATAGACAAAGTGGTTTCCTACATCACCCGCTCCGGTCTTGTCGTCAGAGGCTTTTACGGTGAGGGTACCGACGTGTTGGGGAATCTGTTTCAGCTTTCCAACCAGAATACGTTGGGTGTTACCGAAGACGAGATTCTCAGTCAGCTTGAACGCATTACGCATGAGATTATTGACCGGGAAGCGTCCGCCAGACAGCGTCTGATCGATGAGGCGGCCGATATGATCGAGGATAAGATCTGGCGCGCCTACGGTATTCTCAGGAACGCCCGCGTGTTGACCTCGGAAGAGGTTATGAACCTGCTGTCGGCTCTGCGGCTGGGCCATGCCATGAAGATCATTGATTTTCTCGATATCGCTCTGGTCAACGAGATCCTGCTTCTGTCTCAACCGGCTCATCTGCAAAAGTATTATGGCCAGGAAATGGACAATAACCGTCGCGATTTTATCCGTGCCCAAATGGTGCGGGAGAAACTGCGCCTCAGCGACAATTAGGAAACCGGACTGACTGACAGGCGCCCATACCAAATAGAGAATGATGCGTACTAATACAGGAAGGATGTTTCACGATGAATGAGATGTTTACCGAGAATGCCCGCAAAGCGATAGAGTATGCCCGCGATGAAGCCTCCCGCCTGCGGCATGACTATATCGGGACCGAGCATCTCCTGCTGGGACTCATTCGACTGGGCGACGGACGCGCCGTTGAGATTATCACTAACCTGGGATTGGATTTCAACGATCTGAAGACATCCATCGAGGAGGTGGTGCAACCGTCCGGGGGAACCATGACCATGGGTCAGTTACCGCTGACGGCTCGAGCCAAGAAAACTCTGGAAGTCTCCGGTCAGGAGGCGCGGGCGCTCAGGTCCAAGGACATAGACACCGAGCACGTGTTGCTGGCCCTGCTGAAGGACGAGGAAGGGGTGGCGTCGCAGGTGCTGTCAATGTATGAGATAGACTACAAGGAAGCATACGAAGAACTGAAGAACATCCTCAACGGCAAACCTTCGTCGTTTAAGAAGAAACGCAAAAAATCCAAAACGCCGGCGCTGGATCATTTTGGGCGCGATCTGACGGAACTGGCCCGTCGCGGCAAACTGGATCCGATTATCGGTCGGGAAGACGAGATCGAACGCGTGGCTCAGGTGCTCTCCCGCCGCAAGAAAAACAACCCGGTTCTGATTGGTGAACCGGGGGTTGGCAAAACTGCTATTGCCGAGGGCCTGGCCCAACGCATCGTCGAAAACCGGATACCTCAGACTCTGGAAAACAAACGGGTAGTGACGCTCGATATGGCTTCGCTGGTGGCCGGTACCAAGTATCGGGGCCAGTTCGAGGAACGTCTCAAAGCGGTACTCAACGAGATCATCAACTGCAACGACGTCATCATTTTCATAGATGAAATTCACACCATCGTCGGAGCCGGCGGGGCCGAGGGTTCACTGGATGCCTCCAACATCTTCAAACCCTCGCTGGCGCGTGGCGAATTGCGTTGTATCGGCGCCACTACCATGAACGAATACCGCAAGTATATCGAAAAGGACGGTGCCCTGGACCGGCGCTTTCAGACGGTTGCCGTCGAGCCACCCAGTGAACAGGACACGATCGACATCCTCAAAGGCTTGCGCTCCAAGTACGAAGAACATCATCGACTGAAAATATCCGACGGCGCCATCGAGGCGGCCGTGAAACTGTCCAACCGATATGTCTCAGGGAGATTCCAGCCGGATAAGGCCATCGATCTCATCGATGAGGCCGGGTCCCGGGCTCATCTGTCGACCTACACTCGCCCTGAGGAATTCACGACTATTGAAAACGAACTGACGGAACTGCAGGAGAAAAAGGAGGCCGCTGTCAAGAATCAGGCCTTCGAGACCGCTGCCCAATTACGCGACGAAATAAAAGCCAAGAAAGAGGCGAAGGCTGAGCTCCAGAAAAAGTGGGAGGAAGCCCGGGAAAAAGAAAAAGTGGTGCTGTCCGGCGAAGACGTGGCCACGGTGCTGGCCAAAATGACCGGTATCCCGCTGTACCGACTTGAGGAAAACGAGTCCAATCGCCTGTTGAGAATGGAAGAGGAAATCAAGAAGACAATCGTGGGACAGGAAGAGGCGATCACTACTATCGCCCGATCCATCCGTCGGGCACGAGCCGGGTTGAGCGATCCCCGTCGGCCAATCGGTTCCTTCATATTCCTGGGGCCGACCGGTGTGGGTAAGACTGAACTGGCACGCTCACTGGCGTTGTTCATGTTTGAAGATACGGAGTCCCTCATTCGTATCGATATGTCCGAATACATGGAGAAATTCGCCGTTTCGCGTCTTATTGGTGCTCCGCCGGGGTATATCGGCTACGAAGAGGGCGGTCAGCTTACCGAGAAGGTACGCCGCAAGCCGTACTCGGTGGTGCTGCTGGACGAGATAGAGAAAGCCCACCCCGATGTTTTCAACATCCTGTTGCAACTGATGGATGATGGTCAGTTGACCGATTCCTTCGGGCGCAAGGTGGATTTCAAGAACACCGTCATAATTATGACCTCCAACCTGGGCACCAGAGAGCTTCGTGACGGCAAGACGGTCGGCTTTGACGCCGACAAAGTCGATGCCTCATACGAGGGGATGCGCAAGAAGATTCTGGACGAACTGAAAAAGGCTTTCAATCCCGAACTGCTTAACCGGATCGATGAAACGATAATCTTCCGTTCGCTGGATAAGGACCATATCAAAGAGATCATAAGTATTCTGCTAACTGAAACGGCTCAGCAACTGGCCGAGAAGGGTATCAGCTTCGAGCTCACCGATGAAGCCCGGAATTTCCTGGCCGACAAGGGGTTTGAACCGGAGTACGGTGCCCGGCCGCTCAAACGGGCTCTGCGCAAGTACCTGGAGGACCCGTTGTCCGAAGAAATCCTTCGCGGGCAGTATGCCGGCGATTGTGACCTTGTCATTGACGTCGGTGATGACAAACTGACTTTTTCGTTCAACGGCAAGCAGACTGACAAAAAGGAGGCCGTAAATCAGTAAGGGCTGCCGAAGTGGTCAGGTAATTCAGTGGTACACAATATGATGCAGATTTCTCTTGCCTAGTGCAGATATTTGTCTTATACTTTTAAGCTATGTAATTACTATGGGTCTGGTTGAAACCGGACTCGGTGTTGAGATTGACAGGAGTACACTATGGCGCATAAGAAAGGTGTCGGTTCCTCCAAGAATGGTCGCGATTCAAACGGCCAGCGGCGAGGTACCAAGGTTTATAGCGGGCAGGCCATTCCGGCCGGCTCTATTATCGTTCGACAGTGCGGCACACCGATCAAGCCGGGATATAACGTCGGCATCGGCAGAGACAATACTTTGTTCGCCAAAGTGACCGGGGTTGTCAAGTTCGAACGGGTCGGTCGTTCCGGAAAGCAAGTATCGGTGTACGAATAGACCGCACTCGGTCGGTCGAACCGACACAAAATTTGAAAGGCGTCAGGCAAGTTGCCCGGCGCCTTTTTTCTTTAATGCTTCAGCCCGGTAGATCAAAGCCAACTTGGGGCTTGACATTCATATTGTCACGCTGCGAGTCGGCGTGACCTTGTTTACGGACAGGGCACTGGAGCCGGGCCGCCCGTGAACAGGAATCCCACCAGGTAAGTAATGTCCCCGACATCGATGGAACCGTTGCCGTCGACATCAGCTTCGGCATAACAGGGCGGGAAGGTACCACCGATGAACAGGAAAGCGACCATGTAAGTCAGGTCGCCAACGTCAATAGCACCGCTGCCGTCGGCATCACCACGTTTGATGCAGCAGTCTATCTTGGCTACGAAGGCATCCTGGTTGCCGTTGAATGTGAGGTCGGGGCCGATCAGAACCGGGAATGTGGTCTCCAGGGAGGTAACCTCGCCGGTCACGTAAGCATTCCCCCTGACATCAACCGCCGCCCCGGCCGCCCAATCGACCATGTCACCGCCGATGTACCCGCAGAGGTCAAGTCCGGTGCCATCTTTGGACACCCGGGATATGAAGGCATCGACCTGGCCGTTGAACGTCAGATCAGGACCGGTCACAACCGGGAAACCGGCTCCTTCCGGAGTCCAGGTGTTGCCGGACACCCAGGCGCGTTCGCCGACATCGATGCCAATGCCAAAGCCGTAATCTTTGTCCTGACCACCGATGTAACCGCAATACAACAAACTCTGACCCAGTGCCACCACTTTAGCCACGAAGGCGTCAGCACTACCGTTATATGTCAGGTCGGGGCCGACATAGACCGGGAATGCCTCAGCCATATGGTCGGAGTACGTTTCGCCGGTGATGTAAGCATGCTCAGTTACAGGATCAACAACGATGGCGTGTCCCAGATCAGTATCCTGGCCACCGATGTAGCCGCAGTAGATCAGTCCGGTGCCGTTTGCCGACACTTCGGCGACAAAGGCATCAAAGCCACTGTTGTGAGTGAGGTCGGGACCATTAACAACCGGGAAGGACAATTCATTGGATGCGGTGGAACCGGTAATGTAGGCGTAGCCCCAACTGTCGACATCAATGCCGTTGCCCTCATCGGAGTTGTCACCTCCGATGTAACCGCAGTACACCAAGCCGCCACAGTTGGGGTCGAATTTGCATACAAAGGCGTCACCGTTGTTGTTATATGTGAGGTCAGGGCCGATCAGGACCGGAAAGCCGTCAATGATTGAAGAGTTGGCCCGTCCGGTCAAATAGGCCGCGTAGTTGTCATCGACAGCGACATCGTGGCCCTCATCATACAAGGTGCCGCCGATGCATCCGGAGTACTGGAAGGCGGAACCGTCGGGCTTAACTTTGACGAGAAAAGCATCACCGTTGCCCGAGTAGACGAAGGGGCAGGCGACTACCGGAAATAGCGGGGAGGCGGTGTAGCCTGTGATATAGGCGGCACCCTGATCGTCAACGTCGATCCCGTAGCCGACGTCCCACTGGGCTCCGCCGATATAACCACAGTAGACAAGCCCAGTGCCGGAACTATTTACTTTGGCCACGAAAGCGTCGCCACCACCACCCATGTAGACGGGGTTGGGACCGGCTGTTACCGGGAAGGATGGGGGCGGTGAGTTTGTCTCGCCGGTGACGTAGGCGCAGCCATTGTCGTCGACGGCCACCGCCCAGCCCATTTCAGCGTTTGACCCGCCGATGTAACCGCAATAGATCAGGCTGGCCGGGTCGAGGATAAGTTCCCGGGTGGGATCGTAGGCACCCAGATTAAAGCTGAATTCAAAGGCGGCGTCGGGACCGCGAAAACGAAGGTCGAATGCCATCGGTACTTCGACCGGCACTCCGTCAACAGTCTGATAGCCGTACGGGGTGGCATCCTCAAATCCCCCAAAGGGGGTATTAATTACCATTCGGCCGTCAGGCTCGACCGTTACGTTGGTAGCGCCGCGCCAGGCCAGCCGAATCTGCGATGGGTCGGCTCCCGGCCGGACTACGAACTGGTACTTCATCATGTTTATGGTGCCGGAGTATACCAGATCGATGCCGGGCCAGAGATCGCGGTAGACGATACGGCCGAATGTCGGCAGGCCGGTGTGCCAGGATTCGGGTTGTCCTATGAAGTAGCTGAAAATCGCTTCCTGCCGGTCCTCACCGATCGGTTTTACTCTCGGGTCGGCACCGAGATAATCGAGTTTGACCACCCAGCTCTGTGATACCTGGTGGTCCCTGACGTCTCCCAACAACGAGTAGGTAACCCCCTGAGATGTGAAGAAGAGCGTCTTGTCATAGCCCTGAATGTAGTAGTTCACATTATCGGGCAGTTGTCCCTGGTTCTCGATAAAGTACAGCGGCATTTGACCGGATAGTTGGTCAAGACCCGCCCTTTGGTGCCCGTCTCCCATTGTCGCCCCCGCCAGGAACAGCACTATCGTGGCTGCACTGGCCAGGGCAATCATGGACGTTCTTTTCATGGTACCTCCCATAGATTTAATCCCGTAGGTCGGAACCCCTGTGGTTCCGACATCATAATCATGTACGCGGCGTATGTCCTCGTGTGCCGCGTCAATCGATAATGGATTCCTGCTGGCGGGTTCGAAGACGGACCCGCCCTACAATACTGCTACCTGCCGGATATAGTTCACCGCCAGCCAGTCTTTTGTTGTTCAATAGTTGTCAACATGACCGCTCTGCGAGCCGGCGGCAGCATCTGTTTGTTCCCGGTCGCTACCCGACAGGACCATTCAATAATCTTGCTTTAACATACGAATATACAGGTAGTTATGTCAAGTTATTTCATGCTTGACGAAGTCCGCGAATTGCCTCACAATAAATGTTACCGAAGGGGGTCATATTGAAGCTGTCAGAGCCCGGTCAAGCTCACTTGGGGCTTGACGTTCATATTGTCACTGTTGAAACTACAACCGGTAGGTCGTGTACAATCTTTGATTGCAGCCACGAGTTTTCTGCGTATCTTGACGACATGCGAAAATACTGCCGACACATACTGGTGCTTCTGCTGATCGGCACATTGGTGCCCATTATCGCCGAGGCGGCCTCGCTGCTGATCCCGATGGATGACACCCAGACCGACCACCTCAAGGCGTACGGAGTCGTCTACAAGAACCTGGGCCAAGGCCACACGGGGCAGTGGCTGCTCAACTATCGCTGCGGTTCTTTTCTGCTGGATAATTCCGAGGAGATTGTCAACCTCTGCCTGCTGGCCGGGGTTTCATTCGAGCAGGTAACTTCGGGGCAGGTGGCCGATATTTACCGGGAAATCGAAGTAGAAAACATGGAGCGCGTCGAACTGGAGAAGGCACCTCGAATTGCCGTCTATTCGCCACCGTATGCCGAGCCGTGGGATGACGCCGTCACCCTGGCGCTCAACTACGCCGAGATAAAATACGACCTGGTCTACGACGAGGATGTTCTCTCCGGTGTTCTGGACGAGTACGACTGGCTGCACTGCCATCACGAAGATTTCACCGGCCAGTACGGCAAGTTCTACGCCGCTTTTCGCAACCAACTCTGGTACCAGGCGGAAGTGCGCTCCAATGAGGAACTGGCCCGCAAGCTCGGCTACGGCAAGGTGTCGCTGCTGAAACTGGACGTGGCGCTGGACATCTATGATTACGTGCGCCGGGGGGGATTCTTGTTTTCGATGTGCTCGGCGCCGGAAACGATTGATATCGCACTGGCGGCAGCCGGCGTTGATATCGTCCCCGCCGAGTTCGACGGCGACCCGGTCGATCCCGGTCTGCGGGATAAACTGGATTTCGACCGCACCTTTGCCTTCGAGAATTTCCGGCCAACTATCGATCCCATGCTTTACCGGCATTCCGATATCGACACCTACCCCGACCGGCTGGTTCGTTTTGCGGGACAGCCGGACGACTTCTTCTACCTGTTTGACTTCGCCGCCAAGCTTGACCCCGTACCGACCATGTTGACGCAGGATCATGTCAACATCGTCAGCGGATTCATGGGCCAGACCACCGGTTTTCGCAAATCGTTGCTGAAAAAGTTCGTTATCGTGCTGGGGCAACCGGACAATTTCGATGAGGTCCGCTACATTCACGGCAATCTCGGCCAGGGGACATTCACATTCTTGTCGGGACACGACCCGGAAGATTATCAGCACATGGTCCACGACCCGCCCACCGATCTCACCCTGCACAAAGACTCCCCCGGCTACCGCTTGATACTGAACAACATCCTCTTCCCGGCCGCCAAGAAGAAACAGCGCAAGACCTGATCCGGGCGGCAGTAACTTCTTTGTTTGACACCACCGGCATAAAAAGCGTAGACTGATCTTATGACAGCCAGCTATGACAGAACCTTTCTTGGGATTGACTACGGTACCCGGCGTATCGGACTGGCCAAGAGTGATCCCACCGGGCTGATCGCGTCAGTTCTGACGACGCTGGAAGTTACCGGCGACCGCGACGCCTTGAATCAAATCGGAGCCGTCATCGAAGAATATCAGCCCAACGGCCTGGTAATCGGTTATCCCCTCTCGATGAGCGGCGAAAAGAACCGCCAGTGCGAACAGGTGGACCGTTTCATCGAGCGACTGGGTCGTATCTTCACGGGACCCATCCACAAGGTTGACGAACGGTTGTCATCGGTTGAGGCCACCCGCACGTTACACGCTCACGGGCAGAAAACAGGCAAGGACAAGAAACGCATCGATCGTCTGGCGGCAGTGTTGATTCTGCAGCGCTTCCTCGATTCCCCGCTGCCCGGTGGGTAACAGAGGCGGCGCTCTGAAACGCATGCAAACCGTCAGTCTGAGAAAGCTATGAGCAGACGCATCCGAATAATTCTTGCAGCAGGTGTCTTGATCGTTGTGCTGGTGACGGTCTGCGGCTACTACTTGTACAACCATTCGGTGGACCTGGGCAACCATGTTATTTCCGTCGTAATCGAACCCGGCGATTCTTTCTCGTCGGTCGCCGACAAACTGCTCGCGGAGGAAGTGGTAACGTCCCGCCGGATGTTGACATTAGCGGCGCGGCTGACGGGTATCGACAAGAAACTCATTCCCGGACGCTACGATTTCACCGGACGCAATTCCTGCCGTTCAGTGTTGGACCGACTCCGTCGTGGCGACGTGCTGAGAATCAGGGTGACCATTCCGGAAGGGACACCTGTCTGGCAGGTGGCTTCGATTCTTAACGATCGACTTGACCTCGATTCCGCGATCATTACGAACGCCAATTACGATACGACATTATTAACTACTCTCGACCTGCCCTGTCTGGAGGGCTACCTCTACCCGGAAACATACCTG
>SDBU01006210.1_pt1 | contig 14120 bp, 12 predicted proteins | sample 2277071 | NCBI WGS metagenome assembly SDBU01 (sample SAMN10397929, study PRJNA504765) | marine sediment metagenome | isolation source: marine sediment core GS08_GC12, 126 cmbsf | place: Arctic Ocean: Gakkel Ridge, Loki's castle | collected 2008
CAATTCACGCCCCACAGGCACTCGCAGAGGATACCCCGTATCAATGATTTCATCTCCTCTTTTTAATCCTTGAGTAGGGGTAAAGGCTATTCCTCTAACTGTCGTGGCATCAAGATGAAGGGTTACCTCGATAATCGCATCACCGGATTTCAACTGGTAATTAATCTTGGGAAGGAACTGCGGGAAAAAAGCATCAACCACACTTCCCCGGATTGCTCTTATTTGCCCTTTGTTTATTTTCTTATTATCCATTCGAACATCTCCACTAATCGCTATCTATCCATTTAATTTTTAATTTATTTTTGCTTTTTATTTTTCTGATTAACTCGTTTATAAAAGTTAAATGAAATGATTTTAATTATACTATTTATGTATAGAATTGTGCAACCTAAATTGTTTTTATTCCTATTTTTTGAAAGAATTTACTGAAATATTCTTGAAAGTAATATTATTTGAAGATGAAAGCAGGGTAGATAATTAAAATTACACAAGAGAGAGGGAGTCGAATTCCTCCGACTCCCTCTCTCTTGTGTAATTTTAATTATAACTTTATTTATCTATTTTTTCTTCTCGTATGTTTTTTCCGCTCTTTGGGCAATATTTTCTGCGGTTAGACCAAATACTTTAGTCAATTCCCAGGGAGCTCCCGATTCACCAAATCTATCTTCTACTCCGATCATATCCAAAATGAGGGGGGTAGAATATCTTTTATTCTGGGTTATTACTCCCGCTATTATGTTTCCGAATCCTCCTACCTGATGTTCCTCAATAGTGATTATTACGTTAGTCTCTTCAACTGCTTTGATAATAGCTTTTTTATCGATCGGTTTTAAGGTATGGATATTTAGGATTCTGGTATTAATATTGTATTCTTCTTTTAAGATATAGGCAGCCCGCATGGCCTCATCAACCATGGGCCCACAGGCAATAAGAGTGAGGTCTTCTCCTTCTGAGGTACAATCGGAAGAAAGTTTTGTTTCAAAGGCAGAGATAAAATTATTCTTTTCCCCTCGATAACGAATGACATTGGCCAGACCAAACTGGTAGGGGGTATTATGAGTAGTAATTATCGGAGTAGCTTCCCGGGCATATCTAATAACAGCCGGTCCCTTGATATAGGTTACAGCTTTGGTTGACTTTTCAGTCTCTATAGAATCACAGGGAACGGTAAGGTGCATATTGGGAAGATAGTAGAGATTAGTAATATCTTCTAAGGCCTGATGGGTTGCCCCATCTGCTCCTACCGAGATACCAGCATGGGCATCAGCAATTTTAACATTATAGTTATTATAACAGACGGTTGTTCTTATCTGGTCCCAATTTCTGCCGGTTACAAAGACCCCGTATGAGCCGATAAAGGGGATCTTTCCTTCTTTGGCCAGGCCGGAGGCTATTAGAGTCATGTTAGCTTCAGCAATACCGGTACTGAAGAACCTGTTCTTCCTTTGGGGATGAGAAGCATAGAATTTATCCATTTTAATGGATGCGGTAATATCTGCCCCTAAGGCTATTATCTTTTCATCCTGGCCCAGTTCCTCTAAGGCTTGACCGAATCCGTTTCTAGTAGGCTCCATCTTAACCTGCATAGAGGGAGAACTGTTCCACCAGTAATTATGAGAAAACTTGGGGAGGGATCCTTCTACCTTTTTATCTACTTCCTTCTGATAAGAAGAGGCTATCTTTAAAAGATGGTCTACCTTTTCCTTGGTAAATTGAGGATCTCCGATATCTTTTAAGGCCTGATCCAGAGATTCTTCTCCAGACCTTCCGTCTTTAGGGGGTACACCGTGATAACCTACCTGGTTTTCAGTAAAGGATACTCCCTTTCCTTTTATGGTATGGGCAATGATTACCGTAGGTTTATCCTTGATCTTTTCAGTCTCATCTAAGGCAGAGAGTATCTGAGACATATCGTGCCCATCAATCTCCAGGGTATGCCAGCCAAATGCCTGCCATTTAGCGCTAAGATCTCCTAAGCACATTATCTCTTTGGTAGGTCCGTCAATCTGTAATCTATTTCTATCTACAATAGCCACTAAATTATCTAATTTGTAATGAGCAGCAGACATCGCACTTTCCCATATTGAACCTTCATCTAATTCACCGTCTCCTAAAATACAAAAAGTCCTATAGTGTTTTTTCTCTAATCTAGCATTTAAGGCACAGCCGACAGCAACCCCCAAACCCTGTCCCAGTGAACCACTGGATAGTTCCAACCCCGGTAATTTAAAGCGGTTGGGGTGCCCTTCAAAACCAGACCATAATTTCCTTAGTTTTACGGTATCATCAAGGGGAAAGTAACCGGCTTCAGCAAGGGCTATATAAATAGCCGGAGCTTTATGACCTACTGACCAGATGACTCTATCCCGGTCTTCCCAGGTAGGATTTTCCGGGTCGTGTCTTATATGCTTTAAGTATAAGGCAGCAGTGATATCCATAATGGATAAAGTTCCTCCGGTGTGGCCGGAACCGGCAGCAGTAATGGCAACCATATTGTAGGCTCTCATCTCCCGGGCCTTTTCTATTAATTCTTCAATAGTATAATCTTTTTTTATTTCTCCGGTTTTGTAATTTGTAATGGACATTTTTTTCTCCTTTTATACAATCAATTAAACAGAGATCTTTTTATATTTTCACCGTGCTTTTTTAACCACTCGTAAATTATTTTTCCTTCACTCGGTAAACTAAAATCTCTAACTCCTAATTCAACATATTTTTGAAGGTCCTCTATCTTGTAATCGATAGAACCTATCTCCACCCGGGGACGAATTCCCTTATCTAATGCAGTTTTGATGGTCTTTAATTCAGCCTCTTTTACTTTAGGATGATTACGCTGTCCAGGATACCCTAAACTCAAGGAGTAATCACCAGGACCAAACTGAACCATATCTATACCTTTTACAGAAAGAATCTCTTCTAAATTATCGATTGCTTCTTTTTTTTCAATCATCAAAGCTACTACCGCCTCATCCATCGCCTTAACGTATTCTAGAGAACCTGCCTCAAGATAATATCCAACATTCCTGCGATTAGCTGTCCCGTTAATTCCCTTGGTGACGGGAGTCTCTGCTCTTACGATACGCACACATTCTTTAGCTTCTTCTACAGTTCTAATATCAGTAAAGAGAATATTTTGTATTCCTGAGCCCAGGGCTCTCTGGGCAATAAAGGCTCTATTGTTTTGATCTACTTTTATCATAGAAGACATATCAAAAAGTTCCACCGCTCTTCCATAATTTTCTAAATCATGTAGATCCCAAGGTGAATATTCCCCTAAAAATTCTACATAATCAAATATCCCGGCATGTCCTACGATTTCGACCATTCCCGGCCACACGCTAAGAAGACGTGCTCCTAATGTAGGTACTCCTTCTTTTAATTTTTCTCTAAGTTTGTTTTTCCTCATTTTAATTGACCTCCAAAAAAAATAATAGAATAGTAAAATATTCTTTAGTTAATATTTCCATATTAAGAAGTACTAACTATTTTTTAAATTACTTTTATTTTAAAATAAAAAATATACAATTTTAAATCATCTTGATTTAATTAAAACAATCTATAAAGTTAGTAATCCTATTTAGTTACCCCTTTATAATACCTATTAGCACTAACATTTCTCCTAATGTATTAACTAATAAACTTAAAGTTGTCTACAAATAACTGCCCCGATATTTTTTTCTTCACCAAAAACAATTTCTTTTCCCTTGTGGTAATCAATTATTTTAGTTAAAATTCACTTTTAACTCTGTAATAACAGAAATTATTTCGGATTTAAAAACATCTTTATGAGTAATACCTAAATTTTGTTCTCCAAAGAATTTCCTATTAAAATAATTTTTCCTTTTAGTTTTTGTCTATTAAATCATTATCTAAAATTCTTTGTAGTTCTTCCTTTAACAGAGATTACTTTCTCTAAAATACTATTTCTTGATCCATATACCTGTTTTTGTAAATTAATAACGAGCGTACTATTATTTGGCACAATTTCTAAATATTCACTAAGCATCAACCTTTCCTCGCTATTTATATTGGAATCCGTATAGTAAATGCAGGGAATCTCAGCAGATAGACTTTCCCGTTCTTAAATAGAACCAAAACTAGGTTTTCCTTCCCAAAAAAACCTTGTTCCTCCTTGTAAGTTATTAGAGAACCTTCGCCAAATAACTCTTATCTCGCATCAATTACGAGATAACCTAAATTTAAACTAGCTATAATTGTAGTTAAAACAGTAGTTACATATGCCTCTCTTTTGTTGCTAAGATTCTTTGTGTGTCAGATATCTACAATTGCAGAATGTCCTGAATGAATTTCGGTAATTTCGGAGAATTTATTTTCTTTCAAATAATAGCAAATAGTAGGGGAGGAACACACAGAAACATGCTCTATACTAAACCTTTTTTCTATAAGAATCGGGCCATTTCTGACATTAGTGAAGCACTTTCAAAAGCGCTTTGTTTGCCCCTTCCTTAGAGTGAACCTACAAAAGCAATACGATCCCCCGCGTTAACTACCGGATCATATCTCAAGCTTATTGAATATACATCCTTTGGTGCCAATACTTCTTCAATTATTTCGCCATATAAGTTAACGATATGTGCAATTCTTTTACCCTTTTTAGTTAATTCATGGGGTTTTGTATCTAATATTGCTAATCCACTGTGGTTACATCTTAATAGTTGTCTTTCCGTTAAAATAACTTGATTCTTTGTGATTTTAGGATCACCGGAGAGACATCCAAGATGTTTCATAACGTTAATTGTAGCATTAAAAGCAAATTGAACAATATCTCTTTCATAGCGTCCTGCATGACCGATTTCTCCCATAAAACAAGGTATGTCATTCAAAGCACAATTAACATCTAGTGAACCGGATAAGGGGCTCGGTTCGGAAAGGGCTTTTTTTAAATCTAGTTTACAGAGTAAGTGAACTCCAAACATCATGGCCATTTCTTCAGTTTTTTTATCAATTTCAGGTTTTCCGCTCAACTTAAAAACAGCGTAAGGTTTTGCAGTATGACCGTCCCCCGCTGCATGAAAATCAATCAAATAATTAGCATTTTTTTTAATTAAATTGAACAAAATACTGGCAATTCTCTCGGTCATCTGTCCATTAGGATTCCCAGGGAAACATTCACCCAGATTTAATCCATCTAATTCACTAATTCGATTTCGTGCATGATATGCCAAGGGATTGGCAATGGGTGTACATATTATGGATCCGTTCAGCTCTTCAGGCTGTATTTTTTGTAATATTTCACTAATTGTAAATACCCCATTTAACTCATTACCATGAATGGCAGCATTCAACCATAATGTAGGACCTTCTTTTTTACCATTGATAATGGTTAGTGGTAAAAAAATGACACTTCCATTTGCAAGACTATCAATCCTAATCTTTCCAGTGACCTTCTCCCCCGGTTTGGCTGATATTTTTTCAATACAAATATTTCTTTTCACTTTAATTCTCCTTTTAAAATTTTAACTTGTATTTTTTATTATGAAAAATATATATTAACCATTTAAAAAACAACATAATTGAAAATCCTCTTTAAGTAATATATAAAAATCAATGTAGCGATCATAATTTTATTTATTGTTTATTATCTTTATTTTATTACTATATAGCTATCGATTTTAAACAAATCAAGCTCAGCAATTAATTTAAATAGATAATTAAGAAAATTCTATGATATCATTTTTATAAAATTGTTATTCTATACAATATTTTGAGTTAACTGAAGAAACTTGTCAATTTCTTCTTTATTATTACAATGCAGGGGTGTTACCCTTATCACTTCTTTTAATTTGACTGAATCTAAGGTTCTTCTGGACATGGGATTAGTCCTAACTCTATCATAAACAATGATACCATTTTCAAGATAATATCGAACAATATCATTTGTTCTTTTTCCATCTATAGTTAAAGATATCAAACAATCTCTTGTGGTCAAATCTGCATTTTCTTGGAGAAAATGAAGATTAACTCCATTTATCTTTCTTAAACCTTTAATTTTATCTGTACCATTTAAAGCACGTTCTAAAAGAGCTCTTTCATGTAACTCAATGCTTTTCATTCCGCTTAAAATTAAAGCTCTTCTATCACTGGCATCATTAAAATGCTTGCCTAACCAACATACATAATCAATAATTGCAGACCAAGCCCCAAATGCAACAGGTTCTACGCTGCCTGAGCCCCATTCATCGATGGGTTTTTCTAATACTTTTTCATGGGGAAGACTAGCTACTCTTTTTGAAACCCAGCCTAATCCTATTCCTCTTTTTCCAAATATTTTATAAGGCGTAAAACCAATTCCATCAATTCCCCATTTTTTAATAAACATTGGAGCATGGGCTACATGTTGCGTAGCATCTAAAAAGATATATAAATCAGGATTAATTTTTCTAGCTTCTCTAATAATATTTTCTATATCAAGTACTTTTCCAGTTATATTCGATGCAGCTATAAAACTCAATAAACAAGTACTCTTATCAATTTTCGATAAAATCTCATCCGCATCAACTCCTCCATTGGTGGGATTAACATTAGCAACTCTAAATTCTTTGCCAGTTTTTTTTGCATAAAAGCTACAGGCATCATGATTACTTGGATGTTCTAATAAAGTCGTTACCACATTAGTACCGGGAATGTTCTCAATGATGGCACCTACAATTAAGAATATCACCCTAGAAGCTGTTTCAGATGAAACAATCTGACCATCATCCGCACCTAAAAATTTTTTGACATCTTCTTTGCCTTTAATAATCAATTCTTTGAGTGGTTTTGCAGAAAGACTTGGGCGGTTGGGAGCATCTGGTAAAGAGGTATACAGATTCAGCAATTCAACTACACTCTTTAGTCTAAGCGATCCGCCGGCATTCTCAAAATATATCCTTCTCCCATTATAAGGATCAGATTCAACACAACAAAATCTTTCCCTAATATCCTTTAATAATTGGGGTGAAAAAAATTCATATTTTTTATTATTACTCATATTTATTTCTCTCCTTTATTGATAACCTCATCTATTTAATTTTTAATTTACACTTATATGTTCAAATATTATTATATAATTAAACATTATTTTAATTTTGGTGTCCTTCTATTCATCTCTTCTAACGCTTCTTGAATTTCGCCTTTACTTATCGAGCCTTGATTAAAATACTGTCGACACCTTTTAAAAACCGGTTTTTCTGAGTCTTGAATTTTCCTACAAACATCAGCCAGGTTTGGTACAATCTTTTTAGGCACATTAATAACTCCATGAATATCTGCATGAAGAAGATCACCCGGTTTTACTTCTATTCCTCCAACTTTAACGGGACAATTATAATCAATAATATGAACATATCCATGTGAAACCAGGAGACAATAGGCAAAATAGGCAAAATTTAAATTTTTTACTTCATTAATATCCCTCACACCTCCGTTAGTTATTGTCCCAACACAACCTAATGCTTTATGAATAGAAGCTCTAACTTCCCCCCAAAAAGAACCGATTGGAGGGGAATCAATATCCTCAACAACGACTATCGTTGGATTAGATGTATTTCTTACACTTTCATAATAGGATAGCCATAATTTCTTCTGATCATCTTTGGGAGGATTTAGTGATGACATTTTCACAGTGCATGCATATCCAATAATGGGTTTTTTTATGGGTAGAAAACATTTAATCTCAGGTCCCATAAATCCCTCAATTCTTGAACGAAGATTAAATATCTCTATCGCATTGGAAATAGTCGGGGTATCAAAGTTTTTTAATTCTTTTAAACTTTCTATAGAAATCTGTTCCTCTACCATAATAACATCCTCAAATTATCATTATTTTAATAAAATTTTTCGAAAAAGATAGACTCATAAATTTATTACAGTATTTAGTTTATTAAGTCAGTAGTTTAAAATGCATCTTTCCTAATATAAGTGATATATGAGGAGAGAATTTACATCCCTCCTCATATATAAACGACACGAAATAAATTATTTATCTAGCTCTTGATAATATTTTTCTGCACCGGGATGCAATTTAACCATACTTTCAATTGCCCTCGTCATCTCAGTTTGCCCTATGGTCCGAGGAGATAATTCAGCCAATTTATCTAGATTTTCAAATATTGCCTTCATCACTTTATAAACAATTTCATCATCTAAACCTTCTCTTGCTACAAAAACACCAAAATCCTGGACAATAGTTATATCTTTATCCAAACCGTTATAGGTACCAGCAGGTAAAACTCCCTCCATATAATATCCATAGTCAATAATCTTACTCATTGCTTCCGGTTGCATACCAATAAACTCTAATTCTCTTGCCATAGAAATATCAATTATCGACGGTGCCGGTCTCCCGGTTATTGCAACAACCTCGGCTTCAATTCTTCCATCTTTCATTGCATCAGCAGCTTCAGTATGGGAAAGAAACTGAGCATTCATATCATCATGGGTCATACCATGGGCTTCGAATATATGTCTCCACTTCTTTTCAGTTCCTGAACCTGGCGAACCAACACTAACTCTTTTTCCTTTTAAGTCATAAATTGTCTTTATTCCAGAACCTTTTAAGGCAACAACAAAGTTATCCGCTGTCCCAACCGACCACATGGAATTAAATCCGGATAAATCAATTTTTACTAATTTCCCTTCGACATAATCATAGATAGCACTTCCAGATAACATGGCTAAATCGACTGCTCCTCTTGAAACCAATCTTAAATTCTCAGTGGAAGCAGCGGTGACCTGGGGCGTTATTTTTATCTCGGGATATACACTAGTAACCACTTCAGAAACAGCAACTCCTATTGGATAAAACCCACCCAAGGGATTGCCTGTAGCTAATGATAATTTTATCTCACCAGTAGCAGAAAATGCTGGCATTACAACTAAAACTGCAAAAATTACTAACGAAACAATTAAAATAAACACCTTCTTAAATAACATCTTTTTTACCTCCATTGTTGTTATTTAAATATAAAGTAAATTTTATATACTACCTCTCTATTATATTTTTCTATCACCCCCTTTATTTAATTTAAAATCCTCCTGGTTATCGACCAAACGATTATTTGAATTCATTTTTTGTATTAAAATAACTACTATAAATACAATGAAACCAGCCATATAGGACAAATTATTTGGCCATATGAGTAATGTTGCTGAAAGTCCGAGTAAAATTCTTTCAAAGGGCTTTGTTGGATATAAAAAATAACCTTCCAAAAAAGCAGCTAGGGCTATTAAGCCCAACGAGATAATAATTCCTAGAAAGATTATTTGAAACCATGTTCCGGTTAATATCTGAGTAAAAGCCATTAAAAATGTTATTACAAATAAACCTTTTGCAATATTAAAGGCATAAAAAGCAGTTTTCATCGGGTCAGCCTTGGCAATTGAAGCGGCTGCATAAGCTGAAACACATACAGGAGGAGTCACATTTGCTAAGGTAGCAGCCCAAAAAACAATTAGGTGGGCACTTAAAATAGGTTGACCCAATCTGGTCAAAGCAGCACCAGCAACACTGACTAAAACGACATAGGCTACACTTACTGGTAATCCCATTCCCAGAATCAATCCAGCGATACAAACAAAAAATACGGCTAAAAATAAATTACCTTTAGAAGCGGCTAATAACAATGATGACAAAGTGGCTCCTATACCGGTTAATCCAATAATTCCAACAATAATTCCTGCTGCAGCACAACAGGCATATACAACTAAAGAATTTTTTGCTCCTACCCTTAATGATTCAATGAATTCAAAAAATGCTCCTTTGGGCCCTTTTTTGAAAAGGGAAATAAGAATGATTGATAAAATACCGGCAAAAGCCGCATAAGTAGGGGTATATTTTAGAATAATAAAAAACACAATGCAAAACGGCGGAAGGAAAATTTCAAAACTCTTTTTTAAAATTTGTTTAGGTGTGTAATCAATCTCAATCTCATCGGTTATTTTTTTAACCTTTAGCTTCATCGCCCTAAAATGTACAAATGCTCCAACGCTTATATAATATATAATAGCCGGGACTGCAGCAATTTTTATAATTTCCAAATAAGGGACACCAGTCCACTCCACCATAATAAAAACACCGGCTCCCATAACAGGAGGAAGAATTAAACCACCAGAAGAAGCAGCGGCTTCAATAGCAGCAGCAACATAATCTTTATAGCCCATTCGTTTCATTAAAGGTATTGTAAAACTTCCAGTTGTCATGACATTAGCAGCCCCTACACCTGATATCGATCCAAAAAGACCACTCGAAATAACAGCCGTTTGAGCTGGTCCATCTTTCCAATTTTTGGTAACAGACATAACAATATCAATCAGATTTTTCCCGATACCACTAATTTCAAAAAAGGCACCGAATAAAATAAATGGAAAAATAACTCGTACCATTACACCGGTAATATAACCGTATACACCTTCTAAGGACACATAAAGATGGCTAATAGTTCGTTCTAAGGTAAAACCAACATGTGAAAATACCCCGGGAATATTATTTCCAAACAAAGCATAAAGAATAAATAGACTACTTACTAGAGGTAAAACAACATTACCAGTTACTCTCCTTGCCATCTCTATTACTAAGAAAACCATGATCGTGCCAAAAATAATATCTTTTTTTGTAGGGATTCCAAGTCGCCATACCATATTATGCCATTCACGCATAATATATAAACTGGAAATAAGAGATAATATAATCAGTACAAAATCAATCATTCTAATTTTTGAAATAATTCCAGTTGATTGAATCTTTTTTTCCTCTCTAATAGGATAAGTCAAAAATACCAGAACAAGAGCAAACATAAGTCCTGATGACCGTAACACCATCGTAGATAAAAAAGAAAAATTTAAAAACCAGATATGAAATAAAGACATTGAAATCATTAATGTAAATATCAATGTTTTTAAATTAAGGTATCTTTTCAAAAAATCATAAAACATATTATAATTAATCCTCTCTTTTCTATAAAAATTTAATTAAATTTGAAAACAAACTCAGGTTATTATAGAAAATTAATGACAATTGAAATTTTTTAGTTATTTTCCATCTTATTTAATTATTGAAAAAATGGTTTAATTTTTAATTTTAATCCTTACAAGATTTCCTTTTTTTGAAAAGTCTTGCAAATTGATTAGATTATCTCTAAATATAAAGAAATGTTCGTTATAATATGCTACTCGAAGTAAGATTTCATCAAAATAAACAGGGTTGTTAAGATATCTTATTCTCATTGTATCCTTTTCCAATATGAAATCATCCTCAATTGTGGGAGTTGGACCTCCTGAACCTGAATTAACAAAAGAACTTTCATAAGCTTTAATTCGAAAATCATCACTAATAATGAATGTATCATAAACCGGACTATTGGTAATTGAATGAATTTCTTTAATTGTAAATTTTTCCCCAGTTGATATTCTTAAAGTAAATAGTAATCGATTCTCGCTTACATCTCTTACTTCCAGTAAACAATTTGTTGAAAATTGAGAAAAAATTGAGGGAGCTAAAAATAAATAAAAAAAAATAACTATAAGACAATAAAAGAATTTCTGCTTGTTATACATAGAATTTGCCATTTAATATATCAATCCTTTTCAATAAAAATTAACCAACTGATCTTTAAATATCTCCCTATTTACTTTTAACCATTGATATAAGATTGTCAGTTCACTTAGTATGCTAGAACAACGAATGACAAGATCGATAAATTTTTTATCTCCTCAATATCATAATTTATTTTTCCGATTTAGGTTCTTGGTCTAATATTTTTTGATAAAATGCTCAAATAGTGTATAGTTCGTATTCTTTCGCTTTGAAATGCTTTCGTTCTCCCGGTTAACCCATAGTCATTGAATGATCCCTTGCCCCAAACTGAACCATATCAATTCCTAGAATTGAAAGAATATTTTCTTAATCATTCAATTATTCCCTTCTTCTCTATCATTAATACAATAGCAACTTCATTCATTTATTTAACATGTTCCTTTGCGCCACTTTCAAGTCCATATCCTACATTTCTTCTATTGGCTAAGCCATTCAATCCATTGATTCCGGTAATTTCAGGTTTTACTATACGTAAATATTCCCTAACATCCGCTTCGTTTCCCAAATAAGCGAAAAGTACTTTTTGAAAATCTTAACCTAAAGCCTACTGAGTCATAAATGCCTTATTGTTTTGGTAAATTTTAATCATGGAAGGCATATCGAAAAATTCAACAGCTCGAGAAAAACTCTCTAATTCTATAATTGTCCAGGGAACATATCTGTAATAGCAGACCATGTACCATGCAATCTTATACTTAAAACTTGGTTTATTCTCTTGTAATAACTTACTTAATTTATTCTTATTCATTGAAAATATCTTTTTTTACCATATACTTTTTGTTTAATTCTTTTAAAATTACAATATCAAAATAATTCATTACTTTTTCCTCTTTTTCTAATTTTTGAACAGTAGTTTTATACATCTTCCTAAACAATTCACCAGTAATAATATTTAATAATGCCATAGCGGCTACATTAGAATTATGAAATGTAAACCCTTCATAAGGACAGAATAAACAAAAATCTGAAATTTTATACAAGGGGGATATTTCGCTATCCGTAATCGACACAATTTTTACACCTTGCTTCTTGGCAAATTTACAAAAATTAACCGTACTATTCACATAGCGGGGAAAGCTAATAGCAACTATCACATCCTTTGGACCAATTCCAATTAGATTGTCATAAATTGTTCCATCAATATCATTAACAAAATGGATTTTTGAAAACATCTTTTTCATCTTGAAAAATAAAAAATGGGCTAGTGAAAAAGAATTTCTATTCCCGATAATAATTATTTTGTCAGCGTTTATTATGTAACCTAAAAATTTATTTACTAAAACTTCATTCAATAATTCAACTAATTTATTAATATTACCTATATCTTTTCTTAAAGAATTTTGTATCAATGAATTCATTTTTTGTGATGCAAATTTTTTTGCTTTTACTAATTGACTTGAATTATTAATTCTTAACATCAGATTTTCTTGTAATTTCTTTTTTAACTCTGTAAATCCAGAATAGCCAATTTCTCTTGAAAAACGAACAATGGACGAAGGAGTTGTGTTTATAGCTCTTGAAATCTCATCAGCATTCATGAAAACAATCTTATCTACATTGTTTAATATAAAAGAGGCAATTCTTTTTTGTGTAGGAGTTAAAAAATCATATTTTTTTCTAAATAACTTTAAAACATCCATTTTAAACCTCCATTTTATTATTTATAACAATTTTTGTTGCTTTTTATTAGTTATAACAATTTTTGTTGCATTTGTCAAGAAAAAATATATCCTATTTCAGTTTTTTTTTAAAAATGAACACCCAAAAAACTAAAATATATTGTTTTGCACGGGTATTAAAAATTTAAAACTGTAAAAAATTCAGATCACAAAGGGATTGTGAGGGATTGTGGGAGCTTGTAATGGCACTTTTCATATTCCCTCTTGATTTTTTTAATAGCTCTACTCGCTATGGTATAATGTGCGCCAATATATTCTGCTATGTCTTTTAAGATATAGCCATACTGAAGGTGAGCCTTATACATTGCCTTATCTTTTGACTTCTTGTCCAGATATTTTTAAAAAATCTCATTCCTATTAAAAAAGTTCTTGTTTTGTGTTTTCTCTGGAGGTGATACGATAAACTGCTCCTGGAAATTTTATCCATAATGGCCTAATTGTGCTACCTATATAGTATAGTCTTTGTTATATTATTGACCTACCCCCCTTTTTTTTGCTACTCCTTTTCCTCTAACTGTATTGGCATCAAGATGAAGGGTTACTTCGATAATAGCTTCGCCGGATTTCAATTGGTAATTAATCTTGGGAAGTAATTGCGGGAAAAAAGCATCAATGACACTTCCCCGGATTGCTCTTATTTGGCCTTTGTTCATTTTCTTATTATCCATTCGGACTATCTCCAATAATCGCTATCTATCCATTTAAGTTTTAATTTATTATAACATACACAATGACTAAATCAATTTTGATAAATGTATTTTTCATTGGGCAGAATATTGATGAATCTTAATGATATTAGAATTGAATACTTCTTTGTAAACAGATATTTTACATTTTAGTTTGAATGA
>SDBU01006211.1_pt1 | contig 14119 bp, 5 predicted proteins | sample 2277071 | NCBI WGS metagenome assembly SDBU01 (sample SAMN10397929, study PRJNA504765) | marine sediment metagenome | isolation source: marine sediment core GS08_GC12, 126 cmbsf | place: Arctic Ocean: Gakkel Ridge, Loki's castle | collected 2008
TGAAATTTCTGTGATTACTGGCGCATTGGAATACAGAAAACCTTCTTTAAGTATATAGCTTTGTCCATCAGGATTTTCTACAATGACATCCACGGCATGCGGCAGTTCCACCTGCTGCGCTAATTTGGGTGCAACGGCTTCAATAAACGCTTCTGATATGTTTATTATCCCCGCGGTCATGTCGCCAAAAGTGACTGTTGCGCCTTGGATAAAGCCTGTGCCCTTGATAGTTACCAGTGTTCTTCCTTTTGGATTACCGCCCTTTGGTGAAATCTCTGTGATTACTGGTGCATTAGCGTAAGTAAAGCTTTCTTTAAGTATATCAGTTTGCCCATCGGGATTTTCCACCACGACATCTACTGCATATGGCAGTTGAACTCGCGGCTCCAGTTTGGGTGTAGTAACCTTGATTTCTGTTGGTGAAAAGGTGTTTACTTTTGCAGGCTTGTCACCAAAAGTGATTGTTGCACCCTGGAGAAAGTCTTTGCCCTTGACAGTTACCAGTGTTTCTTTGTTTGGGTTGCCACCTATTGGTGAAATCTCTGTGATTACTGGCACATCGGCGTAGTAAAAACCTTCTTTAAGTGTATTGCTTTGCCGGTCTGGATTTTCTACCACAACATCGACTGCATATGGAAGTTGGACCGGCTGCTCAAGTTTAGGAGCAAAGGCTTTGATTACATTTTCTGATAGGTTTGTTATCCCTGCAGATATGTTGCCAAAAGTGACTTTTGCACCTTTGATAAAGCCCGCACCCTTGATTGTTACCAATATTCCTCCTTTTGGATTACCGCCCATCGGTGAAATGTCTGTGATTGTTGGCGGATTAGCGTAAGTAAAACCTTTTTTAAGTATATCAGTTTGCCCATCGGGATTTTCCACCACGACATCTACTGCATAAGGCGGTTGGAGTGTCTGTTCCAGTTTAGGCGCAACGGCTTTGATAACCTCTTTTGACAGGCTTATTATCCCTGCAGGCCTGCCATCAAATGTGACGGTTGCGCCTTCGATAAAGCCTGTGCCCTCAATAGTTACCGGGGTTTCCTCGTTCGGGTTACCGCCGATTGGAAAGATGGATTTTATTTGCGGTGACCAGAAACTTGTGACAAAGACGTCAGGGTTTCCAGCATTACTGCTTTGATACGGATTTTGGGTAGGGAAGCTAAAAGAGTAGGTGTATCCCGTGATATAAGCATTCCCCCAACTATCCACGACGATGCCATAGCCGTGATCCGAATCACTCCCGCCAAGGTAGGTGGAGTAGATGAGTGTGTTTCCACTGCTATTTAGCTTGGTCACAAAGGCCTCCTTGTCTCCAGCGCTACTGCCTTGATACGGATTTTGGATGGGGAAGTCAGAAGAGTTAGTGTATCCTGTCACATAAGCATTCCCCCAACTATCCACAGCGATGCTATGTCCCCTCTCATTACCACTCCCGCCCAGATATGTGGAGTAGATGAGCGTGTTTCCACTGCTATTTAGCTTGGTCACAAAGGCATCACTGTTTTCAGCATTACTGTCTTGATACGGATTTTGGATGGGGAAGTCAGAAGATTCAGTCCATCCCGTTACACAAGCATTCCCTGAAATATCCACGGCGATGCCTTTGCCGAAATCACTACCACTCCCACCCAGGTATGTGGAGTAGATGAGAGCGTTTCCACTGCTATTTAGCTTGGTCACAAAGGCATCCCAGTCTCCAGCATTACTGTCTTGATACGGATTTTGGACGGGGAAGTCAGAAGAATTAGTGTATCCTGTTAAATAAGCATTCCCTGAACTATCCACGGCAATGCCATAGCCGTAATCCGAATCACTCCCGCCAAGGTAGGTGGAGTAGATGAGTGTGTTTCCACTGCTATTTAGCCTGGTCACAAAGGCATCCCAGTCTCCAGCATTGCTGCCTTGATACGGATTTTGGACGGGAAAGTCAGAAGAGCGAGTGTATCCTGTCACATAAGCATTCCCTGCACTATCCACGGCGATGCTATGTCCCCTCTCATTACCACTCCCGCCCAGATATGTGGAGTAGATGAGCGTATTTCCACTGCTATTTAGCTTGGTCACAAAGGCATTCCAGCCTCCAGGATTGCTGCCTTGATACGGATTTTGGACGGGAAAGTCAGAAGAGCGAGTGTATCCTGTCACATAAACATTCCCTGCACTATCCACGGCGATGCCATAGCCGTAATCCGAATCACTCCCGCCAAGGTAGGTGGAGTAGCCTGGGTCGAGTGTCAGCATGAAGTTTGAGTCATAATCTCCAATCGCAAAACCGACTCTCTTTTCACCTATCAGACGAAACGAGATATCAACCTCTTTTCTTACGCCATTAATTTCCTGATAAGCGATAGGCGTTGCATCGCGCATTTCGCCCCATTCCGTTTGGATGACCAATTCACCCGTCGCAGTATCTATGGAAACACCTTCGATGCCATCGTATATCATCTGGATTTGATTTGGATCGGCACCTGGCTGAAGATAAAACGTGTACTTCAGGCGTCGTTGGTCACCGTTATACACTAGATCGATTCCAGGATAGACTTCGCGATAGACGACTTCTTTGAATGTTGGGATATCCGTCTGCCACAATGCGGGGTCATTCCCTATAAAATAATTGACTTTTCCTTTTAATTCACCGCGCGCTTTTGGTCGGACACGTTTATCTTCCGAAAATTTTAGGGAGATCGAAGTAGAAACCGAGTTTTTCCCAAAAACTCGGTTTCTAAAACCAAACACCAAACCTTGTTCCGTACAATAAACTGTTGCTCCTTCACTTTTGGCGTAATAGATTACTTCTTCAGAAAATTGCCCTTGATTAGCGACAAAATGCAAAGGTAGTTTGCCAAACAGTGATAAAAGATTCGATCTTGTGGCTTCATCGACAGGTTGTTCCTGTTGCTTATGCAGATATTCTATCTGTCCAAAGGCTCCTGGTAAACACGTAGGTTGACTCCTACTTGGGTAAATACATAGGTCGATTCCTACGCCCAATCCAACAATGAATATAATTAGAAAGAATATAATTGATTTCATAAGTAGTGTCTTCTTATTACACCTAACGGAATTTGGGACGGATGAAAACCAGTCCTGTTCGCTTTGCTCCGAGTTCTTCTATGAACGGGAATCCACTTCACTGCTGAACTGATGTTACTATTACACTGTCACACTAATACTGATATGTAGAGCGATCTGTTAGATCGCTTTTGAAAACTAGGCTCTACCAGTCACTACAAAAGTAACAATGCACTATGCTGTTTGCAAGAATCACCCCGAGTATTATCAGCAACAGGCTAATCTTCCACTTTATAGAAGAAAAAGATTTTACGACACCCTTGCAACGAACACTAAGGAATGCCTATCAAATAACTTCCACATTTGATGATTGTTAAGATTAGAGGCTGAGGCTTAGGCAGAGCTTTTCCTCTATCTTAGCTTTAGCCTTAGCCTCTGTCGCAAAAATGACCAATTTGCCTACCTGACCAGGAAATCTACCCTTTTAGATTCAGTGCGTCATTCTTCAAAAATATGTAACACTCGTTCCATCAAGAAGATGGGAATTTGTTATTGAAAGTTGATGAAGTTGTGGCATTGCGATGTGGGACAAAACCACATCGCAACGCCGGTTTGGTTTTATTTTACTTCACTATTGAGGACAAACTCCCCACCACTACCTTTACCACAACGGTAGCTTACAATCATTTTACACCTATAATAAGTAGGAGTATCCACTTTTTCAACTATCAATTCAATATCAAAGATGGCAAACTTACCAAATCGCATGTTTCCAATATGGTAAGGAATATCTATGTCGTTTTCTACATTCCTGTAATTGATACTTGTGATCTCTGCCTCATCCGTTGTTGTGATATCAACCCAATCGCCTGATTTAGGAGGGCTTTCTTTTTGGATTATGCATTCGCGGAACTCAACTTCTTCAACTTCCCCCTTCGTAGTCTCAAATTTAACCGTAAGAGACTCCGTCGTCGGTTCTGCAACATAAAAAGGTGCACCACCGGTAAGCGTTAACTGACATATATATTCGACTTTGATTGGGAATTCACAAGTTAGCGGTTTATTCACTTTACTAAGTTTCGCTGTAATCTTGCGTATACCAGAATCCGTTCCTTCGACTGTAAAAGTGAATTGGTTATCCCCTGGTTTGATTGTCGAAGTATTCCAGGTAATCTTACCACCTGATTCACCATACGGCGGGGATTTATCAGGCGTTGGATTTGCAATAACATATCTCACTATTTCCGGCAATGTTACCGTTAAATCATAATCACCTTCCACGTCATAGCTACATTTATTTTCCACCACTAGAGTAATAGTGGCTTCTTTTTTCTTTGGTGCATAGGAATCTATCTCGAGTTCGATTGTGTCAGGATAAATATATGGTTGCACACCATATTCTGTTATTACCTCCGTCTCTTCGCATTTCAAAACAAGATTTGGTTTCACATCAAGGATGCATGGTGTGTCAACTTCAGCGTATACGCACTTCGCTGACTCCGCTTTCGCCCTGACTGGCCATGTACCTACTTTTTTAGCCGTCAACGTAGCACTGACTTGTGCAGACCTCCCCGAAGGCAAATATTCCACTGAATCCGGAGGTTGGACAAGGTCAAAAGCTTCAGAAGGATATTCAAGAGTTACCTTCACGTTTTCTGCCGCGCAATCCCCCTTATTCTCCACTGTGATGTCGAATGTCACCTCATCACAAACACCGAATGAACCATTGGTGCCACTACCTTTCGGGCAAGGCATGGCAATTGATAGGAATGCACTGCCCCACTCTTTGGTGACATCTTGGCTGGCAACGCGTACGTCACCTTCTCCCTCCCTTGGTGGTCGGAAGTATTCCACTGTTATAGTATTTGGGGGAATTACCGGACTTGGCCCCGGGAGAGGAGAAACTAATTTGATAGTTGCCGGTGCCTCTCCTTTGTCATTGCTTGTAACCTCAATGGTTGTCCTATTATTTTCATCCCAAACCGCTCTGGGACCGCCGGGTTTGATGGTGTAACGCACTTTTATACCCGGCAAGGGACTTCCGTCAAGCGTTTTGATAACTCTCGACACTAACTTCTCTTCGTTTTCACCCAGGGGTGCTAAACAGTAGTTGATACAAGTCAGCTTGGTGGGCGGTGGTATCAACTTTATGTCTGTCCAATATTTTATCGCAAAGATTTTGTGCCTTTTGTCTCTGGGAATTGCTGGAGCGAATGCGGTGATGTCCGTGTCTCCTTCTGCAACAGAGGTAATCACAATCCACGTTTCGCCTTCCTCAATGGTTATATCCGTTCCATTTGGTCCAAGTCCTTTAAGCTGTGGCGGCGTTTCACGCTCACTGTTGGTAAACGTGAGAGCAAACTTGTTATCTACTTTGATTTGCGGTGCTGCTTCCGGATTTGGAGCAGCAGGAACATCCCGGTGTCCTGGGTCATCGGTTTCAATGATATCACCCACCGCGCCAGGCCAGGTATTGAGTATCCATTCTACTCTTATATCCGGAACAGGATTACCATCAGCATCCTTGACCTTGACCACGATTACATTTTGTTCTTGTAGAGGGTCGGAGAACTCAATTTCTTTCCTCTCCCTATGACCACCATCGTCTTCAATTTCAATCCAGACAATTTCCGCTGGATCGCCTGGAAGATCGCCCGCTTGCTCACCGGCCACGGGAGCTGATGAATCGGAAATCTCTGGTTTTACAGGCATCTCCTCATCCTCACCGCAACCGAAAAAGTTGATTACTATTGCTACCATTAGCAATATACCGAAAATTTTTATAGCTTTAAACAACCTCATTTTATTCCTCCTCAAGCAGAGAATCTCCGGAAGGCGACTGTATCGTTTTCGAGAATCTGTAATAAGGCAGCATCATAGTGAATCTATAAATTACGATGACGTAGAAGAGTAACAGAAGCACTTGCATTTTGTATCTTGTATCAAGAAATTTTCATTTTAAGCTTGACATAAGGAGTCTTGTATTTTGCAGTTCGTTCAATTATACTATGAGAGGCAAAACAAAAAATCCCTTTCAAGATGCTTCAATCATTAAGTTCACAGGAATGAGTAGATACATTCAACGCGGATTTACACGCCCAAGTTCCTCATATAACCCAATCCCCGGTCTTCCCTGTCTTCTCTGGGATTCGGCATATCTTTTCAGATAGTCTGATTCAGCAAACTTTTTGACATCCTCTGTTTCCAAATGATAGATCTCTCGTCCGCCGCTTAACTCAGAAGCCTTCAAATAACATTTTTGGGCACCGTCAAAATCTCCACTTGCTTCAGAAATAAGCCCGGCGATGTAATAGATATTGGGGTAGTTGTGTTCTGCGCGCGCGGCATCAAGCAAAGAACTTTTGGCTTTTTCCAGATCTCCCTGGACAAAGAAATTGTATGCTTCACCAACGAGTCGTTCAGCAGCTTGATTATAACTCAAAGAAAATTCAGCGGATTGGAGTTTTCTTCCTCTTGCGTATGCGGATACAATATATGTGGCAGGATAAAACTGATGTTCTCTCGGTTTTAATATGTAGCGGATATTATGCCGGTCTTCCATCTGCATATCCTGATAACTTTTTTCTAGTCTTTTAATCTCTCTTGAGCCTATTTTTTCAAAACAAATTAGCTTGGGTTGTACTGCCTTTACACTTTCAATTCGCACATCATCCGAGACATCAATGCGAATAACGATATCGTCCGTGGTTTCAAATTTATCGTCTGTGTCCACTTCTTTGTCCTCTTGCAATTTTCTCATAGAAATAGCCGTCTCATGTCTATTCCATCTTAGATTTAAAGCAACTCTGTGAGTATTTTCGAGAAAAGAGTGCTGTTCAAAAGAATAGTTGAAGAACAAACTCCCAAATCCTATGCCGGCTCCAGCTTTCAAAAAATTCACGCTGGTGCTGGGATAATGTTCAAAGCCTATGTAAATGTTAAAATCTACTCCATATTGAGGCTTCCATTCATTCCAACTGTATTCCATGCTTGCTGCCCATTTGGAGGAGTTTTTAGATGCGCCGCGAGAGTATGCAGTTGCTATATTAAACACTCCCCATTTATTGAATCCTCCACCGAATGCGGAAGCAATAGTATATCGGCGTGTTGGGCTTTCAATGGTATCAAAAGCATTGCGCGCGGCCGCGCCAAATCGCACCCAACATTCGTACTGTTCACCGGCTTTTACAATCCACCTGTTGCTCAACCATCCTAATGTGATTCCCCAATCATTGGAGGGCATTTCGGTTTGGATTCGGAATATATTCCCAGAAATCCCTACTGAACCCAGTTTCCACAATTGCCTGCTTACAGAAGGCGATATTTTATATTCTGCATAGCTCGAATTTTGGGATTCAATATTACCTACTATGTCCGACTTTATAATTTTACTAGTACCCAGCCAATCCAAACTGATTCCTCCACCCCAGGGATAATCACTGAAAACAAAGCTGAAAAAGTTATAGTTTATGTCTGAAATGCCGGTGAATCCGCTGAATAAGTTAATGCGGGATGCTGTTGCGTTGTATTTATTGGTAAGCTCTGAGATTCCTGCTGGATTCCAGTGTATCGCAGATGTATCATCCGCGATTGCGACGAAGGATTCGCCGAAGACAGAAGAACGTCCACCGATACCTGTATTAGTGAAAACGCCCTGTGTTTTGGCAAAACTCGATAGGCTAATGCCTAGTATTGATATAATCGCCAATGTTAAAATATAAAGTCGATTCATTTCATGCCTTTTGTTCCGCTGGGGTTGCACTCCAGCGGTGGATTCGTTAGGGGTACAACCCCTTCCGAACAGCAAGTCGATTCATCTTATGCTCTTCTTTCGCTGCTCAAACAACTGAGCGAAATCTGCTCTACCTAAGGCTTGGGAAATTTGTATAGCAGTTTCCAACATTTCCAGGGTTTGTAGCGAGGGATTTTGAAGTAAATCCATACATAACCCCCCAGACAAGTTCCTCTTCAATTTCTATATTCTCTGAGACATGCTCACCAGAATCTATATCAATGGACTTCACCGTAGTTTCGTTCATGACGGTGATTTTCAATTCATGTCTTCCTTGCAATATTTTTTCGATAGACAATGGCAACGTTTTTCCTCGTAGCTCACCATCGAGAAAGATTTCCGCGTATATTGCCATATTTTCTATTTTTTTGTTCTCAATATTGGCGTGCGCATTAATGTCGATGACGCAGGGTTGAATAGGTAAGACGGCTGTAGCTTTGTATTCATTGGGGCTTATTTTGATGGGTTTAATTTTCTCTTTGGGAACATATTGATTGCCATACTTTTCAAATGTGAGTTGAAGGGTGGTGTCTTTCTCTATCAGCATACGCTGTTTGACTTCAATAACACCTTCAGAATTAGTAGTGCCCGGAAATGTTATGTCGCCCATCTGGACAATCATGCCCGGCAAAAGCGCGCCTTTTTCATCTGTAACATTAATCTTGATGGAGACAAAAGGCGGAATCGGCAGTTTCACGACTAATTTGTTGCCAACTTGTGTTACCCTTTCCCTGGGCGAAACGAGCTTGAAGTTTGCTTCGCCTAGAATCTTTATAATGACATTCATTCTTTCGAGCTTACTATCCCATCTTTTCTCAAAGGTAAGCGTAACTTTATCATCCGCCCTTTTTACCAGCGACAAACGAGCTTGTCCATTATCAGATGTCTTTGTGATATTTTTATCATCCACCAGGATTTGAACATCTGGAATTGGGGCATCGGAAACATCAACCGTTTCGACTGTAATCTGAAGGACTTGCATCACCACTGAAATTTTGTAGCTGTTCTCCGCGCTGGAATCGGGTTGAATTTCAAATGTAGTGAGGGAATCCACGCGTCCATCTCTCCCAAGCTCTATCCTTTCCAATTCATCTGAGACAACCCGCGCTTTCCCCTTTACGATTCCATTTTGTCCAGTTTTATCCCCTATCTGTATTCCATTTAGTTTTACAACAACATCAGGAATAGCTTCATCATATTGGCTTTTCACTTCGATGGAATAAGAATGTTCAGCAGGGACTAATTGGATTTCAGGTGAGTAGCTATTGTTACTTCCAATGGTGATATCTATCTGTTTCGTCTCATATCCTTTCCTCGAAACCTTGACTCGTATATTCTCCTCAGGATTAACAATATCCTTTTCAAAAATCCCATCTTTGTTATCATCGCTGACCGGCTGCCCATCTATAAACACTTGAGCATCTGATAATCGTTTCCCTGTTGCATTTGTCACCGTAAGGGAAATCTTGACAAGCCGCACTACTTCGATGTTGCCAAAGGAAATGTCCTCATTAAATTCACCGACATCCTCTCTCTTTCTTGATTCCGGCTTTATACCTTCGGCTGATATGCGAATTTCGAGTTGCCCTTTCAATGGTCCATATTTGCTCCAATCATTTAATACAATCACTCCATTGTCGTTTATCGTAGTTTCATAAGGCGTGTTGGCAATTACAACTTTTGCCTTGTGAACAGGCAACCGAGATTTTCCGTAGATGATTCTGCCTTTAACAGAAACCTGTGTTAATGCGCCAGCATTAATAGAAAGCCTTCCAGACCTCTTTATTTCGATTTTGCTATTCTTATTGTCCCATACATTATAACCGCGCTTTCTCAACTCTATCCGGTAAGAGCCTTTCGGCAGGATGAGGATATTCAAATCTTCTGTTCTTACTGCTTCTACTGGTTTATTATCAATAAATATTTCGACATTTAGAGGTTCAGACTTAATTTCCAATAGCGGTTGGACAATAGAGAGCTTTTTGGCATCGTCTTCCCCGATAAGATTCAGTGTCGGGGGTTTTGCCTTCTCTTTCACATACCGATAAATTTCATATAAGGTTACAATGCCATTGCCTTTGTCAGATTCACTCTCGGCGAATTGTGTAAAAAAGTCAGTGAATACGCCGTCCTTGATTGTTTCCTCCGGAACGCAGGCTTCAAAGACGATGCTTCCAGGTGGGAGAAAATCCGTTTGAGTAATGCCATCCAAATATTTACCTTCCGCGCCTACATCATCAGTAGTTATGCCTTTCTCCTCATCAGACGTTCCAGAATAGCAACTATCAATGATGATTACTGCTCTTTTGGAATTTAACATCTTCAAATACCGTCCGATTTCATCATCCCTCAAGAAATTTTTCTTTGTCCTTCGCACAGCATCGTATGGCAATAAGCATTCATCCAAACCATCCTGCTGTTCATCCGGAAACATACTATCCTTGACACGCGTCCCACGCCCTGAAAAATAGAACACGACTAAATCATCCGGCTTAACCTGGCCTAGCAAGGACTGGAAAGCCTCGTTAATTCCCTGATATGTAGCTTGAGTGTCCGTCAAAGCGGTGATGTGTTCATTAAGGAAGCTGCCGCGTTTGGTAAGAAGGTCCTGCATATTTTTTACATCATCAGTAGCAGGCGCTTTCAGCGGTTCAATTGCAGAATCAGAATAGACACTGACACCCACTAAAATTGCCCATTGTTGGCGGAAGGAGGTTAGTTCTGCTTCCGCGATGGAAAATTCACTGGAAACAAGTAATAACAAAAGGAAAACTTCAATAATTTTTTTCATTTATTCATCCTCTTCATCCTTGCTAGTCGGTATTATTTTTACTAACTTAAATAATTTCACCGTAAGTTTGTAATAAGTTGTCTCTTGGATAATGTTAACAAATCTTCCCGCGAAAAATATGATAGCAGAAAATAAAACAAAGGTTGCTATACAAACACCTCCAGTAGCAAATTTTCCTATTTTGCTTACTGCCCAAGCAACTTCAGCAAATATAGCAGTTAACGCTATAAATGGTACGCCTACTCCCCAAATTAATTTTTTCACATCATTTGTAGCACTATCGTTTGATTTTCCTCTATCTTCCACCATATTCTTTTTTACACTACGGTTGTTTGATTCTTCGTCTTCCTCTATTTTTTCTTCCGGGAAGATAGCTTGGGCAATGTTGGAAAATACTTTTTCCCTTTCATCTCTGCTTAACTGACTGAGTGGTTGATCAGGAGGATTCAATCCTTGAAAATCAGTTAGAGAAACTTTTTTCCCGTCTATATCCCAATATTTGTTGGTTACATTTGAAGGTCGCACATGAAGGCACATGATGCAACATTCGTCACCCTCTGACTTTGCTAGCAGTTTAGGCAATTCGACTTGCGTTGTGAACTTAGAATCCAAGAAACTTTGCGAAATAAGAAGCAATGCAACCCTAGCTTGACTAAGAGCTTGCTCAATTTCTTCTCGCCACTTGTTTCCAATATCGATTTTTTGATCGTGCCAGATGTCAATCTCACTATTACGAGCAAGTGGTTCCAAAAGGGTTCTGATTTCTTCAAAATAATCATTATCTTTGCGGCTGTAGGAGATGAATACAGTATGCTTAATACGGTTTACTTTATTTTGGTTCGCGAGGGAAGGAATATGAATCCCTGTAGAAAGGAATTGAGGATAGAACGAGAATCGTAGGCAGACATGATTATCTTTCCAAAACACATAGCCATAGTCAGCAAGAAACCCCACAGCATTTTTCACATCTGTCTGTGCATAGCCAGTCAAATTGACAATTTTATTCAGAGAAAGACTAACTTCTGATTGGTAAACTTGCGTCAGGATATTCTGCTGAACAGATGTTAACCTGGAATAGTCGTCTTTGATTATACCTACCAGAGCCGGATTGCGCGATAGTTGGTCACAGCAATCCCGCAAAAGCCTTTCGTTTACTTCCCCGCCATCGTCTCCAACGCTATCTTCAAGTTTTGATCCAAGCTCATGTAAAATTAGCGGATGACCGTCGGACCATTGAACTGCTTTATTGAGAACGTCATCAGATATCGGATTGCGCCAACCGTTAATCTGGTCACAACGCAAGAGTGCGAGGGCATCATTATCATCCAAACCAGATAGCGGTATCCAGCGAAATGTTGAGAGGAAATGGCTGCATTTGCCTCTGACATCAAAGAGAGCAGAGAGTGTTTGCGTTGAGGCAATGACGAATCGGAATTTATCAATGTCGTGAATTTGATCACGGAGACGTTCAAGGAAACCAGAGTCGTTCTGTTCTAAGTCAATAAGCCGCTCTACTTCGTCCCAAAGAAACATTACATCAAATCCTTTGTCGGCAAGTCTCTCTACAAGTTCGCGGAAACACTCTCCGGGATTCTGGTTATCAAACTCCTCAAGTTGGATGCCAACTCTATTGAAGTGTGTTTTATGCTTGCGAAAGAAACTGTTAAATAACATCTCGCCGGAGACTTTCTGTTCCTCTAAGTAAGCAAGACTGAAAAACAACGGCATCTGGTTGTCTTCATGATATTCTTTCTCCAACCAATGTAGGAGCGATGTTTTTCCTATCCGCCGCTGACCGCAAACCCAGGTCCAAGGCTGACTCATAATAGACTGAACTTCGTCCTTACGTCCATAAAAGTTATTATCCCTAGCTGGTTGGCCTACTACATACTTACTTCTCATACCTTTTCCTCCTGGTGCTCATAGGTTTTCATTTCAATTGACGTGTAAAGATCCTCTAATGTTATCCGTTTTGTCACACGACCAGCCACATACTTGTAGTGAAGAATATCGCTGCAAATAGACTGAATGGAAAATGGTCGTCCTTGTGCTCGGGCGATAATGTGTTCAATAGCGTCTTCATCGTAGCGGAAGAGACCTAGTACAGGTTCCACAATGAGTTCTTTAGCCTCTGTTGGTGTCAAAGGTTCCACTTCGATAATCGAAAGAAAGTTCCACCACGGACTCAGGTTAGTTTGGTCACGGTACCTTGGGATACTTCGTCCGCTTAAGACAGTGTTGACCAATGGTTGTTCAATAAAGACTGCTCTAAGTTTTAATAACGTATCGTAGTCGAAATTATCCATAATAGTGATTTCGTCAATCTGGAATATGATAATTGGCTCGCGCGGTGAAAAGGCGTCGCACCAATATTCGAGAATAACCTTAATATCTCCAAGAAAAGATAGGGAATCGTAATCAGCGAGAGATTGTGACCATTGGTATTCCAGGTTGTCGAGAATATCCCGCGGGACTTCACGTTCTTCCGCTAACTGAACTAGATATTGGCCTAAGAAGTGGAAAAAGTGGTCTTCATTTCTTCCTAGATGCTCCAGATTAATGAATACGGGAAGAAATACATACTCGGGATCGTCAAGTGATTCTAGCAATTGTTTAAACTGGATTTGGATTGAAGTTTTGCCTATTCGAAAGTCGCCAACTAGCGCGTAGCTATTTTTATCAATGCTGTCTCGAAGTTTTTCTAGAAGTTCCCTACGGCCGAAGAAGTGGGAAGGGTTATGAATGGGATCACCCACAATGTAAGGAATTTCCCTGCGTCGGAGACGTTCATTCAGAACAGCACGACGTTTAATATACCGGAGTCCCAGGACAATTATACTGGATAGAAGTATCACTGGGAGTAAAATTATTGCTGTTATAGATAACCACCAAAACACCGTGTGGGATTCAGTAACTTTTAGCAATTCGATTGTTCTCATATCCACATCATTATTAGGTTCCTCAATCTTAATGATTTTGCTGGATTGTTCATATCCTTCGGATTGGAAGGAAATTTCGTAATCTCCAACAACTGAAGGATACTCTTGCCAATCGCTGAACTGAAAATTTCCATTAGAATCGGTTGTCGCTTCGCCAATTATTAAATCTTTCGTCTTTAGCTTCAAAGTCACCCGTGCGCCTTCTATCGGCTTCTTCGATTTATCTACTAGCCTGCCTTTGACAACAATAGGATTCAACGTAGCTCTAATCTCTTCTTGTTTGCCCGGTTTGGATGCTTTAAGCCTGGATGACCAATCATGGTAACCCGCTTTCTTCAGTTGAAGTTGATGTTCCTGGGTATCAAGGAGGATGACATTATTCGGAGTGGTGATTTTTTTATCTTTCCCATCGACAAAGATTTGAGCGTTCGGCGGCTCAGAGAAGGTAGGCACATAGGGTGGGATGATAGGAGTTTCCGCCGCTATTTTTCCGGTCGCGGCGCAAGAATAGCTGATGACTTGTATCCCGACCTTGAGGAAGACGGACTCGATGAATGTCTATTGCCTTATGATGCAAAGAGA
>SDBU01006212.1_pt1 | contig 14119 bp, 13 predicted proteins | sample 2277071 | NCBI WGS metagenome assembly SDBU01 (sample SAMN10397929, study PRJNA504765) | marine sediment metagenome | isolation source: marine sediment core GS08_GC12, 126 cmbsf | place: Arctic Ocean: Gakkel Ridge, Loki's castle | collected 2008
GTCAAAGAGAGAGAAAGGTTTTTCTCCTTGGCCAGGGATCCAGAGAAAAACGAATTGGCCGGGCAAGGTGTCAAATTGGCCGTCAAGTTGAAGGGTAAAAAGATCTTTGTTAAGAATTGTTTTTTTGGTGATTTTGAAAGGTTTGTAGTTGCAGAAAAGTTTAGTCTTGAGCTTATGACTGGCCAGATTGGTAAGGTTTTCGACATCTTTTTCGAGTAATTTGAAATATTTTTTGATGTCATTGGTACTCATGCCGGCCAGGGCACTGCCGATGCCAAAGAAATTAGCTCCAACTTGCCGATAGTTTTTGATGTCTTGGGCGGATGAAATCCCACCACAGGCAATGATTGGTTTTGAGGTTAAGGATCGGATTTGTTTGATTGATTTTAAAACTAAAGGAAGGATGGCCTTGCCCGAAACTCCGCCGAGTTTATTGGTCAATATGGGTTGACCGTCATGAAGGTGCAAGCCGGGACCTAAAGTGTTGGAGCAAACAAAGCCGTTGATACCACCATCGAGGGCGGCTTTGACAATAATTTCTAAGGGCATATCGGCAGAAAGCTTGATGAGAGTGGGTTTGCCCAGAGAAACGACTGCTTTGGTGATTTTAAAAACTATATCAGGATCAGTACCGATACTACGACCATAACCTTTGGCGTGAGGGCAAGAGGCGTTGATTTCAAAACCGTCAACAAAAGGGGCGAGTTTTTTGGCAACATATAAAAAATCTTTATGATTACCACCAAAAATAGAACATAAGAGAAATTTGTCATCAGCTAATTTTAGTTGGTGTAACTGTTTGGCAAAGGTATCGGCTCCAGGGTTGGTTAAACCGACAGCATTAACCCAAGAGAGATGATCAAATTGGGCTATGATGGGTTCGCGATTGCCCAGTTGTGGTTCTGGTCCGATGCTTTTGGTAGTCAGAATACCAATTTGGGGAACTTTTTGAGCGATTAGCTGGAGTGTAGAGGTCTGGGTGGTGATAATACCTGAGGGAATGGTGAAGGGGCCGCTGATTTTTTTGCCAATAATTTTACCTGGTTTGAATTTTTGATATGCCTGAGGTAAAAGTTTGATAGCGTCGGAGAGACAGTATAATTTGATACCCTGTTTACTGACCAAATCTTTGACACTTTGACCGGCATCGGTTTTTTCCATGCGGTTGGTAAGGGTTATAATAGCGATAATATCTATCTTGGATTCTTTTAGGCCTTTTATTGTTTGGAGCAATGAACCACCGCTAGTAGTAACATCTTCAACGACAATAGTTTTGCCCTCAGGAATGCCGATAAAAAATCTGTCTTGGGGCTGACCATGCTCTTTTGGTTTGCCTCTGCCCATGGCCAGAGGATATTTTTTTGAGGGGTAGTCCGGCTGAGAGGTGGCCCATTTGTATTGGGCGATAACTCCCAGTTTGGTAGGTCCTTCGGGGACGGCATAAAAACAATTTGGCTTGAGGCCAATATCTTTGACAAAGTTGATGACAAAATCGGTCAGTTGGTCTAAAAGATAAACATCATTACTGACAGTACGCCAGTTGACATACCAATGAGAAATCCGACCGGATGTGAGAGTAATAGGTTGATCAAAGAAACCAATGACATTATTTTCTAAAACAAAATTTTCAAATTTTTGTTGGTTGAAATTTTTCATTTGGTCTTGTTGTAAAGTTATAACCTTTTTTTTTGATATGGTCAATGCCCTAATTTTATATAAGAAAGAATTTGGGGTAGTTTGTTATATTGTGTTTTTTGAGAAAGTGTTTATTATTACTCTAGTGAAAATGGATCGACAAGATTATCCGATAATGGCACTGGGGGGGCGTTTTTACAAAAAGAATTTAATTGCTATTGGCCAGTTTACCAGAAAAGGAGAGTTGAAAAGGCTATTTGGTCTGGCCGATAAGATGAAAAAATCGGTGGAGAAAAGGGAGGTAAGGGATGATCTTAAGGGATTTTGTATAGCAGAACTTTTTTATCAACCCAGTACCCGAACGTTTACTTCTTTTTTGGCGGCGGCGCAAAGAATGGGAGCCAGTTATGTAATACCAATCCCGGGCATGAGTGCGTACTCTTCGGCAGTTAAGGGAGAGAGTTTGGCTGATACTATTAGAACTATTGAACAAACGACGGCAGCAGATTTGATTATCTTGCGACACCCAGAAGATAATTCTTCGGCGATGGCGGCTTATTTTTCTAGAGTGCCAATTATTAATGCCGGTGCGGGCAAGATTGAACATCCGACTCAGGCTCTGTTGGACCTCTATACCATCAGACAAGAACTGGGTAGAACAAATGGCTTGACGGTTACCTTCTTGGGAGATTTGAAATACGGACGAACGGTTAAGTCATTGAGTAAATTGTTAGCGCTGGCAGATGGGAAAACGAAAATGGTGATGGTTAGTCCGCCGTCATTAAGATTGCCTAAGGATGATTTGAATTATTTAATAAAAAATAAGGTAAAAGTGAAAGAAACTGCTGATCTAAAAACGGTCTTGGCAAAAACTGATGTTTTGTACGCCACCAGAATTCAAAAAGAGTGGTTTGAGGCGGAAGGAAGAATGGATGAATATGAACGACTAAAAGGGAAGTATGATATTAATAATAAGATTATGAAATTGGCAAAAAAGAAAATGGTACTAATGCATCCCCTGCCCCGAGTGGGTGAAATAGCTTATGAGGTAGACGATGATCCAAGAGCGGCGTATTTTAGACAGATGAGAAACGGTCTTTATATTCGAATGGCCTTGTTGAGATTGATTTTGAAAAAAGAAAATTAACGGTTATGACTATTAATCTCTTAATCTCTGATTTTTTGAGGTGGAGAGTTAGTTTTTATGGGTGAGTAATAGGTGATATAATAATACTATGTCAAATGAATGGGTGGGCAGTGCTGAGGCGCGCGCCAATATTGCCCTTACAAAATATTGGGGGAATAAAGGTGGTGCAGAGACATTGGCTAACAATGATTCGATTTCGATGACGCTTGGTGATGAATGTGTAGCAAGGACTACGGTTCGTTTCTCTTCAGAATATGTAAGAGATAGAGTTGTCTTGGGGTTTGAGGGCGGGGAGGATGTTGAAGTGGCGGGCTTAAAGAAAGATCGGGTGGTTGATCAAATTAATCGTTTTAGAGAAATGGCGGGGGTTGACTTGTGTGTAAGAGTTTTATCTCATACTTCTTTTCCAGAAGGGGTCGGGATTGCCTCTTCGGCGGCTGGTTTTTCGGCTCTTACTTTGGCGACATGCGAAGCGCTTGGTCTTAAATTCGATAAAAAACAACTATCAATTCAAACTAGATGGGCAGGATCTGGGTCCGCTTGTCGGTCGGTTTTTGGTGGATTTGTGAGATGGAGGGCGGGAGAAACTAGCGAAACTTCTTATGCTGAGCAAATTGCGCCGAGTGATCATTGGGCGCTTCGTGATATTGTTGTCGGTGTTTCGAGGGGTGAAAAAAAAGTCAGTTCTCTTGAAGGCCATAGACGAGCGGTAAAAAATCCACATTATAGACAAAGATTAGAATTGATGCCAGGACGCAATACTCAGGTAGAAAGTGCAATACTGACAAGAGATTTTGAAATGTTGGCTCCGGTGGTGGAGGAAGATGCTAGAGATCTTCATGCAATTGCCTTGACATCTAATCCTCCTATTATTTATTGGAACGGAGCGACATTGGATTTAATGAGAGCGGTCCCAGAATGGCGTGATGAGGGTGTCCCCTGTTGCTATACCATGGATGCTGGCCCAAATGTACACATTATTTGTGAGGCAGAATACGAAGAAGAGGTTTTGCATCGGGTGAGTGGTCTTGGAGTGGCTCGTTTTACGTTTGTTAATGGTCCGGGTGAGGGTGCTAGGGTGGTTGACGATCATCTTTTTTGATTTTAGAGTTGAGAAAATTATTAGCAATAGACTGGGTGGGGATGAGAATTTTTGGTAAAATCCGGTATGCCTAAGGCTAAATTGATGATATGGACAAAAAATGCTATTGATAAGATGCGGTATTATAAATTGTCAAAAAAAGAAGTGGCTGAAGTTTTTGAAAAATATCAGAGGACCCAGTGGTCAATTGATGGCCAATGTACTAATTTTTATCGAGAGACTAAAAATCATGAGACCGGAGTAATGGCTAGGCAAAAGAAGGATGGCTACTGGCTGATTATATCGGCTTGGACGGTAAAACAGTATTGATTTATTTTTTGCAGTTTAGGTGCTTGAGGATCTGGGCAACTTGTTGATGAAGTTCTTTTTGGAGACGTTTGATCTCGGTAAGTTGACGGTCGGCTTTTTGGTCTAGTTTGATATCAAAATTCATTTGTTTACGGTCTTGTTTTTTGTCTTTGGCGACGGTGATCCGACGAATTTGTTCTTCTTTGTTGGCGGCCATCAAAAGGAAGATGCCAATATAGATGGCTTCAAGGGAGACTATGAGGGTGAGTAATTGAATATCCAGTTTCATAACCAGCCAGAGAGTAAACCAGATAGTGTGAAAAAGAACTCCGTGCCAGGAACCCATAAAGATGGAGATTATGTCGGTGAATTTATTAAGAATTTGATTAGGTTTTTTGGACATTGAGAAATTATAACAAAGATTGTTTGTTACAATTGCTTATGAAAAAAATAATAATCACCGGGTCGCACGGCAGGGTGGGAACGGGTATAACAGCGGCATTAAAAAAGGAATATGAAGTATTTGAAATCAATAGAAGCGGGGAGGCTAATGATCATTATTTCTTGACTGATGTGGCGGATTTTGACCGATTGAAGGAAGTGTTTGAAAAAATTGGACAAGTAGATTTTGTAATTCATTTGGCTGGGGACGCTCGGGTGGAAGCGCCTTGGCAGTCGGTATTAAAAAATAATATCATCGGTACCAGAAATGTATATGAGTGCGCTAAATTAATTGGGGTAAAAAAGGTAATATTTGCCAGTACTAATCATGTAACCGGAGGTTATGAGGGATATCCGCCAAGTTTGCATAAACAGAAAAATCCTAAAATGATTAAGGCGTCCGATCCAATCAGGCCGGACAGTGATTATGGGGTAAGTAAGGCATTTGGTGAAGCGATTGCCAGAAAATATTATGAAATTGAGGGGATCAAGTCAGCCTGTATTAGGATTGGCAGTGTTAATAAGGAGGATAGTTGTTTGGTGGATGATAGAAGAAAAAGGACTTGGTTGTCTCATAAGGATTTATTGGAGCTGATAAAGAGGGCGATGGAGTCTGAGGTTGGTTTTGGAATTTATTATGGAGTGTCAAATAATAAAGGCAGGTTTTGGGAGGTTGCTAATGCCAAAATTGATTTTGGTTGGGAACCGAAAGATCATTGTCGAGTTGACGGAGAATAATTAGAGAAGGATAAAGATTCCGAGAATGGTGATCAGAGCACCAATGACACCAATAATGGTGAGTTTTTGAGTAGAGAGAGGAGCGGAAGGTTTAGTTGACTTGGTAACGGTGGGGCTGATGTCTGAGGTGATGTGGTCTGGAGTATCAGTTGCGTGAGATGGTATGGGGGTATTGGTGGGTGGTAAAGGCACTGAGGTATTGGTTGGTTGAGGAGTAGAGGTGGATTGACCGGGGGCAGAAGTGCTAGTGGGAGGAAGCGGTACCGGGGCGTTGGTGGGACGAGGAGTAGAGGTGGCTGGAGGAGGTAGGGGGATGGGAGTATTAGTAGGTTGGGGAGTAGAGGTGGGCTGGCCGGGAGCGGAAGTATTGGTGGGCGGCAGGGGAACAGGGGTGTTGGTAGGTTGAGGGGTGTTGGTACTGGTGGCGGTGGGAGGAATTGGAGTGTTGGCGGCAGGCAGAGGGACTGGGGTGTTGGTAGGTTGGGGGGTGTTGGTGGGATAGTGTGGTCTTGATGTATTGGTGGGAAGTAAGGGAACAGAAGTGTTGGTAGGTTGAGGAGTGTTAGTGGCAGTAGGACGGGGCGTGTTAGTTGGTGGTAGGGGGATGGGAGTATTAGTGGGTGGTGGAGTGTTAGTAGGATAGTGTGGTCTGGGGGTATTGGTGGGAGGAATAGGGACGGCTGTGTTAGTTGGTTGCAGGGTATTAGTGGCAGTGGGCCGAGGGGTGGAGGTGGGAGTGTTGGTAGGTTGGGGAGTGTTGGTGGGCCGTGGTGTATTGGTGGGAGTGTTGGTGGGCCGTGGTGTATTGGTGGGAGTGTTGGTAGGTGGAATTGCTGGGGCATGAAGGTTGGCCCAAGTAACAAAGGCAGTGCCGACTTCAGTTAGGGTGGAACGGATTGGAGGTGGAGGGTCTTGGCGATGTTGGCTGGGGTTAAAAAGACTGCAATTGGGATAGATTCTGTCTGAATTTAGAGAAAACCAGGCAAATTTTTGAACCAATTTATGGCCATCGCCGGGTTTGCCGATATCAGCATCAGTGGCGGTGTTGACGTAATTTAGGGCTTGAGGAAGAAAGCCGGCATTGTCATAGCTGGGGCTACCTCTGGCGCAGGATTCGGTGATGATCAGATCTTTGTCTTGGTCTCCCCACTGTTTCATTTTTCCTCTAACTTTTTTAATTTGGCTCTTGAGATTGTCAATACTTCCAGTGTAGATGTGGAGTCGGTAAGCATCGATGGGTGGAGTGGTACCAAAATATTTCTTGTAGTAATACCTGAATTCAGCTTCTTCGAAAAAATAAGTATTATCAGAGCTTCGCATGGCGGCCAGGGCGGTCTTGTAAGACGAGTTAATGCCTTTTATCATCTGACGGCAATTGTGATAGGCAGTAGCGTATCCTGAGGTGGTGGAGGCGGCTCCATCATATATTTCATTGCCGATGAAGAAGGTGGTGCCGTCAGGAAAAAGATCGGGGCGGCCGGAAACAAAGGTTTGGAAGGTACTGTTACAATTGCCAGAATAAACCATGGGGTAAAAAGTCATACCGGAGGGAACGATAAAATTGGAGACATTGCCATAATGCCAGGTGAAAAACCAACCAGCCCGAAGTTTTTGATAGTCGTACCATTCTAATCGATCGTCGGGGGTATGAGAGTGGACGCCAACGCCTAAAAAAGAAACACCGGGAGAGACAGGAAGAGTGGCTTTGGTATCTAAATATTGAGGCTCTTCAATTTCTTTTGGCAGCAAAATTAAAGTAATGGCAACAAAGATGGTTAATAAGAGTGGGACCAGAAACTGTCTTCTCATTGACCAATGATATGATTTTTGCCAAAAATGGTCAATTGAGGGAAATATGATCTACCTCTTGTAAAAAAAGTTATGTGTAATATAATTTACCTAGTAGTTCTTTGAAATTAACTTTAAAGTCGGCAGACAGTTTTAATTTTCTTAAGATTTTTCCTAGATATGAGGCGTCTGAATACAATAAATAGGGCGAGGTGATAGTGTCAGTGTAGATACGAAATGGCGATGACTTAGTTTTTGTAGTAGTCTTTTACCTGAAAGATAATATACATGGAAATACCGGTACCGATGATTAGGCCACCAATATTGCCCTGAATAATGGAGTGGAGAGCGTTAACAAGGTGGGCATAAAATATTAATTTCCAGGATTTGGCAGTTTTATTAAATAGGCCAGGGACAGCGATGACTTCTAAAACCAGACTGGCGGCGATGATTAGAAAGGAAACATTGTAGACAATACCTTGTTTGATGCCACCAAGGTAGCTTAGAGGAGCCAGAAGGGCACTGAAACCAAGAGCAGTTAGAATTACCGGGGCAGCTAAGACAATTAAGACGATGATAAGCCAGGGAGCAAAGTTAACAATAGCTTGCTTAATATTTTCCGGTAGGCTAGGAGCTTTTTTAACTAAATAAAGCTCTAGAAAGTTTTCTAGTTGGATAAGAGGATTTTTGGGTTGAGATTTGGGTTCTTGGGGACTTTTTTTCATAGTTGAGTAAATCACATTAGTTGTCTGGCTGTCAAGTGGCGTGATATTCTTTTATATGCCAATTGTTAAGATTTTAGGGATAATTCTTTTTTCTTATGTACTGGGAAAAACGACAGATCATTTGATTAAACATGTGATGAGTTTTTCTAAGGTTTTTAAGATTGGACAGTTTGAGGCAACAGCAGTAGTTGTAGCCTTGGCTACCAGTTTGCCGGAGATTTTGGTGTCGGTGTCGTCTTCGTTGGCGGGATTATCTCAATTGGCTCTGGGTAATGCGATTGGATCTAATGTGGTTAATTTGTCATTGGTAGTAGGGATAACGGCGGTGGCAGGTAGATCACTGCATTTTAATAAGGGGGATGGGGCGATTAGGGAGAAGTTTTTGCCAATTGCCTATACATTAATCCCCTTTTTGATGCTAGGGGATGGTCAGTTGTCAAAATTTGATGGAATAGTATTGATATTAATTTATTTAATTTATATCTCCGGGTTGATAAAAAATGGGACGGGAAAAAAGGTAATAAAAAAGTCATCAAGGTCGGGGGGGGTGTCTGTTTTGGTATTGAAGATGTTTTTTTGGATAGGATTATTGCTGTTAAGCTCTCAAATGATTGTATATTTAGCTAAGTCTTTGGCGGTGGATTTTGATTTATCGGTTTTATTCGTGGGCTTGTTTCTAGTGGCAATTGGGACATCATTGCCGGAATTAATTTTTAATATCAAAGCAACGGCGAAAAGAAAGATTTCTATGAGCATGGGTAATATTGTGGGTTCTTGTGTGGCCAATTCGACTTTGGTAATAGGGTTGGCGGCGGTGATAGCCCCAATTGAGGTGACTAATTCGTATCAGATAGTTCTGCCTGGGATTGAATACTTGTTTGTTGTATTGTTAATGTTAGTTTTTGTCTGGTCAAAGCATCGATTGGATTGGTGGGAAGGGTTGGTGTTGATAATTTTGTTTGTGTATTATACGGCGGTGGGGGTGGCAATTTTTTAGTGGTGGTTTACTTTTTCGTTTTCTTCCAGATAACTTTGTTGTACATCATCCAGTTATAAGGTAGGACTAAAAAGACAATGATGAAGGGTAAGAGTAGTTGACGATATTGGGAACCAATTAGGTTAACACCAATAGTGCCGGCGGTGGTTTGAATCAATAGAGCCCCGGCGGAAGTGAGGTTGAATTGGAGGAATTTTTTGATTATGGGGACAAGACCACTGATCTTATTTTTCTTAAAGGTCCAAAGATTATTTAAGGTGAAATTACTAATAATGGCCATCTCAGTAGACAGAAGCCAGGCTAACCATTCGATTGACCAACGACGAGAGAAAAAGGCAAGAAAGGTGGCGTTGATAAGATAACCGACAAAACCGACGGTGCCAAATTTTAAAAATCTTTGAGTAAAGTCATCATGCCAACGGACTAGGAAGGCAACTCGGAAAATATCTTTGGCGGTTTGAGGTTCGATTTTGGATTGGCCGGCATTGCGGACTTTAAACTGAAGGGGGATTTCTTTGAATTTGGCTCCCATTTTTAGGATCTCGTAGAGAAGCTGGAGTTTGTAGCCAAAGCTTTTGGTAAGAAGATGGCGGTTGTAATTCATATCCATCTGGTCGACAAAACCTTTGACGCGAGTGGCTTTAAGCCCGGTTGTAGGATCAGTTACTTGCCAAAAACGTTTGAAGGGGAAAAACATGATAAAACGAGCGGCAAGGCCGCCAACTTCGGAAAAGAAAAGACGTTTGAAACCCCAACCCTTGGGATTGGAACCACCTTCGATTTTGCGAGAACCGATGACGTGATCGAAGCCCTCTTCCAAGTATCGGAGAATAATGGGAATGGTGGCGGGGGGATGCTGATAATCACCGTCAAATTCAAAAATAAAGTCAGCTTTGAGCTTCTTGATGGCGTAGTTAAAACCTTTTAAATAAGCGGCGCCGATACCATCTTTTGAAGTTTCAGTGTAAAGATAAACGTGAGGATATTTTTGGGCTTTTTTTTCTACTATTTTGCCAGTGCCGTCAGGAGAATTGCCGTCAACTACCAAGATTTTCATAGTCCAATTTTGACTAAGACCTTTTTTGGCTTTGATATCTTTGAAGGTTTTGGTGCAAAGATGGTCGATCATTCTGCCAATATTGTCAGCTTCGTTGTAAGTAGGGATAACAATGACGGCTGTCTGGGTTGTGGGTTCCTTCATAGTAAAAGTATAACAAAAGAAAAAGAAATGTTTGGAAGGTAAAAATTGGTAGAATAGATTATGAAAATTGATGTATTAACCCTGTCGCCTAAAATGTTTGACGCCCTTGATGAAGGGATGGTAGGAAGAGCGATAAAAAAGGGGTTGGTGAAGATAAATACACATGATATGAGGCAATGGGCTTGGAATAGTTATGGGGCGGTGGATGACAGGCCTTTTGGTGGTGGGGTGGGGATGGTGATTAGACCGGATGTGGTAAGTAAGGCGCTGGATGAGATTAGGGGCAAGAAGGTAAGGGTGGTAGTATTGTCGGCTAAGGGGAAAAGGTTTAATCAAAAGAAAGCAGAACAATTATCAAAGGAGAAAAAAATAATTTTGGTTTGCGGACGGTATGAAGGTTTTGATCAAAGAACAATGGATGAAGTTGATGATGTAATTTCGGTGGGTGATTATGTATTAAGTGGCGGAGAGGGAGCAGCCATGATAATAATTGATGCAGTGGTAAGACTGTTGCCGGGAGTGCTGGGAAAAGATGAGTCAAGTAAGGAAGAGAGTTTTGCAAAGATTTTCGGGAAAAGGTGCCGGGAGTATCCGCAATATACTAGACCGCAAGATTATAAGGGAGTGAGGGTGCCTCAAGTATTGTTGTCCGGAGATCATAAAAAGGTAGAGGCGTGGAGGAAGAAGCAGATGACTAAATTAAAGTCGAAGACAGCAAAACGATAGCAAAGAGGGCGAAAATGAGGTATTCGATAATGATGGAAGTGTCAAGGTCACCACGACGATGGTGATGGTAGAGACTCCAGGCAAAGTAGGCAGTAGCAGTGGCATAAATTAGACGACGTTGAAGGTAGGGGTTGTAGGAAAAGATTAAAAAAGAAATGGCGCCGATGGCCAGAATGAGGGCCAGAACTAAATATTCAAGTGGATTTTGTTTGATTTGTTTGGTTAGCATGTTAAAAGACAGTCCCCTGTTGGGTGAATAACATTAAAAGAAAGATGATGGCCAGAAAACCAATGTGGCCGGTGGTTGAACCAGCTAGACGTTTGGTATTTTTTTTGAGAGTGATATAACCGTCGATGGCCAGGGTAGCGATGATGATAACAAACATAATAGTACCCAATGTTTTGTTAACTAGACGAGGGTTGATAGTTGGAGAAGGGTTGGTCTGGGTAAGGGAGAGAACTTGGGAGGAGGATGGGACTGATGATAAATTGTTGAGTCGCTGCTCTTCGGCGGTTGCTGGAATGGCAGCGGTAGTAACAGTGGGTTTGCCGAAATGCTGGACAACAACGGTAGTTTTGATCCCGCCCAAGACTCCATCAATAACGGCAATGCCAATTTCTTCATATTTTTGATGAATGATATTATCGCGATGACTGGGAGATTTCATCCAAGCCTTGATCATGGACGAGGTGTCATAAAAGTCTTTGGCTAGATTTTCTCCGGCGACAGTGTATTGATAACCGGAGTCTTTAATAAACTGCCAAGGAGAAGCCTCTGAAGGAGAGGTGTGAGCCCAATAGTTTTTGACAAACATGTCTTGAGCTTTTTTAGTGGCGGATTGGGCCAGGGAGGAATTAAATTGGAGGGGAGGTAGATTATTAATTTGTCGCTGGTGATTGACTTGAAGTAGAACTTTTTCAACGGTAATTTCAGATGAATATCCCAGGATTCCAGGTTTTAAAATGGTAAGAGATTTTAAAAGAGACTGATTGAGAAGATAGATGGCGATAAAGAGGGCCAAAAACGATGGCCTTAAAAGGCCGGCTCGGTAATTGTTACCTGATTGAGGGATGATTAAGAGGGACAGTCTTTTCACACTACCAGTATAGGTTATTTTGACTGGCGACGGTAGTGGTATGCAGGAATAAGAAAGGAGAGAATATTGCCTATCCAAAAGTAGTCACAATAAAGGAAGGTGATTAGACAGCAACGATTTTGAAGAAAATAGCGATCAATAGCAAAGGCTAAAAGGGAAGTGAGTAAAGGAAAGAGATGGCGACGGTGGGAGGGTCGACGAGAATAGTGGAGTAAATTAATGAAAAAGGCCAACAGGAAAAGAATAGGCAGCCAATGGCGAAGGCATATGGTTTGCAGGCCGCTGATTTGACCGGAGGGGGAAAGTGGAAGCTCAGACTCGGTTTGTTCGCCTAAAACTCCCGGCTCAAAACCGAGGGGAGGAATTTCGGAGATGGGAATAAGAGAGCCGGTGTTGATACAGACTTGGTTGGAGATAGGACCGGGCATGCAGCCGTTTTGAGCCCGAACATAGAAACAGTATTGGGCTCCGGGAGCAAGGCTGGTGACAGTATAGGAGGTAGAGGTGCCAATGTTGGGATTGCCCCAACGGTAATCACCAATGGCCGGACCAAAGGCTAAAAGAAAAGAGGTAAAAGGGGGAGAAATAGTATCCCAGCTGAGAAGTACTTGGCTGGGACTCAGAGAGGTGGCAGCAAGATTAGTGGGGGCAAAAGGAAGAAGGTCGGAGCAAACTGGAGCTGAGGGAGAACTGGGACCATTGGTACCATTACCATTGCCGTTGTCACCGCCGATGGCTGGGGGCGGGGTGTCAGTGGTAAAACCCAAAGTAAGATCAAAAATTGCTTGTTTGCCCTGGTAATCATTGTCAGCGGCATTATTCATAGAAACACTGATGATGAAATCGAGGTCGGTACTGGGAGGAAAAATTCCTAAATCTATTTGTCCGGTAGAATAGAAATTATTTAAATCACCAGACCAAAGGAGAGACGGGGAAGAATCGATGATACTAATATTTAGGATATTATTGTCCTCCAACAAACTGGGAATGATGACAGAAAGAGGACTGCGATTGGCTTGAAGAGACATGGTTTGAGTAGAGTCGCTACTATTTTTGAGATTAAAAGTTTTGGAAAGAATTCGACCAGGAAACCAAAAACCATCAGTGTCGGAAAATAAGGGATCGAGACCGGTGACCAAACAGGTTCCCGGAGTGATACCGCAGTCAATAGTGGTATCGACGGCAAGGATTTTGTCAGGGGAGAATAAATTAATTAAAAATAGAAAAGTGAAAAGGAAAAATAGGGAGTTTATTTTTTTAATCATTTATCTGGAGACTAAGATCAATCGGTTGGCTATTAAAACTACCGGTGAGATTAATATTAATAGGTTGGTTAAGATCAATATCGCTAATGCAAACACCTTGGCTACTGCAAATACCCAAAAGGATTTGATGATCAAATTGTTGGTTGGAAATATCTGAGGGCATGATTGATCCTAAAATGCCTTTTTCCAAATCGGCGGACCGGTAAATGATTTCGTATTGAAGGAAATCGGCGGCTTGTTGACCAAAATCAGAAGGAATATGGTTGACAGCCAGGTGGAGCTGGTGGCCGATAAAGGAGGCAGATATAATAATCTCTTGAGATTCCGATGGTTGAGGGTCGGACCAAGTACCGGTACCATCAGGGGTTCTTTGCCAAGTTTTATCATCAAGGGAAACGGGTCCGTAGGTATAGGAGTCGACGAGTTGCCCACTTGAACTGGGATAGTCGGTCCAAAGTTTGACAGAATCACCATTGTCATTGAGATTAAAATCGCTGTCGCCATTTCGATAAATTCTGAGCCAGGATCCAGCAGGAATGACGGTTTCGCCGGAGTCGCTAAGGTTACTATTATTGTCAGAATTTAGGACAGAGATGGGGAGATACCCCCCCGAGGCTTCTTGTAATACCCAGCTGGCAACGTTGATGGGATCGGGGCTATTGTTCCACAGTTCGATCCATTCTCCATCCAGGGGTGAGCCAGCAGAGCCGGTATCAGATCCAGAAGGGCGGGCTGAAATGGCGTTTAAGACAACAGAGAAATAAGATTGAGTGTCGTCGACTGCTAGTTGGATGCTTTGGGTGGCTTCAATATTGCCGACAAGATCGGTAGAATAAAAATCTATAGTAACTGATGTTGAGCTGGTGATACCCTGGCTGTCTAAATCAAAGGGGTTAAAATATTCTTGCCAAGGACTGCCGTCAACACTAAAGTAAGTAGTATCGATACCGGAACCGGTGTCATTACTGT
>SDBU01006213.1_pt1 | contig 14118 bp, 12 predicted proteins | sample 2277071 | NCBI WGS metagenome assembly SDBU01 (sample SAMN10397929, study PRJNA504765) | marine sediment metagenome | isolation source: marine sediment core GS08_GC12, 126 cmbsf | place: Arctic Ocean: Gakkel Ridge, Loki's castle | collected 2008
TGAAGGTGAGGCACCACTGCAGGTATTTCTCGGTAACGCCAATGCGGTATCGCTGGAGCTTAATGGTGTGGCTTATGACTTTAGCCAGTTCAGACGTGGCCTAACGGCCCGGTTTATTGTTGGCGGCTCTGCCGCAGGCGGTAGTGAATGAGTTATCTTCAACACATCAGCCGACGTCAGTCACGACAGATAATGGTGGGAGATGTTGCCGTGGGCGGTGGTGCGCCGATCAGCGTTCAGAGTATGACCAATACTGATACCTGCGATGTCGAGGCAACGGTTTCCCAGATAGAGGCCCTCCAGAATGCGGGCGCTGACATCGTCCGTGTGTCGGTACCGACGATGGATGCTGCAGAGGCATTCGGTAAAATAAAGAAGCGCGTCAGCGTGCCGCTGGTGAGCGACATTCATTTTGATTATCGCATCGCGCTTCGAGTGGCAAAGCTTGGTGCTGACTGTTTGCGCATTAATCCCGGCAACATTGGCCGTGAGGATCGCGTGCGGTTGGTTGTCGATGCCGCGCGGGATCGGAATATTCCCATTCGCATTGGCGTCAATGGCGGCTCGCTGGAGAAGGACCTGCAAAAGAAATATGGCGAACCGACACCTGATGCACTGGTAGAATCCGCCATGCGCCATATCGATATCCTCGACCGGCTGAATTTTCACGAATTCAAGATCAGTTTGAAGGCCTCCGAGATATACATGACAGTGGCGGCATACCGCAAACTGGCCACCCAAGTCGATAATCCCTTTCATCTGGGTATCACCGAAGCAGGTGGAATGCGTTCCGGTACGGTAAAATCGGCTATCGGGATAGGCATGTTACTGGTCGATGGAATCGGCGATACCCTGCGCGTCTCGCTGGCGGCGGATCCGGTAGAGGAGGTCAAAGTCGGTTTTGACATTCTCAAGAGTCTCGGCATTCGCAGCAGAGGCATCAATATTATTGCCTGCCCGTCGTGTTCTCGGCAACAGTTCAATGTTATCGCCACGGTAAACAAACTGGAGGCGCGCCTTGAAGACATACAGGAATCGCTTGATGTGGCAATTATTGGTTGTGTCGTTAACGGCCCGGGAGAGGCGAAACAGGCCGATATCGGATTGACCGGGGGCGAGCCCAACCTGTTGTATCTCGGTGGAAAGCCGGATCATAAAGTTAGCGACGAAGAGTTGGTGGATGAGCTCGAGCGTGTGATTCGTGAGCGTGTTCGACAGCAGAAATCCAGCGAAGAAGAAAAAAAGTTACTTCCAAAAACTCGAACCGGCTGAGGACACATCTTGAGTAAATCGATTCAAGCCATTCGCGGAATGAATGACTTGCTACCCGATACGGTTGTTTACTGGCAGTACATCGAGGATGTGGCGCGCCGGATTTTGATCGCCTACGGGTATCGTGAAATACGCCTGCCTCATCTTGAGAAAACCGAGCTCTTCAAACGATCCATCGGTGAAGTAACGGATATTGTTGAGAAGGAGATGTATACCTTTGTGGACCGCAACGGCGACAGCCTGACCTTGCGTCCTGAGGGCACGGCGGGTTGTGTCCGTGCTGCCATTGAGAATGGCATGTTGCATAACCAGACTCACCGGCTCTGGTATGCCGGACCGATGTTCCGCCATGAGCGGCCACAGAAGGGTCGTTATCGTCAGTTTTACCAGATCGGCGTAGAAACATTTGGGTTGCCCGGTCCCGATATTGACGCAGAAATTATTATCATGACCGCGCGTCTTTGGCGTGAGCTGGGGCTGGAAAACCTGACACTTGAAATCAATTCTCTGGGTACAGTAGAGACGCGTAATGCCCATCGCCAGGAACTGGTGGCTTATCTGAATGATCATATTGGCCAGCTTGACGATGACAGTCGCCGTCGGTTGCAACACAATCCCTTGCGCATACTGGACAGCAAGAATGCGGACGTGCAAAAGGTGGTTGCCGGTGCACCCAGTCTGATTGACCATCTCAATGCGGAATCAAAAGAACATTTCGAGCAGTTACAGGCCTACCTTGATGGCGCTGGTGTTGCTTTTACCGTAAATCCCTGCCTTGTGCGGGGTCTGGATTACTACTGCCTTACCGTATTTGAGTGGACGACCACGGCACTGGGTGCCCAGGGGACGGTGTGCGCGGGGGGTCGATATGATGGTCTGGTCGAGCAACTGGGCGGCAAAGCCGTGCCTGCCGCCGGGTTTGCGCTGGGGATGGAGCGGTTGGTGGAGCTGGTGCAGCAACAGCTGCAGTCCAGCCTGGTCAAAACACTTGATGCCTATCTAGTATTGCTGGGAGACAAGGCGAAACAAAAGGGGGCGACCCTGGCGGAATCATTACGCGACAGTGGACTAAGAGTCATTATGCATTGCGGCGATGGCAGCCTTAAAAGTCAGATGAAAAAAGCCGACAATAGCGGCGCACGCTACGCCATTATCCTGGGTGATGATGAACTGATCAACGGCAAAGCCAGCGTCAAGAATTTGCGTGAAACGGGAGAGCAGATACAACTCAGTTTCAACGACCTGGCAGCGGCTCTACTTAACTAGAAAATGACAAATCAACGGGTGAAGAAGATTGGATAACGAATTTCATGAAGAAGATGATTTAGAAAAGCTTAAGGCGTGGTGGAAGAACTACGGCAGCGCTTTGTTAATTGGTGTCGTGCTGGGGACGGGTAGCCTGTTTGGATATCGTCAATGGCAGCAGTACGAGCATGACCAGGCGGCAAGGGCCTCCGCTCTTTACGACCAGGTTGTGTATCACCTGAAGCAGAAAGCACCGGACCAGGCAAGCAGTCTTGGTGGCCAGGTGATGGATAACTATGAATCGACACCCTATGCGGGTATGGCCGCGCTTCTGATGGCTCGCATCAGCTACGATCGCGGAGACATGACCAGCGCCAAACGGCAACTGCAATGGGCCATCGATAATGCGACGATCAGGGCGACCCGACATGCGGCCCGATTGCGTCTGGCAAAGATAATGCGTGACGAAGGCGCAATCACCGAAGCATTGGCGCTGCTTAAGGTGAGTGATCGTGGCGGTTTTACTGCCGAATACAGCGAGCTCGAAGGAGACTTGTATGCCGCTGGTGGAATGTCTGATGCAGCGCGTGCTGCCTACGCGACAGCGCTATCTGCAGGGCAGGGCCAGAATCGCGAATACGAAACAATACTGAAAATGAAACTTGCCGATCTGGGGCAGAAGGAAGCGGTTAAATGATGAGAGCAGTCTGGCTGTTTGCCGCCTTTGCGTTTCTTGGCGCTTGCGGTGGTGGCAAGAGTAATCTGGCGTCACCGACGCCTTTAAAGGATTTTAGTTCATCGGCAGTGATCAAAGAGATCTGGGCCACAGATATCGGCGCCACCGATGATCGATATAACCGGCTCCAGCCCAGAATCGCAGGCGGTATTCTGTTTGCTGCAAGCGGCAAGGGCAGGGTATCGGCGTTCGACACGGAAAAGGGCAAGCTGTTGTGGCGCAAGGAATATTCCGTACCAATCAGCGGCGCTATGGGATATGGCAATAACCTGGCATTGCTGGGAACGCGCGAAGGCGAAGTGCTGGCACTGAAAAGTGATAGCGGTGAGCTGTTGTGGCGTACCCGGCTAAGCAGTGAAGTGCTGGTGGCGCCGGTTGCGACTTCAGGGGTTGTAGTGGCGCAGACAGTTGATGGCTATATTTATGGCCTCAAGGCCAATGATGGAAGTGAGCTGTGGAAATTTCATCGATCAGTGCCGGCGCTCTCACTCCGGGGTACCAGCCGCCCCAGCCTCCAGGGCGGAATCGCAGTGACCGGTTTTGCCAATGGCACCATGGTGGGCCTTGAGCTGAAAACTGGACGCCCGCGCTGGGACATAGTTGTTTCCCGACCGACCGGTCGAACTGAACTGGAGCGTATTGTTGATGTCGATGGGTCGCCGGTGATCGCTGGTTTTCGATTGTTTGCTGCCAGCTTTCAGGGCAGGTTGATCGCGCTGGATCTGCGGAGCGGGCGGCTCTTGTGGACACAAAAAATGTCGACCTATGTTCCGGTGGCAGTTGACAGTTCCCGGGTATTCGTAGTCAACGCCGAGGGCGTTGTAATTGCACTGGATCAGCGTACCGGAGCCGAACGTTGGCGACAGACGGGTTTGCGAGCGCGTTTTGTTTCCGCTCCCGCATTGGTCGCTGATTACATTGCGATCGGTGATTATGATGGCTATTTGCACCTGTTATCACGGCAGGACGGCAGTTTTGTTGCCCGCACTCACGTAGGTGGAAGCGCCATTATCAGTGGTGCCGTCGCTAGAGGTAACAGGCTGTACGTCAGCAATCAGGCTGGCAAACTGGTCGCGCTTCGCATTACTGCCAAATAGGCATCTGCGGCGGGGCACTAACGGTCCAGCTGCGTACGTTCAACTAACCAGACAATGAATCCGGTAATCGTTCTTGTGGGTCACCCCAACGTCGGTAAGTCGACCTTGTTTAATCGACTCACTCGCGGACGTGATGCTCTGGTTGCCGATACACCCGGTCTGACCCGTGACCGGCAATATGGCGAAGGCCGACGAGGCGACAAACCCTACCTGCTGGTCGATACCGGTGGTGTGGTAGAGGCCCTGGACAGGGCGAATCAGACCCATGCCACCCTTGAAGCAGCAATGCGCGAACAAACCCGTCAGGCAATCGACGAAGCCGACGCGATTATTTTTATGGTTGATGCCCAGCTGGGGGTGACGCCGGCCGATGAAGATCTGGCGCGTTACCTGAGGCGTACCGAAAAGCCGGTCACCATTGCGGTGAACAAGGCCGAGGGAATGGATCCACCCTCTGTCACCGCAGATTTTCATCGTCTCGGGCTGAATCGCCTGTATGCGATATCCGCCAAGCGCGGCGATGGTATCAATACCTTGTTACTGGATTTACTGAGCGAGTTTCCTGCTGAAGAAACGTCCGTTGTCGAAAATGATATCCCGCGGGTCGCCGTGGCAGGTCGACCCAATGTCGGCAAGTCGACCTTAATCAACTCCATGCTGGGTGAAAAGAGGGTGGTTGTATTCGATGAACCAGGGACAACGCGCGACAGTATCCGCATCCCGCTGGAACGTAAAGGGCGTTCTTATATACTGATCGATACCGCAGGCGTGCGTCGCAAAAGAAGCGTGCATGAAATGATTGAAAAATACTCAGTGATCAAGACACTGCAGGCAATCGAAGAGGCCAACGTAGTGGTTCTGATGCTGGATGCCGATCAAGGTTTAAGTGAGCAGGACGCAAGCCTGGCAGGGTATATCCTCGAGAAAGGACGTTCCCTGATTGTCGTTGTAAATAAAAGCGATAAAGTAGACCAGCAAAAACGACAATGGATTGAGCGTGAGCTGAAGAGGCGTTTTGCCTTCGTTACTTTTGTGCGCCCACACTTTATCTCGGCATTGCACGGTAATGGTGTTGTAATGTTGTTTAAAATGATTGATCGCGCCTTTGCGTCGGCTTGCAAGGATATGAGTACATCACTGCTAAACCGGGTATTGCAGAAAGCGGTTCAGGCGACTCAGCCCCCAATGGTAAAAGGACGCAGAATCAAGCTCAAGTTTGCGCACCAGGGCGGCAGGAATCCGCCGTTGATTGTCATTCATGGCAACCAGGTCAACCAGTTGCCAGACAGCTATCGTCGCTACCTGGCAAGTGCCTTTCGTAAGGCATTTCGGCTTGAGGCCACGCCGGTCAAGATAGAATGTCGAGTCGGTGCCAACCCATTTTCAGGTAAAACCAGCAAGAAATCAGCGCCTTATCGCAGTAAGCGGTCGCGGCGCCCGCGTCACTAGACGGCCCGGAGAGATGGCGGACTGGTCGATCTTTTACGCTAGAATAAATACAGTTACACGGGAAAACGTCAAATACTAAAGTGCGAACATCCGCCAGAATTGTCAGAATGTATTGCTGAGGCCACTGCATGGGGGGATATCACAAAGACGCATTACCGCGGGGACACCATCTCGCTGATTATGAAATCGAGTCGGTGCTCGGATTCGGTGGATTCGGGATTACGTATCTTGCGCACGACTCACAGCTCGGCGCCAAGGTTGCCATCAAGGAGTATCTGCCACAGGATATTTCCGGACGTGTTGAAGCAACAAAAGTCTTCCCCGATCCTGATGCACCCAATGCGATTCAGGACTATCACTGGGGGCTGAAAGAGTTCCTCAAGGAAGCACGTCACCTGGTACGGTTTAAACATCCCAATATAGTTCGTGTGTTGCGGTACATGGAAGCCAACGGCACGGCCTACATGGTGATGGAGTATGAAGAGGGCGAAAGTCTTAGTGAGTATCTGAAACGTAAGCCTGGCAGACGCCTGGAAGAGAAAGAATTTCTGCGCATCTTTTTACCCGTCTTTAATGGTCTCGGTGCTGTGCATGCAGACAAGATTCTGCATCTGGATATCAAGCCGGACAATATCTATTTGCGCAAGGATCACACCCCCATGCTGATTGATTTTGGATCCGCGCGGCAGGCAATTACTGGCCCGGATCATATGCAGCGGATTACGCTGACTCATGGATTTGCGCCCATTGAACAATATCCCGACAAGGGAGACCCCGGTCCGTGGACAGATATTTATGCCGCAGGTGCCAGCATGTACTTTTGTATTTGCGGTAAACGACCGGAGATATCAATCAATCGTTATCAAACAATGCTAAAGCATCATGTTGACCCCCTGTTACCGGCAACGAAAATTGGGGATGGCAACTACTCACGGTATATCCTGGAGTGCATTGACTGGGCGCTGCAGATTTACGCCAGTGATCGTCCGCAGTCCGCGCGCGAGTTGCAGGATGCTCTCATGGGTAAGGGCGTACCCAAAGCGGAACAGGCGAAACCGAGAATCACTATTTCCCGAACAGCCGATGTAGACACTCAGCAGGGTGAAGGCAGGGCAGGGCGCTGGATTGTTATTTTATTGGTCCTGGGTATATTGGGTGGCGGCTACTATCTCAAGCCAGGTCTTTTAAACGAGGTTTTTGCCCAATCGGGAAAATGGGTCAAGGGACAAACCCAGGAACTGGTCAAGCTGCTGAAGCGATAGGCTCAGGAACCACCAGCAGCACGTTGCAGTTTTTTGATGTGTGCCTGGTTATCTGCCAGTGACTGTGGTCGCACGAATGGCATTGGATCGACAAAGGTTCGATTCAGTATGACACCCCAATGCAGATGCGGTCCGGTGACTCGACCCGTCATTCCCACATCACCGATTTTTTGTCCCCGCCCTATGCGCATTCCAGGTGTGACATCAATCTTGCTGAGATGGTTGTAAGTCGTCAGCAACCCCTGACCATGATCAAGAAAAATGGTACCACCGTTAAAGAAGTATTCACCGGTGCTGACCACGATTGCATCTGCCGGCGCGTAAACCGGTGTGCCGGTTTGCGCGGCGATATCCAGTGCGCTGTGTCGACGTGGTCGTGGGCTGCTGTTGTAGTATCGGACCAGACCAAACTGGCTGCTGAAATACCCCTTCACCGGTAAATCAAATTGCAATGGCGGCAGTGAATTTTGCGACCAGGTTACAAATGCTGCGCCGATTTTCTCACGATCTATCGCGATTTTGACCTGGTCCTCTTTTGTCGGCTCGACTTTGCGTTTGTTCTTGATGGTCAATCGCTGAATCGGGTATTTCTTGTCGACCAGATTAATCTGATGCTTGCGTTTTTGTCCATCGGTAACGGTTTCCAGAAAATACTCGCCTGGTTTCAGTTTGAGCGACAGGCCCAGTACGGCAAGCCAGCGGCTGCCGTCATATATCACCATCACGCGCTGGCCACGAAAGCTGGCGCGAGGAGTCGCCGCCTCTCCCTGGTTCAGGGGAATCACCATAACACCGCCGGGTACATTTTCCGATTCCGGTAATTCAATAGCGTTGGCGCTGAAAGAAAACAGGGCGACGAAAAAAATAATGGGCGAGAAAAAATTATTTCGGTTCATTTACATCCTCTACGATACAGTCTAGCTCACCGTGCGCGAGTCGTGCATGTACTTTGTCCCCACGGCTTATGCCTTTTATGCTGCTAATTATTTTCCCATCGGATTGGCTCAGTATTGAATAGCCCCGATCCAGGGTTGCCAGGGGGCTGAGCGCATGCAGGCGCCCGGCAGACCCCTGCAACAGATGGGAATCCCGCTGCAACCGGATCGACATTGCGTGGCGTAATTGCTGCCCCAGATTCCAGGTGTCCAATTGTAACTGTCGAATCCGTGCCGGCGTTCGGGCATAGCGCAGGCGACCGCCCACCGACTGCAGACGGGTGGCAGCGGACTGGATTCTGGCGTTCATAAGAAAACCCTGACGTTGTGAGAGAAAGTTGATCTTCTCCCGTATACGTTCAATGCGTTCACGTGGGTGAGTCAGTCGCATGCTTGCCCAGTCGACAGCTTGTCGGGCTGTATTCAAAACTTTCGCCATCTCGCTCTGCAACCGGTGCCAGCGTAACCGTAGAAATGTACTGACTTCCGCCTGGTCCGGGCTCAACATTTCCGCGGCTGCCGTCGGTGTCGGCGCGCGTGCATCTGCCACCATATCGGCAATCGTAAAGTCGGTTTCATGGCCGATACCGCAGACCACCGGGATACGGCAGGCGGCGATGGCACGCACTACGCTCTCCTCATTAAAGGCCCATAAGTCTTCCAGTGAACCACCGCCACGGGCAAGAATAATGGCGTCACATTCTGCGCGCCCGGAGGCCAACGTAATCATGGCAGCAATCTGTTCAGCAGCACCGGCTCCCTGCACCGCCACCGGATAGAGCAGCAAGGGGATCGCCGGGAAGCGACGCGCAAGTGTTGTGATGATGTCGTGGATTACGGCCCCACTGGGCGAGGTGATGATTCCGATGCGTTTTGGCTGTGAGGGTAGTGTTGCCTTGCGGCCAACATCAAATAGTCCTTCTGCGTGCAGTTGTTTTTTTAATTGCTCAAATTGGCGACGCAATTCGCCTTCGCCGGCAGGCTCCAGTGATTCTATAATCAGTTGGAAATCGCCGCGTGGTTCGTAGAGGCTGACACGGGCGCGGGCAACGACCTGCAACCCGTTATCCGGGTTAAACGAGAGGCCTTGCTGCTTGCTTCGGAACAGGGCGCATCTGATCTGGGCTTTATCGTCCTTGAGAGAAAAATAGAGATGTCCCGACGCCGGTCTGGCAAGGTTGGATATCTCGCCCTCAAGCCAGATGAGGCCCAGCCCGCTTTCCAGCAACGCCCTGGCCTCCCGATTCAGGCGGGACACCGTGAAGATGTCTCGAGGATTCGTGGGGGCTGGCTCCGCTAGAGTATTGATCATGACAAGTTAGATGAGTCAGCGCTGCCGATAAAAAAAGCCGGGCAAATGCCCGGCTTTTATGAAGAGGCATTTTTGTTCCAGTACCTTCAATAGCTTACCTTCGGATTGGCCTCGGCTTTGGCTTGCATCTGAGCCATTTTGGCCTGGGAAAGGGCCTTTTTGGCGAGTTTCATGGCTTTCTTGGAATCGCCATTGGCTTTGGCTTTCTTGGCCTTTTTAAGGAACTTGCCGGTGTCGCGCCACAGATAGTTCATTTTCTTCGCGACTTTCATTTCTTTCTCTGCGTCAGCCACCACCTCCTTAAAAGAAGGGCCGCTGGCGCAGCCGACGAGTCCGCTGATGGCGAGTGCTAACGCACTGGAAATGATAATTTTTTTCATTTGATTCTTCTCCTCCGGGATACTTAATCTTTTCTGGTGTTGGCAAACCCTAAAGCACTCGCCAAGGCACGTCAACCCGTATCGCTACGAGGAAAGTCCGGAAAATATTGCCTGTGAGCGCGTAAAAAACGTGCCGATGGGATTTACCCCTTAATCGCGAGTCCGTATAATAGGGCATGCGTATCATCCAGGAAGCACTGACATTCGACGACGTACTTCTCGTCCCGGCCCATTCCACTGTTTTACCGCGCGATGTTGACTTGTCGACAAAGCTGACGCGCCAGATTCAACTCAATATTCCACTCCTTTCGGCGGCCATGGATACGGTCACCGAATCCCGTAGCGCTATTTGCCTGGCCCAGGAAGGTGGTCTTGGTGTTATCCACAAGAACATGAGCCCCGTGGATCAGGCCGAAGAAGTGCGGCGGGTTAAGAAATTCGAGAGCGGTGTGATTCTCGATCCGATTACCATCGCCCCGACTGCTACCATTGGCGAAGTGCTGGAACTGACGCGCAAACACAATATTTCCGGCGTACCGGTGGTCGATAAAGGCAATCTTGTCGGTATAGTTACCCATCGTGACCTGCGTTTCGAGACCCGCTCGGGCGAGCCGGTGTCTACCATTATGACGCCGAAAGACAAACTGGTAACAGTGAAAAGCGGGACGCCGAATTCGGAAGTACTGCGTTTAATGCACGAATACCGTATCGAAAAGGTGATGGTGGTTAATAAACAATTCAGCCTTCAGGGCATGATCACCGTTAAAGACATTCAAAAATCCACTGAACACCCCGATGCCGCCAAGGACAGTGACGGGCGTTTGCGAGTCGGCGCCGCCGTGAGTGTTGGCGAGGGCACCGACGAGCGCGTGCAGCACCTGGTCGAGGCGGGTGTGGATGTTATTGTGGTGGATACCGCGCACGGCCATTCTCAGGGCGTGCTTGATCGTGTCGCCTGGATAAAAAAACACTTCCCGGATATGTCGGTCATTGGTGGCAATATCGCTACTGGCGAAGCCGCCCAGGCGCTGGCCAAGGCTGGTGCTGACGCCGTCAAGGTGGGCATCGGTCCCGGTTCGATTTGCACGACGCGCATGGTCGCCGGTGTCGGTGTGCCACAAATTTCGGCGGTAAACAATGTTGCCGAAGCGTTGGCAAAAACCGATGTCGTATTGATCGCCGATGGCGGCATTCGTTACTCCGGTGATATTGCCAAGGCGATTGCCGCCGGTGCCCACAGCGTTATGATTGGCAGCCTGCTGGCGGGTACCGACGAGTCGCCGGGTGAGGTGGAGCTTTATCAGGGGAGATCCTACAAGACCTACCGCGGTATGGGTTCGCTTGCCGCCATGGCTCAGGGTTCCAGCGACCGCTATTTCCAGGAAGGTACCAGCGAGCTGGAGAAGCTGGTACCGGAAGGGGTTGAAGGGAGGGTGCCTTACAAAGGCACAATGGTGAATATTATCCACCAATTGATGGGTGGTGTACGTTCCAGTATGGGATACACCGGTTGCGCCACTCTCGATGAGATGCGCAGCAAAACTGAATTTGTTCGCATTACCAGCTCGGGTATTACTGAAAGCCATGTGCACGATGTGAGCATTACCAAAGAAGCTCCGAACTACCAAAGATAGCAATTCGGCCAACATGACCGATCTTCACTCTCACAGAATCCTGATTCTCGATTTTGGTGCGCAATATACGCAGCTTATTGCGCGTCGTGTGCGCGAGGCAGGGGTCTATTGTGAATTACATTCATACGATATGGGTGCGGATGCCATCCGTGATTTTGCTCCACAGGGCGTCATACTTTCCGGGGGACCGGAGTCCGTCACCGAACAAGATGCACCGAGGGCCGCAGAGGTCGTGTTTGAGCTCGGTGTACCTGTGCTCGGCATTTGTTACGGCATGCAAACCATGGCTGAGCAGTTGGGCGGCAAGGTCGATATGTCGGCGGCAAAAGAATACGGTTATGCCGAGGTAACCACTCACCCTTCTATATTGCTAAACGATATTCATGATCGACTTGATGACACAAACAATCCACTTCTCGATGTCTGGATGAGTCACGGAGACAAGGTTACAGAATTGCCGAAAGGTTTTTCCGTAATTGCCCACACCGAAAATTCTCCCTTGGCAGGAATTGCTGATGAAGCGCGCGGATTCTTTGGTGTGCAGTTCCACCCGGAAGTCACCCATACAAAGCAAGGGCAGGATATTCTGCGGCGTTTTGTGCACGACATCTGTGGTTGCCAGAGTTTATGGACGCCTGGAAATATTATCGAAGACCTTATTCGCAGTATGTGTGAACAGGTGGGCAGTGATGAAGTGATTCTTGGTCTCTCCGGCGGTGTTGATTCGTCAGTTGTCGCGGCCTTGTTGCACAAGGCTATCGGTCCGCAACTGACTTGTATTTTTGTTGATAACGGTTTGCTGCGCCTGCATGAAGGCGATGAAGTCATGGCCGCCTTTGGCGAGCACATGGGCGTCAAGGTGAAGCGTGTTGATGCCGAAGAACGCTTCCTGTCGAAGCTGAAGGGCGTTGATGATCCCGAGAAAAAACGCAAAATCATCGGCAACTTGTTTATCGAGATATTCGAGGAAGAAGCAGCCAAATTTAATAACGCCAAGTGGTTGGCGCAGGGCACGATCTATCCTGATGTCATCGAGTCGGCCGGCGCCAAAAGTGGCAAGGCCAAGGTGATCAAGTCACACCACAATGTGGGTGGGTTGCCGGAGAACATGAAGTTGGGGTTGGTGGAGCCATTGCGTGAATTGTTCAAGGACGAGGTGCGCAAGATAGGCAAAGAGCTGGGGTTGCCACATCGCATGATCAACCGCCACCCGTTCCCCGGTCCGGGTCTGGGTGTGCGTATTCTCGGCGAGGTCAAAAAAGAATATGCCGACATTTTACGCCAGGCCGATGCCATATATATGCAAGAGCTGTACCGCAACGATCTCTATGACAAAGTCAGCCAGGCATTTGCTGTATTTCTACCAGTAAAATCAGTGGGTGTTGTCGGGGACAATCGTGCGTACGAATATGTTGTTGCTATTCGGGCCGTCGAAACCATCGACTTCATGACCGCTACCTGGGCCCATCTGCCCTACGACGTGCTGGATACTATTTCACGTCGAATCATCAACGAAGTGCGCGGCATCAGCCGGGTTGCCTACGACATTTCCAGCAAGCCACCCGCGACCATTGAATGGGAATAGGCAGCAATTTGCTGTTGAAGGTGTGCGCCTGTAATCATGAGTGGATCAACAATAGTTGACGATAAGCAGTGGATGGGGCGTGCGATCGAGCTGGCGCAAATGGCCGAGGCCGCGGGAGAAGTGCCAGTGGGTGCGCTCGTGGTCTACGAAGGCAAAATATTAGGTGAAGGCTGGAACCAGCCAATTTCCAGTCAGGATGCCACCGCCCATGCCGAAATAATGGCATTGCGTGTCGCCACGCAAAAAATAAACAATTACCGGTTGCCCGATAATGTCAGCCTGTATGTAACACTGGAGCCCTGTCCGATGTGTGCTGGTGCAATGGTGCACGCCAGGGTTGCGCGGTTGGTGTTTGGCGCGACGGACCCGCGCTCTGGTTCAGCCGGCAGTGTGTTCAACATTCTTGATTCGCAGGAACTAAATCACCGGGTAGAAATCGTACCTGGTGTTATGGCGTCACGTTGCAGTGAGCTACTCACAAAATTTTTTAAACAAAGACGATGACAATTTCCCATTTTATCCTGGGCATTACTCTGCTGGGGTCGATCCCTGCCTGTACCAGCATGGATATCAACAACTCAGGTAACGCCAGTGGTGGCAGGTACGCGCCAGTCGACGTCGACATGAAAGTTGTGCAGGTCTCACGGCACACCTATTTTGTTCAAGGAAAGGCCGGAACGGCTATCGAGAATGCCGGCTTCATTTCCAATGCCGGATTTGTGGTCACGTCAGAAGGTATTATTGTATTTGATGCTCTTGGGACGCCTTCACTGGCTGCCAAACTGTTACGCAAGATACGCAAGATATCTGACGCGCCCATCAAGGCGGTTGTCATGAGTCACTATCATGCCGATCACTTGTATGGATTACAGGTATTCAAGGAGCAGGGCGCACGTATTTATGCACCGGAAGGCGCGCGCGACTATCTTGATTCTGATGTCGCAGAGAGTCTTCTTGCCGCACGTCGAAAATTACTGGCACCCTGGGTGAATGAGACGACCAGATTTGTCACACCTGATGTCTATGTCGAGAAAGATATGGAGCTCGTATTTGGCGGCATCACGTTGAAAATTACTCCACTGGGGAGTGCCCACTCGGAAGGTGATCTAGCAATGATGGTAGAGCCCGACAATGTGCTTTATTCTGGCGATATTATTTTTGAGGGTCGAATACCCTTTATTGGAGAAGCCAACACTCGTAACTGGATGAGA
>SDBU01006214.1_pt1 | contig 14117 bp, 11 predicted proteins | sample 2277071 | NCBI WGS metagenome assembly SDBU01 (sample SAMN10397929, study PRJNA504765) | marine sediment metagenome | isolation source: marine sediment core GS08_GC12, 126 cmbsf | place: Arctic Ocean: Gakkel Ridge, Loki's castle | collected 2008
GGGTGGAACCACCCCGCTCCAGCCACCAGAAAGCACCCTTATTATACGACCTTCCCGTTATCAAGTCAACAAGAAAGGGGCGGGGCCTTTGGCCCCGCCCCTAAAAAGCGACCAAACCGATGTCTTAGAACAGCCCCTGCACTTTACCGGTATTCACATCCACATCTACCCCCCTGAAGGCTGGATAGGAACTGGTCCCCGGCATCAGGCTGATGGCCCCGGCGCAGGGGCAGAGGAATTTGGCCCCGGAGTAGATCAACACGTCGCGGATGGGCAAAGTCCATCCCTTGGGGACCCCCTTCAGCGCTGGCTCATGGGTCAGGCTCAGGTGGGTCTTGACCATCATGGTGGTGTACTCATCATATTTGGTGTCTGCTTCAAGCATCTTGGCCTTGGCCTCAGCATCAGGGGTCCAGGCCACGCCATCGGCCCCGTAGACCACTCTGGCGATTTTGTTCACCCGTTCCCGTAGCTTCATCTCCAGCGGATAGAGGAATTTGAACTCGCTCTTCTCCTCACAGGCTTCCTTGACCACGTCGGCCAGCTCCAGGGCGCCATCGCCACCGTCGGCCCAGTGAGTGGACACAGCACAGCGCGCACCGGCCGCCTCGGCCGCCTTGCGCACCAAGGCGATCTCATCCTTGGTGTCAGTGTGGAAACAATTGACGCACACCACCGGATTGATGCCTGACGTCTTGATGGTGTTGATGTGATGCAGCATGTTGGGCAGGCCCTTTTCCAGCAGATTCAGGTTCTCCTTGGTATATTCTTCAGGCAGGGGTATGCCGGCCACCACCTTAGGCCCGCCACCGTGCATCTTCAACGCCCGGATGGTGGTGGTGAGCACTGAGACATGTGGCTTGAGACCGCTCAAGCGGCACTTGACGTTCCAGAACTTCTCGAAGCCGATGTCCGCAGCGAAACCGCTCTCGGTTACGTGATAGTCAAACAGCTTCGGGGCAACGCGGTCGCCGATGATGGAGGACTGCCCCACGGCGATGTTGGCAAATGGGCCGGCATGCACCAGCAAAGGCTGGTACTCTACAGTAGAACATAGAGTGGGATTGATGGTGTTGCGCATCCAGGCGGTCATGGCGCCTCCCACCTCGAGGTCGCCCGTGGTCACCGGCTTACCACTCTTATCAAAGGCCACGGTAATATTATCCAGTCTCTGGCGCAGGTCCGCCAGGTCCCTGACAATGGACAGGGTGGCCATGAGCTCCGAGCTCACCGTGATGCCGAACCTGGACTGCATCAAGAAGCCATCCATGCGGCCGCCCATGCCGATGATGATATTGCGCAGGCTCTGGGCGCAGAAGTCCATCACCCAGCCCATCTCCACCCTGGTGGGGTCGATGTCCAGGCGGCGCATCTTGGTGAGCCGGGCCAGTTGTTCATCATTGTAGTTGCGCTCGTGTTGCATCCTGGCACTAAGCGCCACCATGGCCAGATTGTGGGCATTGGTGATATCGTTGATGTCGCCGGTAAGGCCCATGGAGAACTCGGTCAGGGGAATGAGCAGGGCGTTGCCGCCGCCGGCAGCGGTGCCCTTGATGTTCATGGTGGGACCGCCCGAGGGCTGGCGGATACACCCGCCCACATTCCAACCTCTCTTGCCCATACCCTCGATAAGGCCGCAGGTGGTAGTGCTTTTCCCTTCACCCAGCGGCGTAGGGGTGATGGCAGTCACCTCGATGTATTTGCCGTCCGGCTTGTTCTTGAGGCGCTCCATAATCTTCATAAAATCGAGCTTGCACAGTCTCCCGTAGGGGATGATCTCATCCTTCCTCAGCCCCAGTTTCTCCCGCCACTCATCGGGAGTGGGCATGTTCTCCTCAGCCGCCTCCGCGATCTGCCAGTCCTTCATCTTTGTTGCATCATATGCCATGTGGGCCTCCTCCTTTTTTCTTACGCTATTTTGCCAGGCCGGACTGCATCTCAGCAGCCCTGACCGTGTTGACCATGAGCATAGTAATTGTCATTGGCCCCACGCCGCCGGGGACCGGGCTGATGGCCGCTGCCTTTTCCTTGATGGCATCAAAATCGGTATCCCCCACTAGCCTGAAGCCACTCTTCTTAGTGTCATCGGGGACCCTGTTGACGCCGACATCTATCACCACAGCTCCCTCTTTGACCATGTCTGCCGTTATCGCCTTGGGACTGCCCATAGCAGCTATGAGGATATCTGCCCCCCTGGTGATACTTGCCATGTCCTTCGTCCCTGTATGCACCATTGTCACTGTTGCGTTGGCACCCTTCTGTTTCTGTATCAGGATAGCCATCACGGGCTTGCCCACGATGTTGCTGCGGCCACAGACGACCACATGCTTGCCTTCAGGGCTGTTGCCGCTGCGGACCAGCATCTGCTGAACGCCATGCGGCGTGCAAGGCATGAAGTAGGGATTCCCAATCAGGAGCTTACCCACATTGACCGGGTGAAAGCCATCGACATCTTTCTCCGGATCGATAGCCACCAACACCTTGTCGGCATCAATGTGCTTGGGCAGGGGGAGCTGCACCAAAATGCCGTGGCATTTTGGGTCCTTGTTCAGCTCCTCTACCTTGGCCAGGACCTCGCTCTCCGGGGCATCCTCAGGATAGACAATGGTCTCAGAGTGAATGCCCAGTTCCTCGCTGGCCTTGCCCTTGGCGGTGACATAGGATACCGAAGCCGGATCCTCGCCAACACGCACAAAGACCACTCCAGGGGTTATGCCCTTCTTCCTAAGCTCTTTTACCTTCTCCTTCAACTCCTCCCGAATCTCAGCTGCTATCTCCGTCCCAGAAATTATCTTTGCTGCCATTTTTCGACCCCCAATTTCAGAATGGGTACCGCTATTGCGCTGAAGTGGAAACCCCACCCTTGATCTCCTTTAAGGTGGGGAATAGCCCACAGCTCTCTCGCTCATTACAGTAGCCCAGGGCAAAGCACTTGGGCTGGAGCTCGGCACCGAGGCGCGGTGCCACCTTTTGCACCTCTTCCTTAATCCTCTGGAACAGGTCCACGATCTCCCACTGCGCCTTGAGGCAAAGCCTCAAGCTACAGGCGTGCATCAGCTCCCGGGCGTTCATGCTCATCACTATCTTGGTCTCCATGGCGTTGGGGAGCACATAGCGAGCGTCCTCAGCGGGGACACCAGCATCCACCATCTCGGTATACAGTTTATGGGCCTGTTGCACCATATCATTATATTTGGCCTTGAGATCTGCCTTGGCCGCGATGGTTGGCGGAGTTACATACTCCAGGCTTTTCACTGCTACATACCTTTGGCTCTGCTGGGTATAGCTGGCGAGGCGGTGGCGCACCAGCTGATGGCTACAAGCCCGGGAGATGCCATCGATGACGAAGGTGAAGCTGGCGTGCTCAAACGGCGACAGGTGCCCTGCTGAGATGAGGTGGCTGAGGAGTTTATCGATCTGCACTGGGGTTAGCGTCTCTTTAAGCTCTGCGGCACTCAACTGGGAAGTGGAAAGTTTCGCTGCTGCGGCAACGGTGCGCTCAGGCTCAGGAGTGAAATTGGTGAGAGCCACCCGCATCTTGCTTCCCAGTCCCAGATTATACTACTGCTTTGCTGGAAAAAGCAAGCATTTTGTTGCACCAGGGGAGGCTTTTTGCTAAGATAAACAGCGTTTGTGGGGCTGTAGCTCAATAGGGAGAGCGCTTGCATGGCATGCAAGAGGTCGCGGGTTCGAATCCCGCCAGCTCCACTTTTCTGCTTGCAGAGTTGTCATCACGCTGTCTTGCTGAAGAGCACAGCTACAATATCACCATCCTGCACCTCGTATTCACGGCCCTCGCTGTGCTCCCGGCCTGCCTTCGCCACGGCGGACTCGCTCCCCAGCTCTACAAGGTCTTCGTATCGAATGACCTCCATACGGATGAAGCCCTGCTCCATATCTGTATGAATCTTCCCCGCTGCCACAGGAGCCTTGTCCCCCCTCCGACAAGTCCAAGCACGCACTTCATCCTCCCCTGTGGTAAAGAAGTTGACCAGTCCCAGCATCCGGTAGGCAGCGCAAAGCAGCCGCTCCATTGAAGACTCTTTGAGTCCCAAATCCCACAGGAACTCCTGCCGCTCATTCGGTTCCAGTTGGCTGATATCGGCTTCGTCTTTACCGCAGACGGTAATTAGTTCCGTGCCCTCAGCATGGGCAATCTGCCTTAAGGCTGTCACATGACCATTGGCAGCATCCCTCACAGATTTGATATTAGCGATATACAGCACAGGCTTTAGCGAGACTAGATTACATTCGCGGATACTGGCCAGTTCACGAACACTCAAATTCTGCTTACGTGCCGGGATTCCCTGCTGAATTACGGCATGTACCTTTTGGCAATCCGCAGTCTCCCGGATGGCATCTTTATCGCCGGCACGCACTCTTTTGGCCAGACGGTTTATCTTGTTCTCGAGAGTGGCGCTATCAGCGACAATCAGTTCAAGGTCAACGGTCTCAACATCCCGCTTCGGGTCAATCGTATGATACTCGAAAGGAACGCTACTGTCTTCAAAGCAGCGTACGACATGAAGCAAGGCCTCGACATCCTTAATATGTCCGAGCAGCCGGGAACTTCGTCCATCTCCTCCCTGATGATTAGCCTTAATACCGGGAATATCAACGACATCTAAAGTCGCCGCTACCGTTTTGCGCGGGTGGTACATCTGTGCCAGTCTTTCGAGACGATGGTCAAGCACACTGACTGCGGCTCTGTTCATCTCCGAATTACTATAGCTCGATGCTCCGGCCGCAGTGATGGCATTGAAGATCACCGTCTTCCCACAGGAAGGCAAACCTACCAGCCCACAACGCAAACCCATCGTATGACCTTTCTATAAAATGCTCACAGCAGGCACGTCTGTATCCATCACGGAAAGCAGTACTCTGAAATGAGAGCGTGTCTCCAGACGAAAGGATACTCAGTATAGAAGTGAAGCTGTCATGTTGTCAAGATAGGAAGCCCTATCTATGAAAATTATATAGGATTAGAGCGTTATTTACAAACGAACGTGCCTTCACTGAATCCTGCAATAAAGCCGATTCTAGTCCGTCTATGGGTAATATCAAAACGCGCTGCGGCAGTTATCAACAAGCCTGAATACCAGTTCAAAAGTTCTACTTATTGATACCCCAGCTCCACCAACTTGCTTTGTAGCCTTTGAGTCCAGCTCTCGCGCTGCAAGTTAAGTGGCCGATTTCAACCGAAGGGGGTATAATCCATAGGGCCTATCTTGCCTCACGCTGTGGAAACAAAAAGGGTAATAATAAACATCCAGCGCTCATAAAGATAGGGCAAAATTCAGATAAAGCCGGGCCGCCTGTACTACCTGGTGAAAGGAGACCGATTCCTCTGGAGTATGAGCTGCTTCTAAGCGACCAGGTCCCAAGATAATAGGATCTACCCCAGCAGCCCAGAGGATATTCCCATCTGAATGACTCCTGAAGTCTTGAGGCTCCCAGGGAAGAGACATCTTTTCATAGACTGTTTTCAACTTCTTTGCCATGGGTCTATCCGGAGAAATGCGATAGCCCGAGTATGTGTCTTCAAATCTGATATGGGCATCCAGCCCAGGGATGCTCTCACCTGCTCCATCCACCAATTGTTCCAGCTCTGTCTTGAGCACGTCGATTCTCGAGTCAGGGGGCAGGTGAAGGTCTATCCAGGCCTCACAGACGTCCGGTACCACAAAGCCCCCAGGAAAACCGAGGAGTTCCTTGATATTGTAAACCAACCCATGGGGTAAGGAGATAGCATAGTCGGTGACCTGCAAAAGGAGCTTTAACATGGCTTCAATAGCGTTTTGCCCAAGCTCCGGCATGGAAGAGTGAGCTCTTTTGCCTCCAGTGCGTAATAGAACCTCAAGATACCCATAATGCCCAAGGCAGGGTACTATGTCGGTTGGCTCGCCAACTACTGCCCATGGGAAACCGTATTCCCTGATCAGGGTTTTGGCCCCATCGCTGTCTTCTTCTTCGCCTACCACGAGGGCAAGGCCCACAGCCGGCGGAGTGCCTCCCTTCTGAGCCAAAACAGTGAATGCCTCAATCATGGCAGCACAACCTGCTTTCATATCCGTGGTTCCCAGGCCAAAAACCATGTCTCCTTCCTCGTTGAAGCTATAATCCTCCAGCTCGTAGGCAGTAACGGTATCCAGGTGTCCTACAAAGCAAAGGTCCACCTTGTCTCTTTCTTCGGGCCACACTATCAAGTTGAAACGGTTCTCGTCAACTTTTTGTTTGATTACCACAAAACCCTGTTTTGTCAGGTATTCCTCCGCGTACTCCAGAACCTCTTCCTCTTTGCCCGAGGGACTGTAGATGTCCACAAGGTCCTTGAGAAGGTTCTTCAGTCTCCCAGGCTGGACATCCATTAGGTTGTCAAGACTTCCCTTCATTGCTCCGTTTACTCGAGTAGCTCCCAATCGCCCACAGGTTCTATGATTCAGTATTAGGCACAGGTTTTTTCCCGACCTTGCGAAAGCCCTTCTTTTTGGAGAGGGGTGAAGAAGAGACGGTAGGTCGTTTGCCTCTCTTTGCTTCCCGAGGCTCTCGCAATTCAGCAGTGGGTGCCACCGTCTGCTCTGGTTTGGCACGCCTTTTGGCCGGTCGTGGGAGGGTCTTGGCTAGCCATAAATGATGGCTGCGCAAAGAGAAGCCAATGGCCTTGAAGAAGGAAATAGCTCCCTCGTTGCCGCCTTCAGTATCGGCTATGATCATCCTCACTCCATCTTCCTTTAGCTTCTCTTCGAGCCTCCTGTAGAGGCGGTGCCCCAAGTTCGTCCTCTGGAAAGCCTCGCCTACCCCCATCCAATTGAGGTATCCGTACTTCTTCCAGGCGGTGCCTTCTTTCTCAACGATGGTTGCTAGGACAAAGCCCACAACCCCATCATCTGCTTCGGCCACCAGGCAATAATCCGGGTCATAGCTGAAATTGTCGGTTACCTCATAAGGGTCCCAGGTACGATAGAGCATAGGTAGCTCCTCGCTGGTGAAAAGCTCCTCGCCCAAATGATAGACAGCCGCAATATCGTCTATCTCCATCTGCCTGATAGTTGCAAGGGGTTTCTTCCCATAATTACTCTCTAATGGCATAACGCATCCCCCTGTTCCTAATCTATATATGCATGTCGTTAGCCAAAGTGGACCATTTTTACTCTGGAACCAACAAACGCTTCGGAGTCCAGAGCCTTGCCCCTTGACAGTTCTATTAAAACCCATAAATCTCTCCTTAGCCTGCAAAACGTCTAATTGTTAGGCAGTGCCTAGTCTAAATAGCCTGTTCAAGCTATTGTGTTCTTAGCGCTTCACTGCTACAATTTGTCATAGATTGGTGGGCTAAGTGGCAATACTGAAATGCCAGGCTGAAAGTCCTTTGTATCGGCAACTTGGCCCCCCAACAATGAGCAAGAGTTACCTCCTGGCAGCCATTCGCCGTAACTCATACGTGTTGGCACCATATAACGGAAAGGGACCCTGCCCCAATGCCACATTCATCATCATGAGAGAAAAGATAGGCATATCGCCCATAAAGGGGAGGCAAAGAGGTGTGCTCTGTGCAGATGTGACATGGGAGGAGGAGCACAGGAACGGCGCCCGATTTCTTTGAGCAGAGGTATTACTATCTCACAAAACGTAATCCCCCTGTGCCTCACCTGTCAGGGGATAGTTGCCAAGTTCGAGAAGTTTGTCGCCAAGCGCAACAGCGAACTGGAGAAGCAGGGGATCCATCCCCTGCACATGATAGTGGCCGGAGTGGCGCTCCTCGCAGTCCCGGAGCCGGTGGCATCGACAGTGGTGGGAGTCACCTTCATCACCGCCGGCGTGCGCAAACTGAAGAAAGGAAGCCGGGTGCCCCGCCTGGTATTCGAAGACCACCTGCAGCTGGGAATAAATAAGGCACTAACGGACGGAGAGGCCAGGAGGATAATCAAAAGGTGGATAGAGTTGCGCTATCCCCTTTTTGGCAGCTCCGTCGATTTTCAAGTGAGGTATCAGAGTCTGGTAGCTTGAGAATCGCCCTTCCTCCTCTTGCATTGCTACCCCGAGCCTCAGCGGTTGCTTTCGCCTTGCCAAGACTTCTGGGCGAAATTTGCAGTCCTGTTAAATGCAGACAGTTTATCGAGTTGGAAAAGCGGTGCCGCTCCCGGCCCAGCCTGCGCCTTGCCAGCTATAGCACCTTGTATTAAAATGGTAGGGGTATGGCGCTGAAATACAATCCTGAAGAGATCGAGGAGAAGTGGCAGGAGCGGTGGCAGGCGGACCACCTCTATGATGCCAATGAGGACGACCTCCGCCCCAAATGGTATGCCCTGACCATGTTCCCCTATACCTCAGGAGACCTGCACATCGGCCACTGGTATGCCATGGCACCCTCGGATGTCCACGCCCGCTTCATGCGCATGCAGGGCTACAATGTGATGCACCCCATGGGCTTCGATGCCTTCGGCCTGCCCGCGGAGAACGCCGCCATCAAACACGGCATCCACCCCTATATCTGGACTATGAACAACATCGAATACATGCGCCGCCAGCTCAAGAGCATCGGCGCCATCTATGACTGGAGGCGTGAGGTTATCACCTGCCTCCCCGATTACTATAGGTGGACGCAGTGGTTCTTCCTCAAGCTCTATGAAGCGGGCCTGGCCTATCGGGGCCACGCGCCGGCCAACTGGTGCCCCCAGTGCCAGACTGTGCTGGCCAATGAGCAGGTAACCGCGGAGGGCCTGTGCGAGCGCTGCAAGTCCAGGGTGACCAAGCGAGACCTGGAGCAATGGTTCTTCAGGATTACAAAGTATGCCGACGAACTCCTCGAACATGACGGCATCGACTGGCCGGAGCGCATCAAGACGATGCAGCGGAACTGGATCGGGAGGAGCGAGGGGGTCGAGATCTCCTTCGGACTGGAGCAAGGGGAGATTAGAGTGTTCACCACCCGACCCGACACCATCTACGGGGTCACCTTCCTGGTCCTGGCCCCGGAGCACTCGCTGACGCTTCAGCTGGTCACCCCAGAGCGGAGGGCAGAGGTCGAAGAGTACATAGAACAGGCGCGACGACAGTCCGAGATCGAGAGACAATCAGTGACCCGAGAGAAGAGCGGGGTGTTCATCGGCGCCTATTGCACCAATAAGCTCAATGGAGAGAAGGTCCCGATTTGGGTTGCCGACTATGTGCTCCCCGGCTATGGCACCGGTGCGGTGATGGGAGTGCCGGCCCATGACCAGCGCGACTTCGAGTTCGCTGAGGAGTTCGACATCCCGATCAAAGTGGTCATCGCCCCCGAGGGCTGGTCTGGAGCGGAGCTAAAACAGGCCTACGAGGAGCACGGGTTCATGGTCAATTCCACGCAGTTTGATGGCCTGCCCAGCGAGCAGGGCAAGGAAGCCATCGCCGATTTCATGGAGGAGAAAGGCTATGGCCGCAGGACAATAAGCTATCGGCTGCGCGACTGGCTCATCTCGCGCCAGAGGTACTGGGGAGCGCCGATACCCATCGTCTACTGCCCAAGCTGCGGCACTGTTCCCGTGCCCGAGGACCAGCTGCCAGTGCTGCTCCCCGAGGATGCTGAGTTCAAGCCCACAGGTGAGTCCCCGCTGAAATACCATGCCTCCTTCGTCAATACCACCTGCCCTCAATGTGGGGACGCGGCACAGCGGGAGACGGACACCATGGACACCTTTATGTGCTCCTCGTGGTACTTCCTGCGCTACGCCAGCCCCGGAGATGAGGATGGGCCCTTCAGCCCGGATAACATCAAGCATTGGCTTCCGGTGGACCTTTACACCGGCGGCGCCGAGCACGCCACCATGCACCTCCTCTACGCTCGCTTTTTCATCAAGGCGCTGCGAGATATGGGGCTGGTCGATTTCGATGAGCCATTCAGCAAACTGTTCAACCAGGGGACCATCGTCTACCGCGGGCACAAGATGAGCAAGTCCCGGGGTAACGTGGTCAATCCCGATGACTATGTGGGCAAGGTCGGTGCTGATGCTGTTCGCGCCTACCTCATGTTCGTGGCCCCCTGGGACCAGGGTGGGGAATGGAACGATAGCGGGTTTGTAGGGGTCTCCCGCTGGCTGAACCGGGTCTGGAACTTGGTGTTGGAGCAGCCCGAAGCCGAGGGCCGACCTGAAATGGACCAGGCCATAGAGCGGGAGCTGCGCCGCATAACCCATAGAACGATAAGGAAGGCGACCGAGGACCTGGAGCGATTCCATTTCAATACCATGATCTCAACCTTAATGGAGTTCACCAATCATTTAGCCAGGGTAAAGGAGTCCTACTCAGTCGATGGCCCTGCCTGGCAGGAGGCCATCGATGCCCTGCTTCTCCTGCTGGCCCCGACCACACCCCACCTCGCCGAAGAGCTCTGGGCCCAGACCGGCCACCCATACAGCATCCACAACCAGTCCTTCCCCACCTGGAGCGAGGAGCTTGCCGCTGAAGAGGAATTCACCCTGGTGCTCCAGGTCAATGGCAAGCTCAGGGACAAGGTCGCTGTCCCCGTTTCCATCACTGAGGATGAGGCGCGACAGCTTGCACTGGGCAGCGAGCGGATACAGGCACACCTCAAGGAGCAGGAGATAAAGACAGTGATCTACGTTCCGGGCAGGCTGGTGAACGTGGTGCTCAAGTAGCGCCCAGTCATTTCAGGCACAAGCGCTGGCAACAGGCTGTAGGGCATCGGTGAGGGGGAATCAATACCACAAACCGCAGCAACGTAGGGGTTGTCGTGGAGAGTGCGAATTAGATCAGAGACAGAAGTCAGCCCCAACACGTAGTAGACCACGTAGCAGCGCCAGAGAGTCTCGGGATCGTATCCCGGCCTGCCACGTCGTCTTGGGCCTTTGAGCTTAGTCAGAAGTCCTTCATCGGGTAGTTCCTTGAAGACGGTCTCAAGCTCGGCAACGACAGGGGGAGTAACCTCTTGAATTCTTGTAGAGACTATTCTACCATAAGAGTACGCCATTGGGAAGCCCAGACCTTCCTAGTGGCCAAGGGGCGTAGGTGCTGTAACACCTGCGTTCCTGCTTTTGTCATATTACCTATTAGTATATTACCACAGAGTAGTTGACTTGTCAACCCATTAGTGATATACTATAGATAATATACTAACAAGTGGCTCAATGGCGAAGATTCAACTTCAGGGTTACCGCTGTGAACGTTGCGGTCATGAATGGGCACCCCGGGATACCACGCAGGAACCCAGAGTGTGCCCCAAATGCAAGAGTCCCTATTGGAATGTGCCGAAAAAACGGAAAACAGCAGGGGTAGGATGAGTTTCCGCATCCTGCCCTAGCGCGTTGTTCGAGAGGTAAGAATGAAACGAGAGGAATTGGAGGAATTGCATTACATCGTGCCTATCGTCAATGTACCTTCTATTTGTGCTCGTGGTATATTGTCATATAAGAAGGCGGAAGCAACGGAGCATAAATCATGCGCCATGCAGGGTGTCCAGAATCGACGGGCAAATATTACTGTGCCGGGCGGTAAGCCACTGCACCATTATGCCAATTTGTATTTCCACGCTCGTAATCCCATGATGTACCTACGTAGAGACGACCATATGTCTCTTTGCGTATTGGTAGTGAGCGCGGATGTCGTGGATCTACCAGGAGTGGTAATAACTGATGGCAATGCAGATAGCGACATCGCCCTCTTCAAGCCAGCCCCAAAGGGCTTAGGGATCGTAGACCGAGATAGTGTCTTCGCAGAATATTGGACTCATAGTAGTGAAATAGAAACATCTAACCACCGAAGAGTTAAATGTGCTGAGGTGCTGGTTCCTGTCAGAGTACCCCCACATTTCATATCGAAGGCCTATGTGTCGTGTAGCCAAAGCCGTGATACATTGATCGGGATTGTCAGTACAGTGATGCCGAGCTTGGAAGTAGTTGTTAATAGTTACTTATTCTTTCTTTAGGGGGGGCATTGTCATGGTTGAAGTTGTGATGGGCGACATAGTGGAATCCAAAGCTCAGACCCTCGTAAATACCGTAAACACTGTTGGGGTCATGGGGAAGGGAATAGCGTTGCAATTCAGGAAACGCTTCCCTGATATGCATGAGGACTACGTCAGGCGCTGCAAAGCAGGTCAAGTTAAGCTTGGTCAACCCTACCTATACCGCAGTCTGATAACGCCATGGATACTGAATTTCCCAACGAAGGATCATTGGCGGTCAATAGCACGTCTTGAGGACATTGCCCAGGGAACGCGTTACTTAATAGGTCATTATAAAGAATGGGGAATCACCTCACTTGCCGTGCCACCATTGGGCTGTGGGGAGGGGCAGCTTGAGTGGCATGTGGTTGGACCGACGCTTTATCGGTACTTGAGTAAACTGGATATTCCTGTTGAACTCTATGCTCCCTATGGAACGCCAGATGCGGAGACACAAAGCAGCTTCCTATCACAACCGACAGAGCCTGTTATTGCCGATGCTGGAGTCAGGCCACTCAAGATCAAGCCTGATTGGGTAGCAATAGTAGAAATCCTTGCTCGAATAGAAGCTGAACCATACCACTGGCCAGTAGGACGAGTAATGTTTCAAAAGATCGCCTATTTTGCAACGGAGGCAGGTCTCTCCACTGACTTGGTCTACTCACAGGCTAGTTTCGGACCTTATGCTTCCAGTCTTAAGTTCAAAATAACACAATTAGTAAACAATGGCTTGATTCGCGAGGAGCGCCTTGGTCGGATGTTTCACGTCATGGTTGGTCCGACCTTCAAGGATGCACGGAAAGCGTACCAAAAAGGCATTATGGAAAGGGAGAAGGCAATAGATCAGGTGGTTAATCTATTTCTACGTATAATGACCCCGCAGGCTGAAATGGCTGCGACCGTCCATTTTGCTGCAAGATCTCTTACTGAAAGAACTGGGGAGAGACCATCCGAGAACGGAGTTCTTCGCTATGTTATGGATTGGAAGCAAAGACGACGACCGCCAATTGACGAACCAGATGTGGCAAAGACGATACGAAATCTGGCGGTATTGGGGTGGTTAAAAGTGAAACCTAGCAAGGACTTGCCGTTGCCAGACGAGGCGGCGCTCGAAGTCTAGTTCTTGTAGAAATAATGAGTAAGGAGTAGATGAGATGGCAGAGCGGGAATCCGAAGTTTCGGCTTCCTCCTTTTCTTCGGATTTGGAGGGTTTATAGCTGGGGGCGTTCCCGAAGGCCCGTCTCCGAGCCCTGGCGCACTCTCACGCCAGGTGTCTCACCCGGCGAGTTTCCCCTCACCGCTCTGCCATTAGGGAAAGCAATTATAGGGCAATCTATGGGAAGTGTCAAGCCTCAGACAGGAATAATGAATGAGGCTCAATTGCCGCACAGCTATCGAGAGGCTAAATGGACGATTGAAGTCGTTTCGAAGATTGGACTCGGTGCGAGTGCGGGGCCACTGGAAAGTAACCGTCCATGTTCTGCTATCTACAATCACGTGCCAAGCACAAGCGCTGGCCACAAATTCACGGGCCTCGGTAAGAAGAGTGGGGTAGCCAACACTGGAGAGGATTTAACTTTCTATATTGGATAAACGGTATGATTGGGGTCATGCCATATTAGATACAGGATTTGCCGGTCTCTATATCCCCACAATCTGCAAGGTTGTTTCATATCTATCTGGTGAAGAGTGTCAATATCCGGGCGTATCTCTAGCAATCTTCGTTGAGCATCTGGACAGAGGCTGCTAACTTCTATGTCGTGGCAACTTTTCCTCTGTAAAATTTCATTCCAAGTCATAGTTTCATAATCGTGTAAACGGGGAAGTAGATTCTGGAAAAATCCTTGAATTCCGACTGTCCCCCACCCCCACTCTTGATGCTCGTAATCAATGTATTTATCATCCACACGCCATTTGAACTGTAGCTCACGGAGACTATCAACATTCTCGCCTATGCGAGGAGCCTTTTGTCGGAGTGGCGGGAGATTATATTTTGCCCTTTTCTGTTTGGGTGTGGGCATCCATTAATCTTCCTCAGAGGGGAGAAGGGAACTGTAGTATTCTAACATAGAGGCCAAAGTTATTTCATTATCGCAATTTTGCCCGGGGGGAATTCCTATACGGGCCTCATTCCAAGGTTTTTCCATATGTGTTAAGTCACTAAGCCATTGGGCAGACT
>SDBU01006215.1_pt1 | contig 14116 bp, 11 predicted proteins | sample 2277071 | NCBI WGS metagenome assembly SDBU01 (sample SAMN10397929, study PRJNA504765) | marine sediment metagenome | isolation source: marine sediment core GS08_GC12, 126 cmbsf | place: Arctic Ocean: Gakkel Ridge, Loki's castle | collected 2008
CGGCATTCTCGATAGAAAAATTAAGGACAGTATCACTGCCTGCGTTTACACTCATTGGGCTCGCATTCAAACCAGTAAATACCCTTAGGTCTGGCAAAGGAGCATCATAATCAATTATCAATCGTGGTCTCCAACTTGAAGGAGCTTCCCTACTACCTAGCCAGACAATTTCGCTGGAAGACTGTAAGACTACGCCATAGTTTGATCTTGAACCGTCAACCCAATCTCTGACTGCATCAGTTACGTCAAAGGTATGTCTCCCTATGCCTGTTAATGAGCCACTAGTTATAGCGTCCCCTGTACTTGGCATATTATTCCATTTGATAGTGTTTTCTGACCAATTGGAATTTGGGTGGGCAACTGCAACGATCCTGGTACTACCGCTACTCCAGCCCGTTACGTAAACGCTAAGAGTGGCACTATTAATAGTAGCATCACCGGGAATACCCGATAGGTTCCACTTGGCAAAAGAACGAGTTGTTATTGCAACCCCAGATTCGTAACCAACACTTAATTCAGCATCATCACCATTATTACGATCAGGATCGCCATAGCCTGACCCCCCTGTACCTACAAATGCATCTTCTGTTGGTTCAAAAGGAACAGCGGCAGCCTGAACGAAGTTAGCTAATGTAAAGAATGGTAATGCCTGGATTGCCAAGGAAAGTATGATGATTATCGATATTACTAACTGGAACATTCTCAACCTCCCGGCGCTTTATTTGGGATTTCCCATTTTAATTCGCAATGAAGCATCCTGACCCGCATTGCTCTTATCACCAACAATATATCCATGGTACCTTGTTGTCAATCTCCACTACGGGGATCTGCAATAGCTCCTCCACGAGTAAGCCGTACACCACGGCTCCTGGAATCCTCGTCCATCAACGTTGGTCAAGCTCTCCACCCGAAAAGAGGCGATACTTCCCCTATATTTTTCACATAACTGCCTATATGCTCCCGGCTGCATTTAGCCGGGTGACGGGCATAACCTGGTTATCCGCTCCAGAATGGCAGCAAACAGGCATCTGGACACGGCCACCTCGGCCAGTTGGAAGATGACTCGGCGGGCATGGCGCACAATCCGTCCCCCTATCTTGATCAGCTTCACCTGAAGGCTGCGCAATGACCAGTCCCTGATCGCCTTGGGCAAGCCCAACCTGCGCAGGAAGTTGCCCAGATTGTAGGCCATGATGAAAAGCTGGAGCCGCACCTGGTTGGCGGCAAACCGGTGGCAGGAGAGCCTGGTCCAGTTCAGGGCATACTTGCCTTCCTTAATCCACTGCTCTGCCGTCCCACGCCTGTTGTAGAAGTGCACTACACCCTCAGGTTTGGCGGATAGGTTGGTCTCGACGAAGCCTACTCGGGGGAATAGCTGTCCCTGGTGCCACTCTACTTTAGCTACTACCCGCCTGGGATGATCCCAGACCTTTGCCTGATACTGGAAGTCGTGGTACCGAATGACAGGCTTCTTAGGTGGTCGCCCAAGCGGTCGCTTCAGTAGATGCTTGATATGCTCCTGCAGTACCTCGTTGGCGGGAAGCCGGATAGCGTATCCGATGTCTCGTGGCTCCAGGTAGTCGTATACCTCGGGTTTGGCAAAGGCAGCATCTCCCCTGAACAGCAGCCGCACCCCTGTCTTACTGTATCGCTCCACAATGGGCTCCAGAACCTGCCGCCAACGCTCAGCGCTATGGACATTGCCCGACCGCAGCATTGCTCCCTCGCAATCTCCAAATTCATTGAAAAGGAATAGTGGGTGATAGCACACCGTATCGAAGTGGCCGTTATAGGCGGCTCCTTCTTGCTCTCCATATACCGGGCTTTCCGAGCTGTCCATGTCCAGAATCACTCGCTGGTGAGGTGTCCGTGCCATGGCCTGGTCTACCCACTGAGTATTCAGTTGCTCCAGCCCTCTCAGGTTCTCCCCACTGAGTATTCAGTTGCTCCAGCCCTCTCAGGTTCTCCCCGGTAACAAGGACTTCGGTTTCAAACCGGCTTAGCGTATTCGTGACTGGCTTGCGGAACTTGGGGTAAAGACCCTTTTTATCGAGCCGGGCAGCCCCTGGGAGAACGGATATATAGAGTCATTCAATGGCAAGCTGAGAGCATAGGGAGTTGATTATTTTGAGGAAGAAAACTAGAATTAAAATATGGAATATCCTATATATGGTTCAAAACACTATTTTAGTACCAAAGGTGAAAACGCCGAGAGTTTTGTAAATGAATTAGCCATCAAGACGTTTCTGACAGATTGGTGCTACCTCAATCCATCCTTGCCAAATGGAAAAGAACTATGCGACCTACTAGTTATCTTTGATAACGTTGCAATCATCTGGCAAATAAAAGACCTCAAGCTAGACAAAAATGGACACTACAAGGATGCAGAGGTTAATAAGAACCTACGCCAACTCGCTGGTGCTCGAAGGCAGCTCTTTGACTTAAAGACAACCATTAAACTAAATAATCCCAGAAGGTCAAATGAGTTACTCAACTCTTCTCAAATAACTGAAATCTACCTCATATCAATACTTCTTGGAGAAGGTGAGGATTATTTTCCATTCGTAGAGACAATCCGAACCGACACAGTACATGTGTTCACGAGGAGCTTTACCGAATCTATTCTTACTGAATTAGATACCATAGCAGATTTTATTGCCTATCTAAAAACAAAAGAGTCCTTAGTACAGCAGGACAAGCGAATTACTATCATAGGAGGGGAAGAGCAGCTCCTTGGTTTCTACATACTAAACAACCGTAGCTTTTCGAGATTCGATACGGCCACTCACATAATGCTTGAAGATGATATCTGGCATGGATTACAGGATAACACCCAATATCAAGCCAAGAAAAAGCAGGACGAGATAAGTTACGGTTGGGATGGAATCATCAACCGCGTACATGAAGGTTCGACCGAGTATGAACCTATCGCTAGGGAACTTGCACGCCCAAATCGTTTTCATAGACGATTCTTGAGTAAGACCTTCTATAACGCACATGTAATAGCTCACAATGATAACAAGCCAAATACATTCCGGCGCTTCGGGGAACTTGATGGTGTTACTTACTGCTTTATATTTTGCAACGAGAATGAGTCTCCTGATAACCGTAAAGCAGAGCTACAGGCTACGTGCTACGTTGCACGTGGAAGATACCTCGCAAATAAGCTTGTAATAGGCATTGCTACCGAGAAGTATATTAAGCCAATCTGTTCCTACAGCTTCTGTCTCTTAGAGATACCAACTTGGACGGATGAAAACCAGTCAGCAATGGAAGAAATCCAGCAAAAATTGGGTATACTAGTCAGCCCAACTGTAACTTACGTCGAAGAGAAGGAATACCTAGACCTTTCAGAATAACATCGAGTGGCCATACTGGATTGACAGCTCCTATACTTTACGGTTCTTCTGTCTGCATTTCTGAATGGCTTTTCCGACGTCCTGTTAGTAGGGTATGATGTCGTTATCCACTACTTCCTTATGGATTCAATAGTAAGATGTTTAATGAGTATGGGCTATTGGAGATAAATTGAATACTTCGAACAATCGTTTCAAATCCGCTAAGGTAAACTGGATTTCAAGTTTATAGTTGCGGAATAAGTCAACTAGGGGGAGCCATATTTCGGTCTTAATTCAATCGATTCATTAAGGCTTCGCTGTTTCCCTTTTATTGATTGCTTAACCATGTGCTTAACTTTTTCCATTTTACCTCTCCTTTCTCAGGAGTCTAGATGAATATAGGAAAAGGAGCAATCAGCGCTTGTTGATGGATATTAGTACCCGTACCTTTTCTTACGTGTTAAGAAAGCGGTTTTTCCACCTTCCATTAATTCGATTATTGACTTAACAATGTCTTGATTATCTACAGAGCCGCTCTCAACACATTCCCCTTCATGAATACTTATAGCATCTAATACTATTACCTGTTCCGCGTCTCCTGATACCACGATATTAGGATTATGTGTAGCTACGATTATTTGTCTCTTTTCCTTCAGGCTAGTTAAAATGTCTACAAGCATATTACCCACCAAACGATTATCAAGATTGTCTTCTGGTTGGTCTACGATTAGCGGTGCATCTTCCACAAGTGCAATCAGAGGCAACATAGCACTTGACCTTTGGCCGGGTGATAAATTTTGAACAGGCCTTTCGTTAAGTAATATGCTTTCTTCATCGTCCCATTTAACCTCGGCAGTCGTTAGTAATTTTTCGAGTTTGTCCTTGTCAACAACCTTAACGTCAGCATTTTCTTCCATACTGAATGGGTGTAAAGAGTTGTATAATCGTTCAATATGGGTATTTTCAAATGTGGTTTCAAGATTTGCGTTTATCTTGTCTTTTAATCTTGAACTATCATCAAGCAATATCAGTTGGGTAAATTCTATCGGGTTACAGGCGGTAGCAACTTTGAATGAGAGTCTATTAACCTTCCAGTTTCCTAAGCCTTGCAAGTGACCCTTCTCCGTAAGATAATCAATAAAATCTTCCCGGTCGCTCTCTGGTAATAACCTAATCGATACGTTCATATTAGGTGTGCTAAATAGGTTTAATTTCTCTTCAATTTCCAGTTGTTGTTGTGCTCTTTTAGAAGTGATTTCTTGTTGTACACCAACAAGCTCATTAGAAATGTCTTTCCATTCATCGAGAAGTACATCAAAGATTTTTAGTTCATCAACATATTCCCTTCTTAGTTGGTTTACTCTCTGCAAACGCTCATCCGCAGCCCTTCTTAAATCTGCGGCTATCTGTTTAGTTGCCTCTTCTCCGATAGAATCCCTTAGTTCTCTCTCTTTATCTTGTAATTCTTTAGAAATTGCTTCAATAGAAGCATCGAGTTCACCACTATAGGTTTTTAGGATATCCCTTCCCTTTGTTAATTCTGCAAGGGTTGCTTGGCGTTTTTCCTGCGTTTGATTGTCCATTTGATTTACTGACCACCAAGCTTTAACCTCGTCCAATGATTCTGTAACTAATTCTTCTATACCTGATAGGAGATTAAATTCTATAGTTTTTTCTATCTCGCTAATCCAATTAGCAATATTTGATTTTAATTTGCTTAATAATATGAGTTGTCCTTTTGCAGTATCTATATTGGTAAATAGTGTGTCGATTACCGGAGTATTTAATATGTCAAATTCTACCTTATAGTCTTTGTATTTTGTTAATTCTCCGTTATTTCTACCAATAATCTCATTTAGTTTGGCTGTTGAAGATAAGATGCTTGCCTGTTTGACACTTAAATTGGACCGTAAAGTCGTTCTTTGGCCCGTAATTTCAGAAAAACCGGGAATAAGTTGGTCCAATAGGTCTCTCTGTCTATCTGCTTCACGTCCTAAGTTTTCAATTTCACTCCACCCGAATAGCCGTATCGGGTAGTCTTCATTTCCCAATACATCGCCTACTTCCATATCAGTGCCATCAATAGAATAGACTTTAGTATTGTATTCTTGGTGTTTATCAAAAGTGGCTTCTAGCACACGAATTTCTCCGTCCGCTTTTGCATATGGTATGCGGATTACGCAGTTAGTTAAAGTCGCCTTTTGTAGGTCATGGACTTTTTTGGGTAGATCTGTCCCAAGTGGTAGTAGTTCGTCTAACTGCCTATTCAATCCAAAAACATAACGTATTGCTTCAATAATTGCAGATTTTCCCGAACCTCGAGGACCGATGAGACAGCTCAAATTATCAGAGAAGGCAGCTTGAAGAGTCTTAAAAAATCCTTCATCTCCGCCAGAGATAATTTCTATACCAAGAATTCTCGGTGATGGAGTGGCCGGAACATCACTCGGGAATCTAATCCGAGTATCTGGAAACAAGAGCGCTTGCTTCAGGCCATCATAACCAATCCCTGTCATCTTAATATGCGTATGCAATTCATCAATTTCAAGGTCTTCTACCCTGTGTGAGTCGTTTTTTAATAGAGCAGCAATCGATTTCTGTTCATCTTCCGGTCCATAACTCCAGCAGTAGTGCTCTTTATCTTCAGCTTTAGCTACTTCAATAGCATCAAACCCAGCAAGGAGTAACCAATCTTTAAAATTGTCAGATATTTTCTTTTCTTCCTCAGGGGTTAATTGGCCAGCCGGGTCATAAAACAGAATTCCGTCTTTCCCTAATTGGCGGAATGTTGCCCGTATTCCTCTATCCGTATCAATGTGTGCAGCAATGCAAATCCCTCCACGCTTATGGACAATTGAAGTCATATCTTCGAGCTTCATGTCCTTAATTTCTTCGCTCCCGTCTCTATCCCTTTCCGCTCCAATGTCACCAGAGAATATTCTACAGATTTGGTCGGGAGTATATTGTTCAGGGAATATTGCTAGAGCATGTATTCTATAATTATTCAAAGGCGCTGGTGGGCGTATATTTAATTCCATACCAGGAAGGATACAAATATCTGTTTTAGTACTTGCTTCGGACATGCTACATGCGAAATTGCATTTCATATGGTCAGTTATCGCCAATAATTCGACATTCGATTTACTAAGTGCTTCTAAATATTCAGCTTCATTATCAGGACGACGAGATTCTTGTTGTTTTGCCTTAGGATGAATAGTCCCATAGTCGGAGCTACCTAATGAATGTGAATGAAGCACGACTCTACGGAATATTGATACTTTAGATTTAAGTTTATTAATAGTTAACAATAACTCGCTATAATCCATAAAGCACCCCACAATTAGCTAGTACTTACGTGGGTTAATACTATATTTTACATATTACATTTTGTCAATAGGGCCATAATGCTTCGTCAGGATTTTTAGCCTCAATAGATGTATCATCATAAGGAATATTTGACAATATTCGCTGCTTTTAACAGTTTATTACCAATAAAGAATCCCTTCCTGGTTCACCCAAAACGATATGCCTATAAATGGATATGAGACACCCGTAGGTTTCATATATATCATCAGCCCATAGAGAGGGAGCCCATGAAGCACCGTATACATTCAGGGGATGCTTTGTCTCAATCCATTTTTCATGCTGTTCCTCCAGATATTCAACAAGTTCTCCACCAAGTTGAAAATTCGAACGGATATAGTCATGCGCTTCTCGGTAACTTGGATTAGGATTCCCCAAGAAATGCAGGTGCTCTCGGATTATTTGAAGCGTAGCTTCGCGTGAGATCTGTAGATTCATGAACGCTTCTTCCATGAAATCTTGTGCGTGCATCAATAACTGGCTCTTGATTAAGGTGTAGAGGCCGCGTATTAGTATGCCATCCCTCAGGTCGATATTTTCAAATAAGTCTTTCTCAATGTTCGAATTAGAGCGATTTACCTTACGGAATATGTACTCGTTTCTGTTTGATTGTTCGTTTTCAGCTCGTAGTGCAATTGCAGCCTCTAGACAAGATTCAATAATGCTGTTTGACGAGATGTCTGAACTGAGTGGTACATGAGGAAGTAAAGAGACATGCCAAGGTGCAAATACAACCATGCCGCCATCCTCAGGAACTGATAATGTTAGAGTACCAAGCAATCTAATTTCATCCGGGCTCCAGGTCGTAATCTCGGAGTAGACATCATTCCCATAGTTTGAAGATTGCCTTTTCGTTACTAGGAAAACAGCATCTTCGGAGGGGTAGTAAAGCGCATCATGGTGTTTGAAGACACCGGTTGGATACTCGAATCCTGACCGAAGTAGACGAATGCAAACTACATTATCCTCTGACGGAAGATACATGAAAAGTCACTTACCTAATCGTATTTGAAAGGAATATAACATATAATATTCTTCACGACAAACTAGCTAAGATTTTGGTTCCCTACCACCTCGCTGTACTATATGACGGCATTTAACTCTCATAAAAAAGGTCCGCCCAATTTTACGCCTGGAGACTAGGCATAGACATGTGAGGTAATAAAGGAACGATTCTCCGCTTCCCGCCTTACTGATGCCACACTCTGCAATCTTCTATGGATCATTACAAATGTTACTAAACTAATAGTAACATTGTATCCCCAGTCAAAATACTAGATGTCCACAAGAGGTAGTCTTAGCTTCAAATAATCTATCTTTTAATAATTAGCTTCTGGTAAACACTGCAGGAGCGATAGAATCGGCGTAGGACTATATAGAGAAACATGGAAAGAAACAAGTGAGTAGGATTATTTTAAATGACTTGGCCTGCCTCCTTTCAGATTGATAGCCTTTGACCCAGCTAACTGATTACCTTTCCGTTATTGACAAATCAGCGAAACAGACTTATACTGTTACATATTGTTACAGTGTGAAACAGCATATAACACTATATTATTATTTGAGGTACTCAGTTGGCATTAACTGTAAATGGGGTAAAATACTACACTACGATGGAGGTAATCGGTATTCTTTCTCTTTCGCGTCAAACTTTATGGCGATGGCGTTCAGAAGGGAAAGTGCCACCTGGGCGCCGATTTAGAGATAAGAACATATTATTCACGGAATCTGAATTCCGTGATATACAGAAATTCGCTAACCGAATTGAACTGGTCACTAGTGTAAAGCCTCAGCTTAAACTTTTTGATTATAGTGCTGGGGGTGGTACCAATGAATAAAGAAATGAGAGGATCATTAATCACAAATGAGACATGCAAACCGGAAGAGATACTTGGTAGTATCTCACCTAGTGGCGAATTATCATTATTAGATCTGTTCTGTGGTGCAGGAGGATTTTCTGAGGGTTTTAAACAGGCAGATTTTAAGGTATTTATCGGCATTGATAATAACCCTGAAGTTTTAGGGACATATGCCGAAAATTTCCCAGAGGCTATAGCATTAAGACTTGACTTGTCATCTAATATGGATCTAAGTTCACAACACCTGGAGAAAATCATTTCACGTAATATAGACGTGATAATAGGTGGACCTCCTTGTCAAGGATTTTCGATTGCCGGGAAAAGGCTTGCTGATGACCCAAGAAACAATTTGTATAAAGCATTTATTAACCTTGTGCACAGGATATCCCCTCTTGCCGTCGTAATTGAGAATGTGCCAACAATACGCAATATTCACAATGGAAGTATAACCAAAGCAATTATCGAAGACTTCACATCAATGAAATATACGACAAGTGTTTTCACTTTAAATGCTGCGGACTATGGCGTTCCTCAGAACAGACGAAGAACTTTTATAATTGGTCTTAAAGAAAATATGAACTTCAAAATACCAGCACCTACGACGGTTTTTAATCAAATAACTACTCAGATGGCTATTTCAGATCTGCCTCTTCTAGATGATCAACTTGGCGGAGAATTACTGGAATATGGAAAACCAGCTACCAATGACTACCAAGCTGAAATGCGCAGAGGTTCAACAATTATTTACAATCATTGGGCAGTAGAGCACAAGCAAAGAACAAGGGACATAATCAATTTAGTTCCTGATGGTGGTAACTATACAGATCTGCCCATTCATTTACAGAGAACACGTAAAGTTAATATTGCGTGGACTCGCATGAACAGCACGAAACCTTCATTTACAATAGATGCTGGACATAATCACCATTTTCATTACAAAGCTAACAGGGTTCCCACTGTTAGGGAATGTGCAAGAATACAGTCATTTCCTGACCGATTTCATTTTCTTGGGAAAAAAACCAGCCAATTCCGACAAGTCGGTAACGCAGTACCGCCACTACTAGCCAAAGCAATTGGTATTGAATTAAGGGAGGCATTGAAGTGACCTACAACCCGGATATTCAATACAGATGCGCTATTATTCGAGGAAAAGCGAAGAACAGTATGGACAGTCTTCTGCCCGCTTATGCCCAGATTCTGAATAAAATTTGCCCATGCTCTTATTCAGATTTCATAGAACTTTTCGATAAGGAAATACAAAAGCTATTAGTAGTCTCTACCCAAAAAGCTCTTGATAACCACAGAACTGAAATCGTGGGTAAACTATTTGGAATGTATTTTTTAGATACTGATGGATATATAAATATATCACAGCGTACCGAAAAGCTGTTAGAAGATGGGGATCAACCAGCGTTTTTCAAGGATATTTGTTATAAATTTCAGTTCCCTGATGGAATGAAAAAACCTCCAGGTCTACTTGAAGATATTTCACACAAATTATGCATTCGTCAATGCTCTTACGTTCTGGAACTTCTCCGCCATGCTGAGAAGTCAGGAATTATTCTCGTTAAAGAAGAAATCGGGTATTATGTTTTGAATGCTTTCGAAGTTCTTCAGGGCAAGGTGCCTCCGGACGAAGTCCTCCAAATAATCATATCGGACCGATCAAAGGGGATTGAAAAACGGATATATGCTGCAGGGAAAGCACGGTCTTATACACATCAGCATATCACTGAACAATTAAACTACATGGAATTAGCCAATTTAATTCAAGTAGTAGATCAGAATGTCTACCTTAATCAAAAAGAGACTTCGGCAGTGGATTTTATTGCGTCAGCATGGGGCAAGCCCCTTCTTTTTGACGTATATTCTTATGACTTCCATTCTAATGTAGATCGCAACTTAATGTATTTCGAGTGGCAAATTGAATACTCAAAACTTGCTGCTCCTTCATCAACTATTCTGGACACGTCATTGAACGCATTATTTAAAGAAGAGAAGGACGACATAGTTCACTCTATGATCTCCGGGAAGGGTGAAGACTGGACCAAACTAGGTGATGAAGGTGAAGTCTACGTATACAATCTCGAAAAGGAGAGAGTGAAAGCTTTCAACAACAACCTGGCACATAAGGTACTGCTATTAGGTAAAATAAAAGGTCTTGGATACGATGTGCAGTCTGTACATGCAAAACCAGGCCCTACTGCTGATTACGCACGGTATATAGAGGTTAAGTCTACAAAAAGGATTACACAACCTGATGACAACTTCCCGGATACTGTAACTCTTACGAGAAATGAATGGGTAGCTGCAGAACAGCATAAAACGAATTACTCAATATATAGAGTGTATTTCACACCTGAGCAGGTATTTGTTTACGCAATCGATAACCCGACAGAAAAGAATCAACAAGGTATGATTAATGTAACCCCAATTTCTTATCGTGTCGATTTCACATTAGGCATATGTAATTTTATCTCACAAATTCAATAGGGTTGATTATTATGAACAATGTTAAAGTGGTATCTCTGTTCTGCGGATGTGGTGGTGGTGATCTTGGAATGATAGGAGGATTCTCATACCTCGAAAAGCAATATGCCAATACAGGCATAGAAATAATACATGCCTCCGATATAGATGTTGCATCGGTTGAGACATATAATCATAATTTCCAACACAAAGCAGTAGTTTGTGATGTAATAGATCTAACCTTACCAAAGGGGTGTGCAGACATAGTTATTGGTGGATTCCCTTGTCAAGCATTCTCTACAGTAAATCCAACCAAAAAGCCGCACGAAAGACGGAATCAGCTTTTTTGGGAGATGGCTAAAATCGTTGAACAGATAACACCAAAGGTTTTCATTGCCGAAAACGTTAAAGGATTTTACAACTTATCAAAGGGAAGGTATTTTAATCAGGCAAAGGAAGAGTTTCAGAAGCTGGGTTATAAAATTTATGCCACAATTTTAGACGCTTCAGACTTTGGAGTACCTCAGCGTAGAGAAAGATTATTCATTATAGGAATCAATTATAGCGTAGCGACTCCTTTCGTTTTCCCAAAGCCTACTCATGGGAATGGGGGAATTCCAAAAGTAACTTTAAAAGACGTGATTAGTGACATTATTCCGCCAGATCCCAAGTATTATTTTTCAGACAAAGCCATTCAAGGAGTAAAGAATGCAAAACCGAATATGAAAAGAGCTCTTGCTCAAGATTTGGATAGCCAATGCTTAACAATATCAAGCCACTTGGCAAAGGTGAGCATAAATTCTAGGGACCCGGTACTGCTTGTCGATCCAGCCAAGGAGTTGTATCGCAGATTTACACCTCGGGAAGCAGCCCGAATACAGTCGTTCCCAGATACGTTTGTTTTCATAGGAAGCGAAACCAAGGCATATAGACAAATAGGCAATGCGGTTCCTCCTATTTTAATGTGGAATTTAATTACTGAAATACTCCGTCAGGTATTTTGATAGAATGACCGATAGGCTAACACCCAGTAGACGCAGCTGGAATATGTCTCGTATTCCCTCGAAGAATACTAAGACTGAATTAGTTGTTCGGTCACTCGTTCACTCAATAGGCTACCGCTATAGACTTCATAGGAAAGATCTCCCTGGTAAACCTGACATGGTTTTTTCTAAATACAGAACGGTGATATTTATTCATGGTTGCTTCTGGCATCGGCATAAGGGATGCAAGATCACGACAACACCTAAAACGAACACCGAATTCTGGAAGAAGAAGTTTAATAGAAACATCGCACTAGATGCAGAACATCAACAAAAATTGCTTGAGGCGGGTTGGAAAGTCACAGTTGTGTGGCAGTGCGAACTAAAAGATTTAAACAAACTTGCCGCAAGAATTTCAGCATATCTAACATTAACAACGGATATTTATAACCAAGCTGACCTACCCCTAAAAAAGGAACCTTTTCATACCTAAGGTAACAGAACGCTATTTTGTTAACTTCTACAAAAGGTTCCCTAATTACACATTGTGACGGATTGTGTTCAATAGCCTTTTCACTGCACAATCCGATGAATTATTATGCTTCATCTTTAACTCGTGTGTTCACCTCTGCCCTGACATTTATTAGGGAATAGTTTATGATAAGGTTACCCACGTGTCGCCGAAGCCTTTAATCGAGTAGCAGAATGTGTTTGGGAAGGAAGGAGCCTTAAAAATGGAGAACAAAGCTAGGAATGCGTTTAGCTCTATAGCGCCACTTGAACATGAATATTTTTGTCTCATATGGGAATTAGCGAAGTGCGGCAAAATTGAAACTCTTGAGGGTAGAAGGAGGATTCTAGGCCAACTCATGCTTAAGCATCCTCAGTATCAATACTTTTGGGAAATACCGTACCCTTTCGCTGAGACTGAGCTGGAAAAGGCATGGGAAGAAGAGGGGGCAAACCCTGACCTTCATCTCACAATTGAGGCCATGATTCTTGAGCAGATTGAAAGTAGAGATCCACCTGAAATCTATCAGGCATACGAAGCCTTGCTAAGAATAGGAGTAGAGGAGCACGAGGTTCGACACGTGATAGGTAGAGTTTTTACAGAAATGCTGTATGAAGGGTCACACATGGCAGAGAAAGGTCAACAACCCGACGAGGATTTCTACTTGCGCAGAATCAGGTATCTTTCAAAGCATCCTAAGAAAGTCATTAAAGACCAAGAACGGAAATGACAAAAGGGGTTGTGAGTCGTGGCGAAGGACAAGCTGAATTGGGCTACACCGAAGAGTGTATCTGCCCTGACAGTTCAGCTTGCGTGCGTATTTTTTGGCCGTAGTTTATCTAACAGCAACCTGTACGTCGTTCCGTTAGTTGACTAATACACATCTTGGCTTGTCTATTCTAAAAGCTTTCCAAAAAGCAATGAAGACTGTCCGCTTTGCCTTGCATGAAGACTGGGAACCGTATATATTTAAGTAAGGGTTGGAAAAAGGTCGCTGACTTTGGCAATGCTAGGAAAAGTAGGTTAGCAGGCAAGCGGGTAGTTCGATGATCAAAGCTTGGCTACGGAACGTCCAATTTCAGAATGCTAGCTACAGCTTTCCGGTTGGATACCAAGAGGAGGGGCCGCTTCAGCGTGACGATCTCCTTGCGTATCTAGGCAACGAGGTTTCGAGCAATCTCATCGACCCAGAATAGTGTGGAAAAAGGAACCTTTTAACCCTATGCGGTAGGTAGTAGAATTAACGCCCTGAACCTAAGTCAGGGTGTTAAACACATTAGAAAGTCCTGCGAAGCATTTTTAAATGCTTTTATATGTGTATTATTTGATCTTAAATATTTGACTGTTGACAATCAGATTAATTGAGCCTAAACTCAAGTTCCAAAGATCTAGCAAATTTGCCCATTTATTTCAGATATATTAGGAGGAAAATATGCATTGTGCCGAGTTCATTACAGGTATATTCACAAGAATATCACAAGTATTGGAGACATCTCTAGATGGGCTTAATGAGTATGAAATTAACCAGCAGCCCTGTCCTGAATGTAACAGTATCGGATGGATGGTCTGGCATCTAACTAGGGTGCAAGACAG
>SDBU01006216.1_pt1 | contig 14114 bp, 12 predicted proteins | sample 2277071 | NCBI WGS metagenome assembly SDBU01 (sample SAMN10397929, study PRJNA504765) | marine sediment metagenome | isolation source: marine sediment core GS08_GC12, 126 cmbsf | place: Arctic Ocean: Gakkel Ridge, Loki's castle | collected 2008
GTATTGCGTACTGCCCCGTGTCTGCTGGGCCTGTTCAGTGTGGTCTGCCTGATTTTTGCTGAGCATACGCGGTGTCATCGTATCCAAGTACGACGGACAGAATGGTATTTCAAAACCGAGCCTACCTTCTCGGATGCCATCGCAGCCGTACGACGACTGTTTTGGCAAAAAACTATTTTTGGAAAGGCTTCGTATCATAAGGGTTTCAAAAAACTATCGCCCAAATTAAGGAACTTGCTGCTGGACTACCTGAGTCAGGCAGCGTGATTATATAAAATGGCAAAAGTCGAGCTTAGACAGATCAGTGCATCTTAGCAAACTTGACAATCCAATAGAGGGTGATGTGAAAGCTGGGAGGCACAACCTTGGTCATATCAACAATCAGATGTAGGCTATGCCCATGCGGATGGCGTGCTTGACAAGCTCGGCCATACTATTAATTCTGAGCTTATACATGATTTTCCGGCGGCATGCATCAACGGTTTTAGGACTTATGTCCACACGCAGAGCGATTTCCTTGGATGTCATGCCCAGAGATAGAAGCCGGATTATCTCATATTCTTTCTCGGTAAGTGCCGATGATCCAGGCTTGTCATCTGCCTGCATTTGACTTAAATAGCCATTGGCAATAATATCCTTTATTTTGGGACACATATGTGTCCGATTTTCGTACACAGCCCTAACTGCACGAGCGAGCTCATCAAAGCCGCACTCCTTTAGTACGAAACCAGAAATGCCCGCTCTTATAGCCTGCTCGAGAACGTGCATATGTAGTTGCGCCGGAAGAGCAACAATCCTAACGCCGGGATTTTCATTCAAGACTCGCCGGGAAAGCTCAATATTGTCTGTTTCATGCATGTTGATATCAATGACTATGACATCTGGCTCAAGCTCATGGGCAAGTTGCACAATGGTTTTGCCAACTTCTGCCCCGCCAAGCACTTCCATATCAGGCTGACTCTCGAAAAGCAGGTGTAAGCCCTCACACACGATTCTATGGTCATCGATTAATAAGACCTTGATTCTTCCATTACTTCCCATAGTTCTTTACCCTCAGCCACAGTTTTGATAGCGGAAGTGATCTCCACGGACCCACAATCCTTTAACAACAATCCCGACGCACCGGCTTCAAACATCCTTTTCATAGTGTTTTTCTCTGAAGACGATGTGAAGGCTATCACCTTAATGTCTGGAAACACAGTAGTAATCCACCGGGTAGCCTCGATGCCATTCAGTACTGGCATACTGATGTCCATGATAACAATGTCCGGCAGGAGTTGGTGTGTGAGTTCTACGGCTATTCTACCATCTTCGGCCTCGCCGATCACTTCTACTCCAGGCACACTCGTCAGCAATATCCGCAGGTATTTCCGAATCGGTGCATAGTCATCAACCAATAGGATTTTGATTTTTTCCTTAGTATCCATATTGTGTATCCGAAGTTAAGACTTCATTTTCGACATTGCTTGCACTAAACATGCGATACTATATTAATCGTATAATCTGGAACTGGCTCAATTCGTAAATCGCTAATGCGGATTGTATTTCGCAAGGGACGTGTTTCATAATGCAACTACATCGGAGCAATAGGAGTGAGCTAAGCAAAGAAATGATGCTTTGGGATGTTTGATTAGTTGTCGATAGACGTCAATCCTTCGCGTATGGCATACTTGACAAGGTCGGCAAAGCTCTGAATATCAAGTTTCTGCATTATCCGTCGACGGCTGGCATCGATGGCCTGAATGCTTATATCGAGCAGCAGGGCTATTTCTTTCGAAGGCTTGCCCTCAGCCAATAGTTTGAGAACCTCGTATTCTCTTTCAGTCAGCGCTTTCATAGGGGACGCGTGTCTTTGGTGGCAACTTTGAACGTAATCGTCCACGATAATACTTGTAGCTTTGGTAGAAAGATAAGTTTCACCGGAAATGACTGTCTTAATGGCCTCTATAAGTTCGTCAAAGGCTTGCTCCTTCAGTATATATCCTGATGCGCCGGCCTTTAGCATTTCTATGATAAAAGCCTTTTTCAAATAGGTAGAAAGAGCCACGAGTTTAATATTGGGCATTTCCGGCAAGATCCGCCGAGCAGCATCGATACCGTTCATCCCAGGCATGTCGACATCCATGACAATGAAATCTGGTTTAAGTTCGCGGGCAAGTTGTATGGCAGTTGCGCCATCTTCGGCTTCGCCAACCACATCCATATCAGGCTGCTCTTTGAGCATTGCGCACAAGCCCTGCCGAAACATTTTGTGGTCATCAACCAGCAAAATCCTAACTGCCATCGCATTTCTCCGGCTATAAATTTATTTTATTTTTAATTGGAGCGGTTAAAATAAATCGACTGCCACTACCGGGTTGCGAATGTATCTCAAAGCTTCCGTCAATATAATCGATTCGTTCTCGAATGTTAAAAAGACCGAACCCGCCGCTTCGCTCTATAGATGTTTCAGCTTCCTGGATATCAAAACCGACACCGTCATCGCTGACGCTGATTTGTATTTTATCATTTTCCCTTTGTATTGCAACCTCTACTTCGTGTGCTTTGGCGTGCTTTATCACATTAACCAGGAGCTCACGAACAGCCTGAAAGAGCAATACACGAATGTTGTCGTCTAATGGTTTGTCCTTTTTGTCATCAGAAAATTTGCAGGCGATTCCGTGACGGTCTCGAAGCTGTTCGCTGAGCAATTCGGAGATTGCGGCCTCTAAACCAATTTTATACAGTGTCGGTGAAGCAAGGTCAAACGTTAAATCTTGTACATTTTGCATAGATTTCTCAATCATCTGACATACCTCATCAAGAGTCTTAGCATCGCCTGAAGCAACTGATTTACGCAGTCTCCGCAACTGATTTACTGATAAAGCAAGTGTCTGACTGACATGGTCATGCAGGTCGGCTGCTATTTGCCGTCGTTGAAATTCTTCTATCAATGTCAGTTTGGAAGCTAAAGACCTCAAATCATTTTGATAGGTTATCAGTGTTTTTTCTGCCTTCTTGCGCTCGGTGATGACCACGGATGAACCGATGACATACTTGACTCGACCATCATCATCAAGAGCTGGCACAAAAGTTGTGTGGTACCACACTTCGTTCCCTTCCATGTCATGTACAGGGGCCTCCACGGTAGAAATTTTACCTGCCATAGCTTGTTTTAAATTTTTGATTAAAGGGGCTCGCATCGACTCGGGGTAGAATTCAGGAGGATAGGTCTGTCCGTAGTAGGGCTTGATATCAGGAATCTTGAGCTGCTTTAGACCCGCAGCACTCATGTATCGCAACTTAAAATCCAGGTCAATAATCTTGTTGCAAACTGGCGAACCCTCAAGCAAGGAGCGATTCATCATCTCAGATTCTCGTAACGCCTCCTCCGCCTTCTTGCGCTCGGTGATGTCGTGAAAAGTAATCATTACCTTTTCCATTTTGCCAGTAGCAGGGTTGAGCAAAGGTTCCGTGTTAATGTGCAACCACCGAATGTTTTTGGAATCATCGGCGAATAAACCGCGAACTGCATCTCTGACAGGTTTACCCGTGCGAACGGTGATCATTGACGGGTGGTCTTCACCGGGAACAGGTGTTCCGTCTTCCATAATCATCCGCCATGCGGGATCCGTCGAAGTCATACCTATAATCTGATCGGTGGTCATTCCAAAAACTTGGCTGGCTATTTTATTGGCATGAATAATTTTTCCATCAACCGATTGCAGTACAATCCCGGCATGTACAGATTCATAGAGCGACCGATATTGTTCTTCGCTCGCGTGCAGCGCCTCATTCGCTTTCTTGCGCTCGGTGATGTCGCGCTGGATACCAAAGTGTCCGGTGATTCTGCCCTGGCTATCGTACAGGCAAATGTAATCACCCTCAATCCACATCGGCGTGCCGTCAAGCTTACGCTCATCTGTCTCAATATGCAGCCTGCCGGCATCAAAGAAATCCCTCCAGATATCTCTACTATAGGCAATATCATGGGCGTAAAGGTCATTCGGTGTCATGCCCATAAACTGCTCCCTCGAAGCTCCATACTGCAAGAGCACCGCATCGTTGACTTTGGTTATTCGCTGGTGCGCAAAGACATAATCGAGCGCTTCTTCTTTATCAATGGTATCATCCCATCGCACAGGCTCATCGAGCATCATAAAGAAAAAGCCGTCAAGTGACTGGCTGAAAAATAACTCAAGATGCTCCTCGCTCTTGCGCAGGGCCTGCTCGGCCCGCCGCTGCGCCAGGCCGATGGCAAGATTGTCTGCAAGCCTTTCGAGCAGTGAGATTTTCTCCGGAGTAAAACGGCCCTTATGTTTGTCGTTGAACTGCAATAATCCGAAAGTCTCTTTCCCCGCGCGCAGTGGAACCAATGCCAGGGACTCATAACCGACAGTATTACATCGGTTGCGAGTTCGTGCCAGACGGTCGGCCTCGGTTGTACCGGCAAGCAACTCAGTCGTGCTGTTTGTCCAAAAGCTTCCATGCTCGGTAAAGAACGGTTTGGATGGGTCAAAGCGGCCGCTAATTATGTTTCCGCACATACATTCCAGGAAGGGTCTGCCCTGGCTGTCACGGACCAATTCCCCTGCCTCGTCCACCAAGCAAAGCTTGTTCTCAGCCAGAACGAATTCCTCCGGGAAGCCACTTGTTTCAAAATAAGAAAAGTCATCACCTTCCTGAAGTCGTATTCCGACGGCCTCGCAGTCCGACCAATCCTTGAGAAACGTCGTGACTAATTTCATCAGCTCACGGATATGGTTGGTCGCATTGAGAAGGTGCAGCAAACCGATCGTTGCCTCCCGCTCTTTCTCTGCCTTTTTTCGCTCGGTGATGTCGCGAGCGATATGAACACAACCCAAAAGAAGACCGTCATCGTCGCGCAGAGGTGAGACGGATACAATAAAGTGGCCGCCGAGATGTTCCTCGTAAATCTCTTCCATATGCTCCTGGCCATCAGCCAGTAGTTTGGTATGTGGACAAAAGTTGGGTGGTACTTTCGTTCCATGAATGCATTCATAGCAAATCATTCCCACTGCCTCGTCCGGCGCAACGCCCATCTTCTCGCCCATCGCCTTATTGACCCGAACGATTCTGTGTTGCTTGTCGATGATGGCTATCAGGTCCGGCACGGCCATGAAGGTACGCTCCCACTCTTCTTTGGCGCGAATAATCTCCTCCTCGGCCCGCTTGCGCTCGGTGATGTCAACGTAGGCGGCCTGGATAGCGGGCTTTCCCTGGTACTCAATCCGGCTGGCGTGGATCTCCAGCCAACATATTGTTCCATCCTTACGAATTCCGCGAAACTCATACCGCTCGGGCGGGTGTTTTCCTTTCAACCTGTCCTGATGTCGGCCCCAGACCAGCGCTCGATCCTCCGGATGTACAAACGCCTGGATTTGTTGGGACGACATGGCCAGTATCTCGTCCACAGTGTAGCCGATGATCTCGGCCATGGCCTGGTTTGCAAACACAGAGTGTCCATCTTGGAAGATTTCGAGCCCCTGCAGCGAATGGTCCACAAGAGAGCGGTACGCTTCCTCTGCCTTCTTTCGCTCGATTTCAGATGAAGCTTTTGATGCTAAAATACGCATTATCTGCTCTGTCTCTTTCGGGAGATTCAGCTTTTGACGCGATATGGCACATAGCACGCCAATTGCTCTGCCTTTCCTGTCCCGCAGAGGGATACCTACGTATCCCTCTGCCTTTAATTCCACGAGTTCTTTATCTTTGGGAAATTGCCTGTGCGCATTTTCCGGGTAAACACAGTAACCCTTCTGTACCACATAATCGCAAGGTGTACCGGCCAGACTGTAACTGTAGTCATGTATAATCTTTCCCTCGCTGTACATTGAGAGTACATTTACCTGATCTTCTTTGACAACCTGGCCTACAATTGCGAATTCCACATCCAGCCATTTGCACAGATTGGTGACTATTTTGTCAAAGGCTTCTTGTCCAGTGGTTCCTGCTATACTCTCAGTGAGTGTCTGGATTGCCTGCTCTGCCTTCTTGCGCTCGGTGGTGTCATACCATATACTTTGAATGAAGTCCCTCCCACGCAAGGTAATAGCTTTTGCGTTTACTTGATAATCACGCACCTCACCGCTCTTAGTCCTTTTTTTCGTTTCAAAATTATCGGCCCCCTCCGTGATGACTTTTTCGGCGTGCTTTAAGATTTCTTCGGGAGACTCAATGACCTCTAAGTCGCTTATCTTCAGCTTGCCAAATTCTTCACGGGTGTGGCCGAGGTTCTCATGCGCCATGTCGTTAAATTCTACAATTTCTGCAGTCTTCGAATCAATTAGCACAATAGGATCTGCCGCTTGGGCGAAGATGGCGCGATATCTTTCCTCGCTCTCCCGCAGCGCCTCGTCTGCCCGCTTGCGCTCGGTGATATCTCTTAAGAAATTCAATGTAGCGGGTCTATCGCCCCATTCGATCAAGATTCCATTGCTCTCCAGCCACTTTGTGTTACCCTGTTTGTCGACAACTCTGAACTCATAGACTGATGGAACTTCCTCGCCTTTAAACCGCTTGATGTGAATTCCCATCACCTGCTCTCGATGGTCTGGGTGGACGAATTCTATGAGGGGTCGAGACGTTAACTCCTTTTCTGAATAACCCATAATAACAATGAACTGGGGATTAACGAACTGAAGCGTTCTGTCTTGTGCCACGACGATGCCTTCTGTGGCGTTTTCAATCACAGCCCTATATCTGTTCTCGCTTTCTCGCAGCGCCTTCTCCGCTTTGTGCTTATATAGTGCCATACTGATATTTGAATGCAATTCCCTGTCTCCGAAGGGCTTAACGATATAGCCGTATGGTTCGGCTATCTTGGCAAACTTCAGGGTCATATCATCGGTATAGGCAGTCAGGTATATCACTGGAATATTGAAGCGGTCCCGTATCTGCCGGGCAGCCTCTATACCGTCCATATCACCTCTTAACTTGATGTCCATCAACACGAGGTCTGGACTGAACCGGCCAGCCGTTTCAACGGCATCGTCGCCGGAGTAGGCAATCCCGACGACGGCATAGCCGAGTCGTTCGAGCCGCATCTGTATATCCTTCGCGACAACACCTTCATCTTCCACAATCAATATTTTGCTCTTCGCCTTTTCTCGCATATTTCCTACCCTCATTGCGGTTTTGAAAACGAGATTTTAAATGATGTACCTGCACTTTTATCCAGAACAACCGACGCCTGCAACTGCTCAGCCAATGTCGAGACCAATTGCAGCCCTAAAGTTCGCCCATCGGGGAAATCCACATCTTTGGCAAACCCCATACCATCATCACTTATCAACAGGGTGTAGCTGTCCTGCTTATCTAAATTGAATTCGATACGAATCTCTCCGGCCCTGCCTTTGGGAAAGGCGTGTTTGAGGCAGTTGGAAACCAGCTCATTGATTATCAAGGCGCACGGAACGGCGACATCAACACTGGGGAAAACATTTTTAACATTTATCTTCAGCTTTATATTCCCCGCATCCGGGCCGTAGGAACACAGTAATTCATTTGTCAAATCCCGGATATAATCGCTAAAGTTGATGTGGGCCAGGTCTTTGGTTTCATACAGTCTTTCGTGCAGAAGGGCCATAGACTTGACCCGGAACTGACTTTGACGGAACAACTCTACGGCCTGTTTGTCTTTAACATATTCCGACTGCAAACTCAGGAGACTGACGATAATCTGCAGATTATTCTTCACCCGATGATGAATCTCCCTCAGCAGCACTTCTTTCTCTTCAAGCGATGTCTTGAGCTGCTGTTCTGCGCGCTTTCGCTTGGTGATATCAAGGCCATATACATTGACATAGCTCAAATCGACAACAGGTGTAAACGTAAGAGAAAGCACGTGATCGTCATAATCACATTCAGTCTCTTTGCTCGAACCGGAGCCGAAAACATCCGCGGCAAATTTGCGCCACTTGTCAGGCAAACGTCGGCCCATTTGAGTGTCCCATGCAGTCAATAAAGGTGTCCCGGCCTCATTGCTATAGAGCACGATGCCGTCTTTTGCAACCCGCAGCACAGGGTTGGAGTTTTCGCTGGGAAAGTTCGCCAATGACTGAATTTCTTCCTGGCTTGCTATTAGCTGCTGGTTGGCTGCTTTTAGTTGTTGCTCGCTTGACAGTAACTGCTGATTAGAAGCTCTCAACTGCTGCTCGTTTGCTATTAGCTGCTGGTTAGCGGCCTTCAGTTGCTGCTCGCTTGACAGTAACTGCTGGTTAGAGGCCTTCAGTTGCTGTTCGTCTGCTCTGAGCTGCTGGTTGGCTGCTTTTAGTTGCTGCTCGCTTGACAGTAACTGCTGGTTAGCAGCTTTGAGTTGTTGCTCGCTTGCCCTTAGCTGCTGGTTAGAGGCGTCAAGCTGTTGATTAGCCGCTCGCAATTTCAACTCATCACGTATTTGTCGGTGCATAAAGCGGCCAATAACTATTCCAACAAGCACGGTAAGTGCCACACAGATAAAAATCAAAACTGTCTGTACTATACGAAAATTTCTTAACTCACGGCCTATCATTTGCTTAACTTCCGCTTCCACTTGATCAGCACCATTCATAAGCTCTGCAAAAACAGCATCATATCTCCGGTCAATTTCACTACCTGCCGGTGAAGCTGCCGGTGCACTGAACCTCTCTTGTGTGATAGCTCTGAATTCGGCCAGTTTCGCCTGGATGCTCTCGATTTCGCGGCGCACCGTGGCATCATCCTCTTGGTAATATTTCCAATGCGGATTCTCGCCTCCCTCCAACATCGCCTGTGCGTACCAGTCAGCCTCGTCCAGGTGCCCCCAGGCGGCATCGATACTTTCGTCTCGGTCCCCGCTTATTATCTCCTCAAACCACAGGTGGGCAGTGGTAACCTCTATCTTGATCTCCATGGCCGCACATGTCAGCGGTGTATGTACCACAGTCATATGGTTGCCAACATAGAAGATATAGCCCATCGAAGCAACTATCACAGATGCTACAAATCCAATAAGCAGATAAATCCACCAAAGGACGACTACTTTCTTTGTTGGGCCTTTAAAGTTTTTGTATGTTTCTTCAGCCATTTCTTACACCCTTCCAATACACTTCCGTTATTGTCATTACAATTTTAATGCGTCTTTCCTGATGATTTCCATAACAGCTTTTCTTCTTCGTCACCCTCTATGAAAGAGATACGCCCGTTTTCAATATCGAGAAAAACGCTTCTTCTTTCTGTGCCCCCCAGCGCCGCAGCTTTTACAGGCATATCCTTCTCTGACAGCAGATGAGTAATTGATTCGATATTATCTTTGCAAATAGTATCGTCTTGCTTTTTGAGAACATTTCCTGCTCCCACTAAGCAGACCTCAAGGTCACACTTATTTGCTCCTATCTTAGTTATTCTGTTTATCATCTCGTCTATAGCATCGGCGGCATACCTTGTTCTTTCGCCGTCAGCGCCCCTGGGCGCTCGCCCCGGCAGCATTATATGCGCCATGGCACCGACTTTTTTGCTCGAATCATAGGCCGCTATCACTACGCAGGAGCCTATCGCCAGCGATCTCAATATTATCCCGGCTTTGGCCGCTTCGAGCATCCCCGTACTGACGTCGATAATCTTTTCCATTTTCATATTACACAGCCATTGCCGGAATAAGGCAAAGCATTCTCAAAACGCAATCTCCAGTATTCCTGAACCGGTATTCCTTGCCACCAGGCATTTCATGATTAATACGCTCCAATTTAGCGTTTCGCGAGCGCAGGATTCTAATCTCTTCGAGCAGTTGCCTCTTGGTCTGGTCCCAAGCATTCATTGGGCTACCTCCAGCTTATATTTGCACTGATTTATCACATCTATAATTTCTTTTACTTTAGAGCTTGAAATTCTACATGCCTTGGCATGATGAATCGCTGCTGCCAGTAAGAAAGTGTACTGTGTTTTCCATCTACAGTCAACTATTGATCTTTGTGCAATCACTCCTGTGTCCTGGAGCCGGAGCATCTTTGCCCAAGGGAGTTGTTCTCCCGAGACGGGTTTTCTAAACCGAATTTTATTGCGTAAGTTAATCGAGATACTAATGCGAAGAATGGAGACCCACGATATTACGGAACTTGGCGTCAAACAGTCTTGGCATGCTTCGCTGTATTTACCCATCTCTCCAAAAAATTGCGGGTAAAAACATTTCTGCGCAAAAAAATTCTGCCATGTCCCTATAAAATCTTTTACTATTCAGTCCAAAGTTCATTCTTCGCACTTTGATACACTGTTCGGTGGGAATTTGCTTGAATTAAAGAGTTCTTCGTGCTATAATGATGATTTAGAGATACCTGGTATAGTCTTTCAATATTCACGAAAGTGTATTGGAAGGCTTATTTGTCAAGGGCAGTAGCTTAGGGGGATAATATGAGAAGGGTGTGGGCAATGATAAGTAGCTTTTCGAGACTTTTAATCGGAACGAGTTTGACATTGGCAACCATTCTGATTTCAGGCTGTGCAACCAGTAATCTCAATTGTACGAATGAAGCATCAGTTTTATTTGAACGTATACCGTCAGAAGATGTTCTCATCAGTGAGGTGCATGCGTATGAGGATGAAGATGAGCTGGTAATCTACGGGAAAGTAAAACGTACCGCTGACAATTGCTGTGATGCCACCCGAGGACATGTTGATATAGCCGTGGTCGCGCCTGACGGATTAGTTCTGGATGTGATCAGTGTTTTATATAGCCCTCGCAATATTCCAAAAGTTAGAAGCCGATCATCGCATTTTATGGCTAGACTTCCATATACTGTTCTCCAAGGCTTCGTTTTAAGAATAACTTATCATACTAGCTTGGAGGTTTCCAATTCAATTACACATACTGGTAGCACATTTGTGTGCGAACAGAACATTGCGATACCTGATGAGGAAAGCTAACCGGCACTTAAGCTTAATATACTGGATAGACAATTGATACTACTGGAGAAAGGATCAGCTTGAACATTGTTATGAATTGGCCGAGCCAGAGATTCAAGGGAAAACTCGCTCTCAGATTGTAATCAGGTAGAGTCGAGATCTGCGCGGTGGTTAGGATGAGCCTACCTTTTCACCGACCCTTTCGTTTGTCAGTGTCTCAATAGTTTCTCCATGCTCCATTTCCACACGCCACTCATCAAACCAGACGTGCGGTTGTTCAAGTCTTGATCGGTCCTGCCAGTTATTCAAACCAGTGCGCGCGTACAGAACATGCCCTCTCAGGGCTCGTTTGGTGTTCGCCTGATTCTCGGCCAGTCGTCATAACTCTTTGTTAATACTAATGTAACCTCGATTTCTATAAAACCCAGGAAAGCTGATATCTACATTATTTATTGTAGGGTCGTGGATTTAAACCTTCGTGCCCTGAGTTTTTATAACTCAACTAAAGACAAGCCTTTTGAAGTTCCCGATTCCTCGCGCGTATTATCATTTTGTACCTTACACTCGATAAAAAAAACACTTTCAGAGGTGATGACTTGGCAACAGTTGTTCCATAGCTGCCAGCGACTCACTGTACAACGAATTCTTTGAAAAGAATGTGCTCGATATAAGGTTTAGAATCAGAGAAAAGTTTCTCATTAAGAGCATCAAGTATTTGCAGTAACGGGCTCTAAACCATAGTACCAACCTTCTTGAGAATCTGTGGCCGGAGCATCCGCTTTCAGGTCCTCTAACTGAGCCGGTTGGTCTACTTGAGAATGTTCGGCTGGTTTGGGCGTGCGAGAAGCGGCAAAGAACCGACCAAGTGGGAAACCTACACTGCCACAAAAGACTACTACAACAAACACTATTATCCACGGCAAAATACCACCATCTGAAGCTCTTCCATCAGCCTTTTCTGGCTTTTTATCAGACTTTTCCCCTTCTACTTCTTCTTGGTTTTCTTCTTCTGTGTGATCTTCATCTGCCATTTTTGTCTAGTGCCTCATTTGTTCGTTATAAAAGTTCTATTGCTATTTACAGTTCAACCAAGACAGTGGTACTATTCAATTCAATGGCGATTGAGAACCTCCACCAATTAAATCTTTTCCCGAAAACCAGAAAATAGCGAAGGGATGTGTCAATCCTCTCGCTTTTCGTCAAGGGAGTTCATTGATGATTGAAAGCAAACATGCTTTCACTATTTACTCTCTCAACTTATGAAAAAGAACACATCGACTCTCCCACATTCCTCAGCCTAATGTTGCAACCGAAGGATTTCGGTACAGCAATCATTGCAGGTGGTGTTTTCGGCAATGATGGAGGGCTGGTTAATGAGCCTTTTACTATTTTGAAAAGTATATTGCTGAGGATGTCAGCAGTGATTCGCTGCACGATCTCAAAGTTAATCTCATCTGCTTGGTTGTTCAGAAACCGCAGGACATCATTGACCACAGTCTCGCTATCTTTGGCGGCCAACTCCAGAATTTTGAGATATTGCTTATTGGCTTGCTTTGGGCCATACTGGCTGCGCAGCAGGTCATAGGTGATTCTGAATTGGCTGGTGGGAAAAAGGTCGTCTTTATACCGATAGTTCTCGAAAGCTCCGGGCTTGCGAACCAGCCAGTCTATAATGTGCCGGTAATTGATGCAGTGGTTATTTTCACCTCGTAAGCGAGGTAAAACCTCAATCCTTCTCTGAGCATACCAGACCTCTATATATTCGGCGTAGATACGAGCCTTCACGTATTCTCCAATGAGCCTACTATGCAAAGAGTAACGTAGCGATAAGTCTGCCATCTGACGGGTCAGTACCAAGCCATGTCGCTCCAGGCGTAATACCATACTTCTGAGATATGACCACTTGCTCTGGCAAGATGCATTTTTTGTGGAATTGCTGCAAACTTGGCACAAAACTTTCATTTTGTGCTTGGAAGTGGTAGAATATGAACATAACCGCGAAATTAGCCAGGAAACATATATATAGAAAATGTATTGATGTGCTTGTTGAAGCGATCTAAGCGCAGACAACTGTTGTTGAGAAAAAACGTGCTTTTTGGGAGATTCTATGATGAAAACGAGACTTTCAGTTAGCCTAAGTATGCTGGGACTCAGTATGCTTGCTGCCGTTATTTCAGGTTGCGCCGCGGATCGTATCGATCTCGTAAATACCGGGATGCTGACTTTGGAGAAACAAGCCACTGGAAAGGTCTATTTCGCCTGGTGCGGTGCATACGAACAGGCCGACGGTTTCGTAATAACCGGAGTCTTGAGACGATGTGATTACGTCGGGCATCCTATCAAGGCACATGTTGATGTGAAGATATTATCGCCCGATGGCCGGATTATTGATACTGCTCGTTCAAATTACATATATGTCCCCAGACGCATCACCGGCAAAGGTCAAAGCTTAAAACGATTCAGGGTACATTTTCCCAACGTACCCCCCCAAGGATCATCCATCCAGGTGGTTAGCCACAGCGGCCTGCATAATGACGAGACATAAACAGGCGATGTTTTGCGAATCTACTCTTCATTGAATTCGTGTCGTACAGTGCACATATTAGTCATCGAGAGACTTATCCGTGTTATTCGTCACTCCAATGCTAGGGACGATTGATGGAAACAAGACAATTGAAATCATGAATATGCCGATCTTGGCTTTTTTTGATAAATATCTGAAAGAGAAACAAGACATTGATTTAATAAAACAGGCAAAAGAATATTCAGGGATTGAGATAGTTACGAATATTGATGGCAACAAAACCTAACGATGGTTTGCAGGCGACCGAAGGGCTCGTTGCGAATTCGAATGCTTAGAGCCCCACATAAGTAATTTTTTAAATCCATATATTCGGTGCCCGCAACCTTCGGAACCATTTCACACGCACAAAAGACACCCTTCCCACGAGTTACAAAACGTCAGAATTCTTCGAAAAGTCACCTCTTTCAGGAGCTGAAAAACACCCTGATTTCCAGGTGACATCTTGTCACCATTTTGTCACTACAAATGTTGATTTTGCCTATATCGAGTCCGAATAAATGTCAATTTTTTGCGAAAATATAGATATTGTTGAGAAATTTAAGGGTTTAATCGGATTAAGTATCCGGACGAAATAAAATCTATTAATCATATAACCCTTTTTTTAAAATATAGCTTTATATTCAACATAACTTAAAAACCTCGATCGATGTCTCCATTTTGACACTATTTTGCA
>SDBU01006218.1_pt1 | contig 14112 bp, 38 predicted proteins | sample 2277071 | NCBI WGS metagenome assembly SDBU01 (sample SAMN10397929, study PRJNA504765) | marine sediment metagenome | isolation source: marine sediment core GS08_GC12, 126 cmbsf | place: Arctic Ocean: Gakkel Ridge, Loki's castle | collected 2008
TATTTAAACCGTAAAATATTAAGTGGATTATTTGTATCGCCCTATTAATATATTAATCATTATATAATTTTCTTTTTATATTTTTAGATTTATATACCAGGGAGGATAGATTTGCCCTAAAATCCCACTTATTATATAATACATGACATATATAACGATTAATATATTAAAGGCTACATGATACAGTTTAATTATCTAAGTGTTATATATTAGTATTAGTATGCTATGTACCTTATAATTGCCACAGGGCGAATTTTATTTTATTATTGTATTCAATTCATACGTGTGCCATAGAGCGAATAACTGTCCTATGCTTACCTTAGTATGTACTTGAATACTTTTTGAGTCCCCTCCGAGAAACACATGTATTTTATATCATTGAACTATAGCACCAAGGGGGAGGGTACTGTGTCGTATTGACGTAATGTCGTAATGATGTTATTGCACCATAGGTTTAAATAGTAGGAACGACATATAGGTAGATAGGTGTTTAGCCGAACACTTAGGGATAGGTGGTGCTTATCCTAACATCGCAACTATAAGGTTTGGGGTGTGTGTTGTGAGGTATGAGTACACGGTATACCGTACTTAATACCCCTTAACATCCCGCTAAAATAATGGCGTATTAACACATTGATAGTATTGCCCCATAACTATATATAGCAAGGGCAACATAACAGTACATAGGAGTTGAATGAATGAATAAAGAAGTAAAGGTTGAAGCATTAAAGGCTATAGGCACACGACACAAGGAGTACGCCCCCTTAATCAATGACATAATAACCATGTACCAGACTGGTATAATAGGAGGCGTATAAGGATGAAAAGCTTATTAGACAGACTAATAATAGTAATAACAGGAACTACCAACGATAAAAAACAAGATAAGGTATTAATGTTAAATTTAGGCGCGTTATCTATTCTATTAATAAGCAAAGTAGTAGATACGTACCCGAATATTAATTTATTCTAATGGAGGTATATAAAAATGAATAAAAGAGAAATAGTATTTCAACTAGAATGTATAAAAGACCATACCTATAAAATAACAACTTTATATAAAAATGATAATGTAGGTATTAAACTACAAGTAGAGGGTATAGACAGCCATATTCGTACTATTTTGGAGGAATTAGAAGATGGATAAAGAACTAGATGAGTTATTATGTCTACTAGATGGTAAGATAACAGCATATAGGATGAAGCATCCCGTTAAAGGTGAATCATTAAACGAGCTATTACAAATGCAATTAAAGATACAGGAGTTATGGGATACCAACAGGGAGGCGTAAAAAATGAGTGGAAAATCATGCAGATGGTGGGTTCATTATCCAGGGGAAGTCTATGCAAATAATATGGATTTCTATCACCCCGTATCGGAAGAAACAGCTAAACAAGAGGCAAGAGATTGGTTAGGGGTAACAAGACTCCCAAAGGGTACAGAAGTATGGATTGGGCGATTATAAATGAATAATGAATGGGTTCAAGTATTCGGAATACACTACAACCGCCACTTCATAGATGAAGACCACAACAGAGTATTAAGAATGAATAAATCCTTGTTTGTTCAATGGGATTATTTAGAGAGGTTGTGATAAGTATGGATATAGAAATAGAAATAAATAGGTGGAATGAATCAAGTTATTTTGACCCCAGTACAAACTCTATAGGGTTAGGTTATGAATACATATTCCTGGAAACATACTTTACTTCTAAGGAGTTTGATACTTTAATAGCGGATACACTGAAACACGAATTTTTGCATGGTTTATTAACAAATATGTTTCAAAATGACACAATTAGCCACTTATTCGATACAATTGAACACCTATTCTGCAACATCAGATTAAAGGATAAATATGTTAATGGCTATAATGAGCATACTGGTAGAGACTACGCATTATGGCACGACATTATAACATTATATGGGATACAAAAATTTTATAGTGACTATCAGTTAGACAATGACAAATTAAACCAAGCTTACATTATCACAGGAGGGAAATAGATGCAATGGGATAAAGAGATAAAGAGCACAATCGTTTATGAAGTAGAAAAACAACCAGGTTATGAACAACCCCACCAAGAAGTACCAGAAGAGAAAAAAGACCATAAGTGGATTGGAACATTAACAGTTACAATCTTAACAATATTACTTGATATGTTTTTTAATATCTGTTCCGCATCAATGAGTACAAATAAAAAAGGAGGTAAAGAATGATAATAGTAGGATTATTAAGTACCAAGGAGGAGGTAATAGAAGTACACGCTATAGCAAAAATAGTTATAGTAGAAGCACATTTTACAAGGTTACTCCAAGGAGGGGTTAAATGATAGCACATGAGACGTATGAGACCTTAACAGATTTATCTAACATATTCACAGAAGGCTTTACAATTACGCATAAGCATGGTAAGTTTAATCAATACATAGATACAAAAAAGCCTTTTATTGTAAGCCATACTCCTATTATCACACTAGATAAAAACACATATCCCCCTAAAATAACATACCATAAGCTTAAGGAGTTAAAGCTTGAAAACTGCATAATAGGGGGATGGCTCGATACCGACACACAACACTATTACATTGGAGTAAATAAAACCTTTAATCATATGACAGATGCATTAATATTTGCATACAGACATAAACAACTATACATTTATGATATGAACAAACAGAAGGCTATTAAAGTTAAACCCTGGGAACGTAAAATAGGGAAGTGGTTAAATGAATAAAAATGAAAATGAAGATATGATGTTAGAGGCTGGTAGGGAAAACGACCACAAAAAGAAACAAAAAAAGATACCTGACAAAATAGAGATATTCTCTATTAATGATTTAACGTGAGTGACAAAATGACGGACAAATGCTTTAATTGCATGTATGCAGATGCTATATTAAAATGTATGTTGGGTAGGTGCTACCTATGAAACAAAACAAACACAAAATACAAATAGATATATCTGACTTTGAAATTAAGCTGTTGAAAGCTGGAGACAAAGTACACTGGCGTACTAGAATAGATGGTGAGCTATACGTCATTGATGCAAACTACCGTTCTGACAAAAGGAGTTGAAACAATTAGGGCAGATAGAAACTTAATGAAGCTAATACTAGAGAATTTAAGGGTTAACGGATGTGCTATATGTGGCAGTTATTATAGGCTACATTTTCATCATGTTGATACAAATAGTAGATTATTCTATGAGAATTTAGGTATGACCTCTAAAACCAATACCGACATAGCTACAGAGTTAAATAAATGTATCCTGTTATGCCAAAGTTGTCATACAAAAGTACACTGGGATGGTAGAGCCTTTGACGTTATGTCAAAATGTAATTCTACCACCAAAGGTTTAAATAGTAGGCACGACATATAGGTAAGTGTGATAAAATGGATGGATTAGAACAAATAAATGAGGCAAACAAAAAGGCTAATGAACTCAAACATATTATGAATCTTGAGGAGCAAAACGCTTGGGATATAGCTCAAGAATTACTTGACTATATAAATGAACAACCACCAAGGGGTATCAATCCTCAGGAAATAAAAACAGGATTAGAGGCAATCCAACTAGTTTTAGAGAGGAAGAAGCCAAAATGAAACCACCAATGGCTATGCTACCCCTGGCTGGCTCTTTACCTGATGAGCCCGAAGATAGGGAAGAGATGATACTTGCTATCAAAGCTTTTATGATTGGGATACGAGCACAAGAGTTAGCTCAACAAAGTAGAAGGACAAATGAGCCCCAAGAATATAAAAAATGATTGTTATCTCGTAGTTCACATTCGGAAAATACTCGGATTCTACGACGTTTAACTTTAAAAGTATTTCCCCAGTGTTTTCTATAGTGATGCTCTTAAATGTGAACTAGGAGAACTTGATGAAAAAATGGACAAAAAAATTCACAATTGTTAATGGAAATGTGACAAAATGGTAAGTAAAAAAATGAAAAAAGATTTTAAAAAGGCTGTTGTTATACCATATTCAGATGATACGACTGAGGAAGAACTAAGAAGGTATGCTAAGAGAATTAGAAAAGAAACTGGTATGTGGGTTTGGTACGTGGTCAAATGAAAAACATAACCAGAATTAAAAAAGAAATTGAGGCAATTGGCTTACGAGTGGAAATTAATGATAGAGGACTTAATATTTATCCACGTGCTCTAAGAGATGGTGGAGTAGATGACACAATATGGTTTGACCAACTCCTACAATTAATCCCTATTATGCAAAAATCTAATGCATTTTATCGGATTAACTTTGACCGAGGATATGTGAGGTTGCACTAATGACATTCATGGAAGTAATTATACTAGAGCCCTGGCACTTCAAGGTCAGAAGTAAGAACAAACGTAAATACTATGATGTGGTAAAAAGGAAGGATGAGACCTATTCCTGTAACTGCCCTGGGTTCAAGTACAATGATGATATATGCAAGCATGGTATTGCTGTGGAGGGGATGTAATGGAGACAAAAATAGAGAAGTACAGAGAGAGAATTGCCAAATGCATAGAGAAAAATTTTGACTTCACTGTTCCCGAAGAAGATGGCTCAAAGGATTTATGTGGTACAGATGATGCTTGGAATAAATTGGAAACTATAATTAAACAAATATTGAGGGATACAACATGAAACGAAACCCATTTTTTATGCCCAGTGGATTCGAGCCACAAGAGGCAATCGACATAATAGAAGGAGCAGGTGACAACAGGAAACGACTTGGAAGAATCAAAGGGCGAAAAAAATTTGAGGGACAAACACTTAAAGCAGGAAAAAGTAGGACAGGGTTATATAAGGTGTATGATATATTAATCAAAGCACGTAAAAGTATGACAACGACAAACCTTAAGACTGACCAAATACAGTATGGTATTGACCTGGCGAAATGGTGGGGTGAGCAACATGAGTAAGCACATATTCTTTTTCAAGGATTGCACGGAAGCAACATTTGGCATACGCTATGGTAGAAGCATATACATTGACAGTGACCATCGTTTAATCTTCTCATTTGGGAAATGGGATTTAGAGGTAAGGTGGTGAGAAAATGGAAAATATAAGGGAGATAAGACAAGAAGTAATTGAGGTTGTTGGTTTACCAATAAAAATGAAAGCTAATGGACTGAACATATACTCACATCAAAAATGGATTTCTCAAACAAAAATGGAGAGTATTCTCACCATTGTGCAGAACTATAGACTTTCGTATTACATTGACTTTGACTTCGGGTATCTGAGAATATATTAAATTGGGGTGATAAATAATGGAATATCCAAGGCATCATATAGGCTGTGGAGGAGTGTTAAACTTTGCAGAGACAAAACTGGTCACTGTAATAGTTAACAAAAAGGCTGTTGAAAAATACAAGGCTAAAGCAATCATAAAGCAGTTCAACAAGGATTTCTATAAGTGTACTAAATGTGATACTTTTATTAGCATCATAATAATGCCCAGTTGGGAGGAGTACGTACTTATGGGGAAAATCCGAATCAACAAACAGGCATACTGGGCTCTTCGAGAAGAACACATGGCAAGACAAGATAAGAGGTTATTACATGATAAATAGAAAGGAAGCTTTAAATAGCAAAAGCAACGAGTCTATAATGAAGGCAAAGTATGTACGGTGCTGGCATTGTCATCTTAACGGGTTCGCTATACTTGATGTATTTGGCTGCTGTAAACGATGTGGAACTAATGTTACGAAATATCCGACCAGGGAGAAGCACACAAAACCTGATTTATCAGATGAAAGGATAGCTAGGGAAGTTCTAGGCTCAAGAGAGAAGTTCACTGTCAGGAATGATGATAGTCAGGATGACTGGTAAGCATGGTCAACAAGTGCTATGTTTGCTGGCATAACACGCTGGTATTTATCTGGTCAACATCTAGGGTAGTAAACAAAAAGAAACTTGGTGCAATGGAGCAATTTAAAAGCATCCCAAACACTGAGCGAATTGGTTTCCCTATTTGTGTGGCTTGCATCAAAAAGAATAAGTTAATAGAGGTAAAAGATGAATCACAAAAAATTTAATGAGCTGCTTGACCAAATTGTAAAACGGACAACTTCCGTATTAGCAAGCAAAAGTAAAGAATATTCTACAGGTATTGACAAACTACATAATTTCAAACGAGCAGGTTCAATGTTGCAATGCTCACCTGAAAAAGCTTTAGTTGGTATGTGGACAAAACATATTGTCTCCATATTGGACATGGTAGATGAGCTTGAACAAAAATGTGGAATAAATCAATGCTGCTTTCCATCACTTGACCCCGAAGAATTTGTAAGTACAATTGAAGAAAAAATAGGAGATGCAATTAACTACCTTATACTACTCGAAGCATTGATAAAAGAAAGGAAACAGAGAGTGATGTTGTATGACTGAATTAGAAATAAAAATTAAGGGCAAAATAGAGACAATAAAGAATGCTAAACCAGGTGCATACTTGGCAACTAACACAAAGGAAGATGACCGTATAATATATTTTCCTGGCACTTGTAGCAAGACTGTAACAGTATTGAATGTGCTATATCCAGGTATATTCCATATGCAAGAGAATCAACGGGCTAGTACGTATACAAATCTCAAAAGAATCAAGAAAATAACTGTCGAGGTTGAGTTAGAATGACCAAATACGGAAAAGAAATCGTGCTAAGTATTGCACCATACAAAACTATTAAGATAGCTGTACTAGATGCTTCAAGTTTTGATGAGTGTAACAAAGAATTAAATGCTGAATTGGAAAGAATGCCTGCTATAAGAGACCTGAACAAAGCTGAGATTAAGAAGGTGCTAGGGTAATGGCGAAAGCAAATAAGAAAGCGACAAATGTAAAACCAATTGACATGGCTACTGGATTTGCGCATCTTTACAAGATTGTCTCTGAACTAGAGGGAGCTTCTGAGGAACTCATGCCACTATTTTCAGCATCCCTGAGACTTTCCATAAAGATACTAAGGATGTATGAAAAAGCATTCGAGGCTGGCAAAAAGTATGTCAAAAAATAAAGAGGCTGTATTTTTCGTTGAATCGCAACCCCCTCATTTGGGTGAGCTAGCATCCATCCTATTAAAAATAAAGGAGTATGATGTTATGCATATCTGTGTCAGTGGGGTACCAAAAGTCATGTCCATAAAACGGGCAATGGTTATGTGGAAATTCCACCTTGATGCATATAAAGACAAAGTACAGGTATCGGCAATCACAGTTAAATTTGAGGAGCTAGCGGAATTACCAGAGATGTTTAAAGGGTGTACTGTCCTAACAACATCAATGGCTGTCTATGTTCATATGTCCTCACTAAATATTGAGAGTGAGTTAGTACCTAGAGCTCTTGGGTATCACGGTATGTTTCAGAGGACAGCATATCGCCAAGGAAGGGCTTTAGACTTTCTACATAAGCATGCTGCACAAGCAGCTACACACAAGGTAATAAGAATAGAAAAAGAGGAATAAGTAGATGCAGTCAATTCAACAACGGCGAAAACAGCATCAAAAACAAAATCATGCTTGGTACATTAAAAATCGTACCACTCAGTTACAAAAACATAAAGATTGGCAGCAAAAAAATCGTAAGAAGTATTTAGAGTACCAAAAAGAATATCATAGAACTCACAAAGATAGAAATTATCTTCAAAGAGTTATTGAGTATCGACAAAAATACCCACATATAATAAAAGCACACACAGAAATTTACAGGTTGTGGCAACAAGGGATTATAAATAAACAAGAGCCGTGTGCTATTTGTGGAGAAAAATCAGAGGATTGCCATCATTTTGATTATTCTTTGCCTTTGTGCGTAGTACATTTGTGCAAAGATTGCCATATGCAAATTCGAAATGATGACTCATTAAATAAAGAAATAAAGGAAGTGTTTATGTATGACTCCCACGTTTGTAACGAATGAAACCGAAGATGAGGAAATTCTTTTTGCATCATTCGGTCAATTGAAAAAAAATCAAGACCCTAAAAAATCTTTATTGGTTAAAGAAGGCGAAAGTTTAACAGGTGTAGTCCAAGAGATTAATGACTCTGCTGTATACAAAAAAATCTATCGACTCAAAGTGGCTAAGATAGTACCCGTTATTGTTATACTGGGGAAAACTGACCTGAACAATAAAATGGGACATGGGACAAAAAAGACTGGTGCTGTTGTTAAAGTAAATGACCTTGTTCAGATTACTTTTGATGGCATTGTTAAGACTGGCAAAGGTAGACCATTTTACAAGTTTACTGTCGGGATCGCCTCAAAATAATCAAGCTCAATGGTTACTTCACAGGAAAATTAGGGGTACAATTTCTGGAATAGGGTTCGACTCCCTATTGTACTCTTGTCCTTTTGGCACGTCTTAAGACGTGAGGACACTGTATAAAGGTACGACCTAGCAGAACATTAGGAGTTACATTTACTTGCTTACTACTTTACCAGTAGGAGTAGGACTTTACCATTCGGTATCGGTTGCTGTGAGTTCGAGCCTCACCTGCTAAATATGACAACTTTAAGACAACAAATATTAGAGTATAATGTAATTTGCTATGGCGAAATTAGTCCTAGATATTTTCGTCATCACGCAATGTGATTCACCAAACGGTGAAACTATTTAAAAGAGGTTTAAAATGGCAACACAAAAATTAATGACTACGTGGGATAAGAAATTTGTGGAAGCAATTTTTGATGCTGGTGTAGTGGGATTAGATACAGAAACAGTTTCACTTACTGACAAAACTATGACAGGGTTTAGCATAGCAGCCTATGACAAATCATACTACATTCCAGTTCGAGACCGTGTGTTGTCTAATATGTCAATCCCCAGGGCGAAAGAATTACTGCAACAAATATTAGATAATTGTGTAGTAGTTTTCCATAATTCAGGTTTTGACTTACCTGTTTTACATCAGTTTGGAATCCATATTAATCTTGCATTAGATGTTCACGATACTTTATTAATGGCGAATCTTGTAGACGAGAATATAAGACACGGATTAAAGGGACTTGTAAAAAGATATTTCCATCATACCATGACAGAACTTAAAGAACTTTGTGGAAATGGGAAAAGCAGAATTGAATTTGCAGATGCCGCCAAGGAGAAATATTTATATGCTTGTGATGATGCATACTGGACACTGAAATTATTTCACTTTCTTTCTGACAAACTTAAAGAGCAAAAACGCCCTATGGAAGTATATGAGAAAATAGAACGCCCATTGTTGCACGTAGTCGCTGACATGCACTCTAAAGGAATTACTATTGATGTTGCGAAAGTTAAAGCGATTAAAGACAAATGTGAATCTATACTATCCCTTTCTGATACTAAACTGAGAATTGAGATGGGTGAGGGAGTTCTTTTTGGTAGTACACAGCAGTTGACGAAATACTTTATTGATGAAAGGCATATGCCAGTAATTAAGACAACTCCTAAAGGAAAACCATCTATGGATAAAGACGTTCTAACGAAGTATGCAGAGACAAATACTGTGGCGAAAACTTTATTAGAATATCGTAAGTACAGTAAGATTATGAGTACATTTATTCCAGCCTTAACACCACCTGAATGGGATTTAAAAACTATGACTGGGAAAATCCATGCTAACTTCAATCAAGCAGGGACTACAAGTGGGCGATTCAGTAGCAGTAGACCCAACATACTGAATATACCAAGAACAAATGACGATGACCCTGATGATATACGGATTAGGGAGGCGATTGTTCCTGACCCTGGGGGAATTCTCATTGGGGCTGATTATTCACAGATAGAACTCCGTGTACTAGCTCATTTTTCTAAAGACCCTAACCTTGTAAAAGCTTACAACGAGGGAAAAGATATTCATCAACAAACAGCAGATGCTTGTGGCTGTTCCAGATATGATGCTAAGACTGTTAACTTTGGATTAGTCTACGGCATGGGAAGTAAGACACTGGCAAAAAAGATAAAGGTTTCAGTTGAGCAGGCACAACAATATTCAGATAGTTACTTCAATACCTACTCTGGTGTTAAGAGATTTTGGGCTGAAACAGAGAAAACTTTCAGAGAGCAAGGATTTGTCGAAACTCTCTCAGGGCGTAAAAGAAGGCGTTCTGACAACTTTGACTCAAAGGATACCTATGACCAAGGAGGAGAAATTCGGAGTGCCACTAACGCTATAATACAAGGCTCTGCTGCCGATTTACTGAAAATGGCAATGGTAGCTATGTATCCACGACTAAAAGAGTTCAATGCTAGAATAATTTTAACCTGCCATGATGAGGTACTGGTCTCTTCACCAATTAAATACAAGAAACAAGTTTTTGCAATTGTGACCGAAACGATGCTTGAGGCAGGTAAAAGTCTATCAGTGCCAGTAGAAGTTTCTTGTAAATTTGGTAAATCTTGGGAGGAAGCACATTGAAATACGCAGGCAGAGAGAAAGAATACAAAAGGGAATGGCAACAGAGACACTTAAAACAACATATGACAAATTCTGTGTGGCGCAGACTAAAAAGAAAAATGATAGTGTTATCTGTCTATAGTCATTACAGAATGTCCTGTGAAGCATGTGGGGAAGAGGATGTAGATGTTCTCACATTAAATCACCTAAAGGGTGGAGGTCATAAACATCGAAAGGAAATAGGGTCAGATTTCTACGGATGGATAGTGAAAAGTAATTTTCCATCTGGATATAATGTTCTTTGTTTTAATTGTAATTGGAAAGAACGCTTAAATAAGGCATGGGGTATCCAATAATGCACAAAGATAAGCTCAAGGGCAAATGGGTTTCTTACATGTTCAATGGACAAAGAGAAGGCAAGGTTGTAAAGATCGCTGGGAACACATTGACAGTTAAGAATGCTGTAGGTGAAAAGAAACTTATTCACCCTAATAAGTTCAGGATACTTGGCGTTTACTTTAGAAAGAAACTGGAGGAAATAGAATGGAATTAATGATGCTAATAGCGGATGTGGCTGGTGTAATAGGCATGGGGTTTTTCCTGAAAGCAGAAATATTCCAACTCAAGAAAATTTTACGAACAAAAATGACTACAGGGATAAGTCGTACTGCGTATAGAGACAAACTCTTTGCAATATCTGCAACATCTGTAATGCTTTACTTAACATCACTATGGTTTTCATTTGCAGTAATTTTAGCAGAAGGAGTTATCATTATTATAGTATTACGCCTTATCAAAAAATACGGGGGCAAAAAATGAGGGAAGAATTTAGAAATTTAATGCGTGTTGCTTGGGATTTTTTAGAAGTTATTGAAGAAATGTTTCCTGATGAATTTGAAGAAGCATACGAAGAATACAAAAAACGTGTGGTGAAAAAATGAGGTACAAAATATATAAAAGCATAGAAGAAACAATTGGTAATACACCACTTGTTGAACTTCAAAGGATAGGGCAAAATCTACCTGGAAAAATTGTGGTGAAACTGGAATCATTCAATCCTATGTCCAGTGTGAAGGATAGAATCTGTGCTGCCATGATTAAACAAGCAGAAAAAGATGATATTCTTAGACCAGGGATGACGATTGTAGAATCAACATCGGGGAATACTGGTATAGGGCTCGCTTTTCTTTGTGCCTCAAAAGGATACAAATTAATTCTGACAATGCCTGATTCAATGAGCATGGAACGCAGACAATTATTGAGGATACTTGGTGCTGAACTTGTACTTACTGAGGGTGCTAAGGGTATGCCTGGTGCAAATGCTAGAGCAGAGGAACTTGTAAAAGAAAAATCAGGTCGAATAATGCTCAGACAATTTGAAAATAAAGCAAATCCAAAAGCACACTATAAAACAACTGCTGTTGAAATTTGGAATGATACAAAAGGTGCTGCTGATATAGTTATCTCTGGTGTTGGAACTGGTGGAACTCTTATGGGTATTTCACGATACATGAAAGAACGAAAACCATCTTTCAGAGCAATCGCTGTAGAACCTGTTGAATCGCCTGTTTTATCTGGTGGTAAACCTGGGGCACATAAGATACAAGGAATTGGTGCTGGATTTATACCTAAAATAGTTGATGCTAATTTAATAGATGGAATTGTGCGAGTTGAATCTGAACAAGCAGGTGAAATGTCACGTAGAATGGCAAAAGAAGAAGGCATGCTCGTTGGAATATCATCAGGTGCAGCAATGGTTGCAGCATTAGGCATAGCAGCAAATATAAAAAACAAAGGGAAACTTATTGTTGTAATATTACCAGATACAGGTGAAAGATATTTGAGTACATGGTTGTTTGCAGATGCTAAATAGATTGAAAGAAGACATACAGACAATATTAAAAAAAGACCCTGCTGCAAAGAATTGGCTAGAAGTGATTCTATGCTATCCCAGTATACATGTCATGTGGTTTTATCATAGAGCCCATTGGTGCTGGCAACACCATTTACCCTTACTAGCTAGAATCATATCACAAACTGCAAGATGGGTCACAGGTATTGAGATTCATCCAGGGGCAATCATAGGGCGAAGATTATTTATTGACCACGGAAACGGTGTTGTGATAGGTGAAACAACTTGGATTAGCAGCGATGTTTTAATTTATTCAGGTGTGGTATTAGGTGGTCGTACATTTGAAAAAGGATGGAGGCATCCATTCATAGGTTACAATGTAATAATAGGTTGTGGTGCAAAAATATTAGGCAGAGTAATAATAGAACCAAATACAATAGTAAAATCCAATAGTGTGGTGACTGAAAAATGAGAACGTATTACTTAGCACATAATTTTCTTACGAGAAAAAAAATACGTATATGGGAACTTAAAATAGAGGGCAAATACAACATAAATTTGGACAATCCCTTTTATGATAATCCAGATAGAGTAGAGGAAATGAAAATATTGGACTCTTACAAAGACATGAGTAGAAAACAGCGTGATTACCTGTCTAAAAGAAATTCAAACGACATAGTTGAAGATGATTTAACAAAAATTAGGAAATCGGATGGTTTACTGACGATTATTACGAAAGCTAGTATAGGCACATCTATGGAAATAATATGGGCAGCTAGAGTTTTGCGTATACCTGTATATGTGGTAACAAATAATTATGGCTATCATCCTTGGATTAAAGAACATGCAACAAAAATCTTCTCAAACAAAAATGAATTTAAAGAGTATATAAAGAAACATTTCGGGGTTAAGAAATAGTGACAATGATTAGCATACTAAGAAACAGAATTCCCCTAAAAAATTTTCATTTCATATTTGGGGGTGGCAAATGAAACGAGATATGCTTATGTGGATTCAAAACGGTAGTGTAGTTAAAGGGGAGATTGATTTCAAAAAAGGAACAGTTGTATTCTTTGACCGCTTCGATAACATCCTGGTGAGAAGAACGGGTCTCTCAGAAAAACAATTAATGGAAATAAAAAATCAGATTCACAAGCAACTAACTAAGAGAGAAAAGATTGGATTTTACTATGTTAAAAAGGAGGATAAATAATGCCATATATAAAAAGTAAATTGATGAGAGGTAGATTAAATATATTAGTTGGCCAATTTATATTTATGATGGAAGCACAATTTAATCCATCATTTATTACTGGCAACTTAAACTACTTCCTATTTAAATTAGCAAAAAAATCATGCACAAACTATGAATCATACAGAAATTTCATCGGGGAACTTGAAGCAGCAAAACTAGAAATCTATCGTAGACAAATTGCTCCTTATGAAGATAAAAAAATAGAAGAAAATGGTGACGTGGAATAATGGATGGCATACTCGTCACAGTCATTCTAACAACCTATGATAGACCTGACTATCTTAAAAGGGCTCTCAAGAGTGTTATAAATCAAACTTATGACAATTTGCAAATCATCGTCATTGATGGAAAGGGATTAGAAGAGACACGAAAAGTAATGATGAAATTCTTGACTAAAAACAAGAGGATAACGTACCTATATGATAGTGCCCCCAGTAATAAAACTACTATATATGGGAATGTCCAAAAAGCTAGGAATGTAGCTCTCTCTCATGCTAGTGGAAAATATGTAGCCATGCTAGATGATGATGATTATTGGATGCCTGACAAAATTGCACATCAGGTTTTTTATGCAGAGATACATGAGGCTGCTCTCGTAAGTTGTCACACGAAAACTTTTAGTGGTAATTCTTTTAC
>SDBU01006219.1_pt1 | contig 14112 bp, 21 predicted proteins | sample 2277071 | NCBI WGS metagenome assembly SDBU01 (sample SAMN10397929, study PRJNA504765) | marine sediment metagenome | isolation source: marine sediment core GS08_GC12, 126 cmbsf | place: Arctic Ocean: Gakkel Ridge, Loki's castle | collected 2008
CCATACACACACTACAGATAACATGATTAATATAGGACATATAAGCATTAAAAGAATAACAAAAGGCCGGAGGTAAGGCATCATGCCATTCCAAGTTAGGGGTGGTATATATACACCGAGCAGGACACTCAGATTTTAGAAAAACGGGGCCGGGCGAGCTTTAATCGAGGATTAAGTCTGTGACTTGTTACAGTTTGATGGCAGACAGGCCACCAGCTGATCCTGTTGCGGAGTCCTGAATTCTTTAAAATTTATTTTTTTATTTTTATAAAAATTATTATTTCTAGTTTTTAAGTCCGGTTTTTGACCTTTAGTTTATAATTTTTACGTCCATGTGAAATAGGAATTCTCCTCCATGAGAATCCTCTAATTTCTTTCTATGGTACTTTAGAAATGATTTAAATTGATTTATTCATAATCATCACAGATTGTATATTCACCGATGTAAATATCATTATATTTCTCACATTTGTACTCAGGCGGGAAACATTTATAAGGATAAATACATTCACAGTAAACACAACTTATACAACAATCAATATCTCTAAAATTAGGTGGTTTCATAATATTCTTCCTTCCATACAATAAATCCTCTGTCATCATAGAATTTTATGGTGATCTTGTCTTTTGCTCGAAGCGGATCGTATTTCCTTGATACGTCATAAGTACAACCAATATATGCATATGCCATCCACGTGGCTATTTTAGATTCTTTAGGTAAGTAACCTCCTATCTCTATTTTAGGCAACTCTAAATACCAAGCACCTACCTTGTAGTTTCTTTTAGCCATTAGAGTACTCCAACATTATAGTCTCATTTGGAAATACTACACTAACTTTTAATTGTTTCAAAAGATTCATCAGAGATTCAGCTAAATCTAATGTTCTCCGTTTTAATTCTTCCTCTTCCAAAGGAAAACGAGGGTAATTTATTACCCCTATTATGACACCGGGTTCAGTTCCTCCGGTGTAAAGAAATTCGGTTTTGGTAAAAGAGACACACCAACCATATTCATCTACCACATTTTTACATATATTCCTAGCTAGATCAATTGACGACAAAAGACCACTTTCTCTATGTTTTAGACCACAATAAATTGTAGCTTGAAATGTTTTGACTTCTTTCATTACAACACTCCTTCATTTGGTTTAATTCTTATATAGTGCTGACTAATACAATAAATAGCCGCTGGGTACTTCTTGATATCATACCCAGTCCCAGCACTTAACCGCTCTTTACTAAATAACTCTTTATTCCATAGCTTCTCTTTGATAATATCATACCGGAGAAGTAAATACCTGCACAATAAATCAAACTTATGGTCCGACATTATAGAGATGTTTTGTCTATAATAGAGGATGGAGGCGGTTAAGTATAGGTTGTAGAGTTGGATGGAGTTGAATGAATCAAACCACTCTCCTTGTTCTATCCCCAGGACTGCACCATACATCCTCTCTGCGGCCTCCTTCCATATCAACTCATCCTTCAGTGTCATTTTATGACACGACTGTAAAGCTTCCTCTGTAAGGACAGAGTCCTGGCTTTCACAGAAGCTTGATCGTGAGCTTTGTTCACTCATTTATTCTCCTTTTCAAACCTTTTAAACCAAATTAAGGCACGTTCATCATACCATTCATGTGAAATTAAAACTACAAAATAAATTCTGCGGGTTGTGCCATCAAGATATTCAACCCAACTTCCATCTGAATTTAACCAAGCCCTCTTTACCTCCACCGTTTCACATTCAGTGATTTCATTTTGAAGATATTTAATAAACACTTTCATTTTATTCTCCAAAATTTAATCTTAAATGCTCTTTCCAATTACAATTCCTACACAATACTCTAAATCCATCTGGGTAATCATTCTCAACTAACCACCTATAAATAGCTTGACCATCATATTTCCTTTTACCGGCTATCTCTTCTCTGTGTTTAGTTCCACCACAATTAATATGATCTATAGTCAACACATCAAGATCATCATTATTACAAAGAACACACTTGGTTCCGCCATAAGCCTTAAACACTTTCAACTTACGCCGCTTGGTGGCCTCTCTTGACCATTTTGCTGCCTTGCCTCTATTCTTCTTTATATATTCTCTATGATAGTTTAACTTATATGCATGATATTCTGGATCATCCTCACATCTTTTCCTAGTTGAATTAACTGTTAATAGGCTGTAGGCTCTTTTACGACACCCTAGACAATATTTAGTATTATGTCCCTTAGTGTAGAAACCATCCCAACATAAATGACAACGTATAATTTTCATTTAAGCTCCAAAGTTATCTACTATTTTAGTATCTGCGGTAAGTTTAATACTTAAAGCAACCGCGTTTTCTAAACAATCTCTCATAATAATTTCTACTTCCTTTGCCGTATCTTTAGGTGTTTCCACGACATATTCGTCGTGTATAAAAAGGATTATTTTTGCTTCATCCGGCAACTCCTTCAACAACTTAATCCCTGCTATCTTACCTATGTCAGCAGAACTCCCTTGAATCTTCATGTTAAAAGCTTGACGTTGCATTGATCTCTTGTCGTTAGGTTTAGCATTAGCATACAGAGGGAACCTTCTCTTCCTACCGAACAAAGTTCTGACAAAACCAAAACTTGCCAACTCTTTAGGGATAAGATCAATACTCTTCTTAACTCCTGGATAGAGTTCAAAGAATTGGTTTAACCATCTCTCTGCTTCTTCTTTAGAGACTTTGTTGTCTTTGGCGATACGCCCGGCAGTAGCTCCATAAATGATGGGGAAGTTAACCCCATTCTTTGCTTGATGCCTTTTCTGCTTATATTTAGTAGTAGCCTCTTCATGCTCCTCAGACCCATCAACAAAACATCCATCCCCAAGATTAAGATTAAAAACAGCATTGGCAGTGAACAGATGTAAATCATAATTTTTGCTAAAGGCTCTACGCATAGTTCTATCATCTGATACTTCTCCTAAAACTTTCAATTCTTGTCCTGAATAATCAGCCTTAACAATAACGTATCCAGGCCTAGGTATAAATACTTCCCTATGATTAAACTCCAACTTCTCTTTCTTTGGGTTAGGTAGTTGGTGCAAAGCGGGCTTAGAACAGCTTAGACGACCTGTACGTACCATATTATGAGAAGTCCTAACTCTACCATCCTCATCAATAAACTTCTCTAAGGATTGTACAAAGTTATTATTGAGATGATCCAACTTACCATATCTATAAACCAAACTAAAGAAAGGATGTTGATTTCTTAACCTCTCTTTTGCTTCCTTGGCAAAACTCTTCTGGCCTTTTGGAAATCTTTTAGACGGGTTGGTTTTCTCAAATATTTCAAAACCAAGAGACTCTGCAATCTTAATCATTTCATCCGAAGAACTAAAGTTGGTAGCAGCCCACAACTCTCTTTCACCAAACAGGTTAGTGTTGTAACCATGTTTAATATCAAGAAGGTCACACATTTCAATCCTAAGTTCCTCTAAGATGGAAGGAACTTCTTTTTGAAACTCTCTCAACTTACCTATATCTATCAAAGCTCCGTTGATCTCCATCTCTGTAAGAACTCTCTGGAACTCCATTTCAATCCCAGCAATATATTCTAGGTTCTCTTTCTTTAATCTATGAGATAATACTTCATAGAGTTGGTATGTCCATATTGCATCATTCTGTGCGTAATTAATGAACTCGTCAGAGTTAACATCCCCACCTACCTCATCGTACTTCTTAATGAGTTTGGGATCAACCTTCAATACTAGTTCTGCAAGATACTTGAGTGAGTGCGAGTTTAGGTTCTCATTCACTAATTTAGCTCCGACTAATGTACAGAAGATATTCTTAGGCTCTTCCCCACAGAACTTACGGCAGCACTTTAGATCGAAAGAAGCGTTATGAAATACCCAAAGACCCTCAGAGAAATACAAGCTCAGATAGAATAGAAGGTCAGGATTCCTTGTATACATAGCTCTATCACCATCACACAATGAAAATCCGTCAAATTCCATTTCAAGGTAATTAAGAGAAGAACACTCGAAGTCCAGAGCTATAACACTACCAAGAGCACTACACCAAATCTGGAACTCTTCAACATTATTAATTAAGCTCTTCTTCATTTGCAATCCTCGCTAAAAAATCTCCATGACATCTTTTTGGTTTACAGAAACATCCAAGAATTTTTCCTTTTAGCTCTGAAATATCATTGCATATATCTTGTTTCCAAAACCACTCTTCATATTTATCACATACTTCATCACGATCTCCATCTTTACCTAAGATGAAGGGGTTTCCCCATTTACTTCCTCTTCCTATATATACATCAAACTTACTTTTATATCTATTCACCACAAACATCGTCAATCTCCAATATATCATCTTCCAAAGTATAATCAAAAACTTCACATTCAAACTCTATGTTAGCACATCCATCACAAACTTCACTAAAGTCAGGACATACACTATTACACCACTTGCATCTATTTATCATTAAAATCTCTCCTTAATCTGGTTTTCCCAATCCCAGTTATGTGGTTCATATATTGAATAACCGTGTTCTGCACCAGCTCGTAGCTGTATTCTATTTTTCCTGCTAATCTCACGTGCAGCAAAGAACTGTTGCCATGCTTCTGGAAATCTTATTTTGAAGTATTTTAATCTTGCATGAGCAGATTGTCTGCTTATACTAAGTAGTTTTGCTACCTCAGTTATAGTCATTCCCATTCCTATAGGACCAGGATAAATTAAACTTAACAGCTCTCCTTGCTTCTCTGTAAAATACTTTTGTTTCTTTACTTCCATCATACTCCTTTCGACCATTAACATACTTTCAAACAAGGTTGACCACACAGTCAAACTCGATCCGTTGAATACAATTATACCATATCTGAACACCAAAGTCAAGGGAAAAATAATTTAATGTCCTTGACAACAACTTCGTTATTATCAAGTTTAGCTTGACAACCACCTGCTTAATAGTGATATCGGACGTCTTGATTATTGGGGCCGTCACTCCCTTTAGGAGTATTCATGTCAAGAAGATTTATTGATGTCAATAAAAATTTATTCGTTGATTCTGGCTCATGGGAGGGGTTTTCAAGATTATTCTCTGTATTGAGAAAAGATTTATTGTGTGGTCAAAATAAATCCTTTTACCTTTTGAGAATAGTAGTGCAGAGACTACTTATTTATTATAACTAAACTAAACTAAACTAAACTAAACTATATTATATTTAATTAAATACTAGTATAAAATTAACCTTTAAAAGAATACTAGTATAAACCAACTAATACTATTTCTTCTGTAGAATTAAAAGTATAAACATAAAGTTATCTAGTACTAAAAGCGGACTGGCGTCCGCAAACTTAAAGTATTAACTTATATAGGACATAGAAAAGAACATTATAGACTTCGGAGATTATAAGGTGAAGTACTGTACTAACTGTAAAAAGTTTAAAGCAGATAAAGATTTCTTTGAACGACATGATCGTGATGGAAAGTACGCATGGTGCCAAGGTTGCTGCTTTGAACAGCGTAGATCAGAAGATTATCCGCCCGTAGATCAACAGGGAAGTGGGAGTACCAGACATCGCTAGACCAAGAAAGAAAGCTTCGGAAGATAAACAACTGGCAGTTATTATCAAAGATTTGGTGAAAGCCGATATTGATATTTCTGACGTTGGTACTATAATCGCTTGCCTCAAAGGTGATCTTAAATCCCTTAAAGAGCTAAAGGATGAATGTTCCAGTATAGACGAATTCTTAGAGTTAGCTTCAAAGAAAGCAAACATAGCTTTAGTAACAGCAGCAATAGAAGCAGCCATCGGCTATGATTATGTAGAGACAGAACAACTAATCCGCAAAGTACCTCATTATGATGAGAACGGGAATGTTGAGATAAGAGAGATTCCTGCTGACCTAAAGATAAAGACAAAACACGCAAAAAAGAACGATCAACTTTTGAAGTTTATTCTGAGCAACCGACTGCCAGAATACTTCAACGATACTAAGCGGGTCGAGATAAACAAAAAGACTATAGAGATAAAAGCAAACACTGAACAAGAGATTAGAAGTTTTGCTGGCAGACTTCTTGACACCTTCAAAGACGAAAAGATTATTGAGGCAGAGATAGTTGACACAGATAAATAAAACAAAACCTTGTAATATTTGTGGTGAAATAAAAACCTTAGATTATTTCTATACTTCAAAAAATAAGGATGGACATAAAAATTACTGTAAAATGTGTGATTTGGCACAAGGGAAAATTTACAGACAAGAAAATAAAATTAGAATACGAAAGCATCAGAAAGAATATCATAGTAATAATAAAGACATACGAAGAGCATATAGATTATTCTATAAATATGGTATTAGCATAGAAGATTATAATGAGATGTTTAATCAGCAAGATGGATGTTGTGCTATTTGTGGTGTTAATCAGACAGAGCTAAACAAATCACTTGCTGTTGACCATGATCACTCCACTGGAGAAATTCGGGGACTTCTTTGTTACAAGTGTAATGTTTCACTTGGATTGATGGATGAAGATACTTATAATTTAAGCCGGATGATAAAATATATTGAACAACATAGCTAAACAACTAGCTCTTTGCAATTCTCCAAAGGATTTCTATCAAATAATCCCAACAAACATCCGGGAAAACCTTTTGTTTAGAATTGAACTTCATAAGCTTTTAGCTACTGATAAGAAAGCACAACAAGTATATCTTGAAATGTGCAGGGAATATATTCCCATAATCTTTAGCACAACTTTTTTTACTTTTAATCCACAGAATTTACCGGGGGAGGATAATCTTCCTTTTATACTTCGACCTGCTCAAATACCCGCAATAGAAACTTTAAACTGGTGTATTGATAATAAACATGATGTTGGTTTAAATAAAACAAGGAAGCAAGGTGCTTCTGAGATGTGCTGTAAACTTTTCACTGCAAAAGCTTTATTAGAACAAGGACGCCATTTTATTATTGGTTCCAGAACTAAAGCTTTAGTAGACAATTTTGGTGATCCAACCACCCTTTTTAGTAAGGTTGATAATTGTTTTAATTGCCTACCTTCCTGGTGGAAAAAACTTTGTGGTTATGATCCAAAAATAAATAGAAAAGATATGGTATTAACGATACCTGCGACAAATTCTTCGTTTGCAGGAGATACCACCAATGAAAACTTCTCCGCTGGAAGTAGAGGTACAGCAGTCCTCCTTGATGAATTTGGTAGAGTAGATTATTCTGTTGCAGAAAGTATCGAGGGATCTGTCCACGACGTAGCTGAATGTGTTATCTATAGTAGTACTCATTGGCTTGGTGCTGGACATACTTTTAATAAAGCCCTAGAGAAAGATACTACAAAAATAATTCAATTAATGTGGTATGACAACCCAGAAGAGATGAAAGGATTATACAAAACATCTTCTATTGGGGATTATGAGATAGTTGATAAAGAATACTACAAAAATAAAGATTTAAAAAATGCTCTTGTTTTAAGCAACATTGCTCAATATAATCCAAACGAAACAAAGATTCAGTTTATAGCAGATGGATTAAAGGGGATTTATTCCCCTTACAGGGCTCCTTGGTTTGATTTTCAAGAGAAAAAACGTAAGGGCAATAAGAGAGATTTTGTTTGCAATGTTTGTGCAACACCTCATGGATCAAGTGACACGCCTTTCGATCAGGAAGTGTTGAAGGAAATAAAGAACACAACGATAACATATCCTGACCTACAAGGAGAGATACTTTATTCTTTGGGGTATGACAGTATGATAGACGAGGATGATATTCAGTTCGTCCCTCGTTATGGAGAGCAGAGATTAAAGTGGTGGGGAAGCTTGAAGTATGGTAGACCAGACCAGAGACACAACTACGTGATCGGCTGTGATCCTTCTTACGGTTTGGGTTCAGCTAACTCAGCAGCCGTAATCATGGATGTTAACACTGGTGAACAAGTTGGGGCATGGACAGACTCAACAACCAAACCAGAAGACTTTGCTGATATGATGGTTGCTATGGCGAACTGGATCGGTGGTATAAATCCTGCTTTCCTGATTTGGGAAAGTAATGCTGGTTGTGGTGGAGCATTTACAGAGAGAGTTATCTTTCAAGGTTATTTTAGTTCTTATACTCAAAGACGAGAAGATTCAAAAACAAGAAAGAAAGCTCAGAAGTGGGGCTGGCAGTCAAATGAGAAAGCAAAGGAAGCTTTGTTAAGTGAATTTTCTATCGCTCTGAGTGGTGGATTTATAGAAGATTCTAAATATAAGAAATTTATCATTAAAGATGAACTTCTTTTAGAAGAGTTGTTTGATTACGTCTTCAAGGAAAAAGGTAAGGGTATTATGCAATCATCCCGTGCCGATCTTTCCACCGGAGCATCAGAGAGACATGGTGACAGAGGGATTGCTGCTGCTTTGTGTGTACTAGGGTGTAAGGAACAGATCAAAGGAGATTACAAATTTACTAAGAACGCTCCTGTCGGAAGCTTCCAGTATTATAAATCAAGAGAAGAAGATAGGATAGCTTTAGATAAAAGAAATAATAGAAGGTTTTTATATTAACAGAGACTAATATGCCCAAGATCCATGAAATTTACCAACTCGACGTTAAAGCTTCTTTTGCTGTACGTCTACAGAAAATGGCAAAGCTGTGGCAGAAGAAGAATGAAACTATACAGAAGCATCAGCAGAAGCTTCTTCGTTTGTGGGCAAGTGGATTTTTTGACGACCAATACAACCGAGATCATCTCATAAATCTTATCGACCGTGGAGTTTACTCGATAGTTCCTTATCTGGTCGAAGGTAATCCCAAAATTCTTGTTGAGACTAAAGTTGGAAACTATCGCCCGTGGGCTCATACAACTCAACTAGCTTTGAATTTCTTGATTAACAAGATGGAGTTAGCTGACCAAGTCTTTATCCCTGCGGCAGTCAACTCAATGTTTGGTGCTGCGATAACTAGAACATTCACGGAGTATGATAGAGTAATAAGCCTTGACGGGGAAGTAATCAAAACAGGTATCCCCTCGATAAAAGTCATACATGATTCTAACTATATCGGTGATCCGATAGCTAAGAACAGGGATGATTTTATTTTTGAGGGAGACATTTATAAGCTACCAACAGAATATGCTAAGGATTTATTCGCAGGAAAAGATAAGCACGGAAATCAGATAGCAGATTACATTAAACCTGACCATAAATTAATAACAGATTACTCACCAGAAAAAATATCTAATCCAAGAGATTCAAACTTCAACGCCTCAAGATATGCCTTGAGGGATTATACTACGTTTATTGATTTGTATATGTTTGATACAAACAAGATGATTACTATAATGCCGGAAGGTAAGAAGGCAAAGATTCTAAGAGAGGTTGAGGAGGATGGGCCAAAGGAATCGCCTTATGATTATCTTGGTTATAAATTCTTCCCTGAGAATCCCGTACCTATGCCTCCGGCTTGGTTCTGGCATGATCTGGATGTCTCATTAAATATTGTAGCAAAGACAGCAAGGGAACAGGCAGAGTCACAGAAAGACCTTATCATTGCTCCCCCCTCGTCAAAGAAGAGTTTGGAGAGAGTGACCAGTGCTAAGAATATGGATGTGTTGATAACACCAGATTCAGAAAATGTCAAGACAATAAATCTTGGTGGGATGAACGCAGAGAATTTGCAGTGGATGGGTTATGCAGAAGAAGAATTTAATAAGTCTGGTGGAACGTCTGAGATCATGGCTGGTAGAGGGGCGGGGGCTCCTACGCTTGGTCAAGAGAAGATGCAGTTTGCAAACGCAAGCCGCTTAGTAAACAACATGCACACCCGATGGGAAAGGTTTATGACATCCATCATACGCAAACTTGCTTGGCGTGTTTGGGATGATCCTACTACTTACATCCCGGTTGTCGATAAGATTCCGGGTGTTGGTGAGTTACCTACAGTCTTCTCTGATGCTGACAAGGTTGGGGATTTCTATGATTTTGTATTTAACCTCCACCCATATTCCAGCCAGAGAACTTCACCAGAGCAGAATTATCAGAAACTGATGTCCTTTATGTCACAGTGGGTTCTTCCGACCTACCAGTTTGCTGCACAGCAAGGAGCTCAACTTGATATACCAGAGGTTACAGGAATATTGTCAGATTACCTTGGGGTTGATAGTTTCAACCAGTGGTATAAGACAGCAGTTCCAAACGAGCTAGACAACATTCCTTTCAAGATGGCTCCTTCGGATGGAACAAACCGACAGAAGGGAGAAGAGAGGCAGAACATTTTCGGGCAACTTAATGATTCTTTTGGAAAATCAGAGGGTTCGTCAACTTCTAATTTGTTGCAACAGCAAGCAAGAACTGAAACCCAAGGAACGGCGTAAGGAGATAGAATGAAGAATGTAATTATAACAGCAATCATAACGGCAGTGCTGGTATTCGGAGTAGCTGTGGGAGCCGTGGCGGTCGCTGTCCACCAAACCAACAAGGCGTTCGACGACCTGAGTGCAGTGTGGCAGCAGCATTATATCACTGCAAGTGATGAGGCTTCCGCCGACTGGCTGGAACAGCATAATATGGTTATTAACCTCAAAAAGAACGCCAAATTGTTCACTGATGATTGGAATGCTCAAATCAAGCGACTCTCTAATGAGAAGGCTGTACTGAAAAGTGCAGTCAAGGAGCAGACAGTAGCAATTGAGTGTCTTGATTCACAGGTCTCTGGTCTACTCGACAACAAAGAAGCATGGGAGGTCGCCCTTGGCTTGCCTGAGACTTGTTTGAAGTATTTGCCTGATGGGTTCGCAGATACGTGGGCAAATAATAACCTCAAGTCGGATGAACCAGAAACCAATAAGCCAAAACCTCTTGCATTCACCGATCTCGTACAAGAGTCGATCAAGGGGGTTGTACATCTTCAAGCTCCTCAGTGGCAGGGAAGTGGTTTTGTAGTAGGACCACGTTTGATTATCACTGCCCGACATTGTGTTGAGGGTGTCATTGATTTTGAGATAACTACTAATACTGAACATAAAATTAAAGCCACTAGAGCAATCAGTGATAAAGAACATGATGTTGCTTCCATTTGGGTGGATGATCTTGAGTGTGTTAATGATGATATTAATCATGTTGTGAAGTTTGGTGGCGAACATGATGTTGTACTCACACCTCTTCGTCTTGGCAGTATTAAGGATTGTGTGTTAGGTCAAAGCATATACGTGATCGGAAGTCCTTATGGGAAGGTCAACTTTAACTCTTTGACGACAGGCATCATAAGTGGTGTTGATGTTGATTGGAGTTCTTTAGGAGATAATTATGGATGGGAAGTTGCTTTTACAGTTGATTCTGCTGGTCATCCTGGTAACTCTGGGTGTCCTGTTTTCACCGCTGATGGAATTGTACGGGGAATTTTGGTGGGTGGGTTTAGTCCAGTTCTTATATCTATCATGCCTTGCGATTTATTTTTGCACGATCTGGACTCCATCCGACTGATGTTTACTCAAGATCGGTACAGGTTTGAGGAAGCAGTAGACATGGGTGATTGGTATAACTACAAAGATAATACAGAGTATTATAATGTAAGGTAATATGAATTTCCTAAAAGAAATACTTCAAAGATTGACTTGTTTTATCCCAAGACCTTTGCAGCTCACTGAATACGAAGCAGGAGTACGGGTTAGTTTTGGAAAGTGGAATAAGGTAATAACTAAAGGATGGTTTTGGTATATTCCTTTATTCCAAAGAATAATCTACATGGAAGTACAGACGCAGGTGGTTGACCTTCGAGGTCAGTCTGTCCAATCCAAGGATGGATCATCCGTCGTTGTATCAGGGGCAATACAGTATTCAATCTCCGATATTTACAAAGCAATATTCAATGTTCAAGATGTTGATAAGTCTTTAGAAACTCTTGCGTTAGGGATAATCTTAGAGTACATGAAGAATAAGAATTTAGAAGAGTGTCATGACATAACCTCCTTAAAGAATGAAATTCGTGAGGGAATACACGAGGCTGCTTTTGGTTGGGGTTTGAAAATAGAAGAGGTATATATAACAGACTTAGATCGCACTTTCAATTTACGTCTAATAGGAGAACGCTAATGGCAGCAGAGTTTAACGTGTCTATTCTTGCAGAACTGGTAGGTCTTGGTAAGGACGTCACTTTCACAGATAAAGGGATTGATGGTACTACACCAACAGCAGGTTCTTATATGTATAGAACACTAGCGGTTGCTGATACAGACGAGGTTCTTGATCTTGGAGATGTAAGCACTGTAGGGGCTATTGTCATACGTGCCATCACTAATGATCTTGATATTGATCTTGATTATGTATCTGCATTTGATGCTGATTTAACAGTAAAAGCAGGTGCAGTCCCGGCTATCATTCCTTATCCGGCAGGAATTATTCGAGTCAAAAATAATGGAGCAGCAGAAACGCCAAAATATGAGTACCTCCTGATTGGGACCACATAATCTTAAATTAAAGGACTTATATGTCTTTACCAAAACGTGTGATTATTGAAGAAACACAAGAAGTTTTTAATTCTGTTCAAGAAGCTGCTATAGAATTAGGATATGCTTATGAGTGTTTAAGTAGTCATTTATCTGGAAAACGCCCGATTGCGATTGGTAGGTATCTTACGATTTATACTCTTCCTTGTGAGGAAGTTTGTAAGAAGTGTGGGATTGAGTTGACGGATCAGAACACTGGTGGTAATTATAGACAAAGCCATACCTTAATTTGTAAATCTTGTGATAACAAGAGAATATCCAAAAATAAAAAAGAACGTAAAAATAAGATGCCTTGGTTAAGAGATGGGTACGCTAAGGCATGGATAAAACATTTACTGATAGAACAAGGCGGCTATTGTGTTTTATGTGGAGAAACATTAGACTATGAGGATTTTCATGTGGATCACATAATGCCAAAATCTCGTGGAGGTGGAAACAATTTAGATAATCTTGAGTTGCTTTGTAGTAAATGCAATAGAAGTAAGTTTGATATGACGCCGGAAGAATATATTAAACACTGCATAAAAGTTGTTAATTTAGACATAAATAGTTAATAAACTCCGGTTTATGAATATCTAATTGTCGGCTTGACTTAGGGGGTAGAACCATTCCAGAATATACCTACAGATGCAATAAATGTGATAGAATATTTAGTGACTTAAATACTATTAGTAAGCGTCATACCTCTGAATGTAAGTGTGGGGGGGTCGCTGAGAGAGATTTAGATTCTGAGTTAGCGGCAGTAGGAGATAGGCAGAAATGGATTACAAGTAATGAGAGGTGGAGCAGGAGCATGGGTGTCCCTGTTGCTAGTCTTGCAGAGTACAGAAAGAAATTCCCGAACAGCACTTATGACAACGCCGGTAGATTGTTAATAAAGAGTAGGTCAGATAAGATGAGACAGGCAAACGAACGTGGGTTCTGCGAGTTGGACAATAGGAGATAGGATGAATTTTGGACAAGCTTTTGAGCAAGTAAAAAACGGTAAAAGTATGCGTCTTCCTGAGTGGCAAGAAGATGTGAAAATTAAAGCTCAGTTCCCAGATGAACAAAGCAAAATGACAGCACCATATCTTTATGTTGAAAGTCGTTTTGGCCTGGTTCCTTGGAAAGAGACAATGATAGAATTATTCTCTGAAAAATGGGAAGTAGTATAATTTAAATAGGAGATAGAGATATGGTAATATATGACGACAGTACAGTGGAAGCAGTTGTAAAGGCCCTGAAAGAAGTCAATCGTGTGATAAAACAAGCATACGCACTAAATGTGTTGCAACACGAGGTAAAAGACGCACAAAAACAACTTGACAAAGCTCTTACTGCAATGGCCGCAACAATATCCTAAAGGAGATATTATGTCAGAAGAAGGAATATGTCGTATCTGCGAGGCTTCATTCAGACCCGAAGCTATGGTTGAAGAGAAATGTATCTCTTGTAATAGTCTTTATCCGAAAGCACAAACAAGAGAAGACATTAAAATCAACAATAAGAATAAATCAGAAACCCTTACGACTAATCTCGTTAGGGATATTGTTTATGAAATTCTTGAAGAGGCTAATATTGTTCGGCATCCTTGTGAGGAATGTAAGAAGCCTTTCTTCCGCCGGAGTCCGGCAGCCAAATAT